>Ga0228702_1000489_pt1 | contig 30368 bp, 21 predicted proteins | sample McNCre217_Aug_MG_2_FD_178018 | JGI IMG/M metagenome (GOLD analysis project Ga0228702, IMG submission 178018) | Freshwater microbial communities from McNutts Creek, Athens, Georgia, United States - 20-17_Aug_MG | ecosystem: Environmental > Aquatic > Freshwater > Creek | place: USA: Georgia...
TGCCGCGTCCTTGCCATTTGGGAATAACCGAAACAGGGCCAAGCCCAAACCATCCCAAATTGCCATCGGATATGGAAACCGGGGATACAGCGACACTTCCAACGATGACCCCCTCCATTTCAGCAACCAAGGAAATGGTGAGTGCCTTCGCTTCGCGCAATCCAGCAAGAATGAACTGTTCGTTGTGGTCGGTATGCGGTGCATTTAGAAATGCCGACTCTGTTACTGCTTCAATTACTGCAATATCTTCTGGCGCTTCGGGGCGGATGGTTAGTGTCGTCACAAGCAAAAGTATAGGCGGCAATGGCTGTTAATGGCCGAACCGAGTCGCAGAAAGGTCACCGTTTCAACATGACCTCAAGGGGTCGTTCAGCAACCGTTGTGCAGTTTCCACTTTTCCTCGTGTCCCATTTTTTTGGCGAACCCGGGAACGCGACATCGTTTTTCTTCGCTGAACTGGCGGGCAAGGGGGCTGTTGTAGCGGTGCCACGGCCACCGTTGAGCAACTGGCTGCGTGGCGTCTGAAGTTGGCCGCCCATTAACTGCGGGGCTGTCGCCTGCATGAGCCCGCCAAGGCAAGGGGGGGGGTGTTCATCATAAAATGCATCTGTCATGCACATTTATTGATCCGGCACGCTGAAGTTTGAAATGTGTGAGCTCAGTCATCTCGCAGGTCGGTGGCTTCAGCCCCGACATGCAGCCTGCGCCGAAGCCAGCCATGTCGGGGCTAAAGCCACCGACCTACAAGATCTTTGAACATTGAAAACTTCACAGGGCCGAATCAAGAAGGCGTCAGCCTCTCAACCAGGATTTCATCACCATGCGACTGACCCATTGGACCGACTACAGCTTGCGGGTGCTGATGTACTGCGCGCAATGCGAGTCGCAGCAGACGGTGGCGACCATTCAGGCGATTGCAGACCAGCATGGCATCTCCAAAAGCCACTTGACCAAAATTGTCATGACGCTGGCGGCCGATGGTTATTTGCTGACCAGCCGGGGGCGGGGTGGGGGTATTCGGCTGGGGCGGCCCGCGTCGCAGATCGTGCTGGGTGAGGTGGTGCGCAAGACCGAGACCGATTTCCAGATGGTTGAGTGCTTTGGCGATGTGCCCAGCACTTGCGCCTTGATGCCGGCCTGCCATTTGAAGCAGGTGCTGGCCGAAGCGCTGGAGGCGTTTTTTGCCAAACTCGACGGGGTCACACTGGCTGATTTGATGAACACCACACAAGCGCGTTTGCAGGGTTTGCAGGCGCTGACGTTTCAGCCCGGTGCGGCCAAGCCCTCCACCACATCCACCGCGCCCGCAGCATGAGGAACACCGCATCCCTGTCGGCCAAGCTGGTGCGCATTGGCGCGGGCCTGCTGGTGGTGGCCTTGATCTCGATTGGCCTGACCCTGTGGGTGACCTGGAAGCTCAGCGGCGGTGCCGCCGCGCTGAACGAGGCCGGGCGCATGCGCATGCAAACCTGGCGCTTGACCAGCGAGGTGCAGGCCCAGTTGCCCGCCGCGCAAATCGACGCGCTGACCCGCGAATTTGACCGCAGCATGCAGGTGCTCAAAAACGGTGATGCGTCGCGGCCGCTTTTTGTGCCTTGGGAAGATGAAGTGCGCCAGCGCTACAGCGAGGTGGAGCGCCTGTGGCACAACCAGAAAAGCCGTTTCATGCTCAGCCCCTCGCTGGACCATGCCAGTCTGGTGCAGCACGCGGACACTTTTTTGGTGGCGATTGACCGCTTCGTCTTGTCTATCGAAGACCAGATGGCCGGTCTGACGGCGATCCTCAACCTGTTCCAGTTCGTGATGATGGCGTTGGCCATCGGTGGCGCGGTCATCATGCTCTACACGGGCTACATGTATGTGATCAACCCGCTGAGCCATTTGCGCGATGGTTTGCGCAAGATCGAGTCGGCCCAGTTTTCGGTGCGGGTCGATGTGAGCTCGAACGACGAATTTGGCCAGGTGGCCTCCAGTTTCAACCGCATGGCGGCAACCTTGCAGTCGCTCTACGGCAATCTGGAATCCCAGGTGGCCACCAAGACGCAGCGCATCGCGGCGCAAAAGGAACGGCTCGAAGCGCTGTATGGCGTGAGCGTGTTTTTGGCGCAAACCAATGACCTGACGGCCTTGACCCAGGGCTTTGTGCAAAGGGTGCGGCGGATGATGCGGGCCGATGCGATGGCCCTGCGCTGGTCGGGCGAAGACCCCAGCAAATTGCTGCTGCTGGCGTCGGACGAGTTTCCAGAGCTGATGCGGGAAGAAGAAAAATGCCTGATGGCGGGGGCCTGCGCCTGTGGCCAACCCCAGCCCGATGCCCGCACGCGGGTGATCCCGATCGTGAGCAGCGATGTGGCCCCTTTGCAGCACTGCTCGCGCATGGGCTATGTGGGCATGATCTCGGTGCCTGTGCGCATGCACAACAAGGTGTTGGGAGAGATCAACCTGTTCTACAAAAGCCAGGTCAGCCTGCCTGCCGAAGAGCTGGAACTGATGGACACCCTGGCCAGCCACCTGGCCACGGCGGTCGAGGGCTTGCGCACGGTGGTGCTGGACCGGGAGGCGGCCATCTCGGGCGAGCGTGCTTTGCTGGCCCGCGAGTTGCACGACTCGATTGCGCAGTCGCTGGCGTTTCTCAAGATTCAGGTGCAGCTGCTGCGCACCGCCATGGCCAAAAACGATGCCGACAAAACAGCGCTGGCCCTTGGTGAGCTGGACAGTGGCCTGAAAGACAGCATTGCCGATGTGCGGGAGTTGCTGGTGCATTTCCGCACCCGCGCCCAGGCCGATGACATTGACCGGGCGGTGCAGGAGACTTTGCAAAAATTCCAGCACCAGACCGGCCTGCAGGTCAGCCGCAAGGTGATCGGCGAGGGCCTGCCTTTGCCGCAGGATGTGCAGATCCATGTGCTGCATGTTTTGCAGGAGGCGCTGTCCAATGTCCGCAAACACGCGGGGGCGCGAGGCGTCGAGATTGAAGTCCACAAAGGCGAGCCCTGGCGCTTTATGGTGCGCGACGACGGCGCCGGTTTTGACGAAGGCGGCCAGCGCAGCGAACTGCAGGTGGGCCTGAAAATCATGCGCGAGCGCGCCCAGCAAATTGGCGCCACGGTGACCGTGGACTCGGCCATCGGGCAGGGCACCACGGTGACCTTGCGGGTGCCCACGCTGCAGTCGCCTCCATCCAAAACCAACCCGGCAGCATTCCTGTCCTCTTTCGAATGACCGAACCCATTGAGCTTTTGGTGGTCGATGACCACACCTTGTTTCGCCGTGGGCTGATGGCCCTGTTGTCGCAGGACGAGCGCTTTCGTGTGGTGGGCGAGGCCGGTGATGTGGGCGAAGCCCTGCGCGTGCTGGCCAAGACCCGGCCGCATTTGCTGCTGCTGGACAACCATCTACCGGGCGTCAAGGGGGTGGATGCGATTGGCTCGCTCAAAGAAGCCGTTCCTGATCTGCGCATCCTCATGCTTACCGTGAGCGAGGACGAGGACGATTTGTCACGGGCCCTGCACAACGGGGCCGATGGTTATTTGCTCAAGACCGCCGAGTCGGATCACCTGTGCGAGGCGCTGGTCAAGGTGCACGAAGGCCATTCGGTCATCAGCCCGGCCATGCTGAACAAGCTGGTGTCGGGCTTGCGCCAGCCGCTGCCTGCCGCGCACGGGTCGGCAGGGGCTGCCGCCGTCGAGACGCCCAACCGGGCACAGGCTGCGCAGGAGATGGACAAGCTCTCGCCGCGAGAAAAAGACATTTTCTTGCGGGTGGCGCAGAGCCTGAGCAACAAACAAATCGCCCGCGACCTGGACATTGCCGAGACCACGGTGAAGATCCACATCCAGCACATCTTCAAAAAGATGGACCTGACCTCCCGGGTGCAAATCGCTGTTTTCGCGGCGGCAAACGGGATTGTTTGATATTTATCAGTTTTGATAGTTCTAAAGGAGGATGAAGGCCCGGTCTTCATCCTCCTTTTGCTTGGGGGGTAGATAACCTTCAGATGGATACCCAAGGCTTGCCCAAAAAACCACACTCGGTGCATGAGTTTGGAGAATACAAATGGCAAGTGATTTGGTCCAACAGCGCAAAGCCTGGTCGGTGCTGATCGTCAGCACCCTGGCGTTCACGGTGTGCTTCATGGTGTGGATGATGTTTGGCGTGATCGGCGTGCCGATCAAGAAAATGCTGAACCTCAACGCCACGCAGTTTGGCCTGTTGATGGCCATGCCGGTGCTGACCGGCTCGCTGGTGCGGGTGCCGCTGGGCATCTGGACCGACCGCTACGGCGGGCGCATCGTGATGACGGTGCTGATGGCACTCACCGTGCCGGCCATCTGGCTCATGTCGTACGCCACGGCTTATTGGCATTTTTTGGTCATCGGCCTGTTTGTCGGTTTGGCGGGCGGCTCGTTTTCGGTGGGCACGCCTTATGTGGCGCGCTGGTTTCCCAAAAACAAGCAGGGCATGGCCATGGGCGTGTACGGCGCGGGCAACTCGGGCTCGGCGGTTAACAAATTTGTGGCCCCGGTGATTTTGGTGGCCTTTGGCTGGGCCGCCGTGCCGCAGGCTTATGCGGCCATCATGGCGGCCACGGTGGTTTTGTTCTGGCTGTTCAGCCACAGCGACCCAGCGCACCTGGTGCCTAGCCAGGTCTCGTTCACGGACCAGCTCAAGGCGCTCAAAGACCCCCGCGTGCTCAAGTACTGCCAGTACTACAGCATCGTGTTTGGCGGCTATGTGGCGCTGGCCTTGTGGATGGTGCAGTACTACATCGGTGAATACGGCCTGGATATTCGCGTGGCCGCTTTGCTGGCGGCGTGCTTCTCGCTGCCCGGCGGTGTGTTGCGTGCCGTGGGCGGCGTGCTCAGCGACAAATACGGCGCACACAGCGTCACCTGGTGGGTGATGTGGGTCAGCTGGATCTGCCTGTTCCTGCTGTCTTACCCCCAAACCGAATTCACCATCTCCACCGTGACCGGGCCGCAGACCTTCGTCATTGGCTTGAACGTGTACACCTTCACCGGCCTGATGTTCATCCTGGGCATTGCGTTTGCCTTTGGCAAGGCCAGCGTTTTCAAGTACATCGCCAACGACTACCCCGGCAACATCGGCGCCATCAGCGGCATCGTGGGCCTGGCCGGTGGCCTGGGCGGTTTTGTCTTGCCCATCCTGTTTGGTGCGCTGGTGGACCTGACTGGCGTGCGCAGCAGCGCTTTCATGCTGATGTACGGCGTGGTCTGGGTCTCGCTGATCTGGATGTACTGGACCGAAGTGCGCCAGACCGACGTCATGGGGCAAGCCGCAGCGGCTGCCACGCCAACCGCTCAGCGCGCCTGAACCTTTCACAAGGAAAAACAACATGAACAACACTTCCAAGCAAACCGCAGGCGGCTCGGCCGACATCGGCGACTGGCGTCCTGAAGACGAACAATTCTGGGAAAGCACCGGCAAGCGCATCGCCTACCGCAACCTCTGGATCTCGGTGCCTGCGCTTTTGTGTGGCTTCGCCATCTGGGGCATGTGGGGCATCATCACTGTGCAGATGCTCAACCTGGGCTTCCCGTTCAGCCAGGCCGAGCTGTTCAGCCTCACGGCCATCTCGGGCCTGGCGGGTGCGACCATGCGCATCCCTGCCTCGTTTTTGATCCGCCTGTCCGGCGGGCGCAACACGATTTTCCTGACGACCGCCATGCTGCTGGCCCCGGCCATGGGCACGGGCATCGCCTTGCAGCACCCCGAGTGGCCTTTGTGGGTGTTCCAGCTCATGGCCTTGTGGTCGGGCGTGGGCGGTGGCAACTTCGCCAGCTCCATGTCCAACATTGGCACTTTTTTCCCCAAGCGGCTGCAGGGCACGGCGCTGGGCCTGAATGCGGGGCTGGGCAACTTTGGCGTGACGACCATGCAGATCGTCATTCCGCTGGTCATGACCGTGAGCCTGTTTGGCGGCCTGGGCGGTGAGCCCATGACGCTGGTGAAAGACAGCGGCTGGATCTTCGGCAAGATCGCCGCTGGCACGCCCACCTGGGTGCAAAACGCAGGCTTTGCCTGGTTGCTGTCGCTGGTGCCTTTGTCGGTGATCTGCTTTTTCGGCATGAACAACCTGACCACCGTCTCGCCCAACATCGGCGGCACCATTCCCGCCTTTTTCAAGATCATCTGGCTGTACACCTTGTCGTTTGTGCCTGCCGGGATCGGCCTGTATTTGTACCTGCCCGCACCCAGCGGCCTGGGCGTGCTCAACATGTGGCTTGCCATGCCGCTCATCATCGTGAGCACCTTGATGGTGATGAAGCTCACCGCCTTTGGCACCATGAAGGACAACATCGCGGCCCAGTTCTCGATCTTCAAGAACAAGCACACCTGGGCCATGACGGTGCTCTACATCGTCACCTTCGGCAGCTTCATCGGTTTTTCGATGGCCTTGCCGCTGTCGATCACGGTGATCTTCGGCATCAGCCATGTGCCCGATGCCAGCGGCGTGCTGCAGCACACCCTCAAAAACCCCAACGCGCCTTCGGCCCTGACCTACGCCTGGATCGGCCCCTTTGTGGGCGCGCTGGTGCGACCCATTGGCGGCTGGCTGTCGGACAAGACCGGCGGCTCCATCGTCACGCAATGCATTTCGGCGGTGATGGTGGTGGCCTCGGGTGCGGTGGGTTATGTCATGTGGCTGGCCTACCACTCGGCCACGCCCGAGCAGTACTTCTTGATGTTCATGCTTCTGTTTGTCTTGCTGTTCACCGCCAGCGGCATTGGCAATGGCTCGACTTTCCGCAGCATCGCCGTGATTTTTGACCGCCAGCAGGCGGGCCCCGTGCTGGGTTGGACATCGGCGGTGGCCGCCTACGGCGCTTTCATCGCGCCGGTGGTGATTGGCCAGCAAATCAAGGCGGGCTCGCCCGAGGTGGCGATGTATGGCTTTGCCGTGTTTTACGCGCTGTGCCTCTTGCTCAACTGGTGGTTTTACCTGCGCGCCGGGGCCGAGATCCGCAACCCCTGACACCGCCTGAACACTGTTTGCAAACGGGGCTGATCCAGCCCCGCTGAATTGGAGAAAACGATGAGCCATTTTCTGGACCGACTGAATTACTTTTCAAACCCCAAAGAGCCTTTTTCGGGCGGGCACGGTGTGACCACCGGCGAAGACCGCACCTGGGAAGACGCCTACCGCGACCGCTGGGCGCACGACAAGATCGTGCGCAGCACGCACGGCGTGAACTGCACCGGCTCGTGCTCGTGGAAGATCTACGTCAAGGGCGGCATCGTCACCTGGGAAACCCAGCAAACCGATTACCCGCGCACCCGCGCCGACTTGCCCAACCACGAGCCGCGTGGCTGTGCCCGTGGCGCTTCGTATTCCTGGTATTTGTACAGCGCCAACCGCGTCAAGTACCCCATGATCCGCGCCCGATTGCTGCAGCACTGGCGCGCCGCGCTGGCCGTGGCCAAGAGCCCGGTGGATGCCTGGGCCAGCATCGTGCAAAACGCAGACGCTCGCCGCGAGTGGCAGCAGCAGCGTGGCCTGGGCGGCTTTGTGCGCAGCACCTGGGACGAGGTCAACCAGCTCATTGCCAGCGCCAACGTCTACACCGCCAAGCAATACGGCCCGGACCGCATCATTGGTTTTTCGCCCATTCCGGCCATGTCCATGGTCAGCTACGCCGCAGGCAGCCGTTACCTGTCGCTCATTGGCGGCGTGTGCATGAGCTTTTACGACTGGTACTGCGACCTGCCGCCCGCAAGCCCGCAAATCTGGGGCGAGCAGACCGATGTGCCCGAGTCGGCCGATTGGTACAACTCGACCTACATCATCGCCTGGGGCTCCAACGTGCCGCAGACGCGCACGCCCGATGCCCACTTCTTCACCGAGGTGCGCTACAAGGGGGCCAAGACCGTGGCCATCACGCCCGACTATGCCGAGATCAGCAAGCTGGCCGATTTGTGGATGCACCCCAAGCAGGGCACCGACGCAGCGATTGCCATGGCCATGGGCCATGTGATCCTGAAAGAGTTTTACTTCGACAAGCGCAGCGCTTACTTTGACGACTATGTGCGCTGCTACACCGACATGCCCAACCTGGTGCAGCTCGAAGAGCGCACCTTGCCCGACGGCCGCAAGGTCACCGTGCCCGGCCGCTACCTGCGGGCCAGCGACTTCAACGGCAAGCTGGGCCAGGACAACAACCCTGAGTGGAAAACCGTGGCGCTGGACCAGAACGACCGCGTGGTCTTGCCCAATGGCTCGATCGGTTTCCGCTGGGGCGCTGAAGGCCGCAGCGACGCCGGTAAATGGAACCTCGAAAGCAAAGAGGCGCGAGGAGACAACGAAGTCAAGCTCAAGCTGAGCCTGATGGAGGGAAATGGAGAAGGAGGGGGCAGCGACTACGAAGTGGGCGAAGTGGCCTTCCCGTATTTCGGCGGCATCGACACCCCCAACTTCAGTGCCAACAAGCAAGCCAGCGCGGTGGACGATGTGCTGGTGCGCCATGTGCCGGTGCGCCGCATCAAGCTGGGCAAGGCCGGTGAAGAACGTTACGCCCTGGTGGCCACGGTGTTTGACCTGACGGCGGCCAACTACGGCGTGGCCCGTGGCCTGCCCGGCGAAAACGCAGCCACCAGCTACGACCACGACACCCCCTACACCCCCGCCTGGCAAGAAAAAATCACCGGCGTGAAGCGCGATCAGGTGATCGCCGTGGCCCGCCAGTTTGCCGACAACGCCGACAAGACCCGTGGCAAGTCCATGGTCATCATCGGGGCGGCCATGAACCACTGGTACCACAGCGACATGAACTACCGGGGCATCATCAACATGCTGATGATGTGCGGCTGCATTGGCCAAAGCGGCGGCGGCTGGGCCCACTATGTGGGCCAGGAAAAGCTGCGCCCCCAGACCGGCTGGACCGCGCTGGCCTTTGCCCTGGACTGGGTGCGCCCACCGCGCCAGATGAACAGCACCAGCTTCTTTTACGCGCACACCGACCAGTGGCGCTACGAGCGCCTGGGTGTGGAAGAAATCCTGTCGCCGCTGGCCGACAAGTCAAAGTTTGGCGGCAGCATGATCGACTACAACGTGCGTGCCGAGCGCATGGGCTGGCTGCCCAGCGCACCGCAGTTGCAGACCAACCCGATGCAGGTCGTGAAAGACGCGCAAGCCCAGGGCATGGACCCGAAAGACTACGCGGTCAAGGCCCTGAAGGACGGCAGCCTCAAGATGAGCTGCGAAGACCCGGACCACCCACTGAACTGGCCACGCAACATGTTTGTCTGGCGCTCCAACATCCTGGGCTCTTCGGGCAAGGGGCACGAGTATTTCCTCAAGCACCTGCTGGGCACCTCGCACGGCGTGCAAGGCAAAGACCTGGGTGCCGAAGACGCCAAACCCACCGAAGTGACCTGGCACGACCAGGCCCCCGAGGGCAAGCTGGACCTCTTGGTGACGCTGGACTTTCGCATGAGCACGACCTGTCTGTATTCGGACATCGTGCTGCCCACCGCCACCTGGTACGAGAAGAACGACCTCAACACCAGCGACATGCACCCCTTCATCCACCCGCTGTCCACCGCCGTGGACCCGGCTTGGCAAAGCAAGAGCGACTGGGAGATTTACAAAGGTTTTGCCAAAGCCTTCAGCGAGGTCTGTGTGGGCCATCTGGGCGTTGAAAAAGAGCTGATGCTCACGCCCTTGATGCACGACACGCCCGCCGAGTTGGCCCAGGCCTTTGATGTGAAAGAGTGGAGCAAAGGCGAGTGCGAGCTGATCCCCGGCAAGACCGCACCGCAAATCTCGGTGATTGAGCGCGATTACCCCAACACCTACAAACGCTTCACGGCCCTGGGCCCTTTGATGGAAAAAGTGGGCAACGGTGGCAAGGGCATTGGCTGGAACACCGCCGATGAAGTGCACCAGTTGGGCGAGCTCAATGGCAAGGTGCGCGCCGAAGGCGTGACCCAGGGCATGCCCAGCATCAGCAGCGATATTGACGCCTGCGAGGTGGTGCTGCAGCTGGCCCCCGAGACCAACGGCCACGTGGCCGTCAAGGCCTGGGAGGCGCTCAGCAAAATCACCGGGCGCGACCACACGCACCTGGCCTTGCACCGCGAGGACGAAAAAATCCGTTTCCGCGACATCCAGGCCCAGCCGCGCAAGATCATCAGCTCGCCCACCTGGTCGGGTCTGGAGAGCGAAAAGGTCTCGTACAACGCGGGCTACACCAATGTGCACGAGTACATCCCGTGGCGCACGCTCACCGGGCGTCAGCAGTTCTATCTGGACCACCCCTGGATGCTGGCGTTTGGCGAAGGCATGACCAGCTACCGCCCACCCGTGGACCTGAAGACGGTCGACGAGATGATCGACCGCAAGCCCAACGGCCACAAGGAGATCTCGCTCAACTTCATCACGCCGCACCAGAAGTGGGGCATCCACAGCACCTACAGCGACAACCTGCACATGCTCACGCTCAACCGGGGCGGCCCGGTGATCTGGCTGAGCGAGGACGACGCGAAAAACGCAGGCATCGTGGACAACGACTGGGTCGAGCTGTTCAACAGCAACGGCGCGATCGCGGCCCGCGCCGTGGTCAGCCAGCGGGTCAATCCGGGCATGGTCATGATGTACCACGCGCAGGAAAAAACCATCAACACCCCCGGCTCGGAAATCACAGGCATCCGTGGCGGCATCCACAACTCGGTCACCCGCATCGTGACCAAGCCGACCCACATGATCGGCGGCTACGCGCAGTTCAGCTACGGCTTCAACTACTACGGAACGATTGGCACCAACCGCGATGAATTTGTCGTGGTGCGCAAGATGCGCAAGATCGATTGGCTCGACGGTGAAGCCCCTGCCACCGTGCAGGCTTGAAGGAGAAAACACATGAAAATTCGTGCACAAATTGCGATGGTGCTGAACCTGGACAAATGCATCGGCTGCCACACCTGCTCGGTCACCTGCAAAAACGTCTGGACCAGCCGACCCGGCGTGGAATACGCCTGGTTCAACAACGTGGAGACCAAGCCCGGCATTGGCTACCCCAAAGACTGGGAAAACCAGGACCGCTGGAACGGCGGCTGGACCCGCAAGGCCGACGGTTCGATCGCGCCCAAGCAGGGCGGCAAATGGAAACTGCTGATGCGGATTTTTTCAAATCCCAACATGCCGCAGATTGACGACTACTACGAGCCCTTCACCTACGACTACGAGCACCTGCAAGGTGCCCCCGAGTCCAAGGCCACGCCCACAGCCCGTCCGCGCAGCCTGATCACCGGTCAGCGCATGCAAAAGATCGAGTGGGGCCCCAACTGGGAGGAAATCCTGGGCGGTGAGTTCAGCAAACGCAGCAAGGACGCCAACCTGGCCAACTTCGACCAGGTGCAAAAAGACATGGTGGGCCAGTTTGAAAACACCTTCATGATGTATTTGCCGCGCCTGTGCGAGCACTGCCTGAACCCGGCTTGCGTGGCCTCGTGCCCCTCGGGCTCGATCTACAAGCGCGAGGACGACGGCATCGTGCTGATCGACCAGGACAAATGCCGTGGCTGGCGCATGTGCGTGAGCGGCTGCCCCTACAAAAAGATTTACTACAACTGGCAAAGCGGCAAGGCCGAGAAATGCATCTTTTGCTACCCCCGCATTGAAGCGGGTCAGCCCACGGTGTGCTCGGAAACCTGTGTGGGCCGCATCCGCTACCTGGGCGTGGTGCTGTACGACGCCGACCGCATCGCCGAAGCGGCCAGCACCGAAAACGAGAAAGACCTGTACCAGGCGCAGCTGGACATTTTCCTGAACCCGCACGACCCCCAAGTGATCGAGCAGGCCCGGCGGGACGGCATTCCCGAGGCCTGGCTTGAAGGCGCACGCAACAGCCCGGTTTACAAAATGGCCATCGACTGGAAAGTGGCGCTGCCGCTGCACCCCGAGTACCGCACGCTGCCCATGGTTTGGTACGTGCCGCCGCTGTCACCCATCACGGCGGCCGCCAACGCGGGCCATGTGGGCATGAACGGCGAGTTGCCCGATGTGTCGCAGATGCGCATTCCGGTGCAGTACCTGGCCAACTTGCTCACCGCCGGAGACACCGCGCCCGTGACCCGCGCCCTGGAGCGCATGCTGGCCATGCGCACTTACCAGCGCGGCAAACATGTGGATGGCGTGGACAACCTGGCGGTGCTGGAGCAAACCGGCCTGACGGTGGCCCAGGTCGAAGAGATGTACCACGTCATGGCGATTGCCAATTACGAAGACCGCTTTGTGATCCCCAGCTCGCACCGCGAATACGCCGAGAACACCTTTGACATGCGCGGCGGCTGCGGCTTCTCGTTTGGCAACGGTTGCTCGGACGGCCAGTCCGAAGCCAGCCTGTTCGGTGGCGACAAGCGCCGCACCATCCCCATCCAGCCTGTGGTCTGAAGCGAGGTTCCTCATGAAAAACAACCGATACACCTTGCGCGTGCTGTCGCAGCTCTTGTCCTACCCGGACGCTGCTCTGCGCGCACAGCTGCCCCAGCTGATGCCGGTGCTGCAGGAAGAGGGCGCTTTGAGCGCGGGCCGTCAGGCAGAACTGCAGACCTTGGCCGCTCACTTGCAGCGCCTGGACAGCATGGACGCCGAGTCGCGCTATGTGGAGACCTTTGACCGGGGCCGCGCCACTTGCCTGCACCTGTTTGAGCATGTGCACGGCGATTCGCGTGACCGGGGCCCGGCCATGATCGACCTGACCAAGACCTATGAACAGTCGGGCTTGTTCTTGTCGCCCGACGAGTTGCCCGACCATTTGTGCGTGGTGCTGGAGTTCGCATCGACCCAGACGCCCGAGGTGGCCAAAGCCTTTTTGGGCGAGATGGCGCACATTCTGAACGCCATCTTCAGCGCCTTGCTCAAACGCGAAAGCCCTTATGCGGTGGTGCTGGCGGCGGTGCTGGAGCTGGCCGGGCACAAAGCCCAGGCGGTTCAGATCGTGGCCGACGAGCCGCTGGACGAGAGCTGGCGCGAGCCCGAAGCCTTTGACGGCTGCAGCACACGCGGCCAGGCGCGGCCGGGTGAGGCGCAGCCCATTCACATTGTCAGAAAAACATCCACCCAGACCCGGGGAGTTGCAGCATGAGCTACTTGGACCACTTCATCTTTGGCGTTTATCCCTACATCGCGCTGAGCGTGTTTTTGCTCGGCAGCCTGATCCGTTTTGATCGCGACCAGTACAGCTGGAAGAGCGATTCTTCGCAACTGCTGCGCAAAGGCCAGTTGCGTTGGGGCAGCAACCTGTTCCATGTGGGCGTGCTGTTCTTGTTGGGCGGGCACAGCGTGGGCATGCTCACGCCGCACTTCATGTACGAGCACCTGATGAGCGCAGGCGACAAGCAGTTGCTGGCCATGGTCTCGGGCGGTGTGTTTGGCGTGCTGGGCTTTGTGGGCGTCACCTTGCTTTTGCACCGCCGCTTGTTTGACGTGCGCATCCGCGTCAACAGCAAAACGAGTGACATCGTGTTGCTGGTCTTGCTGTGGGCGCAGTTTGCGCTGGGTCTGGCCACCATCCCGCTGTCGGCACAGCACCTGGACGGCAGCATGATGCTCAAGCTGGCCGAGTGGGCGCAGCGCATCGTCACCTTCCGGGGCGGGGCGGTGGCGTTGCTGGCCGAAGCCAGCTGGGTGTTCAAGGCCCACATGTTCCTGGGCATGAGCATCTTCTTCATCTTCCCCTTCACCCGGCTGGTGCACGTCTGGAGCGGTTTTGGCACGCTGGCCTATGTGGTGCGCCCTTACCAGGTGGTGCGCAGCCGCCGCGTGGGCATGACGCCACGGCCCCCGTTTGGCCGTGGCTGATCGGACGTCCACATTTTTGAAACCATGCATTGGGGGCTTCACATGACTTTTGACACCTTGACAGAAAACCCGCTGGCCACAGCGGGCGCATCCGGTTCGTGCGGCAGCGGTTCTTGCGGCTGCGGCAGCGCTTCTTCGCTTTCCTCTTCGTCCTCCTCTTCCGCCTATGAGCGCACGGCCGCGTCCATGTCTGCACAGGTGCTTGCCGCGCAGGCCGGAGCAGCCAACGGTGTTGCGCTGGCCGAGACACCTGCCACGCCACCGGCCATCAACGGCATCGCCTTGCTGCCCCCCGGCGAGACTTTGTCGGCCCAAGACCTGCTGGAGCGGGCGCACGCCGAACTGCTGCGCCAAGAGGCCGTGCGGCTGGGCCTGTTGCCTGCCCATGCGGGCCAGGCCGCGCCCGAGCTGAGTGCCGACGAGCAGGCCGTGATCGACCGCATGCTGGACCAGGAAGTCGCCTCGCCCCAGCCCACGCCCGAAGAGGCGCTGCGCTATTACGACGCGCACAAGGCGCAGTTCACGGTGGGGCAGGGCAGGCGTGTCCGCCACATCCTGTTTGCCGTCACGCCTGGCGTCAACGTGCCCGCGTTGGCGCAACGCGCCGAAGCGGCTTTGCTTGAGTTGAGCCACAAGTCGGTCCTGCCCGAGCGCTTTGCGCAGCTGGCGGCCGAGTTGTCCAACTGCCCATCGGGTGCACAGGGCGGTGATCTGGGCTGGCTCACGCCCCAAGACTGCGCGCCTGAGTTCGCCAAAGAATTGTTTTTCATGGCCGAGTCCAGCCTGAGCCTGGGTTTGCGCCCGCGTCTGGTGCACACGCGCTTTGGTTTTCACATCGTCGATGTGCTCGAAGTGAACCCCGGGCACCTGCCTGAGTTTGCGCAGTTGCAAAACCAGATCGCATCGCGCTTGCAGTGGCAGTCCCGCGCCACCGCCTTGGGGCAGTACATGCGCCGACTGGTGGGGCTGGCGCAGGTGCAAGGCCTGGCGCTGGAGGGAGACGCCTCGCCCCTGGTGCAGTGAACTCACCGCCATGAACGAGCATGTGTTGCCGGATTCGGCCGATGAACTGCTGCAGCGTTTGCAGCGCTTTCACGCGGATTATTTTCCGCTGCACCAGCAGCGTTTTCAGGATCTGGTGGCGCAGGGGCAGCACCCCAAAACCTTGTTCATTGGCTGTTCGGACTCGCGGCTGGTGCCTTATCTGTTGACCGGCACCGGCCCGGGGGATTTGTTCATCGTGCGCAATGTGGGCGCACTGGTGCCGCCCTACGATGGCTCGCACGGGCTGCACGGCACCATGGCGGGCATCGAGTTTGCGGTGCTCCAGCTGCATGTGCAGCGCATCATCGTGTGCGGGCACAGCCACTGCGGTGCGATCCGCACCGCTTATGAAGGCGCACCGGCAGAAGCCCGGGCGCTGCAAAGCTGGCTCAAGCTGGCCGACGAGGCGCTGTTGCCGGTGCGGCCCAGCCCCGAAGCTTTGCTGCGCACCGAGCAGCGTTCGGTGGTCTTGCAGCTCGAACGCCTGATGGACTACCCCATGGTGCGGCGCGAAGTCGAAGCCGGACGCCTGACCCTGCACGGCTGGCACTATGTGATCGAAGACGGCGAGGTGCATGTGTTCGATGTGCAGCGGGGCGATTTTGTGCCCGCTTCGCAGTCCTCGCACAGCGGCACCGGGCCTTTTGCGCCGTATGTGGAGCATGATGGGCAGATCATTGCGGATTGAATGCCGTGTTGATGCGGTCGACACACCGCAGTTTGAAATGCGGGTGCCCAGTCTTCTTGTAGGTCGGCGGCTTCAGCCCCGACATGAACCAGCGTCCAGCCCACAAATGTCGGACCTGAAGCCGCCGACCTGCAAAAGAACCCTTCACAAGACCAGATCAACAGGGCCGCGGAGAATACTTGTATGAGCGATACCGACAAAGACACCGCCAGTCGCCTGGCCAGCCATCTGATGGCTTCGCGTCAGACGGTTTTACCTAAGCGCCTGGTGGCCCCCGGGCCTGACGCGGCAGAACTGGCGCAACTGTTTCAGGCCGCCGCGGCCGCGCCCGACCATGACCTGATCAACCCCTGGCGGTTCCTGATCATCCCCGAGCACAAACGGGCCGATCTGGGGGAGCTGTTTGCCGCCGCCTTGCTGGAACGTGACCCGAGCGCCTCGACCGAGCAGCTTGAGCAAGCCCGCGACAAGGCCTTGCGCGCGCCTTTGCTGATGCTGCTGATCGTGGACGAGGCCAAGGGCTCTGCCGACATTGACCTGAACGAGCGCGTGCTGAGCGCGGGTTGCGCGGTGCAAAACCTCATGCTGCTGGCCAACGCCATGGGCTACGGCTCGGGCCTGACGAGCGGCAAGGCGCTCAAAGCCGCCTGTTTTCGGGCCGGTCTGGGGCTGGGGGCTGGGGAGCACGCGATTTGCTGTGTGAGTGTGGGCACCGTGAGTTCACGCAAACCCTTCAAGCCGCGCCCCGAGGTGCAGCAATTCACCCGCATCTGGGGAGAGGGCGCATGAGCCGCCCGGCCAAAGCGGGCGTGGGCGTGGGTGTCAGTTTGCCGGGCCTGCGCTCTCCGGGCGTGGGCTTTGAAGCCCCGTTCGACATGCTCGAAGCCTGCCACGAGCGGGTCGAGCGCATGCTGGACCTGCTGACCCGGCTCAGGGCCCATGTGGACACAAACGGCTGCGATGCCCAAGCGGCTGCCGCCGCAGTGGACGTGATGCGCTACTTTGACCTGGCTGCGCCTTTGCACCACCAGGACGAGGAGCTGCATGTGTTTCCGACGGTGCTCAAGATGCAAAGTGACCGTCTGGACCTGCTGGTTTGTCGTCTGCGACAGGAGCACCTGGCGATGGAAAAGCTCTGGGGCCAGGCGCGCCAGGCGCTGGCGCGTGTGGCGGACTCGGAGGGGCAAAACAAAACGCCTTTCAGCGATGCCGACCAGGCCAGCATGGACGCTTTTGTTGCCATCTACAAAGACCACATCCGCGCCGAAGAAGACCTGGTGTACCCCGAGGCCCGGCGGGCACTGGACGCCGATCAGCTGAGCGCGATGTCGCGGGACATGGTGCGCAGGCGGGGTGGGTAGAACCTCCACCAAAATGGATCGTGTCTGATCGGGCCTTTTAAAACCGCCCCAGCGCCTGCATCTTCCAAGCCAGCCACAGCTTGCGCAGCGGCGTGAGCGCGATGCGTTGGTGCAGCACTTGGTAGCCCGAGGCTTCGATTTCGCGCAGCAGGGTGCGGTAAATGCTGGCCATCATGAGGCCGGGTTTTTGGGCGCGGCGGTCGGCGGCGGGCAGCAGGGCCAGGGCTTCGTCGTACAGGGCGTGGGCGCGCTCGGTCTGGAACTTCATCAAGGCGGTGAAGTTGTCTGAATAGCTGCGCTGCATCAGTTCGTTGGCCTTGACGCCAAACCGTTGTTGCTCGTCCAGCGGCAGGTAGATGCGCCCGCGCATGGCGTCTTCGCCCACGTCGCGGATGATGTTGGTCATCTGAAAGGCCAGGCCTAGCTTGTGGGCGTATTGGGTGGTGGCTTCGTCGGTCTGGCCAAAGATGCGGGCGGCGACTTCGCCCACCACGCCTGCCACCAGGTGGCAGTATTTGGTGAGGCCCGCAAAGTCGAGGTAGCGGGTTTGGTTCAGGTCCATCTGGCAGCCTTCGATCACGGCCATCAGGTGGCGGCTTTCGATGCCAAAGGCTTGGGTGTGCGGCATGAGCGCCTGCATGACCGGATGCGTGGGCTGGCCCGCATAGGCTTGCTGCACTTCTTTTTGCCACCAGCCGAGCTTGGCGGCGGCCACGCTGGGGTCTTTGATCTCGTCGACTACGTCGTCCACTTCGCGGCAAAAGGCATAAAACGCGGTGATGGCGGCGCGGCGCTCGGCGGGCAGAAAGAGGAAGGCGTAATAAAAGCTGCTGCCCGAGGCGGCGGCTTTTTGCTGGACGTAGTCTTGCGGGCTCATGGGTGGGGATTCTCGCATTGGTGTTCTGCGCCAGAGGCGCTTGGCAGCGCCGAGAGTCGCTCAAATTCGTGGGTCAATGCTTTCACCGACACCCCGCGCAGCAACAGGCGCCACAGCAGGTCTTGCACTTCGCGGCGGGGCATTTTGATGCGCTGGGTCAGTGATGCTGGTCCGGCTTGCAGCAGCAGGGCCACCGTGCGTGCGCCGATCAAGGCTGGCAAGGCGCTGGCCAGTCGCAAGCGGCGGCTTTGCACGGCGCAGCTGTAGCGCAGGCCTGCGGCCAGTTGTGTCTGGATTTGTTGCAGATAGGCTCGGTACAGCGGTGTCAGTTGTGCCAATGTGCTGACTTGGCCTTCATGGGCGGCTTGGGTCAGGCTTTCAGGGCTCAGCCCCAGAGCGCTCAGCTGCTCTGCTGGCCAGTAACAGCGGTCTTGGGTCAGATCGGCCCCGGCATCGCGCACGATGTTCAGGCGCTGCAGGCCCATGCCGTAGGCGCGGCCCAGCGTGTGCATCTCATCGGTGGGCAGGGTGGCAAAGCCGGGCAGGTGGCGTGCGCACAGTGTGGTCCAGAACTCGCCCACGCAGCCGGCCACGAGCCAGGTGTAGTCCTCCAGCTCGGCCTCGGTGGCCAAGGCCTGCGGGGTATCGCAGTCATGGCCAAAGCGGCTCACATCCAGCGACTGGCCTTGGGTGATGTGGCCCAAAACCCAGCGCACGCTGTCTTGGTCGGCTGGCGACAGGGCTTGCAACAGACTCAGGCCCTCGGGCAGGGCCAGCATCAGGGCGCGTTCGTGTGGATCGTTTTGTTGGGTAGCGAAGCGGGTGAGCGCGGCTATCAATTCGGCTTTGCCGGCCTGCGGCGTTTTGATGGCGGCCAGCAGCTGGGCGAGCAGAGCTTGCCGTTCGCCATGGGGCAGTGCGGTGGTGTCGGCCACGGTGTCGGTGGCGCGGGCCAGCAGGTAGCCGATGGCGATGGGGCCACGCAAGGGGCCTGGCAACAGCCGGATGGACAGGTAAAAAGAGCGCGACACCCCACGCAACAGCCGCAGCTGGGCCGGTGTCAAAACTGGCGCAGCAGCAGGGGACAAAAGGGCTTTTTCAGGCATGGTCATCGCTATTGTCGCTTGACAGAAGTCATGCCTTTGCTTAAATTACTAACCAGTCAGTCATTAATTTCAGGGATCCTTTCCATGTTCCATTTCAGTTTGCCTGCCGCTGCAGGACGCTGGGCGTTCCGCCTGAGCGCTGTTTCCGCCATCACTGCAGCGCTGGTGCTGTCGGGGTGCTCTCGTCAGGAGGCCGTTCAAGAGCCGGTGCGTGCGGTCAAGCTTTTGACCGTGGGGGGCTCGGATTTGAGCGTTCAGGCAGACTATGCGGCCGAAGTGCGTGCCCGTGTGGAGTCTCGTCTGGGCTTTCGGGTGGCGGGCAAACTGGTCCAGCGCCAGGCCGAAGTCGGCCAGCGGGTGAGCGCTGGGCAAGTGCTGGCGCAAATCGATGCGCAGGATTACCAGCTGGGTGCGCAGGCCGCGCTGGCACAGGCCACGGCGGCCCAAACCCAGCGCGATCTGGCTTTGTCGGATTTCAAACGCTATGAATCACTGAAAGCGCAGAACTTCATCAGTGGCGCCGAACTGGAGCGCCGCGAGGCCACGCTGAAAGCCGCCGAAGCCACGCTGACCCAAGCCAAGGCGCAAGCGCAGGCCCAGGGCAACCAGGCCGCATATACCCGCTTGAGCGCCACAGCGCCCGGTGTGGTCACCGCAGTGGAGGCAGAAATTGGCCAAGTCGTGGCGGCTGGTCAGCCGGTGCTGCGTCTGGCACACGATGGTCCGCGTGATGCGGTGTTTTCGGTCTCCGAACAAGCGGTTCTGACCATCAAGGTTGGGCAGACCATGCAAGCCCAGCTGGGCAGCACTGGCCAGGTCTATTCGGGCCGCGTGCGTGAGGTGGGGGCCAGTGCCGATCCTGTGACACGCACGTATCAGGTCAAGCTGGCGCTCGAAAAAGCCGAGCAATTGCCCTTGGGCGCAACGCTGAATGTGTTGGCTGCCCGCTTGCCAGGCAGTCAGGCTGCAGCCATCAAGTTGCCCACCAGCGCTTTGCGCCAGGACGGCACAGCCACCGCCGTGTGGGTGCTGGACGAGGCCAGCATGACGGTGCGCTCGCAGGCAGTTCAAATTGGGCCGATTGACGGCAATCAGGTGGTCATTGCGTCCGGCTTGCAAGCGGGTCAGAAGGTGGTCAGCGCCGGGGTCCATGTGCTCACAGCAGGCCAGAAGGTCTCTGAGTACGGTGCTGTGGCCAAGGCGGCTGCATCCGGTGCGTCGCAGCCAGCCCAGCGGTGATGCCCATGCAAGATACCGACAACACCCGTTTCAACCTCTCGCGCTGGGCGCTGGAGCACCCGGCCCTGACCCGTTACCTGATGGTGGCGCTGATGGTGCTGGGCATGGCGTCCTACTTTCAATTGGGGCAGGACGAAGATCCGCCCTTCACCTTCCGGGCCATGGTGGTGCGCACCTATTGGCCGGGGGCCACCGCCCAACAGGTGGCCGAGCAGGTGACCGACAAGCTCGAACGCACGCTGCAGGAAGTGCCGTACGCCGACAAGATCCGCAGCTACTCCAAGCCGGGCGAGTCGCAAATCATTTTGGAGTTGAAGGACTATTCCAAACCCGGCGAAGTGCCGCAGGTTTGGTACACCGTGCGCAAGAAGGTGGGCGACATGCGCGCCACCTTGCCGCAAGGGGTGGTAGGGCCGTTTTTCAACGACGATTTTGGCGATGTGTACGGGGTGATTTATGCCCTGAGCGGCGAGGGGTTCACCCCGGCCGAGGTCAAGTTCCAGGCCGATCGCGTGCGGCAGACGCTGTTGCGTGTGCGCGATGTGGCCAAGGTGGAGCTGTTCGGGGTGCAAGACGAAAAAGTCTTCATCGACATTTCGCAGACGAAGCTCGCCCAGATGAATCTGGACATGGGCGCTGTGCTCGCTCAACTCGGCCAGCAAAACGCGGTCGAGTCGGCGGGCAATTTGCAATCGCCCCTCGATGTGGTACAGGTGCGTGTGGGCGGTCAGTTCCAGAATCTGGACGATTTGCGCGCCATGCCGATCCGCGGGGCTTCGGGCGCGCAGCTGCGCCTGTCGGACATCGCCGAGGTCAGCCGGGGCTATGTGGACCCGCCATCGGTCAAGGTGCGCCATGAGGGGCAAGAGGTCATTGGTTTGGGCATCAGCATGGCCAAGGGCGGTGACATCATTGCCTTGGGGCATGCCTTGCAGGCCAGCGTCAAAGAGATCGAGGTGGGTTTGCCCGCCGGTTTGACTTTGACCCAGATTCAGGACCAGCCTGCGGCGGTGTCGAAGTCTGTCAACGAATTCATCAAGGTGCTGATCGAGGCCGTGGTGATTGTGCTGGCGGTGAGCTTTTTGTCATTGGGCCTGCACAAGCGTCCGGGCCAGAACCCGCTGTGGCGTCGCTGGACGCTGGACATCCGCCCCGGCCTGGTGGTGGGCATCACCATTCCGCTGGTGCTGGCGGTGACCTTTTTGGCCATGAACTACTTTGGCATTGGTCTGCACAAGATCTCGCTGGGCTCGCTCATCATCGCCTTGGGCTTGTTGGTGGACGACGCGATCATCGCGGTCGAGATGATGGTGCGCAAGATGGAGGAGGGCTACGACAAGTTCCGTTCGGCCACCTTCGCTTATGAACTCACGGCTATGCCCATGCTGACGGGCACCTTGATCACGGCGGCTGGCTTCTTGCCGATTGGCATTGCCAAATCGGTCACGGGTGAATACACCTTCGCCATTTTTGCGGTGACGGTGATCGCCTTGATCGTCAGCTGGGTGGCCTCGGTTTATTTTGTGCCTTACCTGGGGGCCTGGTTGCTCAAGCCGCCGGCCTATGTGCACCATCCCGGCTCCACGGGTGAGACCGCACACCACGATGCCGAGGAAATGTTTGACAGTCCGTTTTACCGGCACTTTCGCCAGTGGGTGACCTGGTGCGTGACGCACCGCTGGAAGACGATTGGCATCACCATCGCCTTGTTTGCCTTGGGCATTGTGGGCATGGGCAAGGTGCAGCAGCAGTTCTTCCCCGATTCCAGCCGCCCTGAAATTCTGGTGGACCTGTGGCTGCCCGAAGGTGCGCCTTTTGTGGCCAGCGAAGAAGTGGCCAAGCGGGTGGAAAAGCGCCTGGCGCAAGAAGCGGGCGTGAGCTCGGTGACGACTTGGGTGGGCTCGGGCGTACCGCGTTTTTACCTGCCGCTCGATCAGGTTTTCCCGCAGACCAATGTGTCGCAGCTGATCGTGTTGCCCAAGGATTTGAAGACGCGTGAAAGCCTGCGCGTGAAGCTGCCCGCCTTGCTGGCGCAGGAGTTCCCCGAGGTGCGTGGCCGCGTGAAGCTGTTGCCCAACGGACCACCTGTGCCTTACCCGGTGCAGTTCCGAGTGGTCGGCACCGAGCCTGCAGTGTTGCGTCTGAAGGCCGAAGAGGTCAAGGCGGTCATGCGTCAGAACGCCAGCACACGCGGTGTGAACGACAACTGGAACGAGTCGGTCAAGTCGGTGCGTCTGGAAGTGGACCAAGCCAAGGCCCGTGCCTTGGGGGTGACCAGCCAGTCGATCGCGCAGGCCTCGCGTACCTTGCTCTCGGGCGCGCCGGTGGGGCAGTACCGCGATGGCGACAAATTGATCGACATCGTGTTGCGCCAACCGATTCAGGAACGGGATGCTTTGTCCGACCTGGGCCAGGCCTATGTGCCGACGGCTTCGGGCAAGTCCATTCCGCTGCTGCAAATTGCCAAGCCTGTGTTGGGCTGGGAGCCTGGCGTGATGTGGCGCGAAGGCCGCCAATACGCCATCACGGTGCAGTCGGACATTTCCGAAGGCGTGCAGGGCGCTACTGTGACGGCGCAGTTACAGCCAGAGCTTAAAAAGCTGCAGACGCAGTGGTTGGCTCAGGGGCAATCCGATTACCGCATTGAAGTCGCTGGTGCGGTGGAGCAAAGCTCCAAGGGCTCGGCCTCGATTGCGGCGGGCGTGCCCATCATGTTGTTTATCACTTTCACTTTGTTGATGCTGCAGTTGCAAAGCTTCAGCCGCTCGGTGCTGGTGTTCTTGACTGGGCCCTTGGGCATGGCGGGTGTGGCTGCGGCATTGCTGGCGCTGAATCGTCCGTTTGGTTTCGTGGCCTTGCTGGGCGTGATCGCGCTCATGGGCATGATCCAGCGCAATTCGGTCATCCTGATTGACCAGATTGAACAGGACCGGGCGGCAGGCGTTGAGCCTTGGGTGGCCGTTGTCGAGTCGGCGGTGCGTCGCTTGCGACCCATTGTGCTGACGGCTGCTGCGGCGGTGCTGGCCATGATCCCGCTGTCGCGCAGCGTGTTCTGGGGGCCGATGGCGGTGGCCATCATGGGCGGTTTGATCGTGGCCACGGCGCTGACTTTGCTGGCTTTGCCTGCGATGTATGCCGCCTGGTTCCGGGTGCCGCGCCCGACCGGGGCGTCTCCAGCCCTTTGAAACGCCTCTGGAGAGGGGAAAACCAGCACCGCCTGGGCCCGAAATCAGGGTTCGGAACGGCTAAAATAGAAAGTTGACCGATTTCAAACGGGCGGTCAGGTCTGCGGGTGGCATCTATTCATCTTGACCTGTTCGCCCTTTTTGTTTGGACCCGCGCGGGTGGCGAAATTGGTAGACGCACCAGGTTTAGGTCCTGACGGTGGCAACACTGTGCGGGTTCGAGTCCCGCCCCGCGCACCAACCGACTTTGGGCCAAAGGGGCAACCCGGCGGCATGAATTCATTTAACCGAGAACGACGATGACAGTGACTGTTGAAACCCTTGAAAAACTGGAACGCAAGATCACCCTGACTGTGCCCGTGACGGCCATCCAGTCCGAGGTCGATGCACGCCTGAAGAAAATGGCCCGTACGGTCAAGATGGACGGTTTCCGTCCCGGCAAAGTGCCCATGAACGTCGTGGCCCAGCGCTATGGCTACTCGGTGCAGTACGAAGTGCTGAACGACAAAGTCGGCGAAGCTTTCGCTGTGGCCGCCAATGAAGCGCAAGTGCGCGTGGCCGGTCAGCCCCGCATCTCTGAAAAAGAAGGCGCTCCCGAAGGCGAGTTGAACTTCGAAGCCATCTTTGAGGTGTACCCCGAAGTCAAGCTGGGCAACCTGGCCGACACCGAAGTCGAGAAATTGACCGCTGAAGTGTCCGATGCCGCCATCGACAAGACCCTGGACATCCTGCGCAAGCAGCGCCGCACCTTCGCTCAGCGTGCACAAGACACCGCAGCACAAGACGGCGACCGCGCCACCATCGACTTCGAAGGCAAGATCGACGGTGAAGTGTTCGCTGGCGGCAAAGCCGAAGACTTCCAGTTCATCCTGGGCGACGGCCAGATGCTCAAAGAGTTTGAAGACGCTGTGCGCGGCATGAAGTCTGGCGAGAGCAAGACCTTCCCCTTGGCGTTCCCTGCTGATTACCACGGCCAAGATGTGGCCGGCAAAACCGCTGACTTCCTGGTCACTGTGAAGAAGCTCGAAGCCGCCAATCTGCCCGAAGTCAACGACGCTCTGGCCAAGTCCCTGGGCATTGCCGATGGCACCGTGGAAGGCCTGCGCGCTGACATCCGCAAAAACCTCGAGCGCGAAGTGAAATTCCGCCTGCTGGCCCGCAACAAGCAAGCCGCCATGGACGCTTTGGTGGCCAAGGCCGAGCTGGACCTGCCACAGGCCATCATCCAGTCCGAGATCGAGCGTCTGAAAGAAGGCGCTCGCGCCGACCTGAAGCAACGCGGCATCAAGGACGCTGACAAGGCCCCAATCCCTGACGACATCTTCCGCCCCCAAGCCGAGCAGCGCGTGCGCCTGGGTCTGGTGGTGGCCGAAGTCGTGCGTGGCAACACCCTGCACGCCAAGCCCGAGCAGATCAAGGCCCACATCGAAGAGCTGGCTGCCAGCTACGAGCGTCCAGAAGACGTGGTCCGTTGGTACAACAGCGACAACCAGCGCCTGGCCGAAGTGGAAGCCGTGGTCATCGAGAGCAATGTGTCCGATTTCGTCCTGGCCCAGGCCAAGGTCACTGAAAAGGCCATCTCTTTCGAAGAGCTGATGGGCCAACAAGGCTGATCGGGTTTTTGAATCCCTGAAGAATGGGGCTTGTGCCGGGCTTGCAGTCTGGCAGACAAGCCCCATCTCATTGGTGGGTTTGAAACTCGGGTTAAAGTCACCTTAGAAATTCTTGGAGAAATGATGAGCGCACTGGACATCACAAATTTGGGCATGGTGCCCATGGTCGTCGAGCAATCGGGCCGTGGCGAGCGCGCCTATGACATCTATTCGCGTTTGCTCAAGGAGCGCGTGATCTTTTTGGTGGGCGAGGTCAATGATCACATGGCCAACCTGATCGTGGCCCAGTTGCTGTTCCTGGAGAGCGAAAACCCCGAAAAGGATATTTCGCTGTACATCAACTCGCCTGGCGGCTCAGTGAGCGCGGGCATGGCGATTTACGACACCATGAACTTCATCAAGCCCGATGTGTCCACGCTGTGCAACGGCATGGCCGCCAGCATGGGCGCGTTCTTGCTGTCTTCTGGCGCCAAGGGCAAGCGTTTTTCGCTGCCCAACTCCAAGATCATGATTCACCAGCCTTTGGGTGGTGCCCGTGGTCAGGCCACCGAGATTGAAATTGCGGCACGCGAAATCATCAAGACCCGTGCGCATTTGAACCGCATCCTGGCCGAGAACACTGGCCAGCCACTGGAGAAGATCGAGCAAGACACCGAGCGCGATTACTACCTGTCGGCTGACGAAGCCAAAGAGTATGGTTTGGTCGATCAGGTGATCGCCAAGCGCAGCTGATGCAAGCCGGTTCAACCGGCACAAAATCTGACGGCGTTTACCTCCCCAGGTGAGCGCCGTTTTTCTTTCGTTATCATTGACGAATATCCGGATTCCGAGGCAACTTTTATGGCCGATAAAAAAGGCTCTACCACCGAGAAAAACCTGTATTGCTCCTTCTGCGGGAAGAGCCAGCATGAAGTCAAGAAGCTGATTGCAGGCCCATCGGTTTTCATTTGCGATGAATGCATCGATTTGTGCAATGACATCGTGCGCGATGAACTCGCAACCACCACCGTTGCGGAAGGTGCCAAAGACGGTTTGCCCACGCCGCTGGATTTGAAAACCAACCTCGACAACTATGTCATTGGACAGGACAAGGCCAAGCGTAGCCTCGCGGTGGCGGTGTACAACCATTACAAACGCCTCAAACACAAAGACGGTGCCAAAAAAGACGATGTGGAGCTGGCCAAGAGCAACATTTTGTTGATCGGTCCCACGGGCTCAGGCAAAACCTTGCTGGCACAGACCATGGCGCGCATGCTGGATGTGCCTTTTGTCATGGCCGACGCCACCACCTTGACCGAAGCTGGTTATGTGGGTGAAGACGTTGAGAACATCGTGGCCAAGTTGCTGCAGACCTGCAATTACGACGTGGAGCGCGCTCAGCGCGGCATCGTTTACATCGACGAGATCGACAAGATCACCCGCAAGTCCGACAACCCCTCGATCACGCGTGATGTATCGGGCGAGGGTGTGCAGCAAGCTTTGCTCAAGCTGATTGAAGGCACCATGGCCAGCGTGCCACCGCAAGGCGGTCGCAAACACCCTAACCAGGACTTCCTGCAGATCGACACGACCAACATCTTGTTCATTTGCGGTGGTGCCTTCGCAGGCCTCGAAAAAGTCATCGAAAACCGCACCGAGTCCGGTGGCATCGGCTTTGGCGCCACCGTCAAAAGCAAGAAGCAGCGTTCGCTGACCGAGGTGTTCAATGAAGTCGAGCCGGAAGATCTGATCAAGTTTGGTTTGATCCCTGAGCTGGTCGGCCGTCTGCCCGTGGTCGCGACCCTGGCCGAACTGACAGAAGATGCCTTGGTGCAGATCCTGACCGAGCCCAAGAATGCGGTGGTCAAACAGTTCACCAAGCTGTTGGCCATGGAAGGCGTGGAGCTGGAAGTGCGTCCCAATGCCTTGACCGCAATTGCCCGCAAGGCTTTGGCCCGCAAAACCGGTGCACGCGGGCTGCGCTCCATCATGGAGCAGGCCTTGATCGACACGATGTTTGAATTGCCCAATGCGGTCAATGTTGAGAAAGTCGTGGTGGACGAATCCGCCATCGATGACAACAAACCACCGCTTCTGGTTTACCGCGAGTCGGCCAAACAGGCCTGATCTCTCATGTGTGGCCCGGCGATCAATAACCCTTCACGTCGATGGGTTGAAATCGCCGGTGCAGCATCCATGTGAAGCTGAATTGAACCAAGGGACACCCCATGTCTGGACACACACCTTTGCCGCCCACCCCGATCGAACTGCCCATGTTGCCTTTGCGCGATGTCGTGGTGTTCCCTCACATGGTGATTCCTTTGTTTGTGGGTCGCCCCAAGAGCATCAAGGCGCTGGAGTCGGCCATGGCAGCCGAGCGTCGCATCATGCTGGTGGCTCAAAAGACTGCCGCCAAGGACGAGCCCGCCATCGATGACATGTTCGATGTTGGCTGTGTGTCGACGATCCTGCAAATGCTCAAACTGCCCGATGGCACCGTGAAGGTGCTGGTGGAGGGTCAACAACGTGCGACGGTTCAAGCCATTGTGGATGGCGAGGCGCACTTTGTGGCCAGTGTCACGCCTGTGGATGCCGCTGCCGAGCAGTCCGAGCCCAGCAGCGAGATCGAGGCACTGCGCCGTGCGGTCATGCAGCAGTTTGATCAGTACGTCAAACTGAACAAAAAAATTCCACCCGAGATTCTCACGTCCATCTCGAGCATTGACGATGCCGGGCGCTTGGCCGACACGATCGCTGCACATTTGCCGCTGAAGCTTGAAAACAAGCAGCAAGTGCTGGATCTGGCCAGCATCAAGGCGCGATTGGAGAATCTGTTTGCGCAGCTTGAGCATGAAGTGGACATCCTCAATGTGGACAAGCGCATCCGTGGCCGCGTCAAGCGCCAGATGGAAAAGAACCAGCGCGACTTCTATCTGAACGAACAGGTCAAAGCCATCCAGAAAGAACTGGGTGAGGGTGAAGACGGCGCAGACATCGAAGAGATCGAGAAAAAGATCAAGACCGCCAAGATGTCGGCCGAGGCCCGCAAAAAAGCGGAAGGTGAGCTGAAAAAACTCAAGCTGATGTCGCCCATGTCGGCGGAGGCTTCGGTGGTTCGCAATTACCTTGAAGTCTTGACCAGTCTGCCGTGGAGCAAAAAGACCAAGCTCAAACACGATCTGGGCAATGCCGAAGACGTGTTGAATCAAGACCACTTTGGCTTGGACAAAGTCAAAGACCGCATCCTGGAGTACCTTGCTGTGCAGCAACGCGTGGACAAGGTCAAGGCGCCCATCTTGTGCCTGGTCGGCCCACCCGGTGTGGGCAAGACCTCGCTGGGCCAATCGATCGCCAAGGCCACGGGTCGAAAGTACGTGCGCATGGCCTTGGGTGGCATGCGCGATGAGGCTGAGATCCGTGGACATCGCCGCACGTACATTGGCGCTTTGCCAGGCAAGGTTTTGCAGAACCTGAACAAGGTGGGCACCAAGAATCCGCTGTTCCTGCTCGACGAGATCGACAAGCTGGGCACCGATTTCCGTGGCGATCCCTCCAGTGCGCTGTTGGAAGTGCTCGACCCTGAGCAAAACCACACCTTTGGCGACCACTACGTTGAGGTTGATTTTGACCTGAGCGATGTGATGTTCGTGGCGACTTCCAATTCGATGAACATTCCTTCGGCTTTGCTGGACCGGATGGAAGTCATTCGTCTGTCGGGGTACACCGAAGATGAAAAGACCAACATCGCCATGAAGTACCTGTTGCCCAAGCAGTTGGTGAACAACGGTGTGGCGCCTTCCGAGTTGAATGTGACAGAGGAAGCTGTGCGCGATGTGGTTCGTTACTACACACGCGAGGCTGGTGTGCGGTCGCTGGAGCGCGAGTTGGGCAAGATCTGCCGCAAAGTCGTCAAGGCCTTGCTGCTCAAACAAATGCAGCCTCAGGTCCAGGTGACGGCGGACAACCTCAACGACTTCCTGGGCGTGCGCAAGTACACCTATGGCCGTGCCGAGCAAAAGAACCAGGTGGGGCAGGTTGTGGGCCTGGCCTGGACCGAAGTGGGCGGCGATTTGCTGACCATTGAAGCCGCCTTGATGCCGGGCAAGGGTGTCATCACCCGTACGGGCTCCTTGGGTGATGTCATGAAGGAATCCGTGGAGGCCGCTCGCACCGTGGTGCGCAGCCGTTCACGTTTGCTGGGTGTCAAGGACGAAGTCTTTGAAAAGAAAGACCTCCACATCCACGTGCCCGATGGGGCCACGCCTAAAGACGGCCCGAGCGCAGGTGCAGCCATGACGACCGCCATGGTGTCGGCCATGACCGGTATTCCGGTTCGCGCCGATGTGGCCATGACAGGTGAGATCACCCTGCGTGGCGAAGTTACGGCCATTGGTGGATTGAAGGAAAAACTGTTGGCTGCTTTGCGCGGCGGCATCAAGACGGTGTTGATCCCTGAAGACAACGTCAAGGATTTGCAGGACATTCCAGAGAACGTCAAGAATGGTCTTGAGATCGTCCCCGTCAAGTGGATTGATCAGGTGTTGGACGTGGCACTCGAAGCCAAGCCTGTGCCTTTGAGCGAAGAAGAAGTGGCTGCAGCAGCGGTGACGGCGGTCGCTGCCACCCTGAAAGCCGATGCGGTGAAACATTGATGCAAAATTTCCGAGGCCTTCTCGAAATGCCCCGGAAATGGCGCTATAATTCTTTCATCGCAGCGAACAAAGCATATAATGCTGAATTCACTGATACGCGGGAATAGCTCAGTTGGTAGAGCGCAACCTTGCCAAGGTTGAGGTCGCGAGTTCGAGCCTCGTTTCCCGCTCCAAACATTGAAAGAAGTGCCAACATCTTTCAGTCAAAAAGGGAAGCAATTGCTTCCCTTTTTTGTCGGCATTTTCCAGGACCCGTGTCCTGGAATCGGGCGCGGTAGCAAAGCGGTTATGCACCGGATTGCAAATCCGTGTAGGTCGGTTCGACTCCGGCCCGCGCCTCCAGAAAAATTCAAATTAACGCGACGTGGCTTCAAAAGAAGCAATTGCCGATGTATAATTTGAGTCTTGCAAATGCGGGAATAGCTCAGTTGGTAGAGCGCAACCTTGCCAAGGTTGAGGTCGCGAGTTCGAGCCTCGTTTCCCGCTCCAAACATTGAAAGAAGTACCAACATCTTTCAGCCAAAAAGGGAAGCCAACAGCTTCCCTTTTTTGTAAAATTTTTGGAATTTGGCGCGATAGCAAATCGGTTATGCAACGGATTGCAAATCCGTCTAGCCCAGTTCGACTCTGGGTCGCGCCTCCAGTCAAAAGCCACTTCAGCACATTTTGAAGTGGCTTTTTTTTGTTGGTTGACCCGTCCTGCCAGAGGTTGACACCTTTTCTCGAAAGAAAAGGCAAGTCAAATGGAATCAGGCATCAAAAGAACGCAAAGAGACTACACGCTGGCTTTTAAGCTGGCTGTGGT
>Ga0228702_1000493_pt1 | contig 30116 bp, 31 predicted proteins | sample McNCre217_Aug_MG_2_FD_178018 | JGI IMG/M metagenome (GOLD analysis project Ga0228702, IMG submission 178018) | Freshwater microbial communities from McNutts Creek, Athens, Georgia, United States - 20-17_Aug_MG | ecosystem: Environmental > Aquatic > Freshwater > Creek | place: USA: Georgia...
AAGGTCAGGTACAGGCGCGGGTCGCCCGCCTCGGCGGCACGGCGCTGCAGTTCAGCGTAGATGGTTTCGGGGGTGTCGTGGCGCACCGGCTGTGCGGTGTCTTTGTCAAACAGCTGGCCCAGACGGGCGAACAACAATTTCAGGTGATCGTTCAGCTCGGTCATGGTGCCGACCGTGGAGCGCGAACTGCGCACCGGGTTGGTCTGGTCAATCGCAATGGCCGGGGGCACGCCTTCGACCCGGTCCACTGCCGGCTTGTCCATGCGGTCCAGAAACTGGCGCGCGTAGGCGCTGAAGGTTTCGACATAGCGGCGCTGGCCTTCGGCGTACAAGGTGTCGAACACCAGGGATGACTTGCCCGAGCCGCTGGGGCCGGTGACCACCGTCAGCTCGCCCGTGCGAATGTCGAGGTCGAGGTTTTTGAGGTTGTGCTGGCGGGCACCGCGGATTCGGATCTGGCCTTGGGACATGGTCGGGTCTCTGGAATGAAGCCCAAACATTCTAGGGGGCCATGGCCCTGTGGCATGCCCGCCAACGACAAAGGCCACGACAGTGCGTGGCCTTTGGTTTGCAGCCGGTTCAAGACCGGCCTGTGGCTCACTTGGCGGCGCTGGCGTCGGCGGCCGGGGCGCTGGCCGGAGCCGAAGCTTCGGCAGCCGGTGCATGGGTGTCGGCGCCGTGCTTTTCACCGCTCATGTCGATGTCACCGCCTTTTTTGCCGATCAGGTACAGCGCGGCAGCGGCAAAAATAACGAATGCCAGGATCAGTTTCCACATGTCTCATTCTCCAGTGTCAATAAAAAGGCCCTCCTCGAAGGGAAGGCCTGGAATGTAGCAGCCGAGTCACCCCGGCTGGCTTACACAGCGATCAGTCGCCAGCGTAGATGTCCACATCCTTGGTTTCGCGGACAAACAGCAGGCCGATCACGAAGGTTGCGGCGGCGATGATGATCGGATACCACAGGCCGTAGTACATGTCACCGTTCTGGGCCACCATGGCGAACGAGATGGTGGGCAGCAGGCCGCCGAACCAGCCGTTACCAATGTGGTAGGGCAGCGACATGGAGGTGTAGCGGATGCGGGTGGGGAACATCTCCACCAGCATGGCGGCGATCGGGCCGTACACCATGGTCACATACACCACCAGGATCGTCAGGATGATGGTGATCATCACCTTGTCGACCTTGGCCGGGTCGGCCTTGGCGGGGTAACCAGCCTCTTTCAAAGCGTCAGACACGTCTTTCTTGAAAGCAGCAATGGTGGCCGCGCTGTCGGCGGTGAACTTGTGGTTCTCGACCGCGCCTACGGGGGCCACGATTTCTTTCTCGCCAATCTTGACCTTGGCGGGACCGGCTTCGGTGGCCACGGCGTTCTTGTAGCTCACCGATTGCTGGGCCAGGTAACGCTTGGCGATGTCGCAGGACTTGGTGAAGTCGATCTCGCGGGCCACCGGGTTGCCCTGGAAAGAGCAGTCGCCAGCGGCAGCGGTCACGGTCACTTCAGCGGTCTTTTGGGCTTTGGCCAGGTCCGGGTTGGCGGCTTCGGTCAGCTTGCCAAACAGCGGGAAGTAAGTCACCACGGCCAGCAGCAGACCCGCCAGGATGATGGGCTTGCGGCCGATCTTGTCGGACAGCGAACCGAACACCACGAAGAAGGGGGTGCCGATCACCAGCGAGGCGGCCACCAGCAGGTTGGCGGTGGTGCCATCGACTTTGAGCACACTGGTCAGGAAGAACAGCGCGTAGAACTGGCCCGAGTACCAGACCACCGCCTGACCGGCGACCAGACCGAACAGGGCCAGCAGCACGATCTTGAGGTTTTTCCACTGGCCAAAGGATTCGGTCAGCGGGGCCTTGGAGGTCTTGCCCTCGGACTTCATTTTCTGGAAGGCCGGGGATTCGTTCATCGTCATGCGGATCCACACCGAGATGGCCAGCAGGAAGATGGAGACGATGAAGGGAATGCGCCAGCCCCAGACGTCGAAGTCCTTGCCGGTGTATTCACGGGCCAGCAGGATCACGATCAGCGACAGGAACAGGCCCAGCGTCGCGGTGGTCTGGATCCAGGAGGTGTAGGCACCGCGCTTGCCGTGCGGCGCGTGCTCGGCCACATAGGTGGCAGCACCACCGTATTCACCACCCAGTGCCAGGCCCTGCAGCATGCGCAGGCCGATCAGGATGATCGGCGCGGCCACGCCGATGCTGGCGTAGTTGGGCAGCACACCCACGATGAACGTGGATAAGCCCATGATCAGGATGGTGACCAGGAAGGTGTACTTGCGACCGATCATGTCGCCCAGACGGCCAAACACCAGCGCGCCAAAAGGACGCACGATGAAACCGGCAGCAAAAGCCAGCAGGGCAAAAATGAAGGCGGCGCTGGGATCGAGGCCAGCAAAGAATTGCTTGGCAATGATCGCGGCCAGCGAGCCGTAAAGATAGAAGTCGTACCACTCAAAAACGGTGCCCAGAGAAGAGGCAAAAATCACCTTCTTCTCTTCGGCCGTCATCGGACGGGGTGCAGTGGATGCCATGTAAACAGTCTCCTGATGAAGTTCCAGACAGCGGAACGTGGTTCGATTCTTGAAAGACCCTCTGACCTTTTTCTGACAAATAACCAACACAAACTGACAAACACCGTATAAACCCGCGGATTTATTCGCTTATCGTGAGAATAAAGGCGATTTTTACGGGTAAACACCAGTGATTTGAGACCCTGAGGCCACACACTGCAAAAGGGTATTCTTGGGCCCATGGCTTCCCCCCTCACATTGCAGCAAAAAGTCCGACGTCTGACCTGGCTGTGCCTGCTGTTGTGGCTGGCCGTCACTTTGGTGCCTGTGGTGCTGGCCCGCTCCGGCTGGACCTGGGGCCCCTGGCCGGTGGACTTCTGGATGGCAGCGCAAGGCAGTGTGCTGGCTTACCTGCTGATCGTGGGCCTCTACGCCTGGCTGGTCAACCGCTGGGAGCGGCAAGCGGGCGAGCTGTCTTTCGAGATTCCGCCCAATCAGGACAACTGACGGCGCACGCCCACCGCCGTGGTCGCCACGGCGTTCCAGTCGGGCCCGTCAAACCAGGCATCGCCCAGCAGGTACGCGCGCAGCATGGGCAGGGCGTCCTGCCCCCAAAACACCTTGTCGTCCACCCCAAAGCTGGGCACGCCAAACAAGCCCTGCGCCAGTGCCTGTTCGGTGTTGGACTGCAGGTCTTGTTTGACGGCGGCGCTGGCCGGGTCGCGGGCCGGCTGGAGCTGGGCACTCAAGCCGGCCAGGCGGTTCACGTCGGCCGCGTCCTCGCCGCTGCACCACACATGACGAAACACCTGCTCACAGACAAAACGGTTGGGCTGCCCCCCGGCATCGCAGGCCACGGCCAGCCGCAACAAAGCCAGTGGGTTGAAAGGGTGCGCCGACGGCAACTTGAGTTCTACGCCCTGCTGGTGCGCCAGCCAAAGCACCTGCCGGTAAGTCCAGTCGCGCTTGGCCGGAATTTCTGCCGGCCCCAACTGGCCATGGTGCTTGAGCATGGCCCCAAACAGAACCGGCTTGTGCACCACCTGGTGGCTGATGCCCTGCAAGGCCTGCGGCAAGGCGTTAAAAGCCAACCAGGCGTAGGGCGAGATGAAGTCCAGGTAGAAGGTGATGGTTTTCATTCGCTGGTCTCCAAAGCGATGCGCTGCTGCAGGCGATCGGGCAACAGCGCCCAGACCGCCAGTTTGTCCGGGTTGTCCATGCGGCTCCAGGCGGCGATCTCGTCCAGCGTGCGCAGGCAGCCCTCACACCAGCCGGTGTCCGGGTGCATGACGCACACCGACTGGCAAGGCGATGGCACGTGTTTGCCCTCACCGGCTTGTGGCGCCATCTCGGCCACTCGGCGCCAGCGGCGGTTGGCGATGCTTGTGGGGTCAAGGCTCATGCAAGCACCACATGGGCCACAGGTGCGCCAGTCAGAGATTTCAGGTCATCAGGGGCCAGCCGGAAGACACCGTGCGGATGCCCCGCTGCCGCCCAGATTTCCTCGAAACGCCACAGGTCCTGGTCAAGCAATGTCACGGAAGGGTTGAGGTGTGCAACAGGCGACACGCCGCCAATGGAGAAACCGGTTTTGGCCTTCACAAATTCGGCATCGGCACGCCCCACCTTGCCCACCAGGGCCGAGACTTTCTTTTCGTCCACCCGGCGGTCGCCCGAGGTGACCACCAGCACCGCGGCCTCATCTTCCTTGCGTTTGAAGATCACGCTCTTGGCGATCTGGCCCAGTTGCACACCCAGGCCATCGGCCGCTTCCTGTGCCGTGCGGGCAGCGTCACTGAGCATGACGGGCATGTGGGCGTGCCCTGCCTGCTGCAAGGCTTGCGCCACGCGCTGAACCCCTTCGGGCAAGGTGTGTAGTTCTGCTCCGCACATGCTTTGGGTCTCTCCAGTTGAACTTGCGCCGAATTATCGCCATCCCGCGTCGGTCTTGCAGGCGGCATGAGGCCGATGGGCCTGTCTATGATGTGACCATGACATCCATTTCACTTCGACAATTTTTAGCCCCGCTGGCCTGTCTTGCGCTGTGGACGGCATCGCACGGCCATGCCCAGACGGACCACTACCCCTCCAAACCCATCACCATCGTGGTGGGCTACCCGCCGGGCGGCAGCACCGACCTGACCGGACGCGTGCTGGCTGCCGCGTTGGGCAAGAGCCTGAATGCCACGGTGGTGGTGGACAACGTGGGCGGTGCAGGCGGCGCGATTGGCGCGCAAAAAGTGCTCAACGCCGCCGCCGACGGCTACACCCTGCTGGTGGGGGCCAACAACGAGGTCGCCATCAACCGCCTGGTCTCGCCCACCGTCAAATACCAGTGGCAGGACTTCACCCCGATTGGCCTGATCGCTTCGCAACCCATGGTGCTGGTGGCCGCGCCCAAAATGGGGGTGAAGAACACCGATGCATTCATCCAGCTGGCCAAAGCCAATCCCGGCCGCTTCAGCTACGGCAGCTCGGGCGTTGGCACCGCCCTGCATCTGGCCGGTGAAATGGTCAAGGAGCAAGCCGGCATCTTCATGACCCACATCCCTTACCGGGGCGTGGCCCCATTGACGAACGACCTGGTGGGCAACAACCTGGAATTCGGCGTGTTCGTGCTCTCCAGTGGCCTGCCGCACATCCGCAGCGGCAAAGTCATTGCCTTGGGCACCACAGAGCGCCAACGCGCCAAGGCCACGCCCGACATTCCGGCGCTGGCCGAGCACCCCGCCCTCAAGAACACCGACATCAGTTCCTGGTTTGTGCTGATGGCGCCGGGCAAACTGCCCGAAGCCATTCAGGCCCGATTGAAAAAGGCCATGGCCGAGGCACTGCAAAACCCCGAACTTCGCAGCAAGCTCGAAGCCTCGGGGTCTGCCGTGGCCAGTGCCCCGGTGGACATGCACAAATTCCTGCGCGACGAAACCGCCAAGTACCAGCGCATTGTTGACTTTGCCAAGATCCGCGAATGAAACCCTTGCCATTTGACCTGCCCTGCCCCGACATCTCGATGTGGCGGCAAGGCAATACCGGCACCGAAGGGGTGTGGCATTTCGATTCAGGCCAGCCCGGTCGGCACGTGCTGGTCAGCGCGCTGGTGCACGGCAACGAGCTGTGCGGCGCCTGGGCGCTCAAGGGCCTGCTCGAAGCGGGCGTGCGCCCTGCAGCGGGCCAGCTGACCCTGGTGTTCGCCAACCTGGCTGCATTTGACCGTTTTGACGCCGCAGACCATGACCGATCGCGCTTTGTCGACGAAGACATGAACCGCCAGTGGCTGGACGAGCGCATGGCGCAGCCGCACACGCTGGAGCGCCAGCGCGTGACCGCCCTGGCCCCCTGGGTGCGGCAGGCCGACTGGCTGCTGGACCTGCACTCCATGCACGAAAGTGGCGCCCCCTTGCTGCTGACCGGCGTGCAACCGCGCAACCTGGCCCTGGCCCGCGCGCTGGCCAACCCGGTGCACATCGTGGTCGATGCCGGCCACAAGGACGGCGTGCGCATGCGCGACTACGGCCGCTTTGGCCTGCCCGATGCACAGGCGCCCGACACACGTTCGCTGCTCATCGAATGCGGCTTTCATGGCGACCTGGGCAGCCGCGATGTGGCGCGGGACATGTGCGCGCGCTTTTTGCAGGTGTCGGGCGTGGTCGATGCAGCGTCGATGCACAAGACCCTGCCTGGCTGGAAGCTGGCCGATGCGCCCACGCAATGGGTGCTGGAAGTGACCGGCCCGGTGGTGGCCCGCAGCGAGAAGTTCCAGTTCACCGAACCGTTCACCGGGCTTGAATGCATCGCCCAGGCCGGCACCGTGATTGGCGACAACGACGGCGAGCCGGTGACCACGCCCTACGACGACTGCGTGCTGGTCATGCCCTCGGTGCGCCAGGCGCGCGCGGGCGTCACGGTGGTGCGATTTGCACGGCGCAGGCCGCTGGCCTGAACCGCCTGCGCCTCAAGCAGCGCGCTTGTTAAGAATGGCCGTGGCCACCCGCGAGTTGGGCTTGCGGCCCAGAAAATCGCTGATGAAGGCGCCCGCATCGACCAGCTTGTCCAGGTCGATGCCGGTGTTGATGCCCATGCCGTGCAGCAGGTACACCACGTCTTCGGTGGACACATTACCCGTGGCGCCCTTGGCATAAGGGCAGCCGCCCAGACCGGCCACCGAAGACTGGAAGTTCCACACCCCCATCTGCAGGGCCGCCAGCGTGTTTGACAGCGCCTGACCATAGGTGTCATGAAAGTGCCCGCTGATCTGGTCAATGCCGAAGTGCTGCAAGGTGGCTTCGATGGCTTTTTGCACCTTGAGCGGCGTGCCCACGCCGATGGTGTCGGCCACGTCCACGCGCTGCACGCCAATGCCTTTCATCAAGCCGGCCAGGTAGGCCACGCGCTCGGGGGCAATGTCGCCTTCGTAGGGGCAGCCCACGGTGCAGCTCATGGCGCCACGCACGGCAATGCCAGCGGCCAACGCCGCTTGCACCACCGGGGCAAAGCGTTCGATGCTTTCGGCGATGGAGCAGTTGATGTTCTTGCGACTGAAGGCCTCGCTGGCGGCACCGAACACCACGATCTCGTCGGGCTGCGCCTGGAGCGCCGCCTCGAAACCTTGCAGATTGGGGGTAAGCACCGAATAGCGCACTCCGCTCAGACGCTGGATACCCGCCATCACCTCCTGGTTGTCGGCCATTTGCGGCACCCACTTGGGGCTGACATAGCTGGTGACTTCGATTTCTTTCAGGCCCGCGGCCTGCAGGCGATGCACCAGCTCGATCTTGACCTCGGCGGGCACCGCTTGCTTTTCGTTTTGCAGTCCATCTCGGGGACCGACGTCGATCAGCTGGACTTGGGTAGGCAGGGACATGTTGAGGACTTTCAATAACCGCGCACCGGGTCAACGACGCCACGGATGGCTTCGCCACTTTGCAGGGCCAGGATTTTGCCCACGATCTGCGCGATGCTTTCTTCGCGCAAGGTTCGGGCCGAGGTGTGGGGGGTGACGGTGATTTTGGGATGCCGCCAGAACGGGTGTTCGACGGGCAAGGGCTCGGTGCGGAACACGTCGAGCATGGCCCCGGCCAGATGCCCGCTGTCCAACAGGGCGATCAGGTCTTCTTCGACCAGGTGTTTGCCGCGCGCGACGTTGATGAGGTAGCCGCCACGCTGCAGGCGAGAGAGTGTGTCCTTGTTCAGGATGTTTTCGGTCTCGGGTGTGAGTGGCATCAGGTTGACCAGGATGCGGCTGGCCTGCAAAAAGTCGGGCAAGGCCTGCGGGCCTGCAAAACCACGCACGCCTTCGATCTGCTTGGGACTGCGGCTGTAGCCGTTGACGGGAAAGTCAAACACCTGCAGCGCCTTGGCCACCCGTTCACCCAGCACGCCCAGGCCCATCACGCCGACCGCAAAGTCAGCCCGGCTGCGAGGTTTGCGGTAAGACCATTTGCACGACTGTGTGTCGGCGTCGTAGCCATCGAACTCGCGAAAGTGTCGGATGACGGCATGGCACACGTACTCGGCCATCTGCACCGACATGCCGGCGTCGTCCAGGCGCACCACCTTCAGACCGGGCGGCAAGCGCAACTTCAGCAGGGCATCCACCCCAGCGCCGATGTTGAACATGGCCTGCAAACCGGTTTGTTCGTCGATGAACTGCTGGGGCGGGGCCCAGACGATGGCGTGGTCGGCCGGGGCCGCACCCGGCGCCCAGGCCGACACATGGGCCTGGGGCAAAGCAGCTTGCAGTCCCTGCACCCAGGGCGCGGGGTCCAGGCGGTCAAAACAGACGGTGATGTTCATGCGCGCATTGTGTCAGTCCTGCAGCTTGAGCAGCTCCGCCCCCTCGGTCACCTGGTCTCCCGGCGCGTACAGCAGCTCGGCCACGGTGCCGTCCTTGGGGGCACTGATGGTGTGCTCCATCTTCATGGCTTCCATCACGGCCAGGGGCTGACCGGCCTTGACCTTGTCGCCTGCCTTGACGGCGAATGACACCACCTTGCCTGGCATGGGGGCTGTCAAACGGCCACCTTCGGCTGCGGCTTCGCCCGCGTGGGCCAGCGGGTCAAGCAGGCTGATGCGGGCAGCGCCTCGGGGCGTGAACACATGGGCCACTTCGCCCTGCCAGTACACGGTGCTGTGCAGACGCTCGGCGTGCTGCACCCACAGGCCAGCCCCCTGGGGGGTGAACTGCAGCGCAGCTGCTGCGCCATCGCCCACTTGCAGTGTCAGGCCGTCGCGGCCATAGGCCAGCACAGCAGCCACGGGGGCATCGTTGCAGCTCAGTTCAAAGCGGCGGCGCACCGTGCCGTGCGACTGGAAGCCATCGCGCGCACTGAACGGGTCTTTGCCCGCCAGCGCCTGTTCGGCGGCCAGCGTGTGCGCGACCACCGCAGCCGCCGCGGCCGGCAGGCCCACCGGGTCTTGCTTGAACAGCACCGCCTCTTCGCGCTGGATCAGCGCGGTGTCCAGCTTGGCGGTGGCAAACGCGTCGCTGCGCACCACATGGCGCAAAAACTGCACATTGGTGTTCAGGCCGACGATGTGGGTCTGCGCCAGTGCATCGTCCAGCCTGGCCAGTGCCTGTTCACGCGTGTCGCCGTGCACGATGAGCTTGGCCACCATGGAGTCATAAAAGGGGCTGATGGTGTCGCCCTCGCGCACGCCATCGTCAAAGCGGATGTCGCCGCGTTCGAAGCTGACGGCCTGTGGCTTGCGGTACACCTGCAAGGTGCCGGTGGCAGGCAAGAAGTTGTTGTCCGGGTTCTCGGCGCAGATGCGCGCCTCGATGGCGTGGCCGTGCATGCGGACCTCGCTTTGCTGCAGTGGCAGGGGCTCGCCACTGGCCACGCGCAATTGCCACTCCACCAGATCCAGGCCCGTGATCGCTTCAGTGACCGGGTGCTCCACCTGCAGCCGGGTGTTCATCTCCATGAAATAAAAGCGCATGGACTCGGGCTGGTCGTAAGCGGTCTGCTCGACGATGAACTCCACCGTGCCCGCGCCCACGTAGTTCACCGCCTTGGCGGCGGCCACGGCGGCCAGGCCCATTTGCTGACGCAGCTCGGGGGTCATGCCGGGGGCAGGCGCTTCTTCCAGCACTTTCTGGTGACGGCGCTGCACCGAGCAGTCGCGCTCGAACAAATACACACAGTTGCCGTGCGTGTCGCCAAACACCTGGATTTCGATGTGGCGCGGGCGCTGCACATACTTTTCGATCAGCACCGCATCGCTGCCAAAGCTGTTCGTGGCTTCGCGCTTGCACGATTCCAGGGCCGCCATGAAATCTTCTGACTTGTCGACCGCACGCATGCCCTTGCCACCGCCCCCGGCGCTGGCCTTGATCAGCACCGGGTAGCCGATGCGGTCGGCCTCGGCCTGCAACAGCGCCGGATCCTGCTGGCTACCGTGGTAGCCGGGCACCAGCGGCACACCGGCTTTTTCCATCAGCTGCTTGGACTCGGCCTTCAGGCCCATGGCCAGAATGGCCGATGCGGGCGGACCGATGAAGACCAGACCGGCCACAGCGCAGGCCTTGGCAAAAGCCTCGTTTTCGCTGAGAAAGCCGTAGCCGGGGTGAATGGCCTGCGCCCCGGTGGCCTTGGCGGCGTCGATGATGCGCTGCCACTGCAGGTAGCTGTCCTTGGGTGCAGAGCCACCCACATGCACGGCTTCGTCACAGGCCTGCACGTGCTTGGCACCGGCATCGGCATCGGAATAGACCGCCACGGTTTTGACACCCATGCGGCGGGCGGTGGCGGCCACGCGGCAGGCGATTTCGCCGCGGTTGGCGATAAGGATTTTTTTAAACATTTTCCGTACTCCTCAGGCCAGCCAGCCGGGCAGGCGTTTGTCCAGAAAGGCTGAGAGGCCGTCCTGGGCTTCGGGGGTGGCGCGCAGCTGCGCGATGCGCTGCGCGGTGTCTTCCACCACGGCATCGTCGATGGGCTTGTTGTCCACCGCACGGATCAGGTCCTTGGCGGCAGCCTGCGAGAGCGGGCCGCCCTGGATCAGCGCATCGACGATCTCCTGCACCTTGGCATCCAGCTGCTCGGGCTCGACCGCCTCATGCACCAGACCCAGTTCGCACGCCCGCAGCGCGTCAATGCGCTCGGCCGACTGGAAATAGCGGTAGCTCTGGCGCGCGCCAATCGCCCGCACCACATAGGGACTGATGGCCGCCGGGATGATGCCGAACTTGACTTCGGATGTGGCAAACACCGCCTTGGTCGAGGCCACCGCGATGTCGCATGCCGCCGCCAGCCCGGTGCCGCCGCCCAACGCTGCACCTTGCACGCGGGCAATGGTCGGCTTCTTCATTTCGGCCAGTACACGCAGCATGCGGGCCAGGGCGCGGGCATCGCGCAGGTTCTCTCCCACGCCGTTTTGCGCCGCACGCTTCATCCAGTTCAGGTCGGCGCCGGCCGAGAAGCTCTTGCCGCGACCGGCCAGCACCACCACGCGCACGCTGGCATCCGCATCCAGCGCCTCGCAGGCGGCAGTGATTTCGGCGATCAGGGTTTCGTCAAAGGCGTTGTGCACATCCGGGCGGTTCATCCACACGGTGGCGACACGGCCGTTTCGTTCTATTTCGAGGGTTGAGTACATTGTGGTTTAACTCAGTGGATGGTTTTCAAAAAGCGGTTCAGTGCGGCCATGTGTGCAGCCCTCCCAGTGATTTGAGCGACTCGAAGTCCGCATCGCGGTGCAGCAAGGTGTGGCCATGCGTTATGCAATAGCTGGCCAGCAGCACGTCGATGGGACTGCGCACAGTGCGCCCAGATTGGCGCAACTGACGGTAACGCGCAGCGGCTTTCAGCACCGGAGCCGTGCCGCCAATCTCGACTTGAGGCAATGCGCTCATCAGTGTCTGGGCTTCATGCATCAATGCGCCTTCATGGAAACCACGCATGACTTCAAACAACACCAGGTCGGCCATGCCGACTTCGATGCTGGAGTCGCCAAGACAACTGGCCAAAGCCTGGCTTTGCGTGCTTCGCCCGTCACGGAAGAAGTCGATCCAGACGCTCGAGTCCACCAGGATCATTTGGCCTTGCTCCGCTTGGCCACCACTGGCTTTGGGGTCTTGGCTGAACGGGCCGCCTTGGCTTCAATGACAGACTGACTCTGGGGCTCTTGCGCGACCAAGGCGGGCAGTTCTTGGGCACGTGCATTCGCCCAAGCCACATCCGAGTCGTCCCATTGCAACTTGCCCCGCAAGGCCAACAGGCCGTTGTAGACCTGACGACGACGAACCAGGCGCAAGCCCTCTTCGACCGCTTCCTTCTTGGTCTTGAAGCCGCCCGCAGCCATGGCTGCAGCCATCAAGGCGTCGTCGATTTCAATGTTGGTTCGCATGCTTCCCACTCCCTCAATGTGTATGAATACGAAAAATCATACACATCACATGCGGAAAAGTCCAAACTTGGTCTCGGGGATCGGGGCATTGAGCGATGCACTCAGGCCCAGCGCCAGCACGCGGCGGGTATCGGCGGGGTCGATCACGCCGTCGTCCCAGATGCGGGCGGTGGCGTAATAGGGGTGGCCCTGGTCTTCGTACTGCTGCTTGATCGGGGCCTTGAAGGCTTCTTCTTCCTCCATGCTCCACTGGCCACCCTTGGCTTCGATGCCGTCGCGCTTGACGGTGGCCAGCACGCTGGCGGCCTGCTCGCCGCCCATGACGCTGATGCGCGCGTTGGGCCACATCCACAGGAAGCGTGGGCTGTAGGCGCGGCCGCACATGCCGTAGTTGCCGGCGCCAAAACTGCCGCCGATGATGATGGTGAACTTGGGCACCGCCGCCGTGGCCACAGCCGTGACCATCTTGGCACCGTTGCGGGCAATGCCTTCGTTTTCGTATTTGCGCCCCACCATGAAGCCGGTGATGTTCTGCAGGAACACCAGCGGCGTCTTGCGCTGGCAGCACAGCTCGATGAAGTGCGCGCCCTTGAGCGCCGACTCACTGAACAAAATGCCGTTGTTGGCGATGATGCCCACCGGCATGCCCTCGATGCGGGCAAAACCGCACACCAGGGTGGTGCCAAAGCGCGCCTTGAACTCGTCGAACTCAGAGCCGTCGACGATGCGCGCGATGATCTCGCGAACATCGAAAGGCTTGCGCGTGTCGGTCGGGATCACGCCATACAGCTCTTTGGCGTCGTACTTGGGCGGCACGGGCGTATGGGTGGCGATGTTGGGGGCCTTTTGCGCATTCAGGTTTTTCACGGCGCTTCGGGCCAGCGCCAGTGCATGCAGGTCGTTTTGCGCCAGGTGGTCGGCCACGCCGGACAGGCGGGTGTGCACATCGCCGCCACCCAGGTCTTCGGCACTCACCACCTCACCCGTGGCGGCTTTGACCAGCGGCGGGCCGCCCAGAAAGATGGTGCCCTGGTTCTTGACGATGATGGTTTCGTCGCTCATGGCGGGCACGTAGGCGCCGCCGGCCGTGCAGGAACCCATGACCACCGCGATCTGCGCGATGCCCTGCGCGCTCATATTGGCCTGGTTGAAGAAGATGCGGCCAAAGTGGTCGCGGTCAGGAAAGACCTCGTCCTGGTTGGGCAGGTTGGCACCGCCCGAGTCCACCAGGTAGATGCAGGGCAGGCGGTTTTGCTGCGCGATCTCTTGCGCCCGCAAATGCTTCTTCACCGTCATCGGGTAGTAGGTGCCGCCTTTCACCGTGGCGTCGTTGCAGACGACCATGCAGTCCACCCCGTTGACCCGACCAATGCCGACAATGACGCCGCCACTCGGCGCGTCGTTGTTGTACATGTTCAGCGCGGCCAGTGGCGCGACTTCGAGAAAAGGCGTGCCAGGGTCGAGCAGGTTCATCACCCGTTCGCGCGGCAACAGCTTGCCACGGGCGGTGTGTTTGGCGCGTGCGGCCTCACCGCCGCCCTGGGCCACACGCTCCAGATGGGCGCGCAGATCGTCCACCACGGTCTGCATGGCTTTGGCATTGGCGGCAAAGTCGCTGGATCGAGGGTTGAGTTGGGTTTGCAAAACAGTCATGGTCGTTCCAAAGGCGTCACGGTCAGGATCGCGGTGTCCATCAGCATAAGGCGATGCCTTGCTTTGGCAAATGCCATACAGGTTGCAAATCCTGCCAAAATGCATTGACCATGCCCACCTCCAACCCTGCCACCCGAGCCGAAACCCCGATTGCCTACATCAAGGCAATGGCGAGCGCCTATGAGCGCCGAGGCCTGGACCCGGCAGGGGCCTTGCGCAAGGCACAAATTGCGCCAAGCTTACTGAACAAACCTCAGGCCCGCGTGACCGCCCTGCAAATGGAATGGATGAGCGAGGCGGCGATGCGCGAGCTGGACGACGAAGCGCTGGGCTGGTTTCGCCGTCGCCTGCCCTGGGGCAGCTACGGCATGCTGGTGCGCGCCTCGCTCACAGCGCCCAACCTGGGGGTGGCGCTCAGCCGCTGGTGCCGCCACCACAACCTGCTGACAGACGACATCCATCTGCAACTGAGCACCGACAAGGGCATCGCCTGTGTGGCACTGCACGAGCAGCACGACCTGGGCGACATGCGCGAGTTCTGTACCGTCTCTGTGCTGCGCAACGCCCTGGGCGTGGCCTGCTGGTTGACGGACTCGCGCATCGCACTGACCCACACCGACTTGGGTTTTGCCGCTCCCGCACACGCCGAGAGCTACCGCGTGCTGTTCGATGGCCCCAGCCGCTTTGACGCCCCCCTGAGCCGCCTGTGCTTTGACCAAGCCTACCTGAAGCTGCCCATTCGCCGCGACGAAGCCGCACTGCAAAGCATGCTGCAGCGCGCCCTGTTGCTGACAGTGCGCCCTTACCGACGTGACCGTCTGCTGGTTGAGCGCGTGCGCCAGGTGCTGGCCGAACACCCCGAACACAGCCGCAACGCCGCCGACCTGGCCGCCTGGCTGAACCTGTCACCGCGCACCCTGCACCGCCAGCTGCAAGAAGAAGGCGCCAACCTGCAGCAGCTCAAGGACAGCGTGCGCCAGCAACGGGCCAAAGCCTTGCTGTTGCGCACCCGCAAGCCCCTCAAACAAATTGCCGACGAGGTCGGTTTCCGCAACGAGAAAAGCTTCATCCGAGCCTTCAAAGCCTGGACCGACAGCACCCCCGAGGCCTTCCGGTCCGGCCACAGCAGTTCGTGATCCATCGACTTACAAGGGTAAACACCTAGACGGTGCTTTCCCTTGCGAATCAATGACTTACAAGGTATTCGATGAAACTGACAGCAATGCCCTTGTGCGAGTAAGGACTTGGTCAGACCACCCTTTCAGAATTTTTCTGTCGGGCTTTCGCCTGTCCATCATCCACTCCCGAAAGGAGACTCCAAATGAGTGATCCCGTGATCGAAAAGATCAAGAGCCATCCGAAGTACGCGCAGCTCAAAAACAAGCGCAACAGCTTTGGCTGGACCCTGAGCATTCTGATGCTCGTCGTTTACTACGGCTACATCGCCCTGATCGCCTTTGACAAGGCCTTCTTGGCCAAGCCCATTGGCGCTGGCGTGACCACGCTGGGCATTCCGCTGGGCATGGGCGTGATCATCTTCACGATCGTCATCACCGGCATTTACGTGTCGCGCGCCAACAGCGAGTACGACGCCCTGACCAAGGACATCCTCGAGGACGCCACCAAATGAAAAGCAAATTCCAACTCCTGGGCGCCCTGATGGCGCTCGCGGCCAGCGGCGCAGCTCTGGCCGCCGGCGGCGATGTGGGCGAGACCGCCAAGCAGTCCACCAACTGGACAGCCATCAGCATGTTCGGCATCTTTGTGCTGGCCACGCTGTGGATCACCAAGTGGGCTGCCGCCAAAACCAAATCGGCTGCCGACTTCTACACCGCCGGTGGCGGCATCACCGGTTTCCAGAACGGCCTGGCGATTGCCGGCGACTACATGTCGGCCGCGTCCTTCCTGGGCATTTCGGCAGCCGTCATGTCCACCGGCTATGACGGCCTGATCTACTCGATCGGTTTTCTGGTCGGCTGGCCGGTCATCACCTTCCTGATGGCCGAAAAACTGCGCAACCTGGGCAAGTTCACCTTTGCCGATGTGGCCGGTTACCGCTTCAAGCAAACCCCCATCCGCGCCTTTGCCGCTTCGGGCACGCTGGTGGTGGTGGCCTTCTACCTGATCGCCCAGATGGTGGGTGCTGGTTCCCTCATCAAGCTGCTGTTTGGTCTGGACTACGCCTACGCCGTGATCATCGTCGGCGTGCTGATGATGATCTACGTGCTGTTCGGCGGCATGACCGCCACCACCTGGGTGCAGATCATCAAGGCCGTCATGCTGCTGTCGGGTGTGACCTTCATGGCGTTCATGGTGCTGGCCCAGTTCGGCTTCAGCCCCGAAGCCCTGTTCGCCAAAGGCGTGGCTGTCAAGACCGCCATTGCCGAGAACTCCGGCAAGACGCCTGAAGAAGCCGCCAAGATCGGCCTGTCCATCATGGGCCCCGGTGGCTTCATCAAGGACCCGATCTCGGCCATCTCGTTTGGCATGGCGCTGATGTTCGGCACCGCAGGTCTGCCCCACATCCTGATGCGCTTCTTCACCGTGCCCAACGCCAAGGAAGCCCGCAAGTCCGTGTTCTGGGCGACCACCTGGATCGGCTACTTCTACGTGCTGATCTTCATCATCGGTTTCGGCGCACTGACCCTGGTGCTGACCAACCCTGACATGGCCGACACGGCCAAGGGCGTCATCAAGGGCGGCGCAGGCACCGCCAACATGGCGGCCGTGCTGGTGGCCAAGGTGGTGGGCGGCGACGTGTTCTTCGGCTTCATCTCGGCCGTGGCTTTCGCCACCATCCTGGCCGTGGTGGCCGGCCTGACCCTGTCGGGTGCATCGGCCGTGTCGCACGACCTGTACGCCACCGTCATCAAGGGCGGCCACGCCGACAGCGCTGCCGAGCTGCGTGTGTCGCGCTTCACCACCATCGCACTGGGCATCATCGCCGTGATCCTGGGCATCGCCTTCGAGAAGCAGAACATCGCCTTCATGGTGTCGCTGGCCTTCGCGATTGCCGCCTCGGCCAACTTCCCGGTGCTGTTCCTGTCCATGATCTGGAAGGGTTGCACGACCAAGGGCGCCGTGATCGGTGGCTTCCTGGGCCTGATCTCCTCGGTGGGCCTGACCATCGTGTCGCCTGCCGTGTGGGAAGCCACCCTGGGCTACGCAAAAGGCTCCGCCTGGTTCCAGTACAGCTCGCCTGCCCTGTTCTCCATGACCATCGGTTTTGTGGGTGTGTGGCTGTTCTCTGTTCTGGACAACAGCGAGCAGGCCCAGAAGGAACGCGCTGCGTTCGAAGACCAGCAGGTCCGTTCCGAAACCGGTCTGGGCGCTGCCGGTGCCTCGGGTCACTGATCCAGCGTATCGCTCCAACAAAAAACCGCTGCCTCGGCAGCGGTTTTTTTATGCCTGCAGCAAGTCAGTACTGGCTTTGTGGCAAATCAAGCTGCATGCCGTCCAGAGACTCGGTCAGCATGATCTGGCACGACAGGCGGCTGTTGGGCTGGCGGGCCACGGCGGCAAAGTCGAGCATGCCGTCTTCGTCCGGGTGCATGGGCGGCAGCTTCGACAGCCAGGGCTCACGCACCATCACGTGGCAGGTGGCACAGGTCAGCGTGCCGCCGCAATCGGCGGCCACGCCCTCCACATCGCCTGCCAGCGCGGCCTTCATCAGCGAAGTGCCTGCCTTGGCCGACACGCTGCGGCACTGGGTTTGTCCGTGTTCGAAAAAGTGAATGTCCATCGTGGTGACCTTGGGTGGGGTTGGCAAGTCATATCCGGCTGAAGTATTCGCGCCGCTGAAACTCCAGCTTGTCCTCTGCAGCCTCGAAGCGTTGCCATTCCGAGGTCTTGAGGCAACTGTAATGGCGCACAAAATCGTTGCCAAAACCATGGCGCATGGCCTCGTCCTGCTCAAAGGCCAAGATCGCGTCTTTCAGATGGTTGGGAATGCGGACCTGTGCATCCACTTCGGCATAAGGCGACTCGGTGGCCAAGGGCGGCTCATCTCCGCGTTCGATGCCCGACAAACCGGCATGGATCTGCGCGGCCATGTAGAGATAGGGGTTGGCCGCAGGCTCGCCCAGGCGATTTTCGATGCGGGTGGCCACATCACCCACCCCGCCAATGACGCGCAGCATGGCACCCCGGTTGTCCAAGCCCCACAAAATCGACTGAGGGGCCAGCGCGTTGGGACGAAAGCGCCCAAAGCCATTGGCCGTGGGCGTGCACATCAGTGTCATGCCGCGTGCGTGTTGCAACAGCCCGGCCAGGTAATGCGTGCCCACGTCGCTCAGGCTGAAACGCGCCTCACGCGCGTGGGCATGGGCGGCAGGGGCTTCTCGCATGAAAGCATTGCCCCCATCGGCCAAACGCACCAGCGACTGGTGCAGGTGCCAGCCACTGGACATGATCTGTTCAAACGGTGGGCGGCACATGAAAGTGGCGTGGTAACCCGCACGCCGCAACGCCTGCTGCACTGCGCTGCGAAACAGCACCATGTTGTCGGCTGCGGTGAGCGCATCGGTGGCTTCAAACACGGCCTCGACCTGGCTGGGACCGAGTTCAATTTCAAGCGACAGCAAGGGCAGGCCCAGGTCTTGCGCGGTGCGTTGCACGATCCGCAGGGGCTCCTCGGCCATGTCAAACCATTGCTCTGACAGCAGGTTGTAGCCCGGATGGACCAGGCCGACTTGAGGCGCCAGTCCCGGCCAGGCCGCGGCGTCTGGGTCTCGGTCCGGGCCATGGCCTGTGTCCTGCAAACGGTAGATGTGGAACTCAATCTCCAGCCCGCACACCATGCCCAGCCCATGGTCGGCCAGGCGCGCCAGGGCACTTTGCAGTTGGGCGCGCGTGTCCAAGGGGACCACACGGCCATCGGGAAACACCGGCTGGCACTGCAACCACCCCGTCTTCCGCGCCCACGGCAGGACACGAAAACTCTCGGGATTCGGTTGGAGCAGCAGGTTGTTGGCATAGGCAAAGCCCGGCAAGGTGTTCTCCAGGCCAGGCTCGAACACTTTGTAAGCCGTGCGGTCAGACGTGTCCTTGAGCATGAGGGTGCTGACCATGCCCACGCCATGGTGCAGTGCCTTGAGTGCGGCGGGGCGGGTGAGCGTTTTGCCACGCGTTTGTCCATGCGTGTCGCACCAGACAAAGCGCACCAGTTCCAGGTCACTGGCGTCGATCAGCGCGGCGCAGCGGGCCAGCGCATCGTCCGAGGCCATGAACGATGTGGCACCAGCGGCACTCACGCCTGCCCCTTGGCATGCGCCGGCCCAGCAGCCTGCGCCGCGCCCCAGGGTGCACCTGCGCGCTTGGCGTCCACCGCCTCGCGCCACCAGGCCTGCCATGCCTGCGTGGGGGCAATGCCGTCCACAGTGTCTGGTCCTGTGCGCTCTTGGGCCACAGCCGCTTGGGCCATGCCCAGCGGGGTGCGCCCTGCCTCGACATCGTCGATCGCCTGCAGCAAGAGTCGCCGGTTGGCCATGATGGCCCGGTCGCTCGTGCCCAGGTGTTCGCGGGTGCGGTCCTGGATGGCACCCATGCTCTCGCAGGCCCATTGGTCGTGCACATTGATGTCGTCTTCGCCCATCCCCAGGTAGGTCCGACTGGCCTGTTCATTCGGGTCAAAACCCCAGTGATTGTGCCGACCCGATTTCGGGATGTAGTCGGGCAAGGTGATGTGCCGCAAGCGCTGCTCGCGCATCACATCCTTGTCCACCGGTCCGGCAAAGCTCGTGAAGAAGGCATACCAATAGGTGTTGGTGTCGTCGACTGGAACATGCATCTGGGTGATGGTCATGGTCTCGGACAAGGGGATCACAAAAGTGTGCGGAAAGATGGCGTTGGTCACCCGCACGTGCGTGAGGGCCTCGCTCATGCGGCGCAGCGCCGTCAGGCGCATTCCCCAGGGTTGCGGCTCGACCTGGATGTCGGGTTGCGCAAACTCGCGCATGACACGCGTCATGGGCATGCGCTCGCCGTCCACGTCGCCTGCACTGGCGCCCCGAAACTGGCGGCCGTAGGTGTTGTCCAAGGACTCGTCAAAAAAGAAACGGTGCAGGAAAGACGCATGGGCCGGATCAACCCCCACCTCAAAGGCCTGTAACCAGTTGCAGCGCCACAAGCCCTTGAAAGCAAAGGTGTGCGTGCCCGGCGCACTCAGGGCGTCGATGGCCGGCAGGGGTGGCGGGGTCTGGCCCTCGTCGCCCAGCCAGGCAAACAACACCCCGCTGCGTTCGGCCAGGGGGTAGCTGCGTTGGCGCACGCGCTGGCACAAGGTGCTGCCTGTGGGCTCGGCCGGTGTCTCGGTGCACTGGCCATGCACATCGAACTTCCAGCCATGAAAGGGACAACGCAGGCCATCGCCTTCGTTGCGCCCAAATGACAGATCTGCACCCCGGTGTGGGCAGTCCCGGTCCAGCAAACCGAATTCACCCTGGGCGTTTTTGAACAACACCAGGTCTTGCCCCAGCAAGCGCACCGCCTTGACCGGGCGCACCGCCATGTTCGCATCCAGCGCCGGGTTGAACTCGTCCAGCAGCGCCACAGGCTGCCAGTACTGGCGCATGAGCTGGCCGCAGGGTGTACCTGGCCCGATGCGGGTGATGCGCTCGTTGATTTCTGCTTTCATGGGGTCTCCAGTTCACACCAAAACGGTATACCGTTTTTTTGATGGAGTATACAATTCGATCCATGAACAGACAAGACACCTTGCTCATGCAGCTGCGGGACATGATCCTCAAGGGCGAGTTTGCGCCTGGACACAAGCTGGCCGAACAGCAGCTGGCCGAGCGCCTGGGCGCATCGCGCACCCCGGTGCGCGGGGCCTTGATGGTGTTGGAACAAGAAGGCCTGATCGAGGCCAACGAGGTGGGCAAATACGCGGTGCGTCAGTTCACAGCCCGGGAGATCATGGACGCGATCCAGGTGCGGGGTCACCTGGAAGGCATGGCCGCACGCACCGTGGCCGAGCATGGCGTCACCCGCCAGCTGGACACCGAACTGCAAGCCTGCCTGAAAGCCGGCGATGCCTTGTTTGACAGGAAGTCCTTGTCGATCCAGGACTATGCCGCCTACGCGCAGATGAACGATCGCCTGCACAACGCCATCTTGCAGGCTTGCGGCAACCGCGCTTTGCAGCGCGCACTGGCACTCAACGACAAACTGCCCTTCGCCCAGGCGTCGGCCATGCTGCCCATGCAAGGTGCTGCCGGTCTGGACCGGGACTGGATGCTGTACGCCCACAAACAACACCACATGCTGGTGGATGCCTTGCGCCGTGGCGAGTCTGCCCGTGCGCAAAACCTGGCCACCGAACACATCGAAGTGCCGCTGGGCAACCTGCGCACCGCGCTGGAGCGGCGCGAGCAGATGGGCGATGTGGCGCCCGCCCTGCGCCTGGTGGTGGGCTGAAAACCGGCCTCAGGCCAACAGGTGCCGCAGCTTGATGAAGGCCATTGCCGCCATGACGGCATCGTTGACCGGGTTGTGCGCATCGCGCATGGGCAGGTCCAGGTCTTTCATCATGGTGGCCAGCCGCAGGTCGATCTCCGGCGGGGCCTGGCGCTGCTGCGCCGTGAGTTGGCGCATCTTGAGGCTGTGGTACATGGCCGACACCTCGAATTTGGCTTGCGGCAAACCCCAACCCAACATCGGGAACAGCACTTTGTCGATCATGGCCACGTCAAATTCAAGGTAGTAGCCCACCAGAGGGCGCGAGCCAATGAAGTGCAGCAACTGCTTCATGGCTTCTTCGGCGGGCATGCCCTGGGCCACATCCTTGGCACGCAATTGGTGGATCAGGATGCTTTGCGCCGAGATGCCTTTTTCGGGGCGCACGATCAACTCCAGCCGTTCACTGGCCAGAATGCGATCGCCCACGATGCGCACCGCGCCAATCGACACGATCTCGTCCTTGCCCACATTCAGACCGGTGGTCTCGCAGTCCAGCGACACCCATTCGTTGTCGGGCGCCGCATCCAGAATGAAAGCGAACTCGGGCAGCCCCATGTGGTAGCGCAACCACCAGCGGCGCAGGTCCTGCCATTGATTTTTGAAAGGCAGCATGTCAGAGCGCGTCCAGCCGGAAGTGCTGGCGCAAAAACACCTTGCACTGTTTGACCACGCCCAACGCGTCCTTGAGCAGATCGCGCTCGAGGGTGGAAAGTTTGCCGACATCGACATTGCCCGAAACACTTTGGTTCAGGTCAATCTCAGCCAATCCTGCCTGCAACTTCATGCCCATCAGGTAGTGCAGGCATTGTGTCCAGTCGCTGGCCTGGCGCGTGCTGATGACGCCCCTGGCCGCCAGCGCGTCCAGACGGTCAGACGTGCTGGTTTCGCTCAGCTGGGCCTGCAGGGCCAGGCTGCGCACACCGTGCACCAAGGGAAAGATGCCTTCCTTTTTCAGGTTCAGGCCTGCACTCTCGTCCATGCCCCACAGGCGGCTCCACCAACCTTGGGTGCTGCCAAAGGCATCCATGGCCACCGCAAATCGCGCCAGCATGGCGTCGCTGTGGACCATGGCGCTGCGGGCCTCTTGTTGCAACTGGGCCAGCAAACGCACGTCACCCGACACGGCATGGGCATCCAGAAATATCGCCAGGTTCATCAGCGCATCGCCATCCGAGAGCAACTGCCACTGGCGTACACGGCGCGTGAAGTCGCTGGCACTGTCACGCCAGTCGGGGTTGTTGACCATGATGTGCCCCGCGCACGGCGGGTAACCAAACTGCGCCAGTGCATCCGAAAAACGGTCACAGATGGCCTGCAAGTCGGCTGGCGGCGCGTAACCATCGCGCCAGACCAGGGCATTGTCCTGGTCGGTCTTGAGCAGTTGCTCGCCCCGGCCTTCGCTGCCCATGACGAACAGGCAGCTGTTGTCCACCAACTCGGTGGGCGCGATCAGGCGCCAGGCTTTGTCAAACAGACGGGCCTGCAGGTCCTGCACCAGATGGCCAATCAGGCCCACGCGCGTGCCATTGCGGTAGAGGTTGCTGACCATGCGCGTCACCTGCCCCGAGGTTTGCGCCAAGGTCTCGATGCTGTCGGCCGCGTCGATCTGCAGCGCGATCAGGTGCGACTGGTTGGACAGAAAGCTGAAAACATCGAGCGATTCGAGCAAGCCCAAAATCAGATCCCCCTGCATGACCACCAGACGCAGGATGCGGTGGTGTGTGAGCAGCGCCACCGCATCGCCGATTTGCTGCGTCGGGCTGATGGTGATAAGCGAGAAATGCGCCCACTCGCGTACCGGCATGCTGTTCAGGGGGCGGCCGTCCAGCACGGCCCGCTGGACCCGGCTTTGGGTGAAGATGCCCAGGCGACTGGGCCCTTGCGACTCGTCGCGCACCAGTACCGAACCCGCCTCTTTCTCGTTCATGAGCCGGATCACGGACAGCACATCCTGCTCACCCGGCACCACATAGGCCGGCCGCAGGTACGCCTCTTCGACCCGCGAGAGGGTGAGCGAACGCAGTTCGTGCTCGCGACTGCGCTGCGACAAGGCATTGAGCTTGTCGCTCAGCTCCGAAAACAACAGGGCACCAAAGGTGGTGTTCTCGGCAATGAGGGCCATCACTGTCTCGCGCGGCACCTGGTAGGCCAGCAGCTCTTCGCTGGCCACAAAACGGTGGCTTGAGCGTCCCGCCACCAGGGCACGGCCATCCCACACATCGTTGGTGCCATAGCTGGCCAGAATGTCGTCACCGTCGTATTCGGTCACATGCCCCTTGATGTTGACCCACAGATGCGAGGGCGAAGCCCCCACTTCCAGGATCACCGTCCCCTCGGGGTAATAGGCGATGTCAACACTGCCTTGCACCAGCTGCTGCTGTGCAGGGGTCAGGGCATCAAAGGGCGATACCGAAAAATTGAAGGCGTTGGGCATGTCAGGCTAGCAAGGCATGGAATTGGGCATTGCAAACCGGGCAGCTTGCCCACAGCTTGCAATGGCGGCTGCAATTGGGCCTGGTTTGATCTGCATCAGACAGGCGCGCGCGCCGCCTCCAGCCAAAGCACCATGCCCGTCAGTGCAGCAAAAACCGCCCCGGCATAAAAGGTGGCCGCAGGTCCCATGCTGTCCCACAGCCCACCGGCACACACACTGGCCAGCAGCATGGCCACACCACACACCAGATTGAAAAAACCGAACGCCGAGCCGCGCAGATCGGCTGGCGCCACCTCGGCCACCATGCTGCTGAGCAAGCCTTGGCTCATGCCCATATGGACACCCCACAAAGTCACGCCCAGCAGCACGCCCGCAGGCCCATTGGCCTGCGCCAGCACCAGGTCAGCCAGGACCAAGACCCCCAGCGCCCAGCCCAACAGCTGCCGATGGCTCACGCGGTCCGATAAATGACCAAACGGGTACGCCGTGGCGGCGTAGACCAGATTCATGGCCACCATGACCAGCGGCACCCAGGTCACGGCCATGCCACTGTGCTGCGCCCGCAGCACCAGGAATGCTTCGGAAAAACGCGCCAGAGTGAACACCGCGCCCAGCACCAGCACCCGCACAAACGGCTGACCCAGGCGCCGCAGATTGTCCATGTGGATCGGGTGGGTGCGCAACGCTTGCGGGTGTGGTGCAGGTTCGCGCACGCCCAGCAGCAGCAACAGCACCGCCAGCAAACCCGGCACCACCGCCACCCAGAAGACGGCCCGAAAATCGCCCGCCCACCACCACATCAGCACCACCGCCAGCAGCGGTCCTGCAAATGCACCCACCGTGTCCAGCGACTGCCGCAAGCCAAAGGCCGCACCGCGCATGCCCGGTGGCGCCAGATCGGCCACCAGCGCATCGCGTGGTGCGCCGCGAATGCCTTTGCCGACACGGTCGACAAAACGCGCACCCAGCACCCAGCCGATAGACGGTGCCATGGCAAAAAACGGTTTGGTGAACGCCCCCAAGGCATAGCCCAGCAGCGCCAGTGCCTTGCGTTTGCCCAGGTAGTCGCTCAGCACCCCCGAGAACACCTTGACCATCAAGGCGGTGGCCTCGGCCACGCCTTCGATCAGGCCCACCTGCAAGGCGCTGGCGCCCAGCACCCCCACCATGAACAGCGGCAGCAGGCTGTGGATCATTTCAGACGAAATGTCCATCAGCAGACTCACGCTCCCCAGCACCCAAATAGCCGCCGGCAAACGACGGCGTGGCACAGGGCCCGTGTCCTGTGTCATGACCGGGCGGGCAGTTGCAATTCGCGCATGTGGACAAACACCTTGCGGGCGCCCGCCTGCCGCAAGGGCTGCACATCGACCCCAGCCGGGGCATAGGCCCAGACCGTGGCGCCTGCAGCCACCCCGGCCGTGATGCCTACCGTGGTGTCTTCGACCACCAGGCAACGTGCAGGGTCCACCTGCAGGTGTGCGGCGGCAGCCAGGTACACATCGGGATGCGGCTTGCTGCGCGGCATCTCATGCCCGCTGAAAATTCGGCCATCAAAGTAGTGATGCAAGTCCACCTTGCGCAACATCATCTCGACCTTGAAACGGTCTGCCCCCGAGGCCACCGCAATGCGGCCACCGCAATGGTCATGCAGGTGCGCCACCGCGTCATGAATGCCGTCAATGGCCGTGATCTGGGCGTCGAGCCGTTCGTTACGGCGGGCAAAAAACTGTTGCAGCCATTCGTCGGTGAGCGCAACGCCGGTGTTGGCCTCGATGGTGTCGCGCTGACTTTTGACGGTGTGGCCCACAAAGCGGCGCATGCACTCTTGCAAGCTCATGCGCCAGCCCTGCTCCTCGAACATGTCGCGCAGCACACCGCAGGTGATGGCCTCGCTGTCCACCAGCACGCCATCGCAATCGAACAACACCGCATCAAAATTCATGCGGTCATCATAAGGCGCTCAGCGCACGTCGCCGTCCACATAAAACCAGCACCCCGTTTCGCACACAAAGCGGCTGCGCTCGTGCTGGCGAACCGCCCGACCCGCCACCCGAAAGCGGGCCACAAACTCGACTTCGGCCGTGTCGGCCCCGGTCATGCGGTGGTCCTTGATCTCCAGCCCCAGCCATTTGGCGCCCGCTTCGAGTTCAAGCGTGGCCGGTCGGGTGCTGTGGTGCCAGGTGGCCAGCAAGTAAGGCACATCCCCGCGCTCAAACGCGGTGTAACGCGAACGCATCAGGGTTTCAGCGTCGGAGGCTGGCCGTTCACCCGTGTGCGCGGGCCCACAGCACCGAGCGTAAGCCAGCGCCTGCCCTCGCGCGTTCTTTCGTCCACAGGGGCAGTCCGCCACGGCCATCACAGCCCGCGCTGGATGATGATTTTTTGGACGTCGCTGGTGCCTTCGTAGATCTGGCACACGCGCACATCGCGGTAGATGCGCTCGACCGGGAAGTCGCTCACATAGCCGTAACCGCCCAGGGTCTGGATGGCGGCGGAGCAGACTTTTTCGGCGGTTTCGCTGGCGAACAGCTTGGCCATGGCGGCTTCTTTCAAGCAGGGACGGCCGGCATCGCGCAGGCTGGCAGCGTGCCAGATCAGCTGGCGCGCGGCTTCGAGCTGCGTGGCGCATTCGGCCAGGCGGAAACCCACGGCCTGGTGATTGAAGATGGCGGTGCCAAAACTCTCGCGCTGCTTGGCGTAGTCAATGGCGACTTCGAGCGCGCTGCGGGCCATGCCCACACTTTGCGCGGCGATGCCGATGCGACCGCCTTCCAAAGCCGACAGGGCAATCTTGTAGCCCTCGCCCTCGTTGCCGATCAGGTTCTCGGCGGGAATGCGGCAGTTGTCAAAGTTGATCTGCGCGGTGTCACTGGAGTGTTGCCCCAGCTTGTCTTCCAGGCGCGCCACCACATAGCCCGGCGCGCTGGTGGGCACCAGGAAAGCGCTCATGCCCTTCTTGCCTGCGCCCTTGTCGGTCACGGCGATGACCACGGCCACATCGCCATGCTTGCCGCTGGTGATGAATTGCTTGACGCCGTTGATGACGTACTCGTCGCCCTCTTTGACGGCAGTGGTGCGCAGCGACGAAGCGTCCGAACCCACATGCGGCTCGGTCAGGCAGAATGCGCCCAGCAATTCGCCCTGCGCCAGCGGGGTGAGCCACTGTTTCTTTTGCGCCTCGTTGCCATACATCATCAGGATGGCGTTGACCGGGCAGTTGGTCACGCTGATGGTGGTGCTCACGCCACCGTCACCGGCTGCGATCTCTTCGAGCACCAGCGCCAGCGTGAGGTAGTTCAGGCCTGCGCCGCCCAGCTCTTCGGGCACGCAGATGCCGTAGGCACCCAGCGCAGCCAGGCCTTTGTGCGCTTCTTTGGGAAAGTGGTGTTTCTTGTCCCACTCGGCCGCGTGGGGCCACAGCTCTTGCTTGGCAAAGTCGCGCACCGCGTCGCGGATCATTTCCTGGTCGGGGGTCAGCAGCATGTTCTTGTCTTCGTTGGATTCATGACACTGCAGGTGCCAGCAGGGCTGGCGCCTGCAGGGGCAGCATCAGAGCAATTCGAGGGCCACAGCTGTGGCTTCGCCACCACCGATGCACAGGGTGGCCAGGCCTTTCTTCAGACCGCGAGCCTGCAGGGCGTGGATCAGGGTGACCATGATGCGGGCGCCGGAAGCGCCGATGGGGTGGCCCAGCGCGCAGGCACCGCCGTTCACGTTGACCTTCTCGTGCGGCACTTTCAGGTCGTGCATCAGGGCCATGGGCACCACGGCAAAGGCTTCGTTGATTTCCCACAGGTCGACATCACCCACCTGCCAGCCAGCCTTGGCCAGTGCCTTCTGTGTGGCGCCCACCGGGGCGGTGGCAAACCACTCGGGCTCCTGCGCGTGGGTGGCGTGGCTGGCAATGCGGGCCAACGGCTTGCAGCCGAGTTTGGCGGCGGTGCTCTCGCGCATCATGACCAGCGCTGCTGCGCCGTCGTTGATGGACGAGCTGGCGGCCGCCGTGATGGTGCCGTCTTTCTTGAAAGCCGGCTTGAGCGTGGGGATCTTGTCGATCTTGATCTTGCCCGGGCCTTCGTCGGTGGCCACCACGGTTTCGCCTGCGCGGGTCTTGACGGTCACGGGGGCGATTTCTTTGGCAAAGCCACCATTCTTGATCGCGTCTTGCGCACGCTGCACGCTGGCCATGGCAAAGGCGTCCTGCTGTTCGCGGGTGAAGCTGTATTTGGCGGCGCAGTCTTCGCCAAAGGTGCCCATGCTGCGGCCAGCCTGGTAGGCGTCTTCCAGGCCGTCGAGCATCATGTGGTCAAACAGGCGGTCGTGGCCAATGCGGTAGCCGCCACGGCCCTTGAGCATGAGGTAGGGCGCGTTGGTCATGCTTTCCATGCCACCGGCCACCAGCACATCGTGCGTGCCCGCCACCAGCATGTCGTGCGCGAACATGGCCGCGCGCATGCCCGAGCCACACATCTTGGACAGCGTGACCGCACCGGCGCTCTTGGGCAAGCCGCCCTTGAACGCGGCCTGGCGCGCCGGGGCCTGGCCCTGACCCGCCATCAGGCAGTTGCCAAACAGCACTTCGGTCACGAGTTCAGGGGCAATGCCTGCGCGCTCGACAGCGGCCTGGATGGCGACACCGCCCAGGTCGTGTGCGGCCAAAGAAGCAAAGTCGCCCTGAAAGCTGCCCATGGGGGTGCGGGCAGCGCTGACGATGACGATGGGGTCGGACATGGCAAAAATCTCCAAAGAAAAACAGAATGGCTGCCATGCCCTGCATGGGTCAGGCAGAAGCCCCTTCACGCGGGTAGCGCTTGAGGGCGTTGCGGAACACTTCCATGACCTCGCCGGGGTGGCTCATGCTCACCCCGAGGTCCTTGGCCAGGCCGTCCTTGAGGCCATAGCACCAGCCGTGCACACTGATTTTTTGACCACGTGCCCAGGCGTCCTGGATCACATTGGTCAGCGCCACGTTACCGACCTGCTCGATCACATTCATCTCGCAGAGCACGTCCTCTTGCGCAGCAACCGGCAGGTGGTCAAGGCGGCGGCGGTGGCGGATCTTCACATCATGCACATGGCGCAGCCAGTTGTCGGCCAGGCCCACACGGGCGCCGCGCAGCGTGGCCAGCACGCCACCGCAGCCGTAGTGGCCCACCACCAGGATGTGTTCGACCTTGAGGAAGTCCACCGCGTACTGGATGACCGACAGGGCGTTCAGGTCGGAGTGCACCACCACGTTGGCCACATTGCGGTGCACAAACACCTCGCCGGGCTCCAGTCCGGTGATCTGGTTGGCGGGCACACGGCTGTCGCTGCAACCGATCCACAAATACTTGGGGTTTTGCTGCGCGGCCAGGTGGCCAAAGAAGCCGGGCTGTTCGCGCTCCATGCGCTCAGCCCAGGCCCGGTTGTTGTCAAAAAGGTGTTGCAGTGCTTTGGTCATGGAGGTGATTGTCGCAGTGCAGCAATGCCTTTTTGTGGCTCAGGTCTTCAGCAGGTTTCGGCAAACAGCTCGCGGCCGATCAGCATGCGGCGAATCTCGCTGGTGCCTGCGCCAATTTCGTACAGCTTGGCATCGCGCCAGAGGCGGCCCAGCGGGTATTCGTTGATGTAGCCGTTGCCGCCATAGATCTGCACGCCCTCGCCCGCCATCCAGGTGGCTTTTTCGGCGGTCCAGAGGATGACCGAGGCGCAATCCTTGCGCACCTGGCGCACGTGTTCGGTGCCCAGCAGGTCCAGGTTCTTGGCCACGGTGTAGGCAAAGCTGCGGCCGGCCTGCAGCACGGTGTACATGTCGGCCACCTTGCCCTGGATCAGCTGGAACTCACCGATGCTCTGGCCAAACTGCTTGCGGTCGTGGATGTAGGGGATCACGTTGTCCATGACCGCCTGCATGATGCCCAGCGGGCCACCCGTGAGCACGGCGCGCTCGTAGTCGAGACCGCTCATCAGCACCTTGGCACCGTTGTTGAGGCCACCCAGGATGTTTTCGGCAGGCACTTCGACGTTCTGGAACACCAGCTCACCGGTGTGGCTGCCGCGCATGCCCAGCTTGTCGAGCTTTTGCGCAATGCTGAAACCCTTCATGCCCTTTTCGATCAGGAAGGCCGTCACGCCGCGGGCTCCCAGCTCGGGTTCGCTCTTGGCATACACCACCAGGGTGTCGGCGTCCGGCCCGTTGGTGATCCACATTTTGGAGCCATTGAGCAGGTAATAGCCGCCTTTGTCTTCGGCCTTGAGCTTCATGCTGATCACATCGGAGCCGGCGCCCGGCTCGGACATGGCCAGTGCGCCCACATGTTCGCCAGAAATCAGCTTGGGCAGGTACTTGGCACGCTGCGCGTCGTTGCCGTTGCGCTTGATCTGGTTGACGCACAGGTTGGAGTGGGCGCCGTAGGACAGGCCCACCGAGGCGCTGGCGCGCGAGATTTCTTCCATGGCCACCATGTGGGCCAGGTAGCCCATGCCCGCACCGCCATATTCCTCACCCACGGTGATGCCCAGCACGCCCAGGTCGCCCATCTTGCGCCACAGGTCCATCGGGAACTGGTCGTTCTTGTCGATTTCGCCCGCACGCGGAGCAATCTCGGCCTGGGCAAAGTCGCGCACCGCCTCGCGCAGCGCGTCGATGTCTTCACCCAGTTGAAAGTTCAGGCCTGGCAGGTTCATGGGGTTCTCCTCTTTATTCAGTTGGGGACAGAGCTGAAG
>Ga0228702_1000494_pt1 | contig 30035 bp, 30 predicted proteins | sample McNCre217_Aug_MG_2_FD_178018 | JGI IMG/M metagenome (GOLD analysis project Ga0228702, IMG submission 178018) | Freshwater microbial communities from McNutts Creek, Athens, Georgia, United States - 20-17_Aug_MG | ecosystem: Environmental > Aquatic > Freshwater > Creek | place: USA: Georgia...
GGAGACACCTCGCAAGAGTTGGTTAAAGCTTGGCATCGTTCTCCAGTTGTGGTCGGCATCGACCCCGCTCGCAAATTGGACTCGACGGTCGTCACGGTTGTCTGGGTAGATTGGGATAGACCAGATGAGTTTGGTTATTATGACCACAGAATTTTAAATTGGTTAGAAATTCAAGGTGATGACTGGGAAGACCAATATTTTCAAATTGTTAACTTTCTTGGCAGTTACGATGTGCTAAGTGTTGGTGTAGATGCTAACGGTGTTGGTGATGCAGTTGCTCAAAGATTAAGGCTATTACTTCCTAGAGCTGAAGTTCACTCAATTGGAAGTAGTCAACCAGAGCAATCAAAACGTTGGAAGCATCTTAAAGCTTTAATTGACCGACGTATGGTTGGCTGGCCCGCTCACGCTAAAACTCGCCGCCTTCGTACTTGGAAGCGTTTTTATCAACAAATGACAGATTTGGAAACAAAGTTTCAAGGACCTAACTTCCTTGCTCATGCCCCAGATGAAGCCCATGCCCATGATGATTATGCCGATAGCCTAGCAATTGCTTGTTCACTAACCTTAGACTTAACCATGCCCATGGTTGAGGTTTCTAGCTCTCCATTTTTCAAATAGTTGCTACTTTAGCCTGACTTTACACTCAACCCGCAGGATACTTTTCTACGAGGTCCTCAACCCTTATAAGGAGTAATAAAAATGGCAATTGCCCCAACACCAAAGTTTCCTGAGCGTCCAGGCAACACTTACGACCGTAAGATGTCCCCTGCAACTCCAGGACAACGTGGCCCTCTTCGTTTCGAAGAAGGTCTTGCAACAGACACCGATATTCCACAGGAGTTTACTAACGGTGCAATGCAGGGATACGAACCTGCAGCAGGTCGTCCTAACCGTAACAAGCCAGTTCATACAAAGACAGCTGAAGAAACAATGCGTGAGCGTGCTCACGTAGGTTCAGCAGCTTGGGTAGAAGCACCAGCAAACTTATCTGAGTTTTCTGCTGGCGCATTTGCTGACCATGGCGATAACCGCTTTGAGGAAGTTTTCCGCAGCGGCGCTAATCAAAAAGCATCTAACCCTTCAGTCGTAACCGATTAATTAGGTTTCCTACCCCCGTTTTTCTGCAGGTCTTTAACATACCTGGCGGGGGTAGGTTCCTTATTTATAAAAGGATTTGATATGGCATTAATTAAAGGTAAAGAAGTAAAAGAAACGGAAAAGCGCGAAGCCGCTAATCCTAAACTTTGGAACATGATTACCGCACAAGCAAATACAAAATTTTCTAAAAACTCTCCCGCCCGTGGTCACTGGATTCACGCCAGATACAACCAAATGGGTGGTCAATACGTTAAGTCTAAAAAAGATATTGACCCACGTTTTAGGGACTACACACAAGAAGCATTAGAGAAAAAAGAAGAGTCAGAAAAAAAGAAGGTTACTAAGCCAATCAAAAAGAAAGTCATGAGATAAGCGCTTTAACTAAATTTACCATTCGTGGTATTCTTAGCGCCTCTTAAGTTAGAAACAGGTGAGTTTTGAGCGGTATTGATTTTTCGCCTCCCTCTTACAGGGCTGCGTCTAGCGACCTTACAATATCCATTTCTCCCCTTGGGTTGGTGGAATTAGCAGATGAAGAGTTCGAAGTTCATGGCCCTCGTCTTAATCGCTATTCTCTTAACTGGGCCATGTATCTTGGTCATCACTATTCTTACCGCCGTCAAGTAGGCGAATCACAATTAGTTCTTAACTATTTCCGTGCTTTTACAGATTTTATTATTAATTTTACCTTTGGTAAAGGTGTTAATTTTCGTTCACCAAAAGAGACTGAAGCAATTGTTCCCGACCTACTTGAAAGAGTATGGGAAGTAGATAATAATAAAGCCACAGTATTGTGGGAAATGGGACAGCAAGGTTCAGTATCTGGAGACTGTTTTATTAAAGTTGCTTATGAAGAGCCTTGGACAGACCCTTCAGGAATGCAGCATCCAGGTCGTGTTCGAATTCTACCTCTCAATGCATCTTTCTGTTTTCCAGAATTTCATCCACACGACCGCGAACGTTTAATACGTTTTAAATTAAAGTATCGTTTCTGGGGCACATCACTAGAGGGTACACGTCAGGTATTTACTTACACTGAAATTCTTACAGAGGATGTGATTGAGGAATACATTAACGATGAACTTATTGACTCTCGCCCTAACCCGCTTGGTACTATTCCCATTGTTCATATTCCAAATGTTCGCATTAGTGGTAGCCCTTGGGGTCTTAGCGATTGTCATGATGTCATTAATATTAATCGCACTTATAACGAGACTGCTACTGATATCGCTGACATCGTTAATTATCATGCTGCTCCCGTCACAGTCATCATTGGTGCCAAAGCTTCACAATTGGAAAAAGGCGCTAACAAGGTCTGGGGTGGACTACCAAAAGACGCGAAGGTCGAGAACCTAGAAGGCGGAGCACAAGGTCTTAAGGGTGCTATGGAGTTTTTAGCTATGCTAAAGAAGTCTATGCATGAAATGATTGGTATTCCAGAAACAGCTCTTGGTCAAGCACAGCCTATTTCTAATACCTCTGGTGTTGCTCTATCTATTCAGTTCCAGCCTTTGATGAACCGCTACCACCAAAAGATTATTCAGTACGCACGTGGCTTAGAGCGAGTTAATGAGTTGATTTTACGCAGCTTAGCTATTAAAGAACCAGAGACTTTTACTTGGGACCCAACTACTGACGTTAAGTTAAAAAAGGGACAGGTTGACCAATTAGACCCTAATGACCCAATTACTTACCTTTCATATGTACATTTCCCACAACCTTTGCCACTAGATAAACTAATTGCTCTTAATGAGGTTCAATCTATGCTTTCTTTGGGTCTTGAATCTAAAGAGGGAGCACTTAGAACTCTTGGTGAAGAGTTTCCCGCTGAAAAACTTAATGAAATTCGTCAAGAGCTTCTTGATGACGCGACCGCTGATGGGGCTCTTAAGTTACTACAAACTCAAATTGAACAAGAAATTGCAGAATTAACAGGAACTATGCCAAATCCAGAAACTGGGGGCGCTCCAGGTGCTCCAAGTGCATCTGGTAAACCAGGGGCTCCTGCTGTATTACCTCCAACAATAGATGGCGCACTAGCCGCCGCGGATATGGGTGAAGCAGACCTCCGCAACAAGCTAGTAACAGAAGCTTATGGCACGGTCCTCCCTCAGAGGCGTGTGCCAGAAGAGTATGAAAAATAGTCGTTTAACCTGACATTTTCGTGCTGAAAGGACAGAATATAAACAACGTTTGGTCATATGTGTTATTAATTCGGACAACGACCCCTAGGATGTAAGGAAGCAAAAATGGAAACAGCAGAAGTAAACGCCGAGGCCTTTGCGGTCGAAGCAGGAGTAGTTCCAGTTGTAGCGCAGTCGTCAGACAACACTGTTGTCGCTGACGCACCTACTACTAAGGCAACTTCCAAGTTTTATACGGAAGATGACTTGGCAAAAGTTCGTAGCCAAGAAAAAGAAAAACTCTATCCTCAAATTGATAAGTTAAAGGAAGAACTAGACACTATTAAGAAAGAACGTGAAGCAGAGATTGCTGCACGTGCTGCTGAAGCAGAAGCAAAAGCAAAAGCTCAGCAAGAAGCTCTTGAAAGTGACATGGATGTTCGTTCTTTGCTTAAGCAAAAAGAAGCAGAGTGGCAGGAGCAGTTGGAGCGTGAGCGCCAAGAGCGCGAACGAGCCTTTGCTCTTCTGGAACGCGAAAAGTCTTTTGCTGATTTACAGAGCTACCGTACACAACGTGTAGAAGCAGAACGTGATAACATTATTCCTGAATTACTTGACCTAATTAGCGGGAATACCCGTGAAGAATTAGATTCAAGTATTGAAGGTTTAAGAGAACGTTCTGCAAAAATTCTTGAATCGGCGCAATCTGCTATGCAGAACGCTAGAAAAGAAATGACGGGGACACGGGTAACCACGCCCCCAGCTGGACCACTGGAAACTAATATGGAGCAACGTAACTTTACGGCTGAGGATATCTCAACCATGTCGATGAACGATTACGCAAAATATAGAAGCAAGCTATTGAGTCCAAAAGCTCAAGGCAAGTCTTCGGGGCTGTTCGGTTAATCCCACCAAAACCCAAATTCAACTAAGGAGTCATAGCTAAATGGCATCAGGTATTACAGGTACAGGCAATCTTGCCGCAGCACCTACAGCGTACTCAGGTACAAATACACAGCTGACTCAGGCGATTCAGACAATTTGGTCTAAGGAAATTCTTTTCCAGGCCATGCCAATCTTGCGCTTTGAGCAGTTTGCAGTAAAGAAGACTGAACTAGGAGTTGCTCCTGGTCTTCAGATTAACTTCATGCGTTACAACAACCTCGGCTTCGCGGGTTCACTCGTAGAAGGCGTTCGTATGCAGACTAACGCACTAACAGCACAGCAATTCTCAATCACAGTATCAGAGCATGGTTATGCTCTTGCTGTTTCAGAGCTATTGCTTAATGCTTCATTCGATGACGTAATGGCTTCAGCCTCACGTCTTCTTGGTCGTAACATGGCTATCTATCTAGACCAGCTATCACGCGACACACTATACGCAGCAACTTCAACTATTTATGGTGAAGACCGCTCATCACTCACAGCAGTTAACAACTGGTACGCAGATGGTACAACCGCTGCTAACCGCGCTGCTATGACAGGTACCTACTACTTGACACCTCATACAGTCAAGGATGCAGTAGAGACCCTAAGCACAAAGAACATCCCACGTCTTGGCGAAACCTACGTGGCATTTGTTCACCCACACCAGAGCCGTAAGCTTCGTGACAATCCAGAATTCATTGAAGTCACAAAGTACGCAGCTCCAGGTAACTTCATGCTTGGTGAAATCGGTCGTCTATACGACTGCGTATTCATTGAAACAACTCAGGTTCTTAAGGTTGCTGGCGGTGCTGGTACTTCTTACACCACAGATACAGCTGTTGCTAACCCAACAGTAGTCGCTGGTGGAGGTTACACAACCCCTGCAACAAAGACAGGTAACGGTGGTTCAGACCGCTATGCAGCTATCTTCATTGGAGATAACGCATTCGGACATGCAATCTCACTTCCTGTTGAACTACGCGATGGCGGTATCTTGGACTTCGGTCGTGAGCACGCTCTTGCTTGGTACTCAATCTTCGGTCTTGGTCTAATCACTGACCAGTCTGTAATCATTGCAGAAACCAACTAATTAGTTTGACCCGCTGAGGGGGTGGAGATAAAAATCCACCCCCAAAGCACCAATTAACAGACATTCAATCGGAGGATACAAATGGCAAGTAAAGCAAAACCAACAGACGTCACAGGACGTGCTCGTGAAGCTCAGATTGCAGACAATCTAGAAGCTCTTCAAGAACGTGCTAGCGAAATGTCTATGGCAACCGCAGCCGCACAGATTAAGCTTGAAACAGAAGTAATTGATGCAACACAGCCAAATCGCGCAACTGTCATCGTAGATGAACCAACAGTTGTAGGTTCAGCAGATGAGGACAAAGTTCTTATCCGTGTTGTAGAGGACATTGAACAAATGACTCTAGGCGCAGGAAATTATTTTAGTTTTAAAGCTGGACAAAAGTACAAGGTATCTCGTCAAGTTGCTCAGCATCTTGAAGAAAAAGGCTATTTAGCTGGAGTTATCTAAGCTTTTATATTTGGCGTAGCGGCGGGCACACTGATGCCCGCTTCTTCGTTTATACAGAATTTATTACTAATTACTGACACTATGTATTAGCTAGTGTGAGGGGTGGATTAAATGGCTTTGATGGCAGATTTGGTCTCTCGAGTACGACTAGAACTCGGTGACATGCCTAAGATGTTTACTTTCACCGTAACTGGTGATGGCTCCACTAAAGATTTTTATTTAAAAGAAAAGCCTATTGACCCATACACACTTTATGTGTCTATTAATAATGCCGCAGTTTTATCTGGAAGCGGATATAAACTAGAAAAAGATAAAGGCATGTTGCATTTTAGATATGCACTTACAGCATCTGAAAATCTATTTGTTGCTGGGACATCTTATCGTTATTTTACCGACGCAGATATTGAAACCTTTATTAATACTGCAGTTACTCAGCATCTTCACGAGAGAACTGATTCATACGGAAGCAATATGACGCTTGCAAAACTTCCAGCTGTTGAAGAGTACCCTGTTGCCATCTTAGCTGTTATTGAAGCTCTTTGGGCTCTTGCTACTGATGCATCTTTTGATATTAATATAACCGCTCCAGATGGGGTTGTAATTCCACGTAGTCAACGTTATGAACAGCTAACTAACACAATAAATCAACGTTGGGAACAATACCGTCAACTATGTCAACAGTTAAATATTGGACTTTGGAGAATTCAAGTCGGTACCCTTCGTCGGGTTAGTCGTCTAACAAATAAGTTTGTTCCTGTATATCTATCGCAGGAAATTGACGATAGTCGCAAACCAGAGCGGGTTTATTTAAATAATGACTTAATGGGAAGAACCCCTACCCCAAGCTCTGTCGAGGTATATGACATACAGATGTACCAGGGCGACTCATTTGAACGCCAAGTCAACTTTGATTTTAATATTACAGGGCTAGTTTGGAAGGCCCAAATTCGTACATATCCTAATTCACCCTCTTTATATGGCACCTTCGATGTTACAATTTTAGATGCTGCAACAGGCAAGATTAAGCTGTCTATGACAAACAGCGACACAAAGTACTTGCCAGCACGAGCGTTTTGGGATTTACAGGCTACATCTACAACGGATGCAGACTACGAGAGAACTTTTTTGCGAGGTCAAGTGTTCGTAACTCAACAGGTAACGGTGGACTAAAACTATGCCAATTACCGTCATTGGACCAGACGATTCGAACTGGTACGTACCCGCAACTGGAACTACAGGACCAACAGGTGCAACAGGCACTGGCTCTGGTGTAACTGGGCCTACAGGTCCTACAGGAGCAGCAGGAGCAACTGGACCAACAGGTCCTGCTGGTGCTGTTGGCCCTACTGGCGCTGGAGCAACTGGACCTACAGGTGCAACTGGTCCTCGTGGTTTTTCTGGTTTACAAGGTAACGCTGGTGCAACAGGTCCTACTGGTCCTCAAGGTATTTCAGGTTTACAAGGTCCTACTGGTGCTACTGGAGCCGCTGGTCAAGCGGTAACAATTAAAGGTGAGTACGCTAATTTAACTGCTCTTCAAGCAGCAGTTCCAGTTGGTCAAGCTGGCGATGCTTATCTTCTTGCTAATGGAAACCTTTGTGTTTGGAATCCTCAAACATCTTCTTGGCAAAATGTTGGTAACTTAGAGGGACCAACTGGAGCAACTGGAGCAACAGGTGCAACTGGTCCTACTGGTGTTGCTGGTCCTACTGGTCCACAAGGTTCACAGGGTGTTTCTGGTTTAGCTGGAGCAACTGGTGCAACAGGACCTACTGGTGCAACAGGTGCTAGAGGAGATACTGGTCCTCAAGGACCACAAGGTTTTTCTGGTCTTCAAGGTCCTACAGGTTCTACTGGTGCTACTGGTCCATCTGTAACTGGTCCACAAGGCTCTGGATACAGTGGCGTAACATCTTCATCTGCCGTAACAATTACTGGTGGAAATAAAGTATTTACTTTAAACACCGCTAACCATGCATTTGTTACAGGACAACGAGCAAGAATTATTGCAACAGCAGCTCTTAATACCTGGATGGAAGGTACTATATCTGTTGTTGGAACAGCACTAACAATTACTGTTGATGCTCTAAACGGTGCAATTGGAACTCCGTACAACTCTTGGGTTCTTGGACTATCTGGTGAATTTGGCGACCCTGGCGTAACTGGACCTACAGGTGCTACTGGTCCTACTGGTCCTACTGGTGCTCCATCAACCGTTGTTGGTCCTACAGGTCCTACGGGTATTTCTGGTGGTATTACGTTTGTTATTACTGCAAATGGAACTACAAATTATGTAATTAACGGATTATCAAATCCAACTCTTACTGTTATCCGCGGTATTCGTTATCGTTTTGACGTAACAGCTGCGGGTCAACCATTCTTTATTCAAACAACTGCTGGTGCATATAGCCCAGGTAATCTTTACACAAATGGTGTAACTGGTAATGGAACTGCAAGCGGAAGTATTGTTTGGGATATTCCATTTGATGGACCATCTACTCTTTACTATGCATCACAAAACAGTGCTAATTTAGTTGGGCAAATTAATGTAACCGTTGCTGGTCCTATTGGACCTACAGGTGCTACAGGTGCTACTGGTGCTGCATCTACAGTTACTGGTCCAACAGGTGCTGTAGGTGCAACTGGACCAACTGGTGCAGCTGGTGCTGTTGGAGCAACTGGTCCTACAGGTGCCCAAGGTACTGCTGGTCTTCCAGGTGCTATTGGACCTACTGGTGCACAAGGTCCTCAGGGTATTCAAGGTGTTGCTGGAACAGCTGGTGCTGTTGGAGCTACTGGTCCTCAAGGACCAACGGGTGCCACTGGTAACACTGGTCCTCAAGGTACTGGCGTTGTTATTGTTGGTTATTACGATTCCTATGCACAGCTTATTTCTGAACATCCATTTGGTGCAGCAGGTGATGGTTACTTAGTTAATGGTTACTTATATATCTGGGCTGGCTATGCGTGGATTAATGCTGGATATATTCAAGGACCTACAGGACCAACAGGTGCTCAAGGAGCAGTTGGTCCACAAGGTTTGCAAGGCATTCAAGGACCCACAGGTGCACAAGGTTCACAAGGTATTCAAGGTTTAGTTGGTGCAACTGGTGCGCTTGGACCAACAGGTCCGCAAGGTGCGCTTGGACCAACAGGTGCTCAAGGACCAACTGGTGCAGTATCAACAGTTCCAGGACCAACAGGTCCAACTGGTCAAACAGGTGCTGGTCTATCACTTAAAGGTTCATACAACTCTTACGCAGAGCTTCTTGCAGCGCACCCAGCTAATAATGCAACTGGTGACGGTTATTTAGTTCTTGGTCAACTTTATGTTTGGCAAGGCACTGCGTGGGTTAACGCTGGAAATATTGTTGGACCAACTGGTGCTACTGGTTCTATAGGTTTAACTGGAGCAACAGGAGCTACTGGTGCACAAGGTATTCAAGGTGTAACAGGTCCAACTGGTGCGACAGGTCCACAACCATTTACAGTTATTGGAACATGGCAGCAAGGTATTTCTTATGGAGTTGGTCAAGCAGTCTTCTATGACACCCCAACATTAAAAGGTACATATGTAAGAATTAACTCAGCATCAACAGCAGGAATTAATCCTCTTGGAGATGTTGGAAACTGGATTCCACTTGTTGCTGCAGCAATTGGACCAACTGGAGCAACAGGACCACAAGGTTTAACTGGATTACAAGGACCTACAGGTGTAGCTGGTCCTCAGGGTATTCAAGGTCCAACAGGAGCAACAGGTTTACTAGGTCCAACAGGCCCTACAGGCACTACACTATTGAACGTAGATGCTGGAAGTCCGACAAGTAATTATGGCGGAACTGACACCATCGATAGCGGAGGAGTTAACGGTTAATGGCAATTAAAGTACAGTTCCGACGCGGTACTGCGGCTCAATGGACTTCAGCAAACCCTCTTCTTGCAGAAGGTGAACTAGGTCTTGAGCTTGACACTGGAAAGTTTAAAGTTGGTAACGGCACACAGAATTGGAATGCGCTAGTATATGCTAGTGGAATTCAAGGTCCAACAGGACCTCAAGGTGCTAATGGTTACCAAGGTAGTGATGGTGCCACTGGTGCAACTGGTCCAACTGGTGCAACAGGACTTCGTGGACCAACTGGTGTTGCGGGTCCAGCAGGTGATGGCGGTCGTGGTGAACAACTAGTTTTAGATGCTCAATTAGAACTTGGCATCTTTTTCCCTCGTTATTCACAGACTACTACTACTTACACATCAACAACCGTTATTCCACCAATTACGTTAATTTAGGAAGGTAATAATTAATGGCACGTAATATTGCTCCTGAGGAGTATTCATTTAATCCAGCGACTCGCCAAATTACGCTTAATCGTTATATTCAAGAGAAGCACATCTTCCTGATTGCTAACGCAACTGACAACATTGTCATGTTCAACTTCTCTGACCCAAATTTAAAAGCCACTATTGCATATTCTTATCCTACCTTTAGTATTTCAAATTCTTCTGGAAGAACTGTTTATCAAACAATTATTACTCTTCAATATGATACAACTGGCATGGACTCTACAGATGTCCTTCAAATTATTGTTGATGATGAGCACCAAAAGGTAACTTTTGATGACACCATGATTGACGGTGCTCAAAAACTAAAGACTTCAACTCCACAGTCTTTGATGGATACAGACTTCGAATACTCTGTGCAGCCATCTAAATGGGAAGCAGTATTCCTATCAAACAACTACCCCTCATTCTTTGCTAAGCCTTCGGGCGGTAATGCTGTTGAAGTTGCTACTGTTGTTGGAGACGGTGTAAGCCCTCGTTCAACCGTAACTGTAACAACTACTTATCCACATGCTTTTGCTCCAAACCAGGTTGTTTCAGTTCAAGAGACACTTAACTATCTTGCAGAAGGTACAGCTCTTATTACATCAACCCCAACACCAAACTCATTTACATACATTGCTCGTGGTGTTGTATCTGGAGACATTCTTTCTGGAACATTAACATCTATCTATGGTGGCGACATTTATGATGGCGCTCACATCCCTGGCGGTAACTATCCAGGCCTTGGCTATAACGCTGCTGGTGTTAATACTCTTAACCGTTGGATTGCATCAACTGATGGTGCAGCTCCAGTATCAACTGTAACTGTTACATTTGATAATCCACATGGTGTTTTCCCAGGTGCTTCAATTGTTGTTGCTGGTACAAACAGTTTTGATGGTAACTGGCAGGTTAGCCAAGTTTCTACAACTCGTACACTAAGCTTCCAACTTTCTCGTCAACAGTCGGCGGTATCTGTTCCTACAACCGCTTTGATTATGACAAAAGGTGATGGTTATATTATTCATAGACCATATGATGGCGGTGTTGCTATGACAACAGCAACCAACTCAATGGGTTCTCAAACAATTCGTCAGACTCGTCGTTATTTCCGCTATCAATCAGGTAAAGCAATGCAGTTCTCAACTGGTGCTCAATTGACACCTGTTTATGACGTTGAAGCGATGTATTTAAATGGAGGTTCGGTTGGTTCAGCTTATGTAACAGTTCAAACTGTACAAGACCACGGTTTTCAAGCAGGTGTAACAATTGAAGTTGAGGGTGTTGACACTCGTTATGCTTATAACCCATATAACGGCACATTTACAGTTACAAGAATTATTAACAATAATACATTTGAATACGCAGTAACTCTTACTAGCACAGTCCCTACTGTTGACCTTAACCCAGCAGGTAATAACGTTTATATCCACGCTCGTAAATGGTATGGCGCAGTTACACGTTGCGGTTTATTTGATGACCAAAATGGTTTTTACTTTGAATATGATGGCGAAGAAATGTATGTTGCTCGTCGCCACTCAGAAAAAGAAGGTATTGGTCGCGTTAACGTAACAAAAAATTCTAGCCTTGTTACTGGTTTAAATACACAATTCCGTAAGCAGATTAACACAGGTCAATCTATTGTTATTAAAGGCGTTACTTATAAAGTAATTCAAATTAACTCTGCTACCTCAATTAACATTGCTCCTGCTTATCGTGGAGTAACTGCTACAAGAACTCGTTATTTAATTACACAAACTGAACGTGTTCCTCAAGATGAATGGAATATTGACAAGTTTGATGGTACAGGCCCATCTGGTTATAAACTAGATATTGGTCGTATGCAAATGGTCTATATTGACTATACATGGTATGGTGCTGGAACCATTCGTTTTGGTATGCGTGCTGTTGACGGTAAGGTTAGATGGTGCCACCGCATGGCGCAGAACAACGTTAACAACGCTGCGTACCAGCGCTCTGGTAACTTACCAGCTCGTTATGAAGTTGTTAATGACCCTTCATATTTCTCACGTCTTTTAGCGGGAGATGCAAATGGAACTCTTGGTTCATCTCTTGGGCCAAACGCAACAACAGTTTGGGTAGAAGATACTAAAGACTGGCCTGCATCTGGTTACATCTATGTTAAAGACTCAACAAATTGTGAAATCATGAAATACTCATCTATTGGTGCTTTTAATCCAGCTAAAGGCTGTGCACCAATTTATATCTCAGAACGTCGTTCATCTATTACACAGATTTATCCAGATGTTCCATTTACCTTCTCTGGTACAAAATCTCCAGTAACGTTTACCCCAGACTCATCTATTACAGGTACTGGTGGAGACGCACAAGTTTCAGTTCAATCAATTACACAGAATTGTGCGCCGATGATTTCTCACTGGGGTTCTTCTATCATTATGGACGGTGGATTTAACCAAGAAGGTACGTTTATCTTTACTGGTGGTATGAACAAGTATCTATCAATTGCAGCTGGTGTTACTCGTCCATTAGTAGCTGTACGTTTAGCTCCATCGGTGGATAACGCAATTGCACGTAACTTTGGCGTTCGTGAAATTGTAAACCGCATGCAGCTTCAAATGAATGGTATTGGTATCCAGGCAAATGGTTCATTCCGTCTTGACGCAGTGCTTAATCCAATTGCAATTGAATATACAAAGTGGACAGCGGCTAACCTAGCTACTACAAGAAGTTCCGTAACTGGTACTGGTGGAACAATCTATATGACTATCGCAGATGCATCAGGTACCGTGGGTCTTGTTCCAGGTATGGTTGTTGGTGGTACAAATGTTACTGCTGGAACTACAATTGCCGCAGTTGCTGGTAACCGTTTAACTCTGTCTCTTGCTTTGCAAGGAACCGCATCTGGTACCTATACCTTTACGCCAACTCGTGGGTACGTTGGTATTCCTGATGACTGGACTCGTGACCTTGTGGGTTCTGGTTCTTTGGCTCAGGTTCTTTACTTTGATAACTCAGGTCCTGGAGCTGGTAACGTTCAGTCAGCATCTGGTCTTATTACAGGTGGAGATAACATTGCATCTTTCTACTCAGAAAACGGCTCTGCGTCTTCTTATAACAAGACTGACGTAGACTTGACTAAAATCCGCGACTTGGGTAATTCAGTTCTCAGTGGTGATGGAAACGTCTCTACCCCTGGGTATCCAAACGGCCCAGATATCTTGGTTATTACGGCTACCAACATTGGTACCGCTACAGCCAATATCGGTGCTCGTATCTCATGGACAGAGGCACAGGCATAATGTCTACGGTTTACGATTTCAAATGCTTTAAAAATGCTACACTTTTATTAACCTCGGAAGGTAGGTAATATCAATGCCCGATTACAGCTCCCTTAGTACACAGATTAATGCTGTTAAAGATGAAATTACAGCAAGCCTTGCAGCTGCTACTTATACAGCGCAAGATTTAATCTATGTATCTAAGTCACTTGAAACTTTAGGCACCCTACTTGGGGTTAACGACATTGTTGCAGCAACTGCAGCAAAAGTCACAGAAGTACAAACCGCTGGAACAACCCAAGTTGGGCTTGTTAACACAGCAGGTACAACACAGGTTTCTGCGGTAAATGGCGCAGGAAATACTAAGCTCGCAGCAATCTCAGCTGAAGCAAGTAATCTAACCACACTAGCTTACATTGGAGTCCTAGCATAATGGCAACTACAGTAACTCGATTCAAGGCTGGCACTGCTGGGCTAACAGATGGCTCAGCGTATGCAGTTCCTGCCAGCAACACAGCTATCGTAACAAATATCATCCTGTCTAATAAGACAGCAGCAACACGTACCGCAACCATTACAATGGGCGGTTTTTCATTCTGCACAGGTTTGCAGGTTCCAGCAAACGGTACCGTAAACTTTGATGCTCGTACAGTTCTAAACGCTGCTGAAACAATTACAGTAGTAGCTGACCTTGGTTCAGCTGTTGACTACTTAATTTCAGGCGTTTTGATTTCTTAATTAACCACGGAAAAGGACAGGTAACTATCAATGGCAATTTCCTCAAGTAAAGACTTTATCGTCTTCCCGAATGATAATTCGGGTCGCGTTTACATTAACGAGGCGTCATTCACCGCCAGCGGTACCTGGACTGCGCCCGCAGGCGTAACTAGCGCCCAGGTAATCCTCGTTGGCGGCGGCGGCGGAGGCGGCGGTGGTTCACAGAACATCGCAGGCGGCGGTGGCGGTGGCGGTCAAGTAATCGTCAAGAACCTCACTGTTACTCCTCTTACAACTTACCAAGTAACTATTGGTGCTGGTGGTCAAGGCGGTCTTGGTGCTCAGAACGCAGCAGCAGACGTAGTGTCAACTTTGCCAGGCGGTAACGGTACTCCATCTTCATTTGGTACTGTAACTGTTTACAACCTTTTAACAAATACAGATTTTGATTATGGTATTCAGGGATGGGACCCAGCGGTTATCTTCCGTCAAGGAACAGGTGTTTCAGGTCAGTCTTCAATCACTGTATATCCAAATGCTAACGGTCTTGCCGCTGGTATGTTTATCTCTGGTTCTAACGTGGGTACAAACGCTCAGATTGTATCTATCTCAGGAAACGTAATAACAACATCTGTAGCTAACGCAGGTACTATTCAAGCTCCTTTGCGTTTTGATACAGGACAGAATGTGGTACGTCCTGCAAACCAGTTCTTCTACAACGTGTCTTCATCTGACATTCTAACTAACACACAGACTGTTGGTGTTCCAACTTCTCCATTCTTTGAAGAGTTGTCAAACAACATTATGCAGCCAGAAGTTGCACAGCTTGAAGAAGCGGCAATCCTTACTAACAACTACATCCGTCAGTTTGGTACCGCACTATCTTCATTCTCAATCACAAACGCGGGTGTTCCTACAAAGCTTGCTGAAATGGTTGGTGGGTATGCTAAGACAGCTCAGCTAACTCTTAACTCAGCTGCTGTAACGGTTAATAGCACAACTAACATCTACCCAGGTATGTTTATTGTTGGTACAGGTATTGCGTCAGGTACAACAGTACTTAGCGTTGATAGCTCAACTACATTAACAATGTCAGCAACAGCTACACAGACTCGTACAAACGAACCTGTAACAGTTTCTTATACAGGTGCATTTGGTGTTAATGGTCTTATTTGCGGTACTAGCTCATCAACATCTGCTGGTGCTCCTACATGGATTAGCTTCTCAAACCTTAACTCAACAAGCACATCTAATGGTTTGACAACATCTACCAACTATGGAGCTGTTCCTTATATCCCAGGTGCTTCATACACATTCTCTGCTTATATTTCAACTAACGTAAATATCAGCACATCAACACCAATCCTCTTCCAGATTCGTTCATCAGGTGCTTCATGGAACGCGGTTTCAAACGTTTCATACCTTGGCGGCTCTAACTCTGGTACAACTAACTCAATCGATGCTGGTCAGTCAAACGGCTTCTTCGTACGCCAGTCAACACCTGCTACATTGACAAACTACGGTGGAACATTTGGTACTACAGCCACAGCATCAAACGGTGCTACCACAATTACAGTTGCAGATGCAACAGGTATCTTAATTGGTATGGCGGTAACAGGTTCTGGTATCCAGTCAAACACAGTTGTTTCATCTGTTGCTGGTACTTCAATCGGTATCTCTCTTGCTACTAACGCGCCTCTATCAACAACAGCGGTTACATTTGCTAACCCAGCTGGTGTTCAGATGCTTGGTTCTAACGTAACTGTTGGTCAGACAGGATGGCGCCGTCTTTCAGCTACATTCTCAACACCTGCAATTGCATCTTCTCTTGCTAACGGTCAGTATGCTTGGGGCTCAACACCTCAGTTTATTTACCCAACAATCGTCTTCCAGCAGCCATCTGTTAACTTCTGGATTGACAACGTTCAGCTTGAAGTAGGTATTAACACTACAACATGGCGCCCACCTGTATACCGTGAAGCACAGACAGCTATGATGATGTCAACAGCTTCTACAACAGGTAACCTTGAAACATCGCACCGCTTTGTTAAAGCAACAGCTGGAACGGTTTATTCAGGCTCAGCTTTTGTAATTGGTGGCGGTACATCACAGCAATATCGCCCAGTTCGTGCATTCCTTGAGTTCTTTGATAAAGACTATAACTCATTGATTCGTGTAGAAGGTAACAACACTTATCTTGGTTTTAACGGTGTTTCAACTCTTACACAGCAGATGCCTAACGTAACTTATCCAGTACGTGTTGGTATTGCAAATCAAACAGCTCCTACAGGAACTGCGTTTGTTAAGTTCGGTATTATGAACTTCCAGGGCGCACAGTCGGCAACAGCTAATGCAATTGAATATCACTTAATTGCTCCACAGCTAGAAATTGGTTCAACAAATACTGTATACAAGGAAGTTGATAACGTAAACTACTTCTTTGCTGGAGAAGCTGGTGCAACACCTATTGTTAGCTCAGCTCTTCTAACTGCTGAAGGTGGCGGTGGTGGAGGTACATACAACTCCAACATGACTACATGGCAATGGGGTATTGAAGGAGCAAATAACGGCGGTCACGCTGCTAACGGCTCTAACGGTTACATGACTCTTGCGGGTGGTGGAGCAGGTTCTGGTGGCCCAGGCTACAACGCAATCTCTTACACACCTTCATTCTCAACCTCACCAAACGCTGGTTTTGGTTCTACACTTGGTAATACACATCATGTATTCCCAGCTCGTGGATTCCACGGTGGTGCGTCCCAGACTAACTCTGGTACAGGTAACACTAACATTCCTGGCTTTGCTGGTGATGGCGGTGAAGGTCAGTTTATTCAAGGCCTTAACTCAGGTTCACCTCTAGGTCTTCCACTTGGCGGTGGCGGTGGTGGTGCGGGATGGACATCCATTTCAACATCACAGATAACACCTGGTCGCGGAAAAGCGGGCGGTGGTAAGGGTGGCGGAAACTACATCTACAACCAGTCAACTTCATCTGGTGACTATTATGCTCGTGGTCTTGACGCTATTCAAAACACTGGTGGCGGCGGTGGTGGAGGAAGCTCTAACAACGGTAACGACCCACTTACACCTATCTCTCACGCATCAGCTAACGTTGCAGTTAACTACGAAGCAATTTCAGCTGACTACTTCAAGTGGTCACCTGTATACAATGCAACTCTAGTTATCTCAGCACAGGCTGGTTTCTACGGTTCAAACGTTCTTCGTGCAACAATCCAAGACGTTGGTAATGCTAAGTTGGATACAGATTGGCAGTCATTCCCAATTCTTCCACGTATCCCTCTATACTTCCCAGGTGTTGCAGCTCGTCTGACAACAGCTCCTGGTGGTGTAACAAGCTCCCAGTTCCCTGGTCTTGCAAAGCGTGTTCGTCCAACAGTTCGTTGGAAGGACCAGAACAATGCCCTTATTCGTGAAGACCGTCCAGCATACGACATCGTATTCGCAGGCACTAACACAATCACATATCTTGGACCAACTGGTTCTACAGCAGGTTCATGGCAGACACTTGTAGCTCCAGCTAACGCAGCGTTCTTCGATGTTACATGGGAACTCTTGTACTTCGATGCAGGCGATGTTGTTGACCTTGACTTCGGTGGTTGCCAGTACTACGGTTACTGGTCATTCGGCGGAAACGGTGCAGATGGTTACGCACTAATTCGCTGGTTCGACAAGGCTGTTCTCTAAGGAGTAACTAATGGCAAAGTATGCATTAATTGATGGCACTAAAGTCGCACAAGTAGTTGTTGCGGACAGTGAAGAGGCTATTGGGGTTATGGGGCAACTGTTTGACGTCGTAGACGTTACATGGTTGACCCCACAACCAGCACAGAATTGGTCATTAGAAAACGGTGTTTTCTACCCACCAATGACTGCGGAAGCCAAGAAACTTTGGAACGGTGCAGGCTTTGATGACCCAAACGTCGTTGACGCTGAAGTTATTGAAGAAGAAGTTAAAGAAATCGAAGCCCCAGCAAAAGGAAAGAAGGCAAAGTCATAATGGCAATTTCATCGCAGCCAACAGTATTGGCACAGTCTAATGATGCCTACATCAACGTTGGTGTAACAGGTCGCCTTCAGACCTTTTCAGCATCAACAGGTGCGGTATCTATCAACCCAACAAACGGTTCATTTATTCGTATTGCTAACCCAGTAGGTGCAGTAACTGTAACCTTTACTGGTGTGCCATCAGGATATGGAACTCGCTGGCAAGTAGAAGTAGCTAACCGCGCTTCTAACGCTGTGTCTTTCAATGGTATTACATGGGATGGTGGCTCAACTCCATCAATCGCATCTGGTACAGGAAAGACAGTTTTAAAGTTCTACTCATATGACGGTGGTTCAACAATCTACGGTGGCGTAGAGTTTGCAAGCATCGCTTAATTTATAAGATTAGTTCCCCACCATCCTTTGGGATTGGTGGGGCTTTTCTTTTTAGGAGTACAATTAAGATATGAAAATAGCCGTATACACTATAGCTTTAAATGAAGAACAGTTTGTAAAAAGATGGTATGAATCTTGTAAAGAAGCAGATTACCTACTGATAGCTGATACTGGTTCTACAGATAAGACAGTAGCTTTGGCTAAAAAACTGGGAATCAATGTATTTAATATCTCTGTAAAACCTTGGAGATTTGATGATGCTCGTAACGCTGCTCTTGCTTTGCTTCCAGACGACATTGACTATTGCATATCTTTAGATATGGATGAAATGCTTGCTCCAGGGTGGCGTGCAGAAATGGAAAAAGTAAAACCAGGAGTTAATAGAGTTAGATATAACTATACGTGGAATTTTAATGAGGATGGCTCTCCTGGATTAACTTTTGGCGGAGACAAGATTCATTCTAGACATGGTTATCGTTGGCGTCACCCCGTACATGAGTGCTTATATACAGACCGTTTAGAAGTTAAAGAACAGTGGATTGAATTGGGTCTTTGGCACAAAGCTGATAACACTAAATCTCGTGGTCAATACTTACCGCTACTTGAGCTGTCTGTTCATGAAGACCCTATGAATGACCGCAATGCTTACTACTATGCAAGAGAATTGTTTTTTAACTATCAATACGGAAAAGCTATAAAAGAATTTAAAAGGCATTTATCACTGCCAACGGCTGTATGGAAACCAGAGAGAGCGGCTTCTATGAGGTATATTGCTAAGTGCTCCGAAGACGAAAAAGAAAAAGAAAAGTGGTTTCAGCAAGCTGTCAAAGAATGTCCAGAAAGACGAGAGGCATATGTTGAACTTGGTCAGCTTTATTATAAAGAAGGTAAATTTGCTGAATGCGTAACTGTATGTAAAAAGGCTTTAGCGATACAGACACGGCCTATGGAATATCTTTGTGAAGAATTTGCATGGGGTTCAGTGCCTTGGGATTTAATTGCAGTGTGTTCGTATTGGCTTGGGGATTTTGAAACAGCCTTAAAATATGGAACTACTGCAGCAGAGCTAAGCCCGACAGATGAGCGTTTAGCGGGTAACCTTGAACTGTACAAGAAAGGTATTAAATGAGAGCCTATAATCCTGGCGGTAAGTTTGATGCCGATTTTGAAACAAATGACATACTTGTCGGGGTTGATACTGATTTAAAAAATCCAGTAGGAACTAAAGCGCTTTGGTATATATGGGATTCAGATACCACAATACTGGACCCTATTTATGATGTTGGTCAGGATGTTACTAATGCTCTTGGAGGACGTAAATGGAAAGGTCCTTATGAACTACCAGTTGTTAAAGCAGTAATTAAACAAGGTCAGGTAAAAACTTCCGCTGTAGGTTACTGGAACTCTGACGAGCTTCACCTAACTCTAAATATAGAAGATGTAGAAAAAATTGCTCCTGGGGTTATTGCTAACCCTGACAGGCAAAATAAAGGACGCATAGTTTGGAAAAACCAGGTGTATCGTCCATACGGTGTTCAGGAACGAGGAATTGTTGCTGAAAGGTTTACACTTTTAGTCGTTGAGTGTATTCAGGTTATGCCTGAAGAAATGGTTAACGACCCTCAGTTTTCGGCATACGCTTCTTAAGGAGACACAATGGCACTTGTACACGATAGCTTTACAGTAACCACTAGCCCCACTTTAATTGCCACAATCCCTGCTAAAAACCCAACAACTATAGTAACTATCAGTAATGATGATAACTCTTCTATTTTTATTGGTGACGAAACAGTTGCGGCAAGTGGAGCAGATAAAGGCATTACTGTTGTAAAGAACGTAAACTACAATCTTTCTTTAAATGCTGGAGATAAGTTATACGCCATCTCTGCAGCGGGAACGTCGGCTTATGCCGTATCTGTTTTTTACTCTAAGGTTATTTAATGCCTTTTAAATCCCAGTCTCAGCGTAAGTTCATGTACGCCCAGCACCCAGAGATGGCTAAAGAATGGGAAGAAAAAACCCCTAAGGGTAAAAAGCTTCCAAAGAAAGTAAAAAAAGGAGCAAGCAATGGCAAAAAAAGATAAACCAGTGTGGGACAAAAAGGACCCAACCCCAGGAAAGTCTAGTAAACTAAGTAAGTCGCAGAAATCCTCTGCAAAGGCTAAGGCGAAAGCAGCGGGTCGTCCTTATCCTAACCTCGTCGACAACATGGCTGCTGCCAGAAAGAAGAAAAAATAATGTGCGCTACATGTGGATGTATGGGAAAGAAGACATCTAAGAAGGCTGCTAAAAAAGCTGCCCCAAAGAAGATGTCACCTAAGCAGAAGAAACTTGATGTAGATAAAGATGGCAAGCTAGAAGGCTCAGACTTTGCGGCCCTACGAAAGAAGAAGAAGAAGTAATGTGTGCGACATGTGGCTGTGGTAAGCCGAAGGACAAGCACGGCATGAAGTCTCTTAAAGAAGCTAATAAAAAGTTTGCTAAAAAGGCGGCTCCCGCTAAAGGTAAGAAGTCATCTATGGTAAGAAAGAAAGGCATGTAATGGCTGCAGGATTTATGAAAGGCAAGTACACAGAGTCCAAAGATAAAAAGAAAGACGCCAAGATGCTTAAGAAGGCGGGCCTTGACAAGGACGAAAAGGCTAAGTTTGAAAAGGCTGATAAGGCTCATGGAGCTAAGAAGAAGCCTAAAACTATGGCAGAAGATAAGAAAATTGACGCCAAGATTATTAAGAAGATTAAGAAATCTGATAAGGATGACAAAAAGAAGTAAGTAGTTGAGGGGCCGAAAGGCCCCTCTTTGCTTTATCCTTATATTGAGTCCATGCGGGACTCAAAGCACCACCCCTGCGTTAGACCCTGCGCTCCATTGGAGAAGTCATGTCTGAAAAAGATAAAGTTGATAAAGCTTCTGATATTCAATTTAGAGAAGCTATTGTTAAAAGTATCCCCGAATCAGGTGTGAGCAAGTTCTTGCTTGGTGGCGCTACAGGTTACGCGTTAGGGAAAGCGATTAAAGGTGCCGTTAAACGATATCGATAGCGCTGAAGAAACCGCGCTTTTTAAAGCTCAAGAGCTTTCTAAGAAAATGACTATCAAGCTTAGAAATGCTGCTTTGAATGCTGCTTGGCCTTCCATGATTGTATCTAACATGTCTGTTGTTGTTAAAGACAGTAAGCTAGTAATTGACTATCCTGAAGACCTTCAAGAAGAAATTAATGACCTTGAATTTGGTACTGGACCTACACCCCCAGCCTCAGTAATACGACCTTTTTTAAATCGTACTGACGAGTATATTTCTGAGATTTTTGGAACAGACCTTATCGATGAGTTTTTAAGTGAGGATGTGTTCTAATGGGTAATCCGTTTGTTATTGCCGAAGACCTAGCTCTTAAAACAATGTTACAAGGTTTAACTGTAGGAGATGAAAAAAACTCTGCTCGTGCTGTAAAAGTGTGGTTTGGCTATCCTGATGTTGAAGTAAGAGCACAAGAGTTTCCCTTTATAACTATAGATTTAATTGATATTGTTCCAGCAAATGACCGACAAACTTCAGGACGTTTGTATGACGGTGACTACAGAGGAACCGTAGCTCCGTCTGGACGTAACTCATACTCTTATACTGTCCCAGTTGCGTACGATATTGTTTACCAGGTGACATCGTATTCACGTCACCCACGCCATGATAGAGCTATTATTTTTCAGCTCTTGCATAAGTTTCCGTCAAAGTTCGGAGTTATAGCAGTACCAAATCAACTTGGTACAGAGACAAGCTATCGCTCTATGTTCCTTGATGGATATGTAAAACGAGATGCAGTAGACGGGGAAACGGGAAACCGTCGTTTGCTACGTAACGTTTTTACAATTAGAATAGTAAGTGAAATGACCCCTGCTGTTGCTATGGCTGCTATCCCAGCTGCCAATAGCGTTGATATTAATGTTATTACAGAAGACGGTCAAGGTCGCACAAGTTCGTATATCCCATTAGGTCTAACAGCTATCTAATATTTGTAACCATGTCAAAGTCTAAGGAGATAATTTAAATGGCAGGATTTAACCGCCCAGGGGTATACGTCCAAGAGACGTTGAACCCTATTCAACCAGTAGCGACTGCTACCTCCGATTCATATGCAACCTTTGCTGGTGCAAATGACCGCGGGCCAGTAAGTACGCCTACTTTAGTAAATTCTTGGAGCCAGTACGTTAAGCTATTTGGTTCTTGGAATACAACAGCATCAAATGATTTACCACTTGCTGTCTACATGTTTTTTAGCAATGGTGGTTCAGCATGTTACATTGTTCGAGTTGCAGCGTCTTCAACTACTGCTTCACGTTCATTAAATGACCGTGCTGGAAGCCCATCAGCAACACTTGCAATCTCTGCTAATACACCAGGTACTTGGGGAAATAGCCTTAACATTTCTATTTCAAACTCTAACACAACTGGTTATTTTGATTTAACAGTGTACTCAGGCGGTGTTACTGATTCAAATATTGTTGAACGATTTACTGACCTAAGCATGACAACAACTGATACACGTTATGCGGTAACTACTGTTAACTCATCATCTAGTTACCTTGGTTTAGTAGATTTAAACTCAGGTAATACAGGTGCTACTCGTAACCCAGCAGTTGTAACTAATCAAACTTTAAGTGGTGGAACTGGTGGAAACGCACTAGTAACTTCAGATTACTCATCTGCTCTTTCATCTTTAGATACAGTTAGAAACTCTTTAGTTCTTAACTTGCCTGGAAATACATCAACTGCAACAGTAAACGCTGCAATTTCTTATGCTGCTTCTCGTGAAGATGTGTTTGTAATTGTAGATAGCTATGCTACTACTGTAGTATCTGCCCTTTCTAACTCTGCTACATATACACCAAGCTCTTTAGCTGCTGTATATCACCCACCTCTAGTTATACCTGACCCAACTAGCGCTCTTGGAGCATCCTCAACTCTTACTAAGACTGTAGGAGCTGGAGCTGCTGTAGCAGGAATCATGATGGCAACAGATGCTTCTCGTGGAGTATTTAAAGCTCCAGCTGGTCTTCAATCACGCGTAGCTGGTGCGGTATCTGTTACATCATTAACAAACGCTGAATTGGATGCATTAAATACAGCAGCTGCTCCAATTAACGCTATTAAGTACGTTCCTGGTTCAGGTATATGTGTTATGGGTTCACGTACTCTAAAGCCAGGCTATGTAGATAAGTACATTCCAGTTCGTCGTACCTTAATCTACTTACGTAAATCTCTTACTTCACTTACAGAGTTTGCAATATTTGAACCAAACGATGAGCAGCTATGGCGTCGTCTTGAAGCAACTGTAAACTCATTCTTAACAACTTTCTGGTCACAGGGTGGTCTCCGTGGAGCAACCCCTAAGGAAGCATTCTTTGTTAAAGTAGACGCTGAGAATAATCCTCAGTATCTTATTGATAACGGAGAAGTACACATTGAAGTTGGCGTTTCTCTACAGCGTCCAGCTGAATTCGTTGTAATCAAAATTGGTCAGTTTGACGGTGGAACCACCGTTACTGTGGCGTAAAGGAGAGCCAATAAATGACAGATAGCATAATCAATCGCTTCTCAACGCTAGCGACAGACCCACTACGTTCGTTTAAATTCGTTGCAGAGTTTTCACAAGCGGGTACTGAACCAGTATTTGACAAGCGCATCTTGACATCGTCAAGCACAGCACCAGCAACCTCTGGAGTTTCTACAGGTTGGATTGGTGGTTTTAGTAACATCAGCGGGTTGAGTGTTAACACTCAGTCAATTCAGTACCGTGAAGGTGGCTACAACACCACTGTACACCAGGTACCTGGTATGACTACATTTACCCCAATTACTATGCAGCGTGGTGTTCTTTATGGAAACGACCAAGCAATTACATGGATGCGTGGCCTATTTGGCGCTTCATCTGGTGAAGGTTTGGCAACTGGTGGCACTGGAAGTGCTGCAAAAAGCTTCCGCGTTAACATTAACGTTTACGTTATGAGTCATCCAGATGCTAATTCAGATACCCCAGTAATGGGTTTCAAGATTCACAATGCTTGGATTAGTACGCTAAACTACACAGACTTAAACGCTGCAGATGGAGCAATCCTATTCGAGTCAATGTCACTTGTTCATGAAGGTTTGTCAATCTTCTTTACAGGCACAGACTACTCTCGTAAAGATGGTCTACCAAAGTAATCTAATTTAAACTAACTAGGAGTATAAATCGTGTCCGACCCACAAATCATTACTGATTCGCAACTACTCGAACAATTTGTTGAAAAGGCTCAAAAGGAGCCCGCACCAGTCATTAAGACGCGGGCTCCTTCAGAGTCTGAAGTACAACTTCCTGGAGGGCATTTCGATAAAGACGGCGAGCTGCACAACACAGCAGAAGTAAGAGAACTTACTGGGGCTGATGAAGAAGCAGTATCAAAAGCTGGCTCGACTGGAAAAGCATTAAACGTATTGCTTCAAAGAGGCCTTACTAAAATTGGTGGCAACGCGGTAACTCAATCCGACCTTGACACTCTTCTAGCTGGTGACCGAGATGCAATATTGCTGGGCATTCGAAGAGTAACCTTTGGACCAACTGCAACATTAGCAGTTCGTTGTTTAGAGTGTATGACTGAAGGCACAGAAGAGATTGACCTAACTAAAGATGTACCTATCAAAAAGTTAGAGAATCCAATTGAAGACAGAGCTTGGTCTATGGAAACCAAAAAGGGGACTGTAGAAGTTCGACTTCCAAATGGGTTAACTCAAAAAAAGCTGATGGAAAACTATGACAAAACATCAGCAGAGATTAATACTCTATTACTATCTGGATGTATTGTTTCACTAGATGGAGCTCCATCAGTAGGTGCTGGAACTGCTTTATCTCTTGGTATGGCTGACCGCACAAAAATTGTTGAAGAGATTATCAAGCGTAACCCAGGCCCACGCCTTGGGGAGGTGAAGAAGCCTTGCAAGGCATGTGGTGAGTCTATGGACCTACCGCTGAGCTTGCTAGATTTGTTTCGTATATAGCGAAAAAGATTACGAATCTCTTCTTGATGAATACGAAGTTCTAACAAGAACTTTTACTGGATGGACTCTTTCAGACATAAGAAGTCTTTCTGTTAGAGAAAGACAAAATTGGCTGGAACGGTCTACGAGACTTAAAGGACGGTAATGTAAGTGGCAGACTCAAAAGCTTCGTTTAACGTAAGCTCTTCTAAGTCTGGGTCTATTATCTCCGACCTTAGAACTGGTATCTCTACCCTTCGCCAAGAGGTTAATCTTTTAAAACAAGATACTGGCGGATGGGTTGCTACCTTATCTGGTGGAGTTAGTAAACTACGTGGCGGTGGCGGGGGAGTCGGTTCTAATCAAGTAGCCCCCGAACCTCACTTTAGTAATAGTGGGGCTTTAGTACCCCATGACTTTAATCCACAAGTTTACACAGGCGGTCCTACAAATCAAGTTTTTGCTAACGCTAACAACGGCAGTGGCGGCGGTGGGGGACGCGGCTCTTTTGGTGAATGGTTAAGCGCTAACCGCGGACCTATATCAACCGCTTTATTTACTGGAAGCATCTCAGCTCTTCCTAAAACATCCGAAGCTGTAGACATGAACTTGGCAACAAGTCGTGCAGTCTTTTATCAACAACAATCTTCAGGTTATGGTTCAACTGGCTCTGTAAAGGGTGACTATAACAATGTAACAAGAATGATGAAAGAAGCACAGCGTGCTGGAACAATTACTAATAAATTTGATGCTGCTAATGCTTTAGCTACAGCAAGCGCTTACGGAATTTCTGGTCCAAACTTTAATGACGTCTTTATGGGCAGCGCTCAGATGTCAAACCTTACCCCAGGTATGGGACTTGAACAATCAATGAAAGCATATGGGGCTGTTCAACAGGGTCGAAATGTAAACATGCTTCGTGCTGTTGGTATTCGAATCCGTGGTGAAGATGGTTCTATGAAACCAATGCCACAAATTATTGATGAAATTTGGCAAAAACTTAATCGTGAAAAGATTGGTAACGAACCTCTTACTGTTGAAGATATAAAGATTTCTCTTCAACCTGGTAATGCCCTAGACATGATGATTACTAATTTGTTTGGAACAGACTCATTGGTGCGTCGTCAAGTATCAGACGGTCTTATTCAAAAAGCGCGTACTGGAGGAAAGCGTTTAGCTGGAGCTGACTTAAAAGAGCAGGCACTAGAAACAGGAGCTAGTACAGGCGCCGTTCAGTCTTTAAGCAAAAGAGTATCCGCCGCTTCTGACACCCTTATGCAACTAGCGCCTACTATGAGTAATGTATTTGCATTTGGAAATAAAATTGTAACTAGTATTACTAATATTTTAAATACTATTGATAGGTTTATTCCTATTTTAAAAACACTTGGTGGAATTAAAGCTTTTGGTGAAACCGTATTTGGTGGTGGTGGCCTTTCAATGCTCAACCCACTTAATTGGTTTAAACGTGAAACAGGTGGACCAGTTGCTAAAGAAAACCCTACCCCATACATAGTTGGTGAAAAGGGTCCAGAACTTTTTATGCCTAAAGTTGATGGCACAATTATTCCAAATCATGAACTAAAAGCTAAGAACTACCCATTCCGTCATGAGGGTGGAGAGGTCCACAATAAGACTCACAACGCTCCAGACACACGCCCTTCAGGAAAAGGGAAGATTGTACTTGGAGATAAAGAGCTAGAAGATATTCTAAAGACTGCTGGTTTTAAAGACCAGGGGCTTGAAAATGCTAAGAAGATTGCAAATGCTGAGTCTGGTAAACGTCCTTGGGCTTTTAATCCACATGATAAAGATTTATCCTATGGTCTATTTCAAATTAACATGCTTGGGGGTCTTGCAAAAGAACGTCTAGCTAAAGAGTGGAAAGATGCCAACGGCGGTACATTTAAACTTAACTCTGCTGATGATTTGTTTGACCCGTTGATAAATGCAAAAGTTGCTAGACACATGTCTGCTGGTGGAAAGAACTGGAGCCAGTGGTCAACTAAAGGAGTTCTTAGTGGTGGAAGTGCTGGTTCTTCTGGTTCTGGTGCTGCTGAATCCACAGACGGTGGCTCAACATCCTCCTCTTCTTCTAAAGACGATTCAAAACCAACAACTCTTAGGGGAATCCTTGACGGCTTTAATAAAGATAATAAGAGCGTTTTGGGAGACTTTATTAAAGGTGCTTGGGAAAACATTAAAGGTGGTGGCGGACAAGCTCAACATACGTATAACTATGGTGGAGTGACTATTGCTGTTAATGGTTCAACAAACCCAAGCGACACTGTGGCTGCTCTTAAATCAGCTTTAAGTAGTCAAACAATGATGAGTCAGGCGGCACAATCATAATGGCAACCTACGTATCCTCTCAACTGTCTAAAAAAACAGCTGTAATAAATACTAATGCGTCTACTGATGCCGCAAAAAACCGCGTATCAAAACTTCCATCTTCTAAAACTGTAGCTAACGTAGCTTTAACAGCAACAGAGGTTGCGGTAAAAACCGCTGGAGTCGCGGCTGTTGTTGCAAAAACTGGTGCTGGAACTGCTGGAAAAAATTTAGCACTTGCTGCTGTACGAAGCACGGCATTACGTCTTGCTGTTGGAGCAGCTGTTACAAACCCAGTTACTGGACTAATTGTTGGTGGTGCAGCTATTCTTTGGGCAGTTAAAAACATTAGAGATAATTTAAATAAAGACGGCGTAACAGATAACGCAGAAAATCAGACAAGACAAACTAGAACTACTCCTGAACCTGATAGCAAGTGGAACCTTCCTCCACATGAATTTAGCTTGCCAGTAAGCCCACGAGTAATTGCTGGAAATAGATACGCTAGTACAATGATTGGCATTAACGATGCTGATGAGCACATGCTTCGTCGAGGAAGAATTTGGTATTTTAACTCTGCTGGTTCTGTTTCAACTGTAGATAAGAAAAAAGGAAAAGTAACATCTGTTTCAGAAATCAATAAACAAAATCAAGTAGATAATAAAGAGGTACAGGCGGGCAGTAAAGATGATGAGATGAACGAGGAAGAGGCATACAAATATGGTTTTCAATTTTTATGGAATCCAGAAAGCATCTCTGTATCTGTAGCGCGTAATCAAGATGTAACACCATCAGCAGCAGATAGATTACGAGCTGTTTCTGGAGCATTTCCTGGACAAGAAACTGTAAGCTTTAGTATTGTATTAGATAGAATTAATGACTTTTCAATGGCATATGCTCACCGCAGAAATGAAGAGTTTCAAACACGTTCTTCTAAATCTCCAAACTTAACAAGCTATGATGTATTTGCTCCGTATTATAAAGGCGGATTTCATGCAAACGGTGCAGAAACATTTAATTACAAAATGAGTAATTTAATGAAGTATGGAACTATGGCAGACCTAGAGTACTTATTTAAAGCTATCAATGGTGACGGTAAAACAAAAAATCATCCGCAAGGATGGACAACTTTGTTGGGTAAAAAGTCAGCTGATATTGGTTATTTGCGACCAACTTTGATGGCTGTACAAATAGGTCCTGATGAAAACTCTATTTCATATGTTGGCTGGATTACTCAACTATCTATTAATCATCAGTTCTTTAATCAAATGATGATTCCTTTAAGAACAACTGTAAGTATAAGCCTAGACTGTTTCGCAGGAAGTACAATCGTATAATGACTATTTACCTTGGCTCTCGTTATGAGTACTCAACCATTGACTTTTTTGCAACAAAAATTGGTGGGGATGAAAATCCAACCGTTTTTTATTCTGTTTCTAATTTAGGAAGAGTGACATATTGGACGCATACTTATAAAACTGGTGAGCGTTTAGACCAAATAGCAAATAAGTATTACAATAAACCAGACCTATGGTGGTTGATTCCTGAGTACAACCCTGAAGTAAAAGACTTTTTAGCTATACCAGCAAATACAAAACTTAGGATTCCTCGTGTTTAAATTTATTGATGTTGAGTTTCCTGATGCCGTTAAAGGTCCTAAAGTTATATTTGAAGCTAGACTCTATCAAAAAATAAATGAGCACGAAATGCTTAGCGTTAAATTTAGAGACTGGAACATTTCATACGAGTATATTAAACCTGGAACCGCAGCTAAATTTAATATAATGGGGAGCAAATCTTCGCGTGAGTTTATTGGATATGTTCATCATATTCAACCAAGTCATACCCCAGGAACAGCTTTTACAGAAGTTGTTTTTATTGGTGGAACGTTTCCTTTAAAACAAGCGTCACAAAAAGTTTATAAAAATATTACAGCAAGTAATATCGTAACAAAAATAGCAAAAATTCATGGTCTTGCAGCTTTTGTTGTTCCTACTAAAAGAGTGTTTGAAATGGTATCGCACGCTGCTCATACTGATTGGGAGCTTCTTGTTCGCCTTGCAAAACAACACGGGTACACTTTAAGAGCCCACAATACTGAGCTTTACTTTGAACCTATATTAAACGACTATGCAACTTACCGTGCTGTTGCTCCATACTTTGCTATGCGTAGTGAAAGCAATCCTCAGGGGTCTACACTTTACAGCTTTAAACCTTTAATCAGTGATTCTTTAGAAATTGAAGGGGCTTTTAAAGCAGCTGTTGCGGTAAGCGGAGTTGATAAACGTTCAAAAAAACAAACATCAA
>Ga0228702_1000496_pt1 | contig 29988 bp, 25 predicted proteins | sample McNCre217_Aug_MG_2_FD_178018 | JGI IMG/M metagenome (GOLD analysis project Ga0228702, IMG submission 178018) | Freshwater microbial communities from McNutts Creek, Athens, Georgia, United States - 20-17_Aug_MG | ecosystem: Environmental > Aquatic > Freshwater > Creek | place: USA: Georgia...
CATCCTCTCGGCCAAGAAGTCCGTTTTCTCCAGCATGCGGATTGAGTCCACAGACAGCGATGCGTGGTTGCGAGTCGCCCATCTTTTTTCGCAAATGAATGAGGGCTAAAGTAGTTCGGCGAATTTCTTCTGCATTGAGTGATTGAGGGACGTCTTTCAATGCGACATGTCGGGTGACTAATCCGACAGTGAGTTTACCCCCGGCAAAAGCCATGACCGCTTCACCTTTCCAGCGGTCAGCGAAAAACTCAGTTTGTCCCGGGAAAGGATATCCCATTTTCGCAAAAGCATTTTTATTAATCGGTCCAGTCACAACGGCTCTAAATCGACCTTCCTCGGTGCCCTTAGCCGCCATTTCCATTGCAGCCAAAGCAATGGAGCTCCCTTGAGGGTCGGGTATTCCTGAACGAATTTGATAAGAGAGTTCTCCCACTCCACATTTTTGTTTAGCAGGTAGAGGGAGTTTTTCTAACCATGAAAATGGACCAATAATGACTACGTCTTTAGCGAGTGTGGGGTTTGATTTTAGCCATTTTTCTATGAGTTCGGGGCCGACTCCCGCTGGGTCGCCGCAAGTGATGGCAATCGGTAAAGTGGTCATACGGGCTGAACAAATCTTCCTCTTTTACCGCCCAAGAAGAAGCGAAGAAAGTCTAGGGCTTCTGGGCTTTTAAAATTTCCCGTTTGGATGGATTCATCGGCCAGTTTAGCACAGTTTCCACCAGGTGCATAAACGAGATGGTACGCTTTTTTTAGTTCCGCGACGGACTCGGCGGGTAGCCCTCGCCGGCGTAAACCAATGAGGTTCAATCCGGCCAACCGATTGCGATCATAGGCTAACCCATGCGGAGGTACATCTTCAGTAATGACAGCATTGCCCGAAGTCATTGAACCACCACCGATGCGACAGAACTGATGGACTGCGACCCCACCACTGATGAATGCATGGTCACCGACATGGACATGACCTCCGAGCATACAACCGTTAGCGAGGATGACATGGTCGCCGAGTTGGCAGTCGTGCGCAATGTGTGCGCCAACCATAACTAAATTCTTTTTTCCTAGCCGTGTAACGGTGTTGGGTTGAGTGGCACGATGGATAGTGGCGTGTTCCCGAATGATGGTGTCGTCACCGATGACAACCGAAGAGAAAAGAGAGGACTGAAAAGACAAATCCTGTGGATCGCCTCCGACGACGGCAAAATGATCCACGGATACTCTTTCTCCTAAAGTGGTGTTTTTCTTGATGATAGCGTAAGCGGCAATTCGCGAACCACGCCCGATTTTTACTCCTTCCTCGATGATAGCATGGGCCCCCACGCTGACATCATTGGCCAGTTGCGCTGTGGGGTCGATAAGGGCTTGAGGGTGAATCACCGTGTGGAGGGGTTGGAGCCACCAAATAATTCTAATTGAGCGGGTTTGACCATATCGTAAACGCGCAATAATCGAAGTAATTGAAGGGTGTCCGACCGTGCATAGCTTTGGTTGGATTCTACATTTTGTAGAAGATTTTCCAGAATCGTGCGAAAAGTGATAACGTGATCCACACCACTGTTTTTTAAGAGGGTTATACTTTCCGCTCGTTGTGGTTCTTGTGAGGGGATGCCTGGAAGAACCAATATTTTTGATAAAACCAGACCTTCCGCAGGGGTAAGCTCGGCAAAGGCTTCCTTGGCGGCATCAACCGCTTCTTTGCGAACGAATTCTAAAAGATCACCTTTACGAATCATGGTTGGCGTAATCGCCTTGGTCGTGTGCCATCCTTTTACGGCCACGACTGCAGCGCTTAGACCAGGAAGATCAGAGCCAAAAAGCTGAAAGGGTAGGGCCATGTCTCTTCGTGGAGAAGGGTTGATGACAAGCAAGTCGCCTTCTTCATCTGCGCGCTTGCGACGAGATTGCACAGAGTACTTGCGAGATTGGCGGACGAAAAAGCCACTCACTTCAAAATACTCGCGGACTAGACTGTCGTCGAATCCTGCCATCGAACTACTTTGTCACCGAACCCGACCCATCGTCAACCTGTATGCCTCAGAGGGTGAAGTCGGAAGGGGCAATTGCCACGGTGAATTCACCTTTTAGCGAACCCTTTTTCAGTGCGGGTACAAGTTCTCCGAGTGGTCCTGTGCGAATGGTTTCATGGAGTTTCGTTAACTCCCTGCCGATGCAAACCACGCGCTGAGGTCCTAAAATTTCCAGCATTTCATCTAAAAAATCACTAATACGGTGACAGGATTCATGTAGCACAATGGTCTCCTCGGCCGAAAGAGCGGATTCAAGAAATCTTCGACGAGCGGCTGATTTGGGAGCTAAAAAGCCAACGAAGCGAAAGGCATTGGTGGGTAGTCCTGAAGCAGATAGTAAAGTGACAATCGCACATGGCCCGGGAAGGGGTGTGAGAATTAGTTTTCTCTTCTGACATTCACGTGTAATGCGAAATCCTGGATCACTAATCCCTGGCGTGCCGGCATCGGTTACGAGAGCGACAGTTAAACCAGCGGAAATTTTATCGGCCAATTCAACCGCTACTTCCTTTTCGTTGTGCTCATGGTAATTTACCATTGGCTTGGTAAGGCCGAGATGACGTAGGAGTCCGCCGGTGATGCGAGTGTCCTCACAGGCGATTAAATCACATTGAGCGAGTTCGTTTTTAACTCGCTCAGTGATGTCGCCTAAATTGCCAATTGGACTGGCAACGATGATTAAACGACCGGACGTACCGCGGTTCGGACCGGGTTCGTCTGGACCGTTTTTAACCATTAGCGATAGCCTGGACCAGATTGCATTCCGCTCATTCCTGGAATCCCGCCTTGCCAAGAAGCAGGCTGGGATTGCGGGAGTGTGGAATCAGCAGGCTTTTCCGTAGTCTCACAACCCGTTAAGCCTATTAGGGCAAAGGTCAGAGCGATGGCGAAAAGAAGGCGCACGATTAGTTATTAGCTAATTTTCCTGATACAGGCTCAAGCGTAACAACTTCGCCATTGGCGAATTCGCTTACATTGGAATCAACCAGAATTTGTGCTGTAGAAAGGTTGTCTTGTACTGACTCAACGCGGACCTTGCCAATGTCTTTACCGTTAAGAAGCACTTTAAAGACTGCCTGATTTTTGATACCGCCTGAATCACCAACAGAGAAACTAACTAAACCAACTTCGGCATCAACTAAGACAATACGTGTTTTGATGGTTTCGGGAGCGAATTCCACCTGAAGGGATTCAGCGGTCGTGTCATTCAGTGGATCACGTGGGTAGGGAGGTTTGGTACCCGTGCTGTTTAGAGCATAGTTGTAAAGTTGAGCATACTTCTGGGTGACGGAAAGACGAGACTCCTCGGCTTTAGTGGTCTTTTGAATTTCTGCGTCCAATTGCTCTTTGGTGAACATCGAAGCAGACTTTTCTTTTTCCCTCACGAGTTCTTCTTTGGCTGAACTGAGCTCTGCGGTGAGAGACTCTTTCTTGCTCGTGGCGTCAGATAATTCCGTGGTGAGTTCGTCACGCTTGCGAGTGAGTTCAGCTTTTTCGCCTTCAAGAGAGGCAACGTTAGCATTGAGGGCTTCAATCTTGTTTTTCTTATCCGCAATTTCGGCATCACGATCTTTTACGGTGCCCTCGAGTTCAGAAATTTTTGTACGTTTAGCTTCGAGCAGAGTTTTGACGTTTTTGCCAATATCCTTCATGCGTTGGTCGTATTCTTTATTGGCAAGGATTTCGGGGTCCGTTGTGGTCCAAGCCGTAGCACTCATCCCAGCATCAATCTTTCCTTTCAAGAGATAAGCAAAGGCACAAGCTGCGATGGCGACGAGCAATCCAAGAATTCGCAGGGCTAAGTTGAGAGACTTATTCATTGTTGAGTGTTAGTGAAAATTAAAGATGTCTAAATAGGGTGTGGCCTGGATCTTGATGGTCTTGTCTTTCGACTGACCCAGGGTTGGACGATAAATGAAGTAATACTTTGAACACCACTTCCTCCGACCCGACAAGTCCAATTTCCTCGCATAGTTGGCTCACATTGAGCCATTGGCCCTTCCGTTTTTTAAGGCCAGAAACGGCTAGAGGCTTAATTTTTAGGGTCTGGGTAGCTGCTTTCTTGCCTGCCTCGACCCCAGGCTGGTGGTAGGCATTGATGCCTAGGAGGCTGGCATAGAGCCCCACCGCTCGTTCGAACAGGGCGATAAGCAGTCCAACGGAGAACGCATCGACCTGATTGAGGGTGATGGTTAGGCTGTTTCGGTTGCTTTCACTGAGGGCCTCGCGGGTGCCCAAGAAGAAGGCGTGGAGATAGTCTCCAGAGGTTGTTTCAGGCTCAACTTCGGGAGAGGGGCCTGAGCGATCCTTGAGTACCTCGATAAACACGGCAAAAAAATTATTCACGCCATCGCGCAATTGTTGAATGTAGGCGTGCTGATCGGTGGAGCCTTTATTCCCGTAAACGGTTAGTCCTTGGTAAACTTCTTTGCCTTGGAGGTCATATTTTTTGCCCAGAGACTCCATGACGAGTTGCTGTAAGTAGCGAGAGAAGAGGAGTAGGCGATCTTTGTAAGGAAGAACCACCATGGCTTTCTTGCCATGTCCATCTGTGAGGTGATACCAACTGAGAGCGAGTTGTGCGGCAGGATTTTTATTTTGGTCTCGTGAGCGTGTGAGCTCGTCCATCGCTTTGGCCCCCGCAAGCATTTCTTCGATGGCGATACCTTGCAGGGCTGCAGGTAAAAGTCCGACTGGACCAAGTTCACTCGTCCGTCCTCCCACCCAATCCCACATAGGAAAGCGGGCCAACCAATTTTCTTTTTTAGCGGTCAGATCAAGCTGACTACCTTCGCCTGTGATGGCCACAGCGTGAGAGGCAAAATTTAAGCCTGCTTTCTTCCAAATCAAAGCAGCTTCGATTAATCCATTTCGTGGTTCGGGAGTGCTTCCTGATTTTGAAGTCACCACGACAAGGGTGGTTTCGAGTTTTTGTTGTAGCGTTGCGAAAACTCGATCCATCCCATCGGGGTCGGTATTGTCGATAAAGTGAACGCGTAAGCGATCGTTGGTTTGACCGAGTGCATCAGAGACAAATTGTGGACCGAGTGCAGAGCCTCCAATACCGATGCAAAGTAAGTCTGTGAACGAGCCCTTGGCACTGCGAATTTTTCCTTGGTGAATTTTTTGGGTGAATTCTTGAATCTCGCGCAGGCATTTTTTTATCTCCGATGTGATTTCTGGACTGGGAGCCAGTTCGGGATGGCGAAGCCAGTAATGACCGACCCGACGATTTTCATCAGGATTGGCGATGGCTCCCTTTTCTAATGCCTCCATATCCGCAAAGGCTTTCTTTAGGGCAGGGGAGATTTTTTCGCTGAATCCGGTGGGTGCAGGAGCGCGACTTAAATCCAAGGAAAACCCTTGGTCGGGAAATTGTAGAAGGTGTCGACGAAAATGGGAGAAGGAGTTTTCCACGGCCTATGAATTCAGCCGTGAACATCTCCTTTGGCAACCCTGTTCAAATCTAACGTCGAGATACTTTAGTCACCATCGGTGATGGCACCTTTGGAAGCAGAGGATACGCATTTAGCGTATTTCGCGAGAACCCCACGCTTCTCCTTGCAGGGTTTTGGTTTCCAAGACTTCAGACGTTCGCTGATTTCTTCGGCAGATACTCCGAGGATAATTTCGTTTTTGACCGAATCAATCGTGATGGTGTCGCCATTCTTGACGACGGCAATGACTCCCCCCACGGCGGCTTCGGGCGTGATATGTCCAACCACGAAACCGTGGCTACCACCCGAGAATCTTCCATCGGTAATAAGAGCGACGGTTTTACCAATTCCCTTGCCCATAACTGCACTCGTGGGTCCAAGCATTTCGCGCATGCCTGGTCCACCGCGAGGACCTTCATTGCGAATAACGATGACGTTTCCGTCTTTGACTTCACCATTGAGAATACCCTGGAGGGATTCTTCCTCCGACTCGTAAACAATCGCTTTACCCGTAAAGCTGTTTCCTTCTTTGCCGGAAATTTTCGCAACGGCTCCTTCGGGGGCCAGGTTGCCACGCAGGATACGCAAGTGACTGTCAGCTTTTACAGGATTGGAGAAGGGTCGAACCACATCTTGGTCCTTACTGTAAGGTTTAACAGTAGCTAAGTTTTCTGCGACTGTCTTGCCTGTTACAGTAAGGCAATGGCCGTGAAGTAAACCAGCATCGAGTAACATTTTGAGAAGTGGTTGAAGACCGCCAATACGAACAAAGTGAGCCATGTTGTATTTTCCGCTTGGCTTGAGATCGCAAAGCACGGGCACTTTTTTGCCGATGCTTTCAAAGTCTTCGAGAGTCACTTTTACCCCTGCCGAGTGGCCCATGGCAATGAGGTGCATGACTGCATTCGTCGAGCCACCCAAAGCAATGACCACGGTGATGGCATTTTCAAAGGCTTCCTTAGTCAGAATGTCTAAGGGGCGAATATTTTTCTTTAATAATTCCATGACGGCTTTTCCGGCCCGATCACAGTCAGCCATTTTATCCTTAGAATTCGCTAATTGTGCAGAACTATCAGGTAGGCTAAGGCCCAAGGCCTCAATGGCTGAAGCCATTGTGTTGGCGGTGTACATGCCACCACATGAGCCCTCTCCTGGAATCGAGCAGGTTTCGATTTCTTTTAATTCCTTATCGTCAATCTGCTTGGCGGCATGTTTTCCAACAGCTTCAAAAACCGTAACGATGTCAGCGGGTTGACCGCGATGCAGGCCGGGAACGATGGTGCCACCGTAAACAAATACGGAGGGTCGATTCAGGCGAGCCATCGCGATGACACAGGCGGGCATGTTTTTATCGCATCCGCCAATGGTTACGAGACCGTCGAACCCTTCTGCTCCAGCGACAGCTTCAATCGAATCAGCAATAATTTCACGAGAAACAAGGGAATAACGCATGCCTGGAGTGCCCATGGAGATGCCATCGGAAACGGTCATGGTTCCAAAAATAATCGATTTACCACCCGCTTCATCAGCCCCCTTGGCTGCCTCTTTAGCCAAGCGGTCAATGTGCATGTTACATGGGGTTACCATTGACCAGGTTGAGGCGATGCCAACGACGGCCTTGGAAAAATCAGCATCGGTAAAGCCGACCGCTCTAAGCATGGCTCGGCTAGGTGCTCGATTCGCTCCGTCCACGACGAGACTGGAGAATTGGCGAGAGGAATTTTGGTCAGGCATGGTGTGAAAAGTCTGCGGTTGTCAGTGAGGGGTAGACCTCTAATAAGGATGTTGAGCCGGTATTTCTATCGACTCCACCTATACACCCTCCTTTAAGACCTTTTTTCTGTGGAATTCAACCTTAAGAAGATTATAAAAGCACTCCTCTTTTCCACCTCGGAAGCGGTGTCTATCAAGGACATACAAAAAGTTGTGCAACGCTATCATGCACAATTGTCTTCAGAAAGTGCTGAGGAACGTTCTGTCTCTACTCCTGCGGATGTCTCTCTTCCTTCACCTCAACCAGTGCAAGAAGTGATACAGGACATTATCGATCAGGTGCCAACGCTGTTAACGGCAACGCAAATTCGTGAAGCGGTGGATGCTCTCGAATCTGAGATGCGAGAATCCAACGACGCATGTCGGATTTTGCAAGGCCCAGAAGGTTTTCGTTTGGTTATTTCCCCTGCCTATGCCGATTGGGTTCGCTTGCTACGTGGTGAGCCACGTCCTCAACGTTTAAGTGCTGCTGCTTTAGAAACGCTTTCGATTGTAGCTTATCGTCAGCCTGTGACTCGAGCTGAAATGGAAGCGATTCGGGGAGTTTCCATTGATAGCGCTTTGAATCGTTTGATGGAATTGGAATTGGTCGCCGTGACTGGTCGAGCGGATTTACCAGGTCGTCCCATTCAATACGGTACCACGGATAAGTTCCTTGATTTCACTGGTCTTCGTTCTCTGGGTGAGCTGCCTGCTTCAGATGTTTTATCGCCTGCTCAAATCACGGAGTGGATTACTCGAGCCACTGCACCTGTAACGGTGGGTGACGCTGAGGTTGGGCTACCCTTGGAAGATCAATCCTCTGCCACCGCCTCTCAACCTGAATCACCTTCTGCATGAGCTTAGACGAACATCGCCGCACGGTTGACCGTATTGACCGAGAGATTCTCCGTCTTCTCGGTGAACGTTTACAAGTCGCTCGTGCTATCGGCGAAGCAAAATTGAGAGCAGGAGCCCCCGTTTATGCTCCGCAACGAGAAGAACAGGTTCTGCGGGCTTTGGTCGAGGCCGCTCCGAGTTTACCTGCCTCTGGCATTCGGTCTATCTTTCGGGAAATTATATCACTCTCCATCGGTGCACAAATGGCAAAACCTGTTGCCTATCTTGGACCCGAGGGCTCTTTCACCCAACAAGCTGAGATTCGTGCTTTTGGTTCGAGCGTGCCAGCACTGCCCATGCGAACCATCGCTGATATTTTTGCAGCGGTTGAATCAGGGGAAGCCTCTTATGGCGTTGTTCCTGTGGAGAATTCAACAGAAGGTGTCGTTAGTCACTCCCTTGATTTGCTGGCCGAGTCTGAATTGAAGGTCGTTGCTCAAGTAACGCTATCGGTGGAGCAGTGTTTGGTTGGTGCTGGACCTTTGAATGAGGTGAAAAGAGTTCTATCAAAAGATATCGCTCTGGCGCAATGTCGCGGCTGGATTTCTCGTCATCTACCTCAGGCTTCTTTGGTGGAAACTGAAAGCACTGCGGCAGCGGTTGAACAAGTTCTGCGCGAACTAAAAGGAAGTGCAGCGGTCGCTTCCGCTTCGGCAGCTGAGTCGCGTGGCGTACCTATTTTGGCCCGTGGTATTCAGGATCGTCGTGATAATGCGACGCGCTTCTTTGTCATCGGTGCGACGGCTAATCCACCTGGAGCTAAAGAAGAAGTCACCAGTGTGGTTTTGACCTTAAAGCATGAACCGGGAGCGTTGCAATCTGCACTAAGTTCATTCTCTGAAAGGGGTATCAATTTGATTCGCATTGAATCGCGTCCCAGTCGTCGACGAGCTTGGGAATATCAATTCTTTATCGATTTTCCTGGTCACTGGGAAACGCCTGCAGTGCAAGAAGCAGTGGCCGCTTTGAAAGGACGATGTGAAGTGGTAAAATGGCTTGGTAGTTATCCTCAGTCTGCCGGATGAATCAACGTCGAGTTGGAGCCACACTCTTGGTCATCTTGGTGGTGACTTTGGGGGTCTCTGCTTGGTTGTGGTGGCGGACTTGGTCGGCGCCACTTGTCGAAGTCGTTTTCCGTCCCCCTTTTTCCATTCATGGCATTGCTGAGGGGTCTCCTGTCCGTTTGAAAGGTGTTTTAGTAGGACAGGTTTCCACAATCGGTTTGTCTTTGGATGAGCAAGGTGAAGTTCGTCCTGAAGTAACCTTGTCTCTTAATCCTGAAAGCATCGCCGACCGAGGTTTAGCTCTTCGTCTACAATCTCAGAATATAAAAAATGAAGTAGCGGCTGGACTGCGAGCTCAGTTGGTGGCCGTGAGTCCCGCCTCGGGTTTATTGCAGGTCGAGCTCTATTGGGATGAAACAGATCCATTGCCTGCCTCGCTTAAGTCCAATGAAATTCCAGCAACAGGTGTTACATTGCAAAGAGCTACGGAGCGAATCGTCAAAGAACTAGGACGATTTAATCAACGCGATTTAGGTCTCGTGGCGCGTGATTTAGATCAGAGTCTTTCGATTGTTTACGAGAAGACTGATCCTGCTTTTGCGGCGGAGTTTTCGCAAAAGATGGTTTTAAAAACAACGGAGATTTTACGAGCAACAGAAGAATCTCGACTGGAAGAAAAAGTACATCGTTTGGCTGATGCCTGTGCCAGCCTGCGTCGTGCCTCTGATAGAGCGAATCAGCAATGGGATTCTCAAGCTCTGGTCGATTTGCATCAGTCGATTCAAGAAGCTCAGACTTCCTTGGAAGGTTTAGCGATAACTCTAGAAGATTCTCAGACGAAATTGTCTGAGTCGGTCGGTGACTTCACTGGGATTATGCAAGCGGTTTCGCGGGTAGCCAAAGAATGGACGGCTAAAACCCGCAGTCTGACTACCGAACCCCAGCACGAGTAGGGAACAGGCTTGCACCTTATCCCTGTGCAATCGTATTGGAGTAACCTATCAACTTTATGGCTGCTCCTACCGATAAAATGGAATCGATTATTAACCTGTGCAAGCGTCGCGGGTTTGTTTTTTCATCCTCCGAAATCTACGGCGGTCTTAATGGATTTTTTGACTACGGTCCTTTGGGGGCAGAACTCAAAAATAATATCAAACAGGCTTGGTGGCAGGACTTCGTGCATCGCCGCGATGATATTGTGGGACTGGATTCAACAATCATTCACCATCCCACAACGTGGAAGGCCTCGGGCCACATCGATAATTTCACCGATCCATTGGTAGACTGTAAGGAGTCCAAGATGCGCTACCGCGCCGACCAGCTTTTCTTCGCTCCTGTTATCGTAGCCAGTGAAACCATTGGGTATGTTTCAGTTTTGGAAGACGAATCGATGCAGACAAAGGCCGAAGAATTGGCTCAAGAATTAAAGCGCAAGTTGGCTAAGCAGGGTGCACTCGAGCCTATTCAGCTTAAGGATTACACTCAAGCGACTGAGGCACAATATGCCCTGATTCCATCTCCTGCCACTGGGAAGCCTGGTTCACTGACGCCTCCGCGCTCGTTTAACATGATGTTCCAAACTTATGTCGGCGCGATGCAGGATGCCTCGGCGGTTGCCTACCTACGCCCCGAGACCGCACAAGGAATTTTTATCAATTTTAAAAATGTCGTCGATACAGGTCGGGTAAAATTACCTTTTGGTATTGCCCAAATGGGGAAAGCTTTTCGGAACGAAATTAATCCGCGAAACTTCATTTTCCGTTCGCGGGAATTTGAGCAAATGGAGATTGAATATTTTATTTCTCCTGCGGCCGACTGGAAGACAGCCCACCGTGAATGGATTGAGGGTTGCCTAAATTGGTTCGAGTCTATCGGCATTCCTCGCGATAAGCTTTCTCTCTATCCTCACCCGCAAGAAAAGTTAGCACATTATTCCAAGGGGACTACCGATATCATGTTTGAGTTTCCCTTTGGTGTTCAAGAGTTGCAAGGTGTTGCTGCTCGAGGCGATTTCGATTTAACACAACACAGCCAAGTATCGGGACAAAAAATGGACTGGTTTGATGAATCGACTAAGGCCCGTTTTATTCCTCATGTGATTGAGCCTTCGGTGGGCGTAGATCGCGTGTTTCTTGCTCTTCTGACTACGGCTTATCACGAAGATGAAGTTGAGGGCGAAAAGCGGATTGTTCTTCGCTTGCCAGCCCGAGTGGCTCCTTACAAGGCTGCTGTCTTCCCCTTGGTGAAGAATAAGCCCGAAATTGTTGAGCGGGCGGAGGCGCTTTACCGTCGTCTCAAAAAGCGTTTCAACGTTTTTTACGATGCTTCGGGTGCTATTGGTCGCCGTTATCGCCGTCAGGATGAAATTGGTACGCCCTACGGAATTACCATCGATTTTGAAACCATCGAAAAGGGAGCGGGTGTCACGGTTCGTCATCGCGACACCTTAGAGCAGGTGCGTCTGTCTGAAGACGAAGTCGTTCGCTTCCTCGATGAGAAAGTTAACGGCTTGGCTTAAGCTTCGCTAGCATCTCCTCTGCACAATCAGCAATTCGTCGCTTTCCACAAAAGCTGGCGGCTTGCTGAAGGTTGCGCAGTCCTCGTGGAAGGTGGGCGAGGAAATCGGCTCGGCCTTTTTTATGTCCAAGGAAAGCGTATGCTCCGCAGGCTTGAAGCAGTCGTTGCGTGGCAGCGGTATACAAGAGTTGGCTGAATTCATCGAGTGAACCTTTCCATCCCGAGGCTTCGCGTGCTTGGTCCTCGATTTCAATTCGCCAACAATCGATGTCTGGGCGCTGGAGATAAGGATCGAAGGCTAAGGAAGCGTAATCATAAAAAGCACAGCCCCCACGTGCACCTTGGAAATCAATCAACCAAGCTTTTTGATTTCGAATTAAAATATTTTGCGATTGAAAATCGCGATGGATGAGCACGGGGGGTTGAGCGAGAAGCACCTTGGTTAAACTCGACATTTCTTTCTGCATTTCTCGGTCGGGTTTTTTGCCTGCTAAAACATTTTCCGTGAAATAGTGATGCTCCCAGGTGTAAAGTTTTTCATCAAAAGGTTCCATTAATGTAATCGCTGATGAGCGAATCACTTCGGGAGTTAATTGGTGGAGTTTAGCAACCTCGCTAATGGCGGAAGCGTATTCCAGCCATGGGAAAGTGGGTTGTTGAGCGAGCGTCCAAAGATCCGTCGTTCCCAGATCCTCTAAAAGCAATATTCCCTGTGGGTCATTCTCGACCAGAACATCGGGCACAGCGATTCCAGACTTTTTCAAAGTTTGAGCCAATTTACCATAAAGAAGATTTTCGGGTCTACTATCGTCGTAGAGACAGAGAATCGCAGTTTCTCCAGAATCTTTTTGTAAGCGGTGATATCTTCGACCAGAGCCACCTTTAGGCTCAGTCGAGCCTTCGATTAAATGGTAGCCTAATTGCCGGGCAGCTTGTTCAGCGCTAATCGCTCCGCGAACTGGTTTTTCCCACTCAGCCTTTAATGATTGATATTCTTCAATCGTTCCAAGGTCATGCCATTGTGGGCTTGTATCCAAAAATCCTTGAATGGTTTCGGGATTTTTTTCCAGAGTGCGAAGAAAGGATTCGACCAGAGACTCGATGGTTGGCGGAACCTGTTGCACAAATTTTTGGCTAACGATGCAGATGCCAGTATACTGATAAAGAGGGTCTTTTTTGCCTAATCGGTGGCGCAAATCGGTGATCAATCCATCGTCGGTGATACAGACGTTTTTATTCGGTCCATCTTCGCGGACAATTAAAGTAACTTCGGCTTGATTGGCTAAATGATGGACCACGGCTTTTTGTATATCGCAGTCACTGAGAATATCTCCATTCCAGATAATGAGAGGTTCGTCTTCGGGTTGGAGTAGGCGTGCAATATTCGCTAGCCCGCCTCCTGTGTCTAAAAGGGTAGGTTCATAAATCAATTCAACGGTGGCTTCTCCAAATTTTTTATCGGGAAAAATTTGCTCCCATTTTTCAGGGCAGTGATGGGTGTTGATAATGAAACGACGAACCCCAGCTTTTTCTAACTTCTTTAGGGCATTAAAAACCATGGGTTTATCCCTAAGAGGAAGAAGTGGCTTGGGGCAGTTTTCGGTGAGAGGGCGAAGACGAGTGCCGAGGCCAGCTCCGAGGATAAACGCAGTGCGTGGGAATTTAGTCATGAGGCTTAGCAGAGCAGGCAGGGCAGATGCCGTAAATTTCCATGATGTGTGTTAAATCTGCATAGCCTTTATTGCGTGCGGCTGCTTCGAGTCGCGAGGTATCGCAACCAGGTAGGCGCTCAATGTTGCCACAGCGACGACAGATTACGTGGTGGTGATGGTGTCCTTGCGAGACGAGGGCATAAAGGCTACGACCTCTTTCCAGGGGATGTCGTTGGACGACGCCGGCCTCATCTAAAGCACCGAGACTACGGTAAACTGTGACTAAATCCAGATTACCATCCCCCGCCAGCGCGTGAATTTGCTCGGCGCTTAATGGAGTTTTAGATTCGGCCAAGATTTGTAACATGGTTAAGCGCGGGCTAGTAATTCTAAGAGCCTTCTCTTTCATGCGCGCCAGGGCCTCAGCAATGCGGGGAGCAACGCCTTCCCCGCAACAGTCTTCATGATGGCTCGGTTCTGGTGGCACGACCTTTAAATTTGCGGTCATTTATGACCTGGCAACACCGAATGGCTACTTGCCTCCGGCCGATGACTGGTTTCCCTTGTTATGACATGTTCGATAGCCCGACCAAGTCATCCTCCTCGCGCTCATTGGGGCCTACCCAGTATCACGACTTTATTTCATCTCAGCCTTTTGCCTTGGAACTGGGAGGTGAGCTGCCACAGTTAAATCTTCGATACGAAACTTACGGAACTCTGCTTCCCGATAAGTCGAATGCTATTTTAGTTCCACATGCTTTGAGCGGTGACCACCATGTGGCTGGACGTTATCATCCAGATGACCCAAAACCTGGCTGGTGGGATGGTTTTGTTGGTCCAGGTAAAGCGATTGATACGGACAGATTTTTCGTCATCGGTATTAATTGTATCGGCGGTTGTCGAGGTTCCACGGGTCCATTATCTACCGATCCACGCACGGGTAAGCCTTACGGGGGATTTTTCCCTGAAATTACGTTGGGTGATATTGTTCGGGCGCAACGCCTCGTCATTCGTCATTTGGGCATTCCTCGATTGCACGCTGTTGTCGGTGGCTCCATGGGCGGGATGCAGGCCCTTCTTTGGTCGGCTGATTATCCAGACGAAGTCGGCCGTATCGCCGTTCTGGCCGCTGGATTGAGTCAATCGCCGATGGCTATTGCCCTTAATGCCGTTTCTCGTGCTTGCGTGGAATCCGATCCGCAATGGCGGGGTGGCCATTACCTTCCAGGAGAGGGTCCTCAAACCGGTTTGGCCATAGGCCGACAAATCGCTCATATCAGTTATCTATCCTCGGCGGCTTTCGATCAAAAGTTTGGCCGAGCGCGTGTTCCTAGTGCTCAACCGAAAGACTCGGTTTATTGGCAGGTAGAAAGTTACCTGCAGCACCAAGGTGAATCTTTTGTTAAACGATTTGATGCCAACAGTTGGCTACGAATTACCCGTGCCGTAGATCGTTTTGACTTAACCTCGCGTGCCGCGGCTGGACGACTCTTTCGAGCCGGTGGACCTGATGTTTTGGCCATCGGTTTTTCGAGCGACTGGCTTTATCCTACCAGTGAATTGCGGATGGTTGTCGCCGCCGCCACGGCGGCGGGTGTGAATGCGGCATACCATGAGGTCGTTACGGACGCGGGGCATGATGGTTTTCTTTTGCCTGATACGGGATTATCCGTCCGCCTTCGTGCCTTCTTGGGGTGATTAGAGTAACGGTGCTAGCACTTTGGAAATAGCTTCAAGGAATCTTCCAGTCCATGTGCGACTCCGTTGATAAAGATCTTCGGAATAAAGGGAAGATTCAGCGATGAGCGACGCGATATATTCGTGAATTGGACGCAGGGCCTCTTTGTCAGAAATTTGTGCGCCAATCTCGTAATTGAAGAAAAAAGATCGCATGTCGAGATTGGCCGACCCAACGACAACTTTTTCATCATCACTGATAAATAGTTTAGCATGCAGCACATCTTTTTTGAAAAAATATATTTCTGCTCCGACCTCTTTTAAGCGCCTCAAGTACCATCGTCGGGCGAAATCGAGGAGGATGTGGTCGGATCTTCGTGGAATAATAATGCGAATTTTCTTACCCATCCTAGCAGAGTGAATGAGTCGTTTAAAGAGGGTAGGGTCTGGAATAAAATAAGGGGTTACGATGGTGACCGAAGACTTAGCTTCGGTAATCAATTGAATGTATCTCTCCCAAAGAGGATCGTTTTCACAGTCTGGTCCCGAGGAAATAACTTCGATGTTTACTGGGCCTACAGAGGGGTTTCGTATTTTTAAAACCTCAGCAAAAGATTCAGGACTTTCGTTCGTGGACTGACACCAGTCTGCAATAAAGATGCATTCCATCGCTGACACCACAGGGCCTTCGATTAAAAAAGAGCAATCACGAAAGCGCTGCCGAGAGGGTCTAAGACCCATGTAATTCAGTCCAATATTCTGTCCTCCAATGATGGCCACACGACTATCAAAAATCGCAATCTTTCGGTGATTTCGCCAATTCGCCGAACCTTTGCCTTGCATCGGAAACACGGGATTAAATCGAGCCACTTTCCCGCCTGCTCTAATCAGTGGACGACAAAGGCGTGTCGGGGTTCCCCAACTTCCTACAGCATCTAAAAGCAAGCGAACTTCCACGCCTTCTTGTGCTTTTTCCACTAAAAGTTTTACAATCTCGCGGCCAACGGCATCTGCACTGAGAATGTATGTCGAGAGGTGAATGCGCGTTTTGGCATTTTTAATTTCTCTGCCTAAAGCCACAATCGCCTCACGTCCTTCTCGATCTGCCAACACGCTAAAACGATGTCCTGCATGATTGACTGGACCGCTGAGTTCATGGGCAACACGATTAATGCGCTTTTTTGCTTCGGCGAGTTGTGAATGCTTTCTTCCTCCAAAAAGAAACAAAAAAAGAGCGGTTGCTTTGGGAATGAAAATGGCGGCGGGCCCCCATAAGAGAATGTAAAAAAGGGAAATGCGTGCCCGAGTGGCCAGAATGACAATGTAGAGCGCGCAGAAAACATCGACTAGGCTCACCCATGAAAAATGGGTGGGCCAACTCAGTCTTTCGAGGAACTCGAGTGACATACTATAAGTAATAATAAAGAATCCCTTTTTGGGCACAAAAAAAGACCCCAGTTTCCTGGGGTCTTCTGATTCGCTTGAAAACAGGGCTTAGTTGCCAGCTTTGTCGAGCAAATCGCCGAGACTATTGAAGTCGCCGCTACTCGAGGAAGAGGAGGAACTGCTCGAAGAGGCAGGGGCGCTGCCAGTCGAGGGTCCCTTGATGCGCTCGTAGGACGAGATTTCAGCCTGTAGACGTTCAGCGTCGTAATTGGCAGCCTTGATGGAGAGGCCGATGCGACGGTCCTCTTTGTCAATTTTGATAACCCGGGCACTGACTTCTTGTCCGACTTTAACGACGTCCTTGACGTTCTCAACACGCTGTTCGGCGAGTTGTGAAACGTGGACGAGGCCGTCAATCTCATCAGTTAATTCAATGAAGGCACCGAAGTTAGCCACTTTGGAAACTTTTCCTGTGACGAGGTCGCCAATGCGATACTTACGATCGATGTCGCTCCAAGGATCTTCTTGGGTTTGCTTCACGCCAAGAGAGATGCGCTGTTGATCCACATCAACGTCGAGCACGATCGCTTCGACTTCATCGCCCTTCTTCATCACTTCTGCAGGGTTATTGATGCGACGTGTCCAGCTCATGTCGGAAACGTGAACCATGCCATCGATACCGTCTTCGAGTTCGACGAAGGCGCCGTAGTTGGTCAGGTTGCGAACTTTGCCGCGAACACGGGCACCAACAGGGTAATTGTGACGGACTTTTTCCCAAGGGTTAGCCTCGAGTTGGCGTACGCCCAAGGAGATTTTTTGTTCTTCCTTGTTGATGCTTAAAATGACCGCATCGACTTCTTGTCCGACCTTCAAGATATCAGAAGGCTTCTGTACGCGCTTGGTCCAAGAGAGTTCTGAAACGTGGACTAAACCTTCGACGCCACCTTCTAATTCAATGAAGGCGCCGTACTGAACGAGGTTAACCACTTTACCATGCACCTTGGCGCCAACAGGATAGCGCTTTTCAATGCCTTCCCAAGGATTGGGCTGAGTTTGTTTAAGACCAAGAGAAACGCGTTCGCGGTCGCGATCCACTTCGACGACCATGACGGTGATTTCTTCACCGACTTTGACCACTTCGCTAGGATGGCCGATGCGCCCCCAGCTCATGTCAGTTACGTGTAGTAGACCATCCAAGCCGTCGAGATCAACGAAGGCGCCGTAGTCGGTGATATTCTTAACCACACCGCGACGAATGATGCCAGGCTTGACCTCTTCGAGGAGCTTGCGGCGGCTTTCTCCGCGCTGCTCTTCGATGAGTTCACGACGGGAGACCACGAGATTTTTCTTCTCTTTGTTAATCTTGATGATTTTGAAATCGTAAGTTTGCCCCACGAAAACATCGAGGTTCTTGGGAGGATTAACATCGATTTGCGAGGATGGCATGAAGGCATCAACGCCGACCGAGACGATGAGTCCGCCTTTAACAACGGATTTAACGCGGCCTTGTACAATGGAGCCTTCTTGGCAGTTGGCCTCGATGCTTTCCCATTTGCGAATTTGTTGGGCCCGATCGAAAGAAACCGTGGGGGTTCCGTCTTTGTTTTCGAGTCGCTCGAGGTAGACCTCGAGGGGCATGCCGACTTGAATTTCCGCCATATCGGGGAATTCCGACTGAGGGATAAATCCTTCGGACTTACCACCGATATCAACGACGATATCTTTGTCTCCACGGATTTCCGTGACGGTGGCTTTAATGACTGTGTGTGGTTTGAGCGCACCGAAGTTAGAATCGGCGAGCAGTTTTTCCATGAGGCTCATGTTTGTGTTTTTTTGACTTTTTGTCCTGTGCGTCGCGAGCGACGTTTACAGGGTTTTAGGGTTTGATTTGTTCTCGAAGGAGATTCCATCAGCACATGCTGGTGGGCCTAAGAGAGTTTGAAAGAACCTGCCGTACAACCATCTGGCAAGGATATTATACGGCGTTATCCAGAAGCAGTTGTTTGAGATCAGCCGAATCTTTCCAGCCTTCGCGGGTATTCAGTGCCTTTAACACTCTCAAACCAGCCTTTTTCTGCCCATTTTGTAGTAAAAATTGGCCAATTTCAAAGATTAGCCCGTCATCGGCTCGTCCAAGGTCGGGTAGGTCGCTGTCCTCAGGCCAAGTTAGTGGCAAGTTTAGTTGTTGTTGTGACTTGGCAATGGCGTAGGCCAAAAGGATTGAAGGGGTTTTTTCCTGAGCAACCACGAGCATCGCTAAACTTTTTTGCGGATTATTCTTTTGTTCGATTTCGGCACCGCGGAGGACGCTATAAACGCTATAGTCATCGGGCTGAACTAAAAAATCTTTCAGCTGGGGTTGAATGTCGTGTGCCAAGGGTCGGTAAAACGGGTCTCCTAAAATCGTCCCTTGCCAACTAATGGCAGGAGTAGCGAACCAAGCAGCTTCACCCGCTGTCATGCCTTGTGCGATTCCTCTCAGTAAGGCATCAGGCCTTAAACTAAATTGTAAGTAAGGTTCGTAAACATTACCTGCCGTGAGGCCGGCGCCTTGTTTGACCAGCCAGGCAGCCCAATTTCCTGACGAGCTACGCAAAGTAAAAGCAGAAAAGCTATGAGTATGAACGGCGATGGATCCTGGTGCTAGAAGGACGCGTTGCAGGCCAAATCGTCCCTGGGGAAGTTGAGTGTACCAGCCGAAGTAAAAAGCTGGTGCATCGGATCGGGATTTCTCGTGAAAGAGTTTAGGCGTTTCTTCGATATCGGTCGGAAAGCCCATCGAGCGCGAAAGATTGGCGGTGCGATCCAACCAAACATCACCCTCGGGATAGGGACCTCCTTTATCGATATAGGATCTACCCCGAAGGCCGTTTTTCTCTGCCCGCCAGGTTTGATTGAGTGAACGAAGAATTTCCGACGAACTTGGGCCATCAAGGCGAGCCGTGCGAATGACATCACTGGTGACTAATGAAGCGTTGCCAAACCATGGATTATTGATGGGTCCGTGGGGATTGTGATTCGTCATTCCGAGAAGGGCGAGTTCACTGTCTACGCAAGCCTGGCTGCGTTTTAACGGAGCATTTTCTGGGTATTTATCGTGATCAAGATTTTTGATTTTTAGCGGTACGCCAGTCATGCAGATAATCCACGTTACCCGAGGGTTTTCTGTTTTAATAAAGCCCTCTCGTCCGTACTCATCTCTCTCCGCCTTGATTTCTCCTGCGATTAATTGACGAGAAAGAAGCAGATGTCTTAGGGGATTAAGAATGGTTTCACTGTACTGCGACCAACTAATCTCTTCTTCGGTAGAGAGAGGAAGGATGATTAAATTTTCTTCCGGTATATTTCTTTTTCGAAGAAGTATTTGAGCAATTTGTATGCCTTCTGGATTATTTTGATTAGCGATGACAATAGTGGTCGCAGGATTGACCTCTCCCTGAAGTAAGAAAGGGAATCCAAGAAACCATAACCATCGCATCCAGCGGAGCATTCTTCAAAACTACCCTAAGCTGGGCTGGCGAAAAGAATGAAATCGCTTAAGGACCGACGCGGAAACGTTGGTTGTAATCCGTAATGCCTGCGGCGATAGCCTCGGCTAATTTTTGTCGGTAGGCTGGATTGGCAATTTTCGCTCCCTCCTCCTTGCTGGACATAAAACCACCCTCGATGAGGATTCCTGGACAGTTCAAGGGGCGCAATACAGCAAAACGTGCTCGTCTTACGCCGCGGTCTTCCGCTCCAGTATTGTTTATCAATTGTCTTTGAACGCTCCAAGCTAACTGGACGTTGAAGTAATCCATGCGATTGCCGGGCTCAGCGGTTACATCGGCTTTAGCCTTGGCTTTATTCGTCGAAAGTTGCCCAGTGGGTGTAAGACAGTAAGTTTCGATTCCTGAACTCGTCGTGTCGCCAGGACGAGAAGAATTATAGTGAACGCTGATAAATAAGTCTGCTTTGACCCGATTAGCCATCGCTGCTCGGTCATCGAGGTCGACAAAAACATCCTCTTTTCGAGTCAGAATAATTTCAAAACCTCTTTTTTCTAAAAGATTTTTCAGGCGAAAAGCTGTATCCAGAGTAGCACTTTTTTCTGTGTACTCTGTGCGATTACAAATTTTGCCAACGTCTTTTCCTCCATGACCAGGGTCGATGACGATTCGACGGACTCCTTTTGGCAGGGCGTTGCTTCGCCATAAAAGAGGAACAAGAACTTTTTGGTAATCTGTTCCTGTGATGGTTAAATTATCGCGGTAGACATCGACACTTCGACTGAGGAAGACTTTGATTCCCCCAATCTCGAGATAAGGCACATTTTTTTCGGCATAGATATCGGGTACGCCGTTCCCAGTGAAACGCTCAGACTTGGCTGGATCTCCTTTGCGCAAGGCGCTTTCGCGCAGTCCTAATTGCCGCAAGGAGTCATCCAGTAAAACGGTGCTGTCAGCCCGAACTTGTACGGCAAAAGCAAAAACTAAGAGTGTAAAAATCGAAAAAAAACTACCAGTGATCGTTTTCACTGAATAATTACTCCGGATCGTTTTCTCCGTTATCCACGCCAGAATCGTCTTCTAAATCGTCTTCGGCGGGCTCTGCATTATGAATGAGTTTACGACGGTTAGCTTGCAAGGGCGTTAGGCCGACAACGATGGCACGTCCCGCCCGCTTCGGCACATTATCGCAAGTGGAAATATGGGATAATTCGGCAATCGCACGATTCATCGTATCCATTCCAATTTCTGGGTGCTCAAGTTCGCGGAAACGGTATTGCAGAAGTAACTTCACTTTGTGGCCGTGATACAGGAAATTTTCTGCCCGGCGAACTTTGATCATTAAATCATGAATATCGATACGAGGGCGTAATTTTAACTCTTTAACTTTCGAAGCCGTTTTCTGGTGTTTATGTTTCTTGGCTTCTTCGTAGAGGTATTTGCCGTATTCGATTAGTTTGCAAACGGGCGGATTAGCGCTGGCAGCAATTTCAATTAAATCGACGCCAAACTCATTCGCGAGCTCGAGAGCTTTGGGAGTTGGCATAATACCTAGCATCTCTCCTTTAGGTGAAATAACCCGAACCTCCGGAGCACGGATTCGATCGTTTCGTCTGGGGCCCTTGTCCTCGCGACTCCTTTGTGCAGGACGCTGAGGTTGATTCGAGGACGAGTTGGGGCGAGGGCTGTTCGGGCGATAAGGCGTGGCCATTAGATAACTTCGGACGTGACGTAGTGGTGATAACCTCACCGTTTCATGCCCGAGATTCAAGCACCGATTACAATAAACGGTAATAAGGTAATGCTACTTCAGTACCTTGATGGCCTCGAGAATCTGTTCACCATGCTTAGCTGCATCGACTTTGGAGATGATGCCAAGAAGTTTACCTTGGTCGTCGAAAAGGTAGGCAGCACGGGCAGGTCCGAGGTATTTTTTGCCATACATTGATTTTTCGACAATGGCATCCATGGCTTTGGAAAATTGATCCTCAGGGTCGGCAACGAGGGTGAAGCCATAGCCATGCTTTTGTGCATATTTACTGTGAGAGGTAATGGGGTCTCGGGAGACGGCGATTACTTTAAATCCATGTTTACCAATAACTTGCTGATTTTTTTCGAGCTCTTTTGTTTGCTTATCGCAGGCCGAGGTATTGTTTCGCATGTAAACCGAAACCACTGTCGCTTGCCCTTTAAGGAGCTCCGCCAAAGGTTTCTGCACAACCTTACCCTCTAAAAGAGCGTCTACTTTGAAGTTTAGTTTGGGTTTAGTTCCTAACTTTAGCATGGGAGGAGTTTTTGGGGTAAAAGAGGTAAGAGCAAGTTACTCAGAGCTTTTTTAGTGGTTTGCTCTTTTGGGTTACAGTTTCTAAATGATTGGTATGATTCGAGGGTTAATCATTGCTTGGATTCTCACGCTGGGACTGAAGGCAGACAGTCTCGTACTGGACTCAGTTCTTTCCGATAAAGATTTAACAACCATTTCTGCCGACCAATTTATTCAGAAGTATCCGCAGTTTATTCTGAATTCATCGCAAAAAGACTCGGCGCGTATCGATGGGAAAAAAATCCCAACGCAATTTCTTCAGTTGCCTCTCGTGGAGTCGGTAATGCGTTTTGAAACAGGGCAGAACGAACTGACACTTTTACTTTATTCTAACGGAGATAGCGGAGAAATTGGGCGAGAAAAATTTGAAGCCTTGGTTGAAGGGCTTAAATCAACATTAACCAAACAGTTTAAGCAACCGACTACACTCGGTGAAACTTCCAGTATTGTTCGAGCTAAAGGGTTGGCTTGGAAAGTGCCTGCTGGCATTGCTCGATTAGAGTGGAGTAGCACCCGAGCCAATCCTGCGAAGGGCCAAGAATATCGTTCAGAATTTGTCCGAGTGGTTATTGTGACCGAAACTAAAAAAGTAGCTACTAAAGCCACAGAGCCATGGTTAGCCGTTAATCAATTACGGACCAACCCAGAAGGAGATAAGTGGATTGGTACTGTGCCGATGGTAGATCAAGGTGAGAAGGGTTACTGCGCCGTCGCCGTTTCGGAACGCATTATTCGTTATTACGGTAAAGATGCTGACTTGAATGAAATTGCTCAAGCCATGCAGACGGGAAACAAGTCGGGAACGAGTTCGCTGGAATTTACCTATCAGATGCAACGCATTGCCTCCCGCTTTGCTTTGCGCTTTCAAGTCATTCAATCAGCCTCCGATGCGGGATTTATTAGCGATATTGTGCGTGATTATATCAAGGTGATGAAGAAGAAAGGGGGCGCTTCATCGACCTCGGGGTTAAGTGCCAATAATTTTTATGTAACTTTGCCTAAACTGGATATGGATGTTTTAAGAGAGGTGCGAATCGCTGATAAAAGGGGTGTTGCTCGCTTCGAAAAAATCGTCGCTACCTCCGTGGATCGTGGAGAGCCTTTGATTTGGGGGGTGGAAATGGGTATCAGCCCTGAAGAGGGAAATCCCCAAGCCCAGGGGGGCCATTTACGGCTTATTATTGGATATAATACCGAAAAAAGGGAAATTTTGTATACGGATAGCTGGGGTCCAGCCCACGAATTAAAGCGTATGTCCTCCGAGAATGCGTGGTCCAAAACCTTTCATTTGTATGTGATGAAGCCGTAAAAGGGTCAGAGAGGGCGGGGGAATTGCTAATTCACACTTTACAAGACTCCCCCCATCCTCTTTGTTCCGACCCTTTCCGCCATGCAAAAGACCCGCAAGTCAGTCTCCAAGCGCTTTAAGGTAACCGGTACCGGTAAGGTAATGCGTCGTTCCCCTAACACCCGCCACCTCCTCAGTGCAAAGTCCCGCAAGCAGCGCCGTCGTGCCAATAAATCCAAGCGCGTCGACTCTGGTTTTGAAAAGAAGATGCTGGCCTCGATGCCTTTTGCGTAAGTCTTTTAAAATACTTTTGACCGAACGGGTGTTCATTAAGGCGACCCCGAGGTCATTAACCAAACAAAAATAAAAATACTAACATGCCTAGAGCAACTAACGGCCCAGCCACTAAAGCACGCAAACGTCGTGCGATTCGTGCAGCGAAGGGTTATTTCGGAAACAAATCACGCTTGTATGTCTACGCTCTCGAAGCCGTACAACGTGCACAAAAATTCGCTTACCGCGATCGTCGCAAAAACAAGTCGACGTTCCGCCAATTGTGGATTGTGCGACTCAATGCTGCCTGCCGTCCTCACGGCATCAGCTACAGCCGTCTCGTGAATGGTTTGAAGAAGGCCAATATCACGATTGACCGCAAGAACCTCAGCGAGCTCGCCATCCACGATGCGCCAGCTTTCGAGGCCATTGTAGCCAAGGCCAAGGCAGCCCTCGCCTAAACAACCCTTCTTTGGTTTGACGAGGCCCCGGGATGACTGGGGCCTCATTGTTTCTGGGTGCTTTCGCTTGCCGATTGTCTCAGCAACCGCACAAATCTTACCTATGCAGCAGTCGTTAGCTCAACTCGTCGCCCAAGCCCATCAGGAAGCCCAAGTCATTAAAACGCGGGCGGAGATGGAGGCGTTTAAAGCTCGGATTGTCGGACCCAATGGCAGTCTTACCGCTTTAATGAAAAATATGGCAACGCTCTCTAAAGAGGAGCGTCCAGTGATGGGGAAGTTGATTAACGAGGCAAAAAAATCGATCGAGGATTTGCTCGCGACTCTATTATTAAAAATCGAGGATGCGGAAATTAGTGCCACTTTGGGAACTCCGCTTGACCCAACACTTCCAGCGATTGATTCGCCTGCAGGGCAACATCATCCTCTGTCGCAAACGCGCGAGCGAATTTTAGCCACTTTTCGTAAATTGGGTTTTACCGTAGCGGAGGGTCCAGAGATTGAAACGGAATGGCATTGTTTCGATGCCTTAAACACTCCTGCAGACCACCCTGCGCGAGATATGCAGGACACTCTCTATCTGCCCCAAAGTTTTCAATCTGCCGATGCTCCACGACGTGGCCAAGAGGCTTTAGTACTTCGTACGCATACCTCGAGTGTCCAGATTCGCACCCTGTTAAATCGTAAACCACCTTTGCGTATCGTGGCTCCTGGACGTTGTTTTCGACGCGATGCCGTTGACGCAACACACTCGGCTAATTTTCATCAAGTGGAAGGACTTTGGATCGACCATCACGTTACTCTGGCCGATCTTCGTGGTGTTCTCGATTTCTTTGTTAAAGAGACGTTCGGTCCAGAGGCTGAGATCCGTTTGCGACCCTCTTTCTTCCCCTTCACTGAGCCTAGTTTTGAGATGGATTTGCGTTCACCGAATCTTGGTCGTTTATCGAACCGCTGGTTGGAAATCATGGGCTGTGGCTTAGTGGATCCAGCCGTTCTCAAAAACTGTGGTTTAAATCCTGAAGAGTATTCAGGCCTAGCTTTCGGTCTCGGTTTGGAGCGCATTGCCATGCTGCTCCATGGTATCGATGACATTCGCCATTTTTATCAAAATGATCTGCGCTTCTTGCGCCAGTTTGCCTAAGTTATGAAAGTTTCTTTCCAAGCTCTGCAACGTCACGTCGACCTCACTGGGATTACCCCAGAACGACTGGCTGAAGTTTTACCGATGTTGGGTTTGGAGGTTGAATCCATTCACTCATTTGGTTTAGCCCCGCTTCCTCTGGTTGTCGTAGGAGAAATTCTTGAATTCAGCAAACACCCTCAGGCCGATCGTTTGAGTGTTTGTAAAGTCGATGTGGGTGATGGCCAACCCCGTCAGATTGTTTGCGGTGCGAAAAATTTTAAGACCGGAGATCGGGTGCCAGTAGCTTTGCCTGGTACAATCATGCCTGGTGGTTTTGAAATCAAAGTTTCCAAACTTCGTGAAGTTGAATCGATGGGTATGATGTGCTCGGCGGAGGAACTCGGTCTAGGTAAGGGCGAAGAGGGTCTATTGATTTTAACCGCACAAAAGCCTGCCATCGGCACGCCATTGAATCAGATTTATGGTGCACCCGATTCGGTACTAGAAATTTCTGTTACTCCCAATCGAGGTGACTGCTTGGGCTTGCGTGGTGTGGCTCGTGAAATTGCTGCCGCTCTAAACTTAACCTTAAAACCTCTTTCGATTAATACTCCTGCGGGTTTCGTTGCCCAGCCTTCAGCTTCCGATGCCTTTCGCTATGTGCAGTTAAATTCTGAGTTTTGTCCTTATTATACGGCGCGTTCTTTAAGAAAAATTAAGGTTGGTCCGAGTCCTGAATGGATGCGCCGTGATTTAGAGGCCGCCGGTCTTCGTCCAATTAACAACGTCGTTGATATTACAAATTGGGTGATGTTGGAGTTGGGACAACCGCTGCATGCTTTCGATGCCAAACAGGTTCAAGAAGGCATTATTGTGCGTGGAGCAAAGGCAGGAGAGACTTTAACTTTGCTTGATGGTAAAAAACTCGAACTTGAAGCAGGTTCCTGTGTTATCGCCGATGCTCATCGTCCGCTTGTTTTAGCGGGAGTCATGGGTGGCGTCGATAGTGGTGTGACTTCTGCGACCACGGATATTATTTTAGAGTCAGCCTGGTTCCGTCCAGGTGAAGTACGTCGTGTTGCTCGTCGTGCTGGTGTCGCCACCGACTCCTCACATCGTTTTGCTCGCGACGTTGATCCAGCCGGTGTCGAACTTGCCTCCCGTCTGGCTACGGACTTGCTGGTTTCCTACGCTGGTGCTGAAGTTGTTGGCTCGGCGGTGGCTACAGGTAAGCCACCACGTGCTGAAGTTAAAATTCAATTACCCTTAGGCTTTGTTGCTCACAAAACTGGAACCTCTGTGACAGACACAGAAGTGGCTAAGTGTCTGGAGCGGTTAGGATTTTCCACCGAAAAGTCTTCTTCGGGAATGACGGTTCTGGTGCCTTCTTTCCGTTCTGATGTCACTCGGCCCATCGATTGTGTTGAGGAGTTTATTCGAATTTACGGTACGGATCGCGTTCCAGTCGGTCGTCCGATTGCTCCGCTTCCAGGTGAAGAAGATACGCGCTCGTCGCTTTTTACGAGAGAGATTTCCTCCCGTCTTGTTGGAGTTGGATTCACCGAATGCTGTCATTACACTTTGCGTGAGGCGGGTGAAATTGAACGCACTTTAGGTAAGTCGGCTCTACCGCAATTAGCCTTGGAAAATCCTCTCACGGCTGATCAGACGCACCTCCGTGCATCATTGATTCCTGGTTTAACCGGAGCCTTAGCGCTTAACCTTTCTGTGCATGCCGACCCTGCTGGGCTTTTTGAAGTAGGCGTTGTTTTTCGTCCCCAGGCCGATGGGACTGTTCGCGAATTTCTTTCGGTCGCCTTTGCAACTCTCGCTTCTTCGGTGGTGCGAACTTGGAAGTCGCGCGAAGCTTGGGATGTTTTGAAAGCCAAACGAATGCTTTTAGATGTGGCGGCTCTGGCGAATTTATCAGCTTCGCGACTCACCTTTGCTGCTCACGCCGATGGCTTATGGCAAAAAGATCAAGCTTCTGCGTTAGTGGATCGCGGACGTTCTGCCCAAGGAGCGTGTGGCATACTTGATTTGCGCTGGACGCGCAGTCTGGGTATTAAAGGTACCGTCATTGCTGGGGAATTCATGCTTCCACGTTCGGCTTTTGCCGAAGCAGTCCGTATTCCACGTTTCGCCGCTTTCTCTTCTTTCCCTCCCGCAACACGCGATGTTGCCGTCATCGTTCCACAAAAAACTTCCGCTGCAGAAGTCTTGAGTCGAGTGCAGCAGTCGGCGCAAAAAGCCGCCGCCAAGGAGTTTGAATTGGAGGCCGTCCATTGCTTTGATGTTTTTAGTGGCCCTGGTTTACCCGAAGGTAACAAGAGTTTGGCTTTCGAAATTCGCTGGCGCCATCCCACACGTACTTTAACCGATGAAGAAGCTAATCGCGCGATGGGTGTCGTCATTGCGGCTTTAGAAAAAGGAGCGGGTTGGACAATCCGTCGTTAATGAATGGCTAAAGGATTTGATATCGACCATCTGGCAAAACTCGCACGTCTACAGTTGAGTGCTGAGGAAAAGACTTTGTATTCAAATCAACTCAGCCAAGTGCTGACTTATTTTGAGACGTTGGCGCGTGCCGATTTACCGCCTGCTGCCAATGTCGCCCAGGTCATTGAAGAGAGTGCTTTGCGGGCAGATATTCCAGGTCAGTCCCTCGGTGCCGAAGCCGTTACCAAGATTGCGCCAGCTTCACGCGATGGCCAAATCTCTGTTCCTCGCGTCGTTGATGACGAATCCTAAAGATGAGTGACGCTTTACATCTTTTATCGGCGACCGAGATTGCCCAACGTTTACAGGCGGGAACGCTTACGTCACGAGCTTTGGTGGAAGCTCTGCTCATTCGTTACCGAAATCTCAATAGCAAGGTCGGTGCCTTTACTTATCTCTCCGAGTCCGATGTCATCGCCCAAGCGGAGGCTTCGGATGAAAGGCGTAAGCAGGGTAAAACCTTGAGTTCTCTCGATGGCATCCCCGTAGCCATTAAAGATAATATCGCAGTCAAAGGGCAGCCTCTTACGTGTTCGAGTAAAATGCTGGCGAAGCTGATTTCGCCTTATGACGCCCATGTCATCGAAGCTTTACGTGCGGCTGGGGCTATCATTTACGGTCGCCTTAATATGGACGAGTTTGCCATGGGCTCCTCCACGGAAAACTCTGCCTTGCAAAAAACTTATAACCCTTGGGACTTAGCGCGCATTCCTGGTGGCTCTTCCGGTGGAAGTGCTGCGGCATTGGCGGCAGGATTCGTTCCATTAGCGCTGGGTTCTGATACGGGAGGATCCATTCGCCAACCTGCTTCGCATTGTGGAGTGGTGGGACTAAAGCCAACCTATGGATTAATTTCACGTTATGGTCTCGTAGCCTTCGCTTCTTCTTTGGATCAAATCGGCCCGATGGCGCGGAGTATCGATGATTGTGAACTTCTTTTAAACGCTTTGGCGTCTCCCGATGCTAGGGATATGACTTGTTTTGATAAGGGCCAAAGAACCCTTCTTCCTCCCGTGGCGGTTAACCAATTACGTATCGGGATTCCGCGTGGTATTTTGGATAAAGGAGTAGGGCAGGAGGTTGCAGCCGCAACCCGTGCGGCCATTGATTTTTATCGCGCCCAAGGGGCAACCATTGTTGAAGTGGATTTGCCCTCGTCTGATTTAGCTGTGCCAACCTATTACGTGGTGGCGACCGCTGAAGCTTCTTCCAATCTCGCGCGTTATGACGGCGTCCGCTACGGCCATCGTTCTACTCAAGCTACCACGCCTGTAGAAATGATGACACTGAGTCGCTCGGAAGGTTTTGGACCAGAGGTGAAGCGCCGTATCCTTTTGGGCACCTTTGTGCTTAGTGCCGGCTATGCTGATGCCTATTATGTTCGAGCGCTCCGTGCTCGTTCGAAAATTCTCAGTGAACACCTCGCCGCTTTAGAGAAGGTAGATATGATTTTAACTCCGACTGTGCCAACGCCTGCGTTCAAAGCTGGGGAAAAAATTTCGGACCCTCTACAACTTTACTTAGAAGACATTTTTACCATTCCAGCGAACTTGGCAGGTTTACCCGCACTTTCGGTGCCCTGTGGTAAATCGCAACACTTACCCGTCGGTTTTCACTTAGTGGGCGCGCCACTATCCGAAAAGAAACTCCTTGCGGCTTCGCGCGTGTTTGAGGCTGCTCACCCTTATCGCCACCAACAAGCACCTCTATGAGCGAATCATCTTGGGAAATTGTGATTGGTCTGGAAGTTCATGTGCAGTTGCGTACCCGAACTAAGGTGTTTGCTTCGGTACCTTGGGGATTTGGCGAAGAGCCCAATGAGCAAGTGGATCCCGTTGTTTTAGGCTTACCAGGAACTTTACCTGTGGTTAATCGAGCGGCGGTCGAACAAGCGATTCTTTTTGGTTTGGTAGTTGAAGCTACTATTCCCGAGCGTTGCGCTTGGGATCGGAAGAATTATTTTTATCCTGATAACCCAAAAAACTATCAACTCACGCAAAAAGATTTCCCTGTAACCTTAGGCGGACAGGTCGAAATTGAGTTACCAGGCCCTTCGCGCAATGTGATGGGTGAACATAAAATGATTCGTCTTCACCATGCACACTTGGAGGAAGATGTGGGTAAGTTGAGTCACTCGGGCAGCGGTTCGCTGGTCGATTACAATCGCGCAGGGGTGCC
>Ga0228702_1000497_pt1 | contig 29962 bp, 25 predicted proteins | sample McNCre217_Aug_MG_2_FD_178018 | JGI IMG/M metagenome (GOLD analysis project Ga0228702, IMG submission 178018) | Freshwater microbial communities from McNutts Creek, Athens, Georgia, United States - 20-17_Aug_MG | ecosystem: Environmental > Aquatic > Freshwater > Creek | place: USA: Georgia...
AACACCAATCAGACCCGTGAAAGCCAGGAACGAACCGAAGGCCTTTTTGCCCTTGAACTCGTGCCAAATGCTAGCTAGGAGGTGAGTTTTTCCAACGCCAAAACCGCCGTCTAAATATAGACCGGCCGGCAATTCCACGCGTTTGCCAAACAGACCAGGTCCTTTGCCGCCATGAGCGAATGTGGTGCAGGTTTCAACCGCTTGGGCTTGGGAAGGGAAACCATTGTCTGGAACGTAGGTGGCAAATCTGGCGTTCTTGAATTCGCGAGGGGGCACCAACTGTGCCAAAAGCTCCGTTGTGCTAACTTGCGGATTTACCGAGGCGAGGCTCGCGAAATTGCCGGGTGGGGTTGCCAATTATTACCTTGCTGGTGGTGGCCAGGCGTTACCTGGAATATCCTTATAGCGGGACCCAATAAGTCTAAATCCTGAAACTGGAGTTTTTTACATGCCTGTGCCGTTTGACCCTTCCGAAGCCCTCGCCCAATACGCCCACCCCGAGGCGCTAGTTACCACCGAGTGGCTGGCCGCAAACCTCGGCATCGAGGGCCTGGTGGTGCTGGAGAGCGATGAAGACGTATTGCTCTACGCAACCGGCCACATCCCGGGTGCCATCAAGATTGACTGGTTCACCGAACTGAACGACTCAACCGTTCGTGACTACTTGGATGGAGAGAAATTCTCTGCGTTACTCAGCCAGAAGGGAGTCAAGCGCACTGACACCGTTGTGCTCTACGGCGACAAGAGCAACTGGTGGGCCAGCTACGCTCTCTGGGTATTCAAACTCTTTGGTCACGAGGACGTACGTTTGCTCAACGGCGGACGAGACAAGTGGATCGCTGAGGGTCGCGAACTCACTCGCGAGGTTCCGTCAACCTCCCCAACCGAGTACCCGGTGGTTGAGCGTAACGATGCTCCGATACGCGCTTTCCGCGACGACGTGCTGAAGCACTTTGGAAACCCACTCATCGATGTTCGTTCCCCTCAGGAATACTCGGGTGAACGCACCCACATGCCGGATTACCCCGAAGAGGGCGCGCTGCGCGGTGGACACATTCCGAGCGCGGCATCGGTTCCATGGGCTAAAGCTGCAAACGAAGACAAAACTTTCAAGAACTTGGCGGACCTCAAGTCTCTTTACTTTGACGAAGCTGGCTTAAAGACCGGCGACAACATCATTGCCTACTGCCGAATTGGAGAACGCAGTAGCCACACCTGGTTTGTGCTCAAATACTTGCTCGGTTTTGAAAACGTTCGCAACTACGACGGATCCTGGACCGAGTGGGGTTCCAGCGTTGCCGTGCCCATCGTTAAGGGCTCCGAACCCGGTGTTGCGCCGGCACCAAGAACCTAACGCTCATGTCTGAAGCGCCAGAGTCGGTATCGGCACTCATCGATGATTTCCAGAGCCTGCCTCTGAAAGAACGTTTGAACCTGTTGCTCGAATTCAGCGACAACCTGCCTGAACTTCCACCCAAGTACGCCGATCACCCCGACCTGCTTGAGCGCGTTGAAGAGTGCCAAAGCCCCATCTATCTGTTTGTTGAGGTTGATGCGACCAAAAACGTTCAGCTGTTCTTCACCGCACCCGCCGAAGCCCCAACCACTCGCGGATTTGCCTCGGTGCTACACGAGGCGCTAAACGGTTTGCCGGCCGAAACCGTCTTGGAAGTGTCACCGGAATTTCCGGATCAGTTGGGGCTTACGGAGGCAATTTCGCCACTTCGAATGAACGGAATGCGGGCCATGTTGGCACGTATCAAAAGACAGATTCGAGAAAAACTTCATTGATACTCAAGCGACTGAGCCCCGCACTGCCGGACCTGGTTCTGGACTCCCCCAAGCAGTTGCGGGAACACATTGCGGAGCACAGTTGGCCGGAACCTTCGTTTATGGCCAATCTGGTCACCACCATCGATGGTCGATTCTGGGGCCAAACAACATCAAGCCGCGATCTGTCGAACGCGCACGATCTTCAGTCGCTTCTCGGTTATCGCAACGCCAGCGATCTAATACTCACAAGTGCAACCACGGCCCGTCAAGAGCAATACAAACGCAGCGGCCTCGCGCCACTAGCCCTAGTTAGCCGTTCCGGAAATTTTGCCAATATCCCTGCGGTGCAATCCGATTCTGCGGGGCCAGACACATCTTTGGTGCACCTCTTTGTGCCGAGCAAAATCGCCAAAAAAACGAAGGCAACTTACGAACAACCTTGGATCAGGGTTCACAAGCTAGGCAAGTTGCGTTACGGCTCCTTCAGCCCGTTCCGACTCTCATTTGCACTCACCCGCACCGGAGCACGGCGTGTGGTCATTGAGGCCGGACCAACCCTTGTGCGCTGGTTGGTGCAGAGTCACGCACTGCAATATCTGAGCCTGACAATCATCGATGCAGCTGAACAATCTCCGCTCAATGCGGCCAAGCCCGCGCTTGAAGCCTTAGGCATTAGAGGTGCGCAGCTGGAATGGGCAGAGCAGGTAGACGGTACCATGTTCACCCGCTGGAGTGAGCTGTCTGCCTAGTACCAACGGCGTGGCAACGGGCATTGCGGCCTTGTTCACCTAACCTAAAAAGGTGATTGAAATTGGTGTGGAAACGGACTCGGCGGTCTTCAATGCCGCTCTGCAAAGCTTGGCCGGTGCGCAGTTGCGCACAGAGCTGACTTTGCAGGAGATTCCCGCACCCGTGAAACTGGCACAGCGAGCAATTGCGTTCGCCGCCGATGTTTCCGACGATCACCTGGGCGAACATGCCGACGCCGGAACGGGACGATTCGTGCTCTTGCACGACGACAAACCTCATGAACAGTGGGGATCCAACTTCCGAATTGTGGCGTTTGCAAAGAGCCCACTTGAAACACTTATTGGCGCCGATGACATGATTTCCGACGTTGCCTGGACTTGGCTCATTGAGGCGTTGGGCAACCGAGGTGCCAAGTACATCAACTCCGCTGGCACAACAACCCGCATCATTTCCAATGGCTACGGCATGTTGAGCAATCAAACCGACCATGCCGAACTCGAAATGCGCGTTTCATGGAGCCCGGAAGGTGATTTTGCGGCCCATCTTGAGGCCTGGCAAGACCTGATTTGCATGATGTCTGGTTACCCACTTCTGCCACCCCAAGTTTCGCCGCTGCGACGTAAGAAATAGATGGTTGAGGCACCAGCAGCAGAGCTGCCTCTTCTTGGGTCACCACGAAACTCACGGGTGGAGTTAATTGATTCCATCGATGCTTTGCACGCGGCTACACAAGTACTCGCCTCCCAGGCGGGACCATTCGCCCTAGATGCCGAGCGAGCGTCCGGGTTTAAATACAGCAGCCGAGCATACTTGGTTCAAGTTTCGCGTGGCGCCTCCCCCATATACCTAATCGATCCGGTTGGTGTTGTTCCCGAAGTGTCTGATGAATCGGCAGCGGAACGGGTTGCCGCATTCGGAGAGCTTGCCGCGGTTCTTGCCCAGGACGAATGGATACTTCACGCGGCAACCCAGGATTTGAATTGCCTAGCGGAACTTGGACTGAAGCCCACCGCTTTGTTTGACACAGAACTCGGTGGTCGGCTGGCTGGATTCGAAAGAGTTGGTCTGGGAGCCATGTGCGAAAACCTGCTTGGTTTCCGGTTGGCAAAAGAACATTCGGCGGTGGACTGGAGTACCCGCCCGCTACACAGCGACTGGTTGAACTACGCGGCGTTAGACATTGATGTTCTTTATGAGCTGCGCGCCGCCGTTGCGGAGGCCTTGATGGCCCAAGACAAGCAGACTTACGCGAACGAGGAGTTTGCCGCTCTTGTTCGGTGGCAACCAAAGCCGGCAAAGGTGGATCGCTGGCGTGGCATGTCGGGCCTCCACGATGTTAAAGATCAGCGCAGACTGGCCGTGGCGCGCGAACTTTGGACAGCTCGCGAAACCTTGGCCCAAAAACTGGACGTTTCCCCCGGCCGTTTGGTACCCGACTCCTCGATTGTTGCCGTGGTCAAGAACACTCCCCGTTCCAGGTCCGAACTCGCGGGGCGCAAAGACTTTAATGGCCGAGCAAGCCGCACTTACCTTGACAATTGGTGGCAAGCCGTTGAGTTTGGCAGCGAGACCAAGAACCTACCCCCGTTGAAACTGCCTCACACGGGCATTCCCAACCATCGAAACTGGGCTAACCGGTTCCCAGACGCGGATGCCCGCCTAACCCGCCTGAAGCCCGTGATGAGCGCCATTGCGAAACGGGCGGCCATGCCGGCAGAGAATGTACTCACTCCAGACTTCATGCGGCAACTGGCGTGGGAACCACCAATGGAAGTGTCAACTGAAACCGTTGAGGCTGCGCTAATTGGTTTTGGGGCCAGAAGCTGGCAGGCCAATCTTTGTTCGCAAGAGTTTGCTGCCGCCCTGCTTGCGCCACCCACTGAAGCGGAGTCAGCGGTGGTTGAAAATAGCCAGGCCCAAACGGACTAGCTAGATCTCCACTTGAGCGGTTGTGTCGTTGGGCAATGCTCGCGCATGCGGAACACGAGCTCCAAGCACCTGAGCTGTAATGTCGCGAGCAATGGACTGTGCAGATAGACCCACTCGATCCAGAATTTCCTGCCGAGATGCGTGCTCAAGGAATTCGTCTGGCAAACCAATTTCCGTTAGTGCGGTATCAATCTGAGCGGCTCGGAGGTCCTGACGCACTCGGGTACCAACCCCGCCAACCTTCACGCCGTCTTCAATGGTCACCACAAGGCGGTGTTCGGCAGACATTTCAATCACCGATGTCGGTACGGGAACCACCCAGCGCGGATCCACCACAGTGGCACCGATACCTTGGGCGGCAAGCAACCTGGCCACGTCAACGGCAACCTGAGACATGGTGCCAACGCCCACCAGAAGCACATCTTTGGCCGCGGACTGGTACAGAACGTCAACGCCATCATCGGTGCGCTTTAGGGCCTGCAGCGGAGCACTGACCGACCCTCTCGGGAAACGAATTAGGGTTGGAGCGTCATCTATGGCAACGGCCTCGGCAAGCTCCTCGCGTAGGGTGTCAGCGTCGCGCGGGGCGGCAATACGAATGCCTGGAACCACCTGAAATACGGCGAGGTCCCACATTCCATGATGGCTGGCACCATCAGGTCCGGTCACACCGGCTCGGTCCAGCACAAACGTTACGCCGGCCTTGTGCAAGGCAACATCCATAAGCACCTGGTCGAACGCGCGATTCATAAAGGTGGCGTAAATGGCAACAACAGGATGCAAGCCGCCAAACGCCATTCCGGCTGCGGAAGTAACCGCATGCTGCTCGGCAATGCCAACGTCGAAAACGCGAGTTGGGAATTTGCTGGCAAACTCGGCTAAACCAACCGGGTGCAGCATGGCGGAGGTGATGCCCACCAACTTAGGGTTGCCCTCTGCCAGCTTCACAACCTCTTGACTGAATACGCTGGTCCAACCCTGAGCGCCCTTGGAATCCAACGATTCCCCGGTTATTGGGTCGATCTGTCCAACGGCGTGGAACTGGTCCTCATCGTTGAGCATTGCCGGATCAAAACCCTTGCCCTTTTGAGTGATGGCGTGAACAATCACCGGGTAACCATAGTTTTTGGCTTGCTGCAGGGCCTGAACCATGTCGTCCATGTTGTGACCGTCCACCGGCCCTATGTACTTGATGTCCAGGTTTGGGAACAGTCCAACCGGTGCAAAAGTGCCAAGCAGGCCCTTGCCTGCTCCGCGAGCGGCCGAGTAGGTTAGGCGGCCTAACAGCCCGAACTTTTCAAAGAACTTACGGCTTGCGCGATAGGCCTTGCGATAGGAACTCTGCGTGCGAATGCCGTTTAGGTAGCGCGCCAAACCACCGATGGTTGGTGCGTACGACCGACCGTTGTCGTTGAACACAATGACCAACTTGCGGTCGTTGTCGTGGCTGATATTGTTTAGGGCTTCCCAGGTCATTCCACCCGTAAGCGCGCCGTCGCCCACCACGGCAACCACAAAGCGATTGGACTGCTGGGTGGCCTTGAACGCCTTGGCAATGCCGTCGGCCCATGACAGCGATGAACTAGCATGTGAGGACTCAACAACATCGTGAACCGATTCGGACCGCTGTGGATAGCCGGCTAAACCGGTCTTGGTTCGTAGCCCCGAAAAGTCCTGGCGACCAGTCAACAGCTTGTGCACGTATGACTGATGGCCAGTGTCAAAAATAATTGGGTCTTTTGGCGAATCAAACACCTTGTGAATAGCAACGGTGGTTTCAACCACGCCCAGGTTTGGTCCAAGGTGGCCTCCAGTCTTGGCCACCTCGCGCACCAAAAATTGGCGAATCTCTGCGCAAAGCTGCGTGAGCTCCTCCCCCGAAAGACCATCTAGATCCCTCGGAGAGGCGATTCGCTCAAGGATTCCCATGAAAAAGCCAACCTACGCGGTTGTGCTGCTATTCCTAGGCAACCAGGCTGCGGAGAACGTACTGCAAGATTCCGCCGTTGCGGTAGTAGTCGGCTTCTCCAGGGGTGTCAATGCGAACCACCGCGTCGAACTCAATCACCGACTTACCGGCTGGCGAGTGGGCGCTTGGGCTGGCAACAACGTGAACGGTCTTAGGGGTAACACCCTGGTTGAGCTCTTCAACACCAGTGATGCTGAATACCTCTGTGCCGTCGAGACCAAGCGAATCCGCCGATTGACCGGCTGGGAACTGCAGTGGCAGAACACCCATACCAATCAGGTTGCTGCGGTGAATACGCTCAAAGCTCTCGGTGATAACCGCGCGAACGCCCAAGAGGCTCGTGCCCTTAGCCGCCCAGTCGCGCGACGAACCCGAGCCGTACTCCTTGCCGCCGAGAATCACCAGTGGAGTTCCCGCGGCCTGGTAGTTGGCCGAAGCGTCAAAGATGAACGACTGTGGGGCATCTGCCTGAGTGAAGTCACGAGTGTAACCGCCCTCAACTCCATCTAGAAGCTGGTTCTTCAAGCGGATGTTTGCAAAGGTACCGCGAATCATGATCTCGTGGTTTCCACGACGCGAGCCGTAGCTGTTGAAGTCCACACGCGAAACGCCGTGCTCGGTGAGGTACTTACCGGCTGGCGAGTCTGCCTTGATGGAACCCGCAGGGCTGATGTGGTCGGTGGTAACCGAGTCGCCCAGCTTGGCAAGGACGCGAGCATCGGTGATGTTGGTCACTGCGTCCGGAGTGCGCTTCATGCCATCAAAGTAAGGCGCCTTGCGAACATAAGTGGACTTTTCGTCCCAGGTGAAAGTAGCGCCTGCCGGAGTTGGCAGAGCCTTCCAACGAGCATCACCCTCAAATACCCCGGCATACTGCTTGGTGAACATGTCGGAGTTGATCGACTCATCGATGGTCTTCTGAACTTCTTCGGCGGTTGGCCAAATGTCCTTTAGGAATACATCGTTGCCGTTGGTGTCCTGACCGAGCGACTGGGTCTCAAAGTCAAAGTCCATGGTGCCGGCAAGCGAGTAGGCAATAACTAGCGGGGGCGAAGCCAGGTAGTTCATCTTCACGTCTGGGTTGATGCGGCCTTCAAAGTTACGGTTACCCGAAAGCACTGCGGTAACGGCTAGGTCGTTTTCATTGATGGCGGCCGAAATGTTCTCGTCTAGCGGACCCGAGTTACCAATGCAGGTGGTGCAACCGTAGCCAACCAGCTGGAAGCCGAGGGCGTCTAGCGAGTCGGTGAGACCGGCCTTGTGGTAGTACTCGGTAACAACCTTGGAACCTGGGGCCAGCGAGGTCTTGACCCATGGCTTGGCCTTGAGCCCCTTGGCCACTGCCTTCTGAGCCAACAGACCGGCAGCAAGCATCACAGATGGGTTTGAGGTGTTAGTGCAAGAGGTAATGGACGCAATGGTCACATAACCGTTGTCAACGGTGTAGTCGGTTCCCGCTACCTGAGTTGGCTTGGATGCCTGTGCGCTGTAAGTAGGAAGAGCGCCTGCAAAAGACTCCTTGGCCTTGCTAAGTTCAATGCGGTCCTGAGGACGCTTTGGACCGGCAATGCTAGGAACCACCGTGCTGAGGTCAAGCTCCAGGTACTCGCTGAATCGAGGCTCGATGCTTGGGTCGTGCCACAGACCCTGAGCCTTGCAGTAAGCCTCAACGAGGTCAATCTGTTCCTGGGTGCGGCCGGTCACGCGCAAGTAGTCAAGGGTAACTGCGTCGATTGGGAAGATTGCCACGGTGGAGCCAAACTCCGGGCTCATGTTTCCAATGGTGGCGCGGTTTGCCAGTGGAACACTGGTCACACCGTTGCCGTAGAACTCAACAAACTTGCCAACCACGCCGTGCTTGCGCAGTAGGTCGGTGATGGTTAGAACAACGTCGGTAGCGGTAACACCCATTGGAATGCTGCCGGTGAGCTTGAAGCCAACCACCTTAGGAATAAGCATGGAAACCGGCTGTCCCAACATTGCAGCCTCGGCCTCAATACCGCCAACGCCCCAGCCCAGTACACCTAGACCGTTCACCATGGTGGTGTGAGAGTCGGTTCCAACACAGGAGTCCGGGTAGGCCTGAAGCTCGCCGTTTACCTCACGGGTCATTACGGTGCGGGCCAGGTACTCAATGTTTACCTGGTGCACAATGCCAGTGCCGGGAGGAACAACCTTGAAGTCGTCAAACGCGGTCTGGCCCCAGCGCAGGAACTGGTAGCGCTCGCCGTTGCGCTCGTATTCGTATTCAACGTTGCGCTCAAACGCGTCTGCCGAGCCTGCAACATCAATGACCACCGAGTGGTCAATAACCATTTCGGCCGGAGCGAGCGGGTTGATGCGCTTTGGGTCTCCGCCAAGTTCCGCAACGGCTTCACGCATGGTTGCGAGGTCCACCACACAAGGCACACCGGTGAAGTCCTGCATGATCACTCGCGCTGGAGTGAACTGAATTTCGGTGTCTGGCTCTTCGGCTGGGTTCCAGTTGACCAATGCGTTGATGTGGTCTGCGGTAATGTTGGCGCCGTCCTCAGTGCGCAGCAGGTTCTCCAGAAGCACCTTGAGGCTGAAAGGAAGGGTCTTGGAGTCAACCGAGTTCAGGTTGAAGTACCGGTACGACTTGTTGCCAACCTTTAGCGAATCGGCAGCACCGAAGCTGTTTACCTTGGACATTGGAACTCCTTAACGTTTGGCGTTATCTACTTCAAAAATACCATTTAGCGCTTGCTCAGAATTACGCTTCTGAGCGATAACCAGGTGAACCAAACCACAATGGCGTAGGCCGGTTCGCTCAAAATCAACTTGGTAATTCCAAGTGCGGTCAGATTATTTGAAAAATAGAGTGGCAACTCAACAATCAGGCGAGTGGCAAACAACCCAACCCAAATTCCCGTTACCAAATCAAACCGAGTCAAAAGGGCGCGGTTTTTGCGCCACTCCACTCCCCAACCCTTAAGCGCTCCAACTAAAACACCGATGATTGGCCAACGTACGAGGATGGACAGCAGCATCACGCTGCCGTATACGGCGTTGGTAATGAATCCCGTGATGAAGTAGTCCTTGGGTTGACCACGTAATGCCAACCAGGCCGAAAGTGCGATCAAGACCGCACCCGCTACGGCTTGGGCAATTCCCTTGCGAGTAATTACCTGTTTCGCAATTGAAACTAGTGACAACGCGGCGGAAACCACTATCGACAAGAGCGCGTTTGTGGTTAGCGAAAACAGGACCAGAAAAACAGTGGGCGGAATGGCGCTTTCAACAATTCCGGTCCAGCCGCCTAACGAGGCTAAAAGGCTATGGATATCAAAACTTACGGCGTCGCCTTCAACGCGCACACCTAAACGTTCCGCGGCCGACCGTTTACCTGCAGCGGCGCTTTTGGAGGACACAGAGGCCTCGTTGGCATTTTGAAGCGCAGAGCCAGAGTGCGGCTCTCCCTCTGGCCCGCTTTCAGTAGGGTTGCCACTCAAGCGATTGCCCCACGAGGCGGAGGCACAATGCCACTTGGCACCTTTAGCTCCAGCATTTCCCTTGGCGGAATGGGATCTACCCCCCGGTCAACGGCAATCGACCTATAAAGGCCTTCAATCCGGGAAGCCGCTGCGGGGTCTGTCATTGCTGCGCCGGCAATTAGTCCGCGCAAGAACCATCGAGGTCCATCAACACCAACAAATCGAGCATTACGGATTCCCACTGGGGCTCCATTTTCAAAGATTGGAAGCTTCACAAAAAGTTCCATTCCAAAAGAGCCCAAACGCTCTTCGGCGGTGCCACCTTGGCTCAAGATGCTCTCTGAAAGTTGCTGGCGAACCTCGTTCCAAACGCCTTCGTTCTTGGGTGCCGCAAAAGCCTGGAGTTGTAATGAGGAGCCCTCAAGATCAATCGTCACCGCAATCACCCGCTGAGTGGATTCTTCAACTTCTAGGCGGATCTCGGCGCCCGGAACGGGTATCACCTTGATTGCGCCGAAATCCACGGCATATTCCATTCCACTTGTGACTTCGGAAATGTCGAGCGGACCAGTGGTGGACCGGTTTACCGGCGCAGATTTCGCCACGGGTGGTTTGGAATCAGAATTTACTAACGTCATAAAAGCTCCGCGTAGTTATTTGGTGCCAGTGGAACCAAAGCCACCTTCGCCTCGGTGAGTGCCTGGAAGGGTTTCCACGGCAATAAAATCGGCAATTTCAATGGCCTGGATGACCAGCTGGGCAATGCGATCTCCAATAGCAACCGCAAAAGGCTCGGTTCCGGTATTCAAAAGTGTTACCGCTACCTCACCGCGATAACCTGCATCCACGGTCCCTGGGGCGTTCAGAACGGTAATGCCGTGCTTGGCAGCCAAACCCGAACGCGGGTGAACCAGGCCAACGTAGCCATCCGGCAGAGCAATGGAAATTCCAGTCTTTATCATGGCGCGTGAACCCGCCGCAATAGTCACAGCCTCGGCTGCCCGAAGATCGGCTCCAGCGTCGCCTGCATGGGCGTAGGTTGGAACGAATTGTGGCTCAGCCACAATGAGGACAGGCAATTTGCTCATGTTTAGAGCGTAATCTAGGCATGTGACCAATCCAGTTAGTGCCACTCCAGAAAAAGCAAAGTCTTACCGCGAAAGAGTATTGCCGAGTCCAATCTCATTGCTTCCCGCACTGCTGATTTGGCCCACGTGCTACCTGACTTTTCTTCTGATCAACCCATTAGCAGGGGTAGTCATCGGTGGCTTTGTTACAGCTGCCGTGTTGGTGAGCATCTGGTTTGCGGCACCACTGATTGAAGTTGACCAAACTGGTTTCAGCGTTAGCGATTCCAACCTGCCGCTTGATGTCATTTCAAAGGTTGAGGTAATTGTTGAATCCGAAGCCTTCGCGGAACGTGGTGTAAAACTGAGCCCCGCCGCCTACACGCGGTTCCAACTTTCAGTGAAGGAACTGGTAAAACTATCAATCGCGGATCCGCAGGACTCCACGCCATATTGGCTCATTGCCACGCGAAAGCCCGAGCTAATTGCCGAGCTTATAAACGACCTAAAACGGGCTTGATCGCGAGCAGGTTTGAACCGACGGGCAGTTCAAACTAGTCGGCGCACTCAACGCAAGTGTTTTTGGATCCCGCCGCCATTTGACTGCGGTGCTTCACAATAAAGCAAGACATGCAGGTGAACTCGTCCGACTGCTTAGGGACCACAACAACTTCAACGTCTTCGTGAACCTCATCGGCAAAGTCAATGTGACCATTGCCTTCGTCCATGTCGTCTGACGCGCGAGGAGTAGTGGCGGCACCCTCCTTGATTTCTTCAAGCGAAGTAGTGTCGTCGTCGTTTTTACGCGGTGCGTCGTAGTCAGTAGCCAAAGCTATTGCCTCCAATGAGTTCTATGGAACGGGCATAGTCTCCAACAGAAATGCGCATTTGGCAACCTGAAACACGGGTTTTTCCAAAAAATATTTCTTTTTGGCCTTAGCAAATGCGGCACACCGCTCGAATCGGCGTGATTTGGGGCACTTTGGTGGCAAACTTGCCACAGAGAGGCGGTAGCAAAGCATGTCTGAATTGCGGTTCCTGGGCACCGATGGCGAGTACCTGTTGCTGGAAGAGTCAAACGGCACACAGCACAAATTGCTCATTGACGAGGGTGTTCGCAAAGCAGCACGTCGCGAGAGCGTTTCCGAGGGAGATGCCGCCAAGATTTCGCCCCGAGACATTCAGCTAGAAGTTCGTTCGGGTGTGACCATTGAAGAACTCGCTAATCAGACCGGCGCATCGCTGGAATACATTGAAAAATTTGCCGCACCCGTGATTGACGAACTGGCACACGTGGTTTCCAGCGCTCTTTCGGTCCGTATCACCATGGCCGGCGATCGGTATAGCGAAACCACCCAGGTTGAGTTTGGTCACGTGATTGCCAATCGACTGGCCGCCACCGGAGTAGCTCAATACACCTGGGCCGCACGCAAAACCGACAACGGTGGATGGCAGTTGCGTTGCTCGTTTGAGGATTCGGTAGCACTTTGGGCATTTGACCCCCGCAAGCTGGCGCTGGCACCGGAAAACGAGGTTGCCGTTCAGCTAAGCACTCAACAGAGCCTCACCGATGGTCCTTTGCCAAAACTTCGTCCAGTAATGGACACCGTTGCACCCGCTCAGGGCCAAACTCCCTTTGGTTCGCCTGCTTCGTCTGCTGCACCTTCGGCACCTCAGCAAAGCGCAACCAGCCAGCCTCCACAGCCAGTTACCGGCCTCGGTTCGCAGGGCGCAACTATTCCTAATGCCCCGGCCGCCCCAGTACGTTTGGCACCTGTGCCTACCGACGACTTCAACAACCCGCTGCCTGCAAAGACCGTTAGCGTTACCGAGGAACCGGGGAAAACCGGCGAGTTCGAAGGCGTGGTTCCATTTGGTCGTAGTTCTAAGGCCCCAGAATCCGAACCCGCCCCGGACCTTGCAAATACCGCCGACCTATTGGATGCGCTGCGCAAACGCAGAATGTCTCGCGAAGAGCAACTGAATGACACCGGCGCCGTAGACACAGATAACTCTGAAGAACCTAGCCTGTTTGACGCGGTGGCGCCACAGCCGGTGACTAGCAGCATTTTGGTTGTTTCTGAACCCGTGGTGGAACCATCGATGGATGCTGCCGCTAATCAGGACGACATTGCGATTGCGTCTATCACCACGATGCCAATCAATGTTGTTGCAGCTCAGCAAGATTCCGATGCCGAGACCTTTGTTGACGAACCTGCCGAGGTTGAACCAACCGAAGACGAAGCCAAACCCGCTCCTAAACGTGGCAGGTCATCCATGCCCAGTTGGGATGAGATTGTTTTTAGCACCCGCGCCGACGACGAAGACGACTAGTCGGCGAAAGCCCCCCAACCAAGCAGCGGGATAGCCAGTTCCTGTTGAGATAGCCCGCCGTGCTGGCCAACCATTTTGAGGCTGTATGCGGGAGCAAAGCTCCTCTGATACAAAGCCACCTTTTTTACACCCAGTGCAAAAACATCGGGGAGTCGACTCATTGCGGAGTCCGAAACCCTCGGCCCAAATAGGCCGGCATCAATAGCCGCCTGCTTGGTAAAGACCGCAACGGCTCCTGGGACCGCACTTTCAAAAACCGCCTGCAACTGCTTTTCAAAGGCGTGCCCCTGCAATGGGTCAGCCAAATAGATGTAGTTGACCCTTGGATCGCCCGCAACGCAAACCACGTCTTGCCAGTTGACGCTTAGTTCGTCTAGATAGATTTGCGCCTCCAACGGCACATCAACCACGCCGTGATCGGCTGTTAGCAGCAGTGCTTGCCCCTTCCCCAGAGCCGCGGAAAGGCGCTTGATTTGGCCGTCGAGTTCCTCAACCAGGTTGAGCCAGGCTCGCGATTCAACACCAACAGAGTGCGCAGTTTGATCCAGTTCCGGAATGTACAGATACACCAATCGGGGGTCTTGGCGTTTTGCCAACAGGTCTAAAACAACGTCGATTCGGTCAGCTATAGATTTACCGGCAAGGTATCGAGCGCCTCGCATGGTGGCCTCTGTGAAACCGGAGCCCTGGTAGGCCGCGGGTCCAATAAACACAGCATCGATGCCTGCGGCGCCCGCCGACTCCGCAAGCGTGGTGTGTGGTTGCCACTCGTTTGGGAGTTGCTGGGCATCCCAACCAGTAAGCAGATTAGCCTCACGTCCGAGGGCGCGATCAAAGGTCTTGTATCCCACAATGGAGTGCTCCCCCGCCCAGAGACCGGTTGCAAAAGAAGTGATGCTTGTTGCAGTGGTGCTGGGAAACCCGCAGGAGATGGGTTTGCTGCGTGCCAACGCAGCATTCAAAAATGTTGCGTGCCCGCCTGCGGCCTTTAGATTGTGTGCACCGAGCCCATCAACCAGCACATTTACAACGGTATGTGCTTTTGCAAAACCTAAACGATTATCAGTGCCAATGATTGATCCCAAGGAGCTGGCCAGGACATCGGTAAGCCTCCCGAAAGTGCGCGGAAGCGCGGGTAGCATCGTATTCATCAATCCAAGTTTGACACAGCGATTAGAGTCATGAACCCAGAACCAAGCAGCCCCGAACGTATCCAAGACATTGACCTGCGCGACGAAATGCAGGACTCGTTCCTTGAATACTCGTACTCGGTCATTTACGCGCGTGCGCTGCCAGACGCTCGCGATGGCTTGAAGCCGGTTCAGCGCCGCATTGTTTATCAGATGGGCGAAATGGGATTGCGACCTGACCGAGGTCACGTTAAGTCCGCTCGCGTTACCGGCGAGGTAATGGGTAAGTTGCACCCCCATGGCGACGGTGCTATTTACGATGCCCTGGTTCGCATGTCGCAGCCATTCAGCCTTCGGGTGCCGCTGATTGACGGGCACGGAAACTTTGGAAGCTTGGATGACGGCCCGGCGGCCGCTCGTTACACCGAAGCGCGCCTTACCGCCGAGTCTATGTTGATGAACCAAGACCTCGACGAAGACGTGGTTGATTTCAAGCCCAATTACGACGCCCAGCTGACTGAACCAGAAGTTTTGCCTGCCGCCTTTCCCAACCTTCTCGTAAATGGTGCAGCCGGTATTGCGGTAGGTATGGCCACTAATATGGCGCCTCACAACTTACGTGAAGTGGTGAACGCTGCCATTCATCTTCTAAACAACCCGCAGAGCACGGTTGAAGACCTCATGGAACATGTGCCGGGTCCAGACCTGCCAACGGGTGGAATCATCGTTGGCCTCGACGGCGTTAAGGATGCATACCTAACCGGTCGCGGGAGTTTCAAAACCCGCGCCAGGGTTTCGATTGAGACCGTGAGTCCGCGCAAACAAGGCATTGTGGTTACGGAACTTCCGTATTTGGTTGGGCCCGAGAAGGTGATCGAAAAGATCAAAGACGGCGTAAACAATAAGAAGCTGCAGGGGATCTCCGACGTCACCGACCTGACCGACCGCAATCACGGTTTGCGCCTTGTGATTGAACTAAAGACAGGATTTGACCCGCAGAGCGTTCTTGAACTCCTCTACCGCAACACCCCAATGGAAGATTCGTTCTCAATCAACAACGTTGCGTTGGTGAACGGCCGCCCAGAAACCCTGGGACTCAGGGACCTGCTCGGCGTTTATCTGGCCCACCGGATTGTGGTTACTCGCCGCCGCAGCAGCAACCGCCTCGGCAAGCGCCAAGCGCGACTTCACCTGGTGGAGGGATTGCTAAAGGCAATTCTCAACATTGACAAGGTGATCTCGATCATCCGCGAAAGCGACGAGGTTGAACAGGCACGACAGGGTTTGATAAGCCATTTTGAGCTCAGCGAACTGCAAGCCGAGTACATTCTCGAACTTCGACTTCGCAGGCTTACCAAGTTCTCCAGAATCGAGTTGGACGCCGAAGCCGACCAACTGAAAAAGGAGATTGCGGAGTTGAAGCGTCTCCTAGCCGACGACGGTGCAATACGCGCGTTGGTGAGTCAGGAACTCCTTGAAGTAGCCGAGAAGGCCGGCGATGACCGCCGCACAACCCTGATCAGCGATGCCGAACAGGTGGTGACCGCAACAGCCAAGAAGCAGCAGGTGAGCGCCGAGCTTGCCGACACTCCTTGCACCGTGGTACTCACCGCATCTGGCATGGTGGGTCGTGGCGGTGTGGCAAGCGAAACCGCTGGAACGGGCAAGCGCCGCAAACACGACGCCATAAAGGCAGAGTTCAATACCACAACCCGCAGCGATGTTGGCTTTGTGACCAACAAGGGTCGCATGTTGCGGATTCACGTTGGCGACATTCCGAGCACGGGCGAGAGTTTTGACCCCGGCATGGCCGCCTCGGCCAAGCAGTTCCTTGGACTACCCAAAGATGAGTCCGTTATCACCATCATTGAAATCAACGAAAATAACTCGCTCGCACTTGGCACCGAGCAAGGCGTTGTGAAACGTGTTACCGCGGAATATCCACCGAAAGACGAGTTCGAGCTCATTTCCTTGAAACCGGGCGATCAGGTAGTTGGCGCCGCTTTGGCAACAGACATCGATGAATTGATTTTTGTGGCCAGTGATTCACAATTGCTGCACTTTGGCGCCGACCAAGTTCGCCCGCAAGGCCGTCCCGCCGGAGGCATGGCCGGTATCAACCTTTCCGAAGGCGCCAGAGTTATCTACTTTGATGTGATTACGGATCGCGAATCCGCGGTTGTTGTCACCGCCGCAAACGCAAGTGACGTGCTGCCCGGAACCGACCCCGGCTCCGTAAAGGTCACACCACTCGCAGAGTTCCCCGGCAAGGGTCGAGCCACCGGTGGCGTTAGGTCACAACGGTTTATCAGGAGCGAAGACCAGCTATACATCGCATGGGCCGGTGCGGCCCCTGCTGGCGCCGCACAGGACGGAAAGCCGGTTGAGCTGCCAACCGAGTTGGGTAAGCGCGATGGCTCGGGCACACTTCTCAGTTCGTTCCTGGCATCCGTTGGAACGCTGCCACAACCAAATTGAGTAGCCGGCGACTTCAGTTGACATAGAGCCGGGCTGCCACTAAATCCGCGCAGGCTATTGGTTCTTAGGCGTCGATTCGGTCGCGTTCAAAGCTGTCGGCCGAGTCAATAATGAAATCTCTACGCGGCGCGACTTCATTTCCCATGAGAAGTTCGAAGGTGCGCTCGGCCATCTCGCCGTCTTCCACACGCACGCGACGCAGCAATCGATGCGATTTATCCATGGTAGTTTCGGCCAGTTGGTCCGCATCCATTTCGCCAAGACCCTTGTATCGCTGAATTGGCTCCTGATATTTGCGCCCGGTCTTTTCCAACTTGGCAAGGAGGTTTTCTAGCTCCGCCTGCGAATAGGTGTAAACAACCTCGTTTGGCTTAGAACCTGGATTCACAATTACAACCCGGTGCAGCGGAGGTACTGCTGCGTAAACCGCACCAGCCTCAACTAGCGGACGCATGTACTTGAAAAATAGCGTGAGCAGAAGGGTACGAATGTGAGCACCATCCACGTCGGCGTCGCTCATCAGGATGACCTTGCCATACCGTGCGGCGCTCAGGTCAAAAGATCGACCACTTCCGGCACCAATCACCTGAATGATCGAGGCGCACTCCGTGTTGCTCAGCATGTCGGACACTGATGCCTTCTGAACGTTGAGAATCTTTCCACGAATCGGAAGCAGTGCCTGATACTCGCTGTTGCGCGCCAATTTGGCAGTACCCAATGCGCTGTCACCCTCAACAATGAACAGTTCGCTCACCTCGGTTTCCTGCGTGCGGCAGTCCACCAACTTTGTGGGTAGCGATGAGGATTCAAGCGCGTTCTTACGGCGTTGAGTTTCCTTGTGGCTTCGCGCCGAAACGCGGGCTTTCATCTCGGCAACAATCTTTTCGAGCAAAAGAGCAGATTGGGCTTTATCGTCGCGTTTAGTGCTTTCCAAACGGGCAGTCAGCTCTTTTGCAAGCACGTTGGCAACAATGTTGCGTACTGCGGGAGTACCAAGAACTTCTTTGGTTTGGCCTTCAAACTGCGGTTCCGGCAGCCGAACTGTAACAACGGCCGCCAATCCTGCCAGCACATCTTCCTTCTCAACCTTGTCGTTACCCGGCTTGAGTTTGCGTGAGTTGGCGTCTACTTGAGAACGTATGGTCTTCAACAGGGATTGCTCAAAACCGGCAACGTGACTACCACCCTTGGGCGTGGCAATGATGTTTACAAAGCTCTTCACGTTGGTGTCGTAGCCGCTTCCCCATCGCAGCGCAATATCCACGTAGCAGGTGCGTGAAACTTCGCGGGAAACCATGTTGCCTGACTCATCGAGTACCGGAATGGTCTCGCTGAACTGCCCTTCACCCGAAATGCGCCAAGGAGAAGTTACAGCAGCATCTGGCGCCAGGAACTCAACGAATTCGGTGATGCCACCGTCAAACTTAAAGTTCTGCACCAATGGTTCCGGGGTGGTTTCATCTGTGATGTTGATTCCAAGGCCGGGAACCAGGAAGGCGGTTTGACGGGCACGGTCGGCTAGATCGCTAGAGCTAAAAGTAGCGTCTTTGATGAAAATCTGGGGGTCGGCCCAGTAGCGGACACGGGTTCCAGTTACGCCTTTTGCAACCTTACCCACAACTCTTAGAGAGCTCTGATCTTCGAAAGGGGTGAATGGGTTGCTTGGGCTTACACCCTTGGAGTCGTTAAACGTACCCGGTTCGCCCCTTCGGAAGCTCATGGCGTAGGTTTTGCCGTCGCGGTCCACCTCAACGTCCAGGCGCTCTGAAAGGGCGTTTACCACCGATGCACCAACACCGTGTAGTCCACCGGAAGCCGTGTATGAGCCCGAGCCAAACTTGCCGCCGGCGTGCAACTTGGTGAATACAACCTCAACACCGGTGAGCCCGGTCTTGGGTTCAATGTCTACGGGGATTCCGCGGGCGCGGTCCCTAACTTCCACCGATGAATCTGCGTGCAGCTTAATGTCAATGGCGTTTCCAAAACCCGCCAGCGCCTCATCAACTGAGTTGTCGATGATTTCCCAAAGACAGTGCATGAGCCCACGTGAGTCGGTTGAGCCAATGTACATTCCGGGGCGTTTCCGAACGGCTTCGAGCCCCTCGAGGACACTAAGGTGGCGCGCGGAATAATCGGTGTTTGGCACCTGAAAATGCTACCCCGCAACCTGCATGGAGCCGCGGAGGCTCGCACCAAGGCTTGGTTATTCGCAGTTAGCGAAATGACCCCTCTCAAGCGCCGAATTGTCCGAAGTCTGTGGTCAAATAGAAGTAACAGTTAGGAACCACACATGAGCACAACCGAGACCAACCCACAGAGCGAACAGCTTGAGTCGGCAGTTGAACTCACTGTTGCTGACCGGTGCGACGCTTGCGGTGCTCAGGCTTACGTTCGCGTGACTTTGTCTACCGGTGAACTGCTGTTCTGCGCGCATCACGCTAACGAGAACAAGGCCAAACTCGAAGCCATTGCTATCAACTGGCACGACGAAACCGAAAAGCTACTTGCCCGCTAGATTTCTAGCGCTTCAAAATCTTCCTGGGTTTCAACGGCCCAAATTACCCCGCTAATGCGATTCAGTTGGGCTACCCAATCCTGCAACTCCACCGATGGGCGTTCCGGCCACAACAAGCCGGCCGCGGTAACAGCCGCTTTTGCTGCTCTATCCAAAAGTTCTGGGTTTTTGGCCAGAATAGGACCATGTAGCATGGTGCAAATCCAATGGCCGTTCATTTCAAGATTGCTCAAACCGCTGTTGGTATTCCGATAACCAAGTGCCGACAATTTGCCCAGCTTGCCAACCTCAAACTGTGAGACTCGATCCCCTCGCACAATCTGACCCTTGGTGAGATTGTGACCACTCAGATACTCAAAGCCGGAACCAATGGCAAGGCCGGGCCGATTCTGCATTAGGAACGCGAAATCAACCGCACTCAGCTGGGTTTCCAAACTCGCCATTGCAGCCAATGAACCGTGTCCAAAAAGCACAAAATGCACGTTGTCGTATTCATTAGCAGACCCAACGCTCGCGATACGAACATCAAAGCCGGCGGCCTGCAAATAACGCTGCATGGCAAGCAGGTTGCCCTGATCACCGTTTAGATTTAGTCGCTCGGGAAACAGGGAGCCTAGAACAATCGTCATCTGGTCACCTCATCCGGGCTGGTAAATCCAAGCATTCTGCGGATTCTGCGCATTGCATCGGCAGAAAAAATTACGGTTCGCATGCTCAACTGAGGCTCTGGCATTGAAAGCCAGTGTTCAAACGCGGCTTCCAGGTCATCGGTGGCAAACTCGGGCTCAATGCCGTTGTGGCGCAACCAAAGTTCCGCCTCGCCAACGTTGAATCCCGTCACTACATCAACGTTTCGCAGGTTACTTGGATTCACGGTCCACAACCAGGATGGGTCGTGCACGTCACGACCAATTGCAAACATTACACTTTCCAGGTTGGTGGGCAGGTTGTCCAAATTCAACTGAGTGCTGATTGGGTTTTGCACCAGAATGAACTCCACTTGGCGGCCACGAATCTCAACAACTTCACCGCGAGCGAAAACCGGCGGCAGTTCGGCAAGAGTGGTGCGAGCAAGTTCGGCGTTGAACTGGGCACCCAAAAGCTGATGCGAGGTCTCGAGTGCGGCTGCCGCATCGACAGCGAAATGCAAGCCACGTGCTGGTAGTTCAAAACTCACCCGCTTTCCGTGCACCACAATGTCCACACGCTTGTCAATCAGGCTCAGCACCTTTGTGGTGGACATGGGAATCGGTAGGGAGTCGAGATAGGTGGGAGCATAGCCCAAGCTTGCAGCCAAACTCTGATCTTGGAGCCCAAACCACTTGAGTTGGTTCGCGGCAATATCCCCTGAAAACATCAGTAGGTTCTGATCATCAGCGTTCATTACAACGGAACCCGTGCAAGCCTCGGCAACTGTTCGAAGTTTGTCTCTAACTAGCGCGGGATCCGCAAACCGATCCAGTTGGTCTTCCACAACGTTCAAAATAGTTACCAGGTTTGGCGACACCGTTTTGGCCAACTCGGCCGCGTGACCCTCATCCATTTCGAGTATTGCCACGGTGCCCGGCACCTTACCCAAAAGGTTTGAACGCTCGAGAATGGTGCTGTAGAAACCCTGAAGAATATTTGCAGTGGTTGGGTTTGTGAACACCTCAAGCCTATGGGCCCTTGCAATGGCAACCACCATTTTGGTTGTGGTGGATTTGCCGGCGCTACCGGTAATAACAACCAAACCATTGGGGAAGCCGAGCAGGGTTCGCTTGAGAATGCCTGGTGCAACCTTGCTCAGGATCAACCCTGGAAGCGCAGACCCTCCCCCTGGCCGCACCATTCGAACACCGATGCGCGCCAGGCGCCCCAGCAGAATAGCGGGCAGGTACCGCATTAGTTTTCGAGGTAGTCGCGAAGCATCTGAGAACGCGAAGGATGGCGGAGCTTAGACATGGTCTTGCTCTCGATCTGGCGAATACGCTCACGCGTAACTCCAAACTCTTCACCAATCTGATCCAAAGTCTTCATAACTCCATCGCCAAGACCGAAACGACTGCGAATAACGCCTGCCTCTCGCGGGTGCAGAGAGTCAAGAATTCGCTCTAGTTCACGCTGAAGCATGGTGTAACCAACTGCCTCCGCCGGTGCAACCGCCTCGGTGTCCTCAATCAGGTCACCAAACTCCGAGTCGCCGTCTTCACCTAGCGGGGTGGATAGCGAAATGGGCTCGCGGCCATACTTTTGAACTTCAACAACCTTCTCGGGAGTCATGTCCAACTCGCGGGCTAGCTCTTCCGGCGTTGGTTCGCGGCCAAGGTCCTGCAGCAACTGGCGCTGAACGCGCGACAGCTTGTTGATTACCTCAACCATGTGCACCGGAATACGAATGGTTCGAGCCTGGTCGGCCATGGCACGAGTGATTGCCTGACGGATCCACCAGGTTGCGTAGGTACTGAACTTGTAACCCTTGGTGTAGTCAAACTTTTCAACCGCACGAATGAGACCGAGGTTACCTTCCTGAATTAGGTCCAGAAACTGCATGCCGCGACCGGTGTAGCGCTTTGCAAGGCTCACAACCAAACGCAGGTTGGCTTCGAGCAGGTGATTTTTGGCGCGCTGACCGTCTTTTACAACCCACTTGAGGTCTCGACGCATGTCCTGCGTGAGTTTAGGGTCGGTTGCAAGCTTTTCTTCTGCAAATAGACCAGCCTCAATGCGCTTAGCCAACTCAACCTCGAGCTCGGCGTTGAGCAGCGCTACCTTACCAATCTGCTTGAGGTAGTCCTTAACGGGGTCAGCGGTAGCTCCACTGATGGTTGTGGTCTGCACCGGAATGTCGTCTTCGTCTTTGTGCGTGAGCACCAATGCGCCGGCATTCTCAAGAAGCTGCTCTACCTCAGATTTCTCCTCGGTTTCGTCGTGTGCCTCGTCGGCAACGGTTACCGCGCCGGGAGTGGCAGTGATCTCGGCAACATCGGCCTCAACCGAATCGAGCGCCAAGTCCTCAACTTCAATCTCGTCTTCGTCGAGGTCTTCCTCGTCGTCGCTGGCAAGTCCCTTAGGCAGCTTTGCCGCCTTTGCGGCCTTGGCCTTTTGGCCTATGGACTTTTCGCCCTTGGCTGCACCCTTGGTGGTAGCCGAGTCCTTGGCGGCTGCAGCGGCTTTGGTGGCCTTAGCTGGAGCCTTGTCGTCATCCTTAACCGATGCCTTAGCCGCCGGCTTTTCAGCGGACTTTGCAGCAGGTTTGGTTGCAGGCTTCTCGGCGGTCTTGTCAGTCGACTTTGCCGCGGGCTTCGATACTGCCTTCGCGGCAGACTTTGCGGCCTTGTCTTCGGTTTTTGCTGAAGTGGCTTTTGCCGGCTTAGTGGCAGGCTTGGCAGCAGCGGTCTTAGTAACTTTTGCCGCGGCCTTTACTGCAGCAGGCTTCGCATCCTTGGCAGTTGCGTGCTTTTCCGGGGTGGCGGTTTTGGTCTTTGCAGGGGTTGCTGATTTAGCGGTAATGACTGGTTCCTTAACGTCTTGCTTTGTTGCTTGATCTTGGACTGCGGCTTCTTTGCTGTGACCACCAAGAAGATTGGCTAAAAACCCCCGTTTTTTGCCCGTTGAGTTGTCTGGTGATGCCGATTCAGCCACGCCGACCTCCAAGATTGCCGAAGAGTCAATTTACCAACCGACCTATTTCGGGCATTACTAAGACCCATGTCAAGTTGAGTGAAAAAACTCAAAACGAATGGGTCTGCTACCTGCAATTATACACGCGAGGCTGGACATCATAGGAAATATCCGGCGTTTGCGCGAGGTTTTGCAAAGTTTCTTAACACTTTTGTTAACGAGGGTTATTCCCAATCGTTACGGTTGGGCGGGCAACTGCCCCCTTCCAAACCATTGCCTAAGAAGCTTGGCTGATGCGCGTGGCCTTCTCGTTAATCCAGAACATCCAGATGCCAAATCCAACTACGCCAAAGATGCAACAAAAGGCCTGTCGGAATCCATCAATCGAATACAAACCAAGCTTTGGAAACAACGCATTGTGCAGGTCAAGAAACAGTCCAACCAGATACATCATGGTGAGCGACGCTATAAAACCACCAATGTTGATGAAACCGTTGGTGGTTCCCAACTCTCGTTTAGGCACGAACTGGCGAGAGTAATCAAAGGCAATCATCGATGCGGGTGAAGCGGCGGCGGTACAAACCACGGTGATCCATATCAAATAGACCGGGGCCTGACCTGGCCAAGCCAGCAACGCAACCCAAGAACTCATCATGAGGGCCACAAAACCCAGAACCAGGTTTCTTCGAAGTTCCGGCTTGTGCGCGCACACGAAGCCGAAAAACACACCCGCCGCAATGCCGATAAAAACCATCGAACTGAGCATTGACAGGGCTAGCGATTTTGGAAGCCCCTCACCCTGCTCCAGGAACGGAACTCCCCAGACCAACACCAACATTGTTACCGTGCTCTGCGTGGAAAAGTGAGTGTAAAAAGCCAACCTGGTTGAAGGCCTCCGGATGGATACCCTCAGAGTCTTTAGGCTCTCGGAAAGACTTGGAGCCTGATGTGCGATGGCCTCCTTGCCTTCATGCGAATCATCCTGCAACAGTAAAAACGCAACAACCCCCAGAATCAGCGCGATGGTTGCCCAGACCGAAAAGGCTCCGGTCCAACCTTGAGCATGCAACACGTAAGCAAATGGCACGGCCGAAACCACTTGACCCAACTGTCCGGCGTTGCCCAACCACTGTTGCAGCTGTGATGCTCGCTTGCCCGAATACCAGCCGTTAATCAGCCTGATCATGGAAATGAAGGTGAAGGCATCCCCAAATCCCACCAGGAAACGGCCGAATATGGCCATGCCCAAGTCCGAACTGAAAGCCACAACGTATTGGCCGGCGGCCATGGCAATGGCACCGAGCGCAAGAAGAATCCTTGAGCCAAACCTATCCAGCAGTAGCCCCACCGGAATTTGCATGGCCGCGTAGGCAATAATTTGCACCACAGCCAAGGCCGCAAGCTGTTGGGCATTGGTATGGTACCGCTCGCTAGCAATCAGTGAGGCCACACCCATGGTGCTACGTTGAGTTACCGCCGAAACGTAGGCGAGTGAACCAATCGCAATAACGAATGGAGCTGACCGTTTGAACACCAATACATTCTCGCACCCGACCAAACCCTTGGCGATTATCACTGGAGGCCGCGTTGGACTCGGCTTTGAAACCGCCAAACTATTTCTGGCCCAAGGGTTAAACGTGGTGATCACGGGTAGGTCCACCACGGGCGTGAATGCCGCCGTTATGCAGCTGCGCGCACTGCATCCATCGATGGAAGTTTCCGGTTTCGCTTTGCAATTGGGTGATCTGGAAGCGGTTCGAGCCGCGGTGACCGCCAACCTAGGACTGCTAAAAGGCTGGACCCATCTGGTTACCAACGCAGGAGCCAAAATTGAAAAGCCATACAAACTAACCACCCAAGGCTACGAGTGGCACTTTGGCGTAAACCATTTGGCCCACCACTTACTCACCAGTCTTTTGCTACCGGTGGCGGGAGTTGCCGAGCCCAGAGTCACTGCCGTTGCATCGATTGTGGCTCGCCATGGACACCCCCAGCTCTGGGGTAGCCTCGATCCCCATTTGAGAACCGGTCAGCTTTACTCGAGCAGCAAATTGGCCAACCTCGCCTGGGCGTTGGAATTGCCGAAACATGCTCTAGTTTCGGCCACCGCGGCACATCCTGGTTACGCGCGAGCCGAGCCTTACGGCAACAGGTTGGTAAGACTTGGCGAAATGCTTTTTGCCCAGTCGGCGGCGGCCGGCGCAAAGTCACTTGCCGCTGCCGTGACCGCACCAAACGGCAGTTACCTGGGTCCGGCGATTGGTGGTTTCTGGGGTGCACCGGCAAAGGATAAAGTGCCATCGATGCTCAATGCACGTAATCAGGACGAGCTTTGGACACTCTCAAACCGGCTGACCGGCGCCGTTTGGCCCAATTTGAGCCAAGGAGAAACCCTCTAGTCGTCCTCTGGTCGCTCGTTTTTCTGATGAGCCGCAAGGTAATCCTCCAGCTCGGCGGCAATTTCTTCGGCCGAAGGAACTTTGGCTTCGGGCTTGCTCATTGGAACTCGACCGGGAGCATTGTTGTTTGCCTGGTATCCCTGTTCCAGTGACTGAACAATTCGCGCTAGATCTTGATTCTCTGCAACCTGCTTATCGAGTTGTTTGTTGAAGCGAATGGCCTCGTCGCGCAACGGGTCGGTCTTGAAAACCAGGCCGGTTGCATAGGAGAGCTGTTGGAAACCGGCGATGGCAACTTCCGGGTACTCCGAATCGCTTAGGTAGTGCGGAACCAACAAGACAAAACCAACAATCGGGTAGTCACGCTTGCTGAGTTCAAACTCCAACAAGTGCAGTACGTTGCCCGGAACCGAAGTGGAAGGTTTCCACTCTGATACCGCATCGATGATTTCCTGGCGGTTACCACTCACTGTTACGCCAACCGGTTTGGTGTGAGGGGTTGGGAACGGAATGGAATGCACCCAAGTCACGCTGGAAACCGCAAACAAGTTCAGGAGTTCGGCAACCGCACCGGCAAAGGCTTCCCATTTGAAGTCGGGTTCATAGCCGGACAGAAACAGGAATGGTTGACCAACTTCGTCTTCAACGAGATGAAGCGCCAGCGAAGGCGGCTCGTAACTAATGATGTGGTCGCGTTCAAAGTACATGACAGGTCTGCGCGAACGGTAATCCAACAGTTCATCGTTGCTAAAGGCCGCAACCACCTGTGAATCAAAGTTGGCAAAGATGTTCTCGGTGATTTGGCTAACACTGCCGCCTGCATCGGTAAAACCGGATAATCCCATTACAACTGGCAAACCAAGCGGCACGTCCGCAACATTCATGCGAAGTTGGTACAGGATGTATGGATCAATCACACGTCAATTTTAGGCGAACGCGCTGGAATCCAACAGGGTCAAAGTCCTTTGGACCGCGGTTAGGCTAAACCCATGTCTGCCATCAAACTCTCAGCATCAGCCGTTCCACTCAAATCCGCCGCCGCCGTTGTGGTTGCGGTAACTACTCAGGGAAAGGGCCTGGTCACTCTTCCCGACGTTGGGTTCTCCCCTGCAACCCTAAAAGCACTTGGCGCTGCGGCAAGCCTAGACAGCGTGGTGCGCACCATTGGCTCCGACGGCCGCCTTTACGTGCTGACCGGTTTACCCACGGTCATGCCTTCTCTAAATGAGCTGCGACACTCGGCGGGTGCTGTGGGTCGCGTAGCCAGCGACATTTCCAGTTTGGAGTTTCACATTCCAACAGCGAGTGTGGCCGAGGCTATTGCCGTGTTGGAGGGTGCCGCTCTCGGCGCATACGCATACCCAAAGACCGCAAAGACCAAGGTGGCCTTGAGCGCCGTGCATCTGGTAACGCAAGCCAAAATCAGCAAGGCAAACATCGATGAAGTTGCCATTGTGGCTAGAGCAACACATGGAGTGCGCGTGCTGGCAAACACGCCTGCAAATCACCTATATCCCGAGCTGTTCGCCAACAAGGCTGTGGCTGCCGCGGCGGCGCAGGCAAACCTGCGCGTTCAAGTGTGGGATGAGAAGCAACTCAAAAAGGACGGCTTTGGAGCAATTGCAGGCGTTGGCCAGGGCAGCGTTCGCGGACCCCGGTTGGTGAAGCTGGTTTATGCACCCAAAGGCGCTACGCAACACCTGGCTCTGGTGGGCAAGGGAATAACCTTTGACACCGGCGGCTACGCCATCAAGCCACTCGGTGGCATGTTGGGCATGAAGTACGACATGTCGGGCGCAGCCACCGCGTTCCAAGCTATCCTCGCCGTTTCGCGCCTAGGGCTGCCCGTGAAAGTTACCGCGTGGCTCTGCCTGGCGGAAAACATGGTTTCCGGTTCGGCGCTCAAGCCTGGTGACGTTATCACCGCCAAAAACGGAAAAACCATTGAAGTTACCAATCCGGACGCCGAAGGGCGCTTGGTTATGGCGGATGGTTTGAGTGCCGCCAGTTTGGATAAGCCGGATCTCATTGTTGACATTGCCACGCTCACGGGAGCCGCGCGTATTGCACTTGGAATTCGCTACACGGGGCTCATGGGCACTAACGAAGGAGTGTTGGCACTCCAAAAGGCGGCAGACGCGGTGGGTGAACAGGTTTGGCATATGCCGCTACCGGTTGAACTGCGAGACAACCTAAAGTCCGATGTAGCTGATTTGGCCAATGCCAAAGTGGGAAACACCTTTGGCGGCATGCTGGTGGCCGGCCACTTTTTGAGCGAATTTGTTGGGAAGGGCATCGATGGTAGTCAACTCCCCTGGGCGCACCTGGATATTGCGGGTCCGGCCGACAACGAATCGGGCGCTTTTGGCTACACACCTAAAGGCCCAACTGGTGTAATGCTGCGAACCTTGGTGCAGACCGCACGAGACATGTCCAAATAACTCGGGGTTTACGAACATAACTCAGCGGAATAGTAGGCGTAGCCAAACCCAAACCTTTGTTTGACGGTAGTAAAGTTGGATACCGATGTCTGTTCTCATTGAGGGAGTATTTGGTGGCTGACCACAATTTCGACTTAGTAATCCTTGGTGGCGGAAGTGGTGGCTACGCGGCTGCGCTTCGCGGCGCCCAACTCGGCCTAAACATTGCCCTCATTGAGCGTGACAAGCTCGGTGGCACCTGTTTGCACCGCGGTTGTATCCCAACCAAAGCGCTGCTACACGCAGCCGAAGTAGCAGATGTAACCAAGGAAGCTGCCGCGTATGGCGTTAGCGCACAGTTCAACGGCATTGACATGAGTGTTGTGAACAACTACCGCAACAGCATTGTTGACCGCTTGTTTAAGGGGCTAACCGGTTTGGTTGGTCACAGCAAGAACATCACGGTTGTTGCCGGTGAGGGCCGCCTGATAGGCCCAAAGACCATTGCTGTAGGCGGCGACACCTACACGGGAACCAACCTATTGCTGGCTACCGGTTCTTACAGCCGTTCACTGCCGGGGCTTGAAATTGGCGGTCGAGTTATCACTTCGGAACAGGCGCTTCAGCTCAACTTTGTGCCAAACAAGGTCATTGTGCTTGGTGGCGGCGTTATCGGTGTTGAGTTCGCCTCGGTTTGGAAGTCATTCGGAACCGACGTGACCATTGTTGAAGGCCTTCCAAGTCTGGTGCCAAACGAAGACTCATCCGTTGCTAAGGGACTAGAGCGTGCCTTCCGCAAGCGTGGCATCAACTTTAAGACCGGAGTTCGTTTTAGTGGAGTTACCCAGAATGACCAAGGCGTTGTGGTAACCCTCGAAGACGGCACCGTACTCGATGCCGAGCTCATGCTGGTTGCTGTTGGCCGTGGACCAAACACCACCGGTTTTGGATATGAAGAGCAGGGCTTGAGCATGGACCGCGGCTTTGTACTAACCAACGATCGCTTGCAGACCAACCTGCCTGGAGTTTACGCGGCAGGTGACATTGTTCCTGGATTGCAGCTGGCCCACCGCGGCTTTGCTCAGGGCATTTTCATTGCGGAGGACATTGCAGGCTTGAACCCAGCCGTTATTGACGAGACCGGAATTCCAAAGGTCACCTACTGCGAGCCCGAGGTGGCATCGGTAGGGCTAACAGAGGCAAAGGCCAAGGAAGTTTACGGCGAAGCCAACGTGAGCACCTACGAGTACAACCTGGGTGGCAATGGCAAGAGCCAAATCCTTGGAACTGCAGGTTTTGTTAAGTTGATTCGCCGCAACAACGGTCCAGTTGTGGGTGTCCACATGCTGGGTAGCCGCGTTGGCGAGCAGATTGGCGAGGCTCAGCTCATTGTGAACTGGGAAGCTCACCCTGAAGACGTTGCCGCATTGATTCACGCCCACCCAACCATGAACGAGGCCATTGGCGAGGCGCACCTTGCGCTTGCCGGTAAGCCACTTCACGCCCACGCATAAGTTTTACAAAAAGTAAAGAAAGCAGACTAGAGAATGAGCGAAGTAACCCTTCCAGCACTTGGCGAGAGCGTTACCGAAGGTACCGTTACCCGCTGGTTGAAGCAGGTTGGCGAGACCGTTGCGGTTGATGAGCCATTGGTTGAGGTGTCCACCGACAAGGTAGACACAGAGATCCCATCGCCCGTTGCCGGAGTGATTCAGCAGATTCTGGTAGCCGAGGACGAAACAGTTGCCGTTGGTGCCGTCTTGGCAATCATCGGTGATGGTGCAGCCGCCCCGGCCGCTCCAGCGGCACCGGTTGCAGAGTCTGCCCCTGCGGCGGCACCGGTTGCACCGGTGGTTGAAGCCCCTGCCGCCCCAGTGGCACCTCAGGTTCCAACGTTCACCACCCCGGTGGTAACTCCGGTAGCTCCTGCAATGGCCGCGCCTGTAACGCCTGCCGTGGCAGTGGCACCAGCAGCACCTGCCGTGGCGGTAGCACCAGCTGCGATTCCGGCTGGTGCGTCCGACGCGGGCTACGTGACCCCCCTTGTGCGCAAGCTGGCCAACGAGAGCGGCGTGGACCTAACCGCCGTGGCCGGGACCGGTGTTGGCGGACGCATTCGCAAGGATGACGTGCTCGCGGC
>Ga0228702_1000499_pt1 | contig 29780 bp, 24 predicted proteins | sample McNCre217_Aug_MG_2_FD_178018 | JGI IMG/M metagenome (GOLD analysis project Ga0228702, IMG submission 178018) | Freshwater microbial communities from McNutts Creek, Athens, Georgia, United States - 20-17_Aug_MG | ecosystem: Environmental > Aquatic > Freshwater > Creek | place: USA: Georgia...
GCTGACAGTGCCTCGGCAAACTCCTTGGCCATGATGCGGGTTCGGCTGTAAAGGTGAGGCTGGAACACCGTAATCAGGCGGCCGTCACCCACCACCGCACGGGCCGCCTTGATGGCAGCGGAAACCTCGGTTGGGTGGTGAGCGAAGTCGTCATAGACCTTGACTCCGCGCTCCTCGCCGTGCAACTGGAAGCGACGCTCGGTGCCGCCAAATTCACTGATTGTGGCGAGGGTTTTAGCCGGGTCAAAACCTAGGCCAACGAGCACTGCGAAAGCGCCGGCCGCGTTGATCGCGTTGTGCTCCCCCGGAACGTTAAGTGAAGTCTTGTAAGTGTTGCCCTCATAGACGACGCCGAAAGAAACTCGAGCGCCTGAGGCATCCACGTCGACCAATTTCACGGTTGAATCGGCTGCATAACCGAAAGTGAGAATGCGCTTGTCCTTGATCAGTTTGGTTACGCGAACCGCGCCAGGGTCATCCGAACTGATTGCAACGAACTCCTTTGCACCCTGCGCGAAGCGACCGAATTCGGCTTCAAAAGCGGCCTCGCTGCCATAGTGATCCAGGTGGTCGGCATCAACGTTAGTGATTAGGGCAATCGCTGTGTCGTAGTGCAAGAACGAGCCGTCCGACTCATCCGCTTCAATGACGAACAGGTCGCCCGAACCGCTGGCCGAAGAGGCGTTTAGCGAGGCGATAACGCCACCGTTGACGAAAGATGGGTCTTCGCCTAGACCTAGCAAACCGGTGATGATCATGCCGGTGCTCGTGGTCTTGCCGTGGGCGCCGGCGACAGCAATAACGCGTCGCTTTGAGGTCAAGTATGCGAGGGCCTGCGAACGGTGAATCACCGGAATGCCGCGTTCCTTGGCCAAAAGGTATTCAGGGTTGGTTGGCCAAAGCGCAGAGGTGACCACAACGGTGTCTGGGTTACCAAGGTGCTTTGCATCGTGGCCGATGAAGATTTCGGCGCCAAGCGCGCGCAGGGTTGCCACTGCGTCGGTGTCGCGCAAGTCACTACCGGTTACCTTGTGGCCCATGCCAAGAAGGATGCGGGCAATGCCGCTCATGCCAGAACCGCCGATGCCGACAAAGTGCACGGTTCCCAAGTCTTCTGGGACCTGCTGAGTGAAATCTGGCTTAATCATGGCGTTCCTAACTATCACCTAAAGACTAGGTTCAATGAGCGGCTTTGCTGCTCTACAACACGCCTTTTACGAGTTCCAGGAGGCGCGCGGTGCCATCGGCTACGCCAACCTTTTTGGCCTTCGCAGACATCACAGCCAGCGCTCGTGAGTTCGAGACTAAAGGCACCAGTTGGTTGGCAACATAGGCCGGAGTGAAGTCGGCATCGAGCACCATTACTCCACCCTCGGCGGCAACCAAATCGGCTACGTTGAGCTTTTGCTCTCCGTTACCGACGGGATAAGGGACATAGGCCGCAGGGAGCCCAATAGCGGCAAATTCACACACTGTCGAGGAACCAGCTCGCGAGACGGCAAAATCACTGGCTGCGATGGCAAGATCCATCCGGTCGCAGTAGGAAATGCGGACGTAATCCTTGTCATGCACCTCTGGCAGGTCTGAACGTCCGCCCATGATATGCAGAACCTGAATTCCCGCCGCTGAAAGCACGCGTCGAGATTCCTCGATGGACTCATTGATTCGCTTGGCGCCAAGTGAACCACCGGTCACCAAGAGGGTTGCGGTGTCTGGGTCAAGACCGAAGTGGATGCGCGCAGCTTCCTTGTCGGCATGTTCAGCGATGGCCTCAATTTCGGCGCGAAGTGGCATTCCGACGAAGGTGGCATTCGGTAGCGGAGTCGAAGCAAATGCGACGCCCACGGCCTTTGCCGACTTGGCCCCTAGTTTGTTGGCCCAACCAGGCAAAGCGTTTGCCTCGTGCACGACAAAGGGAACCCCCAGGGCCTTGGCCGCTAAGTAGGCAGGAGCAGATGCATAACCGCCGAAGCCGACCACGGCATCGATTTGGTTGGTCTTCAAATAACGCTTGACCTGGTTGATCGCAACACGAAACTTGAACGGGAAGCGAAGTGCATAAAGAGAAAGCTTGCGAGGGAATGGCAGTCGGTCAACCGTCAAAAGTTCATATCCTCGGGCAGGCACGAGCTTGGCTTCGAGGCCTTCTTTGGTGCCAAGAGCCCAGACCTTGTTCGAAGCATCATCAGCCATCAATGCATCAGCGAGAGAAAGGAGCGGGTTGACATGGCCAGCTGTGCCGCCACCGGCTAGCAAGAAACGGGTCATCGAACTCGCCTGACCTGGCGAGCCTGAGGCATACGACCCTGGCGGCCGGCCAACGGGTTTGCGTGATTCTCACGCTCAACGGCAAGCACGATGCCGATACCGGTCAGCGTTGCAATCAAGGAGGAACCACCGGCCGAAATAAGGGGCAATGGAACACCTAGGACTGGCAAGAGGCGAAGCACTACCGCCATGTTAATTAAAGCCTGGAACACGATCCAAATCATGATTCCCGAGACCACGTAGCGACTGAAGTCATCGGCAGTGCGCTGCCAAATCTTGAAGAATGAAATAGCCAGAGCCACAAATAGAGCGACCACGACAAGTGCTCCGATTAGACCCAGTTCCTCTGCGATGACAGCAAAGATAAAGTCGTTTTCCACCTCGGGAATCCAAGACCACTTCATCTTCGATTCACCCAAACCGGCACCAAAAATACGCCCGGCAGAAATCGCCCACATGCCATGTTCGGCCTGCCAGTTATATCCGTTTGGGTCCGGCGCACCTGGGTTCATCCAGGCAGTGATTCGACCAACGCGCGAACCAGAACCGACCGTCAAAAGAATAGGAGTTATCGCAACACCGGCGACGATAATCAGGCGCAGCAACTTCATCGGCAGGCCGGCTAGAGAGAGCAACCCAACGAACATGATTAACATGATCAACATGGTGCCCAGGTCCTTACCGAAGATAACCAGCGCCATTGCGGCACCCATCATGATTCCGGCTTTTTTCCAGGTGGCAACTGCATCAAGATCGCGGCTTCGCGAGGCCAAGTAGACCGATACGTGCAGCACCACTGCGAGCTTCAAGAACTCGGATGGCTGAATCGCGACACCGAAGATGCTGATCCAGTTTCGGTTTCCGTTGATGTCAATACCGATGAACAAAACAGCCAGCTGCAAAACCATGAAGACCATGTATGCAAGCCGTGCTCGACCACGCCACCAGTTTAGGCTCATTAGTGAGGCGAAAGACATGGCCAAGAGACCCAAGAAAGCGAAAAGCGCCTGCTTCCCAAAGATTGCGAATGAGTTATTCGAGGCTTTCAACGAGTCAATGGAAGACGCCGAAAGAACCATGACTAGTCCAAAGGCAACCAAGAAAACGGTGACGCCCAAGAGTTGATAAAAATAGATCGACTGTGCGCGAAAAATTCGACCGAACAGCTCTTGAAGTTGAGCGCCAGAATCGGCGAGGTTTGCCCGATTTCGATTCACTTGTCGCTTAGCCATTGGCTCCGCCAATCAGAGCGCGAGCCGAGCTTGCGAAGCAGTTTCCGCGATCGGCATAATCTTTGAACTGGTCCATCGAAGCCGCGGCCGGGGCCAACAAAACGACATCGCCGTCTTTGGCAATGGCAGCCGCAGAAACCACTGCTTGGGCCATCACTTGGGCGCCTGAATCGGCGGAAATCTCAACCACTGAAACACCTGGAGCCTTTGCGGCAAGAGCCTCTAGCACCAGCGAACGGTCCTTGCCAATCACGATCGCAGCAGAGAGCTTGGATGCGTGCTTCTCAACCAGGGAACTGATGTCAACGCCCTTGAGCAAACCGCCAACGATCCAAACTACGCGTTCGAATGAAGCAAGCGAAGCATCGGCGGCGTGTGGGTTGGTGGCCTTGGAATCATCAATCCAGCGAACACCGCCCGCTTCGGCAACCAATTCGATTCGGTGAGCGTCAAGTCTGAAGTTTCTGATCGCCTCGCGAATGTCTGCAGGATCAACGCCGGCAGAACGGGCCATGGCTGTCGCAGCTGCAGCATTAGCCATGAGGTGCGGGGTTAGGACTCCGATTTCGCTCAGATCCGCTAGCGTCGCAATTTCGATGGCGTTATTGGCGCGGTCATCCAGGAAAGCACGGTCGCAGAGAATATCTTCGACAAAACCAACTTGGCTGCGCCCAGGGATGCCGAGGGTGAAACCAATCGCACGCGCACCATCGATTACATCTGCATCTTCGACCATCGATTCGGTCGACTTATCCATCACGTTGTAAACGCACGCCGCGACGGTGTTTTCATAGACCTTCGCCTTGGCTGCTTTGTACTCTTCGAAGCCGCCATGCCAGTCGAGGTGGTCGTCGGCAAGGTTGAGCACGGCACTTGAAAATGGCAAAATCTGGCCGAGGTAGTGCAACTGAAAACTTGAAAGCTCGACTACCAGGGCATCGAAACCATCTGGGTCGCGAATAGCGTCCAGGATCGGCTTGCCAATGTTTCCGCAGGCTTCGGCCTTGATGCCGCCCTGGTTGAGCATCGCGGTCAGCAACTGCACGGTGGTGGTCTTGCCATTGGTGCCCGTGATCGTGAACCAGTGCGCTAGGCGCTCGGTCTTATCGCGCAGACGCCAAGCCAAATCGATGTCAACCCAGATTGCGATCCCCTGCTCGCGCGCCCAAACCAGGAGCTCGTGCTCAGGGCGAATGCCAGGCGAAACCACGATTACATCCGGAGCAAAATCAATAACCGCGGCAGGCAAACCCTTGGCCGCCTCACCGGTGATGTGTGGCACGCCAATCACATCCAGGATGTCGAGTAGATCAGCCTCAGCCTTCTCGGCTAGAACTAGGGTGTTCGCACCGAGCTCTGCCAAAGTGTCGGCAGCAGAAAAACCGGAAACACCGAGGCCAAATACAAGAGCCTTAAGTTGCTTCCAATCTGAATGCCAACTAGTTAACTGATCAAGATCCGGCATTGAAACTAACCGTAGATCCAGTTGATATAGAAGATTCCGATGCCGCTAAGCACCGAGAGTCCGCCGATAATCCAAAAACGCACGACAACCGTGATCTGCGCCCAACCCTTTAGCTCAAAGTGGTGATGCAACGGGCTCATTAAGAACACGCGGCGACCGGTTCCGGTCTTCCACTTGGTGAGCTTAAAGAAGACGCGTTGGATGATTACCGAACCGGTGACGATTACGAAGATTCCACCGATCAAAACCAAAAGAAGTTCGGTGCGCGACAGGATGGCTAGCGAAGCCAAGGCTCCACCTAGACCCAGTGATCCGGTGTCACCCATGAAGATTTGAGCAGGAGAGGTGTTCCACCACAGGAATCCGGCAAGCGCGCCAACCAGTGCCGAAGCGATGACGGCAAGGTCAAGTGGGTCGCGAACTTCATAGCAAGACGAAAGGTTCTCAACCACCGAACCACAGCTTTGGTTGAACTGCCAGAACCCGATGATCGCATAAGCGCCAATCGCCATGATGCTCGAGCCAGTGGCCAGGCCATCCAAGCCATCGGCGATGTTCACACCATTTGAGGTTCCAGCAACCAAGAAATAAATCCAAAGGATGAAGAGAATTACGCCGACCACCGAACCGAAGACCATGAGGTCAATCGGCAGGTCGCGAGTAAATGAAATCTTGGTCGATGCCGGGGTCAGGTTGCGTTCATTCGGGAACTGAAGCGCAAGCACGGCAAAGGTAGTCGCGACCACGCCTTGAAGCGCTATTTTTGCCCAGCCGGTTAGGCCAAGGCTGCGTTGTTTGTGAGTCTTGATGAAGTCATCGATGAAGCCGACCAGGCCGAGACCTACCAACATGAACAAAACGAGCAAAGCTGAGACAGTTGGTGCTTCAAAGTTGGCGAGTTTGCCGACAAAATAGCCGATTACAACCGCGACGATGATGACCACGCCACCCATAGTTGGGGTGCCGTGTTTAGTCTTGTGGCTCTGTGGGCCGTCTTCACGGATGAATTGACCCCACTTTAGGCGACGGAACAACCAGATGAAACCGGGGGTAACCAGAAGGGTAAACGCCATTGCTACTGCGCCGGCGAGCAGAATCGCTCTCACGGTTGAACCTCCAATAGATCGTCACCCAGGTGTCTGAGATTGGCCGACTTCGAGGATTTAACCAGGACGATGTCGCCAGCAACTAGCATTCCACGAACATAGGCCAAAGCCTCGGCAATCGAATCGAAATATTTCGATTCACCGCCCCAGGAACCCTCTTGTTCGGCACCCATGTGAATCAACTTGGCTGCTTCACCAACCACTACGAGTTGGTCGATGTTCAGGCGAACCGCGATGCGGCCGATTGCGTCATGCTGCTCTCGCGAAAATGCGCCTAGTTCGGCCATTTCACCCAAAACTGCGATGGTGCGGCGGCCCGATTTGCCGAGCTGGGCAAGTGTCTGAAGCGCTGCCTTCATCGAGTCCGGGCTCGCGTTGTAGGCGTCGTTGATGATCGATACGCCATCCGCTCGATTAGTCAGCTGCATGCGCCAGCGCTCGGCTAGTGGCATTGCCTCAAGGGCATCCTTGATCAACGCGTGTGACACACCAAGTTGGTCGGCGACGGCACATGCCGCCAAGGCATTCATAACGTGGTGCTCGCCGAGAATGCGAAGGGTGATGCGCTCAACCTCGCCGCTCGGCCAATGCATTTCGAAGCTGGTTCCCTCGATGTTCAGCTGAAGGTCGGTTGCTCGATAGCGTGCGTCTGGTGCCGTGCCGAACCAAATCTGCTTCGCCTTCGTCGGCATGTCACGGATGTAACCGTCGTCGGCATTGCCAATCATGAGGTTGTCAGTGGTCAAGGCCGAAGTTAGCTCGCCCTTGATCTTGGCTGTGCCCTCGATTCCACCAAATTCACCAACGTGCGCCAACCCGACCTTCAGCATCACGGCGATGTCGGGCTTTGCAATGTCGGCTAGATAAGCGATGCTACCTGGGCCGCCGGCACCCAGCTCGACCACGAGAAATTTAGTTACGGCGTCTGCCTTCAAGATCGAAATCGGTGCGCCGACCTCGTTGTTGTAGGACTCGATTGGGGCAATGGTTTCACCGACCTTTGACAAGATCTCGCGAAGCATGTTTTTGGTGGTGGTCTTGCCGTTTGAGCCGGTGATGCCAATCACCTTTAGGTCACTGGCTTCACGGATGCGCGCCAGGACATACTTGGCAAGTTTTCCAAGTGCCAACGTGACATCTTCAACGACAATCTGGGCAATAGCTGAGTCAACGGTGTGGTCAACAACGGCAGCGACAGCGCCAAGCTCTCGAGCAGATTCGACAAACAGGTGCCCATCGGTGACTTCACCCGGGCGGGCAAAGAACAGCGAACCCTTCGAAATTAGGCGTGAATCGGTTTCGACTGAACCGGTCACCAAGACATCATCAAGGGAATGAGCAGCCGGCGCAACGAGTCGACCATCAAGCGCCTTGGCAATTTCACCTAAAGAAAGCTGAATCATGCCCAGCCATTTTCTTTGAGAGCCGCTCTGGCCTCGGCACGAGCCGAATACGGAGTTCTAACTCCACGAATGTCTCGGTAATCCTGGTGGCCAGGGCCTGCCCAAAGAATTGCATCGCCAGGTTGCGCCATCGAAACAGCCTTGCGGATGGCAACTTCCGGAGGGCTGACTTCATAGATTTCAAGGTTCGGACGGGCGGCCTTGGCTGCCTCGACAAGCGTCTTGCGAATCGAAGCTGGGTCTTCGAATCTTGGGTGGTGGTCGGTGATCACGAGAACATCGCTGCCTTCGGCCGCAACTCGTGCCATGTCTGGACGCTTGGTGGCATCGCGATCGCCATCGGCACCGAAGACCATGAAAACGCGCCCCTCGGTCACCTTGCGCACCGCGGCCAGGGTGTTCAAAAACGCATCTGGGCTGTGACCAAAGTCAACATAAACATCTGGTCCGGTTGCCCCAGTGACACGTTCGGTTCGACCAGGCAAATATGCATCAATTCCGTTGATGATTGCTGCCTGGATGCGCTCCGGGCTAAAGCCAGCTTCGATTAGCATCACGATTGCCAAACCGGCATTTGCAGCCATGTGCGCGCCGAGAAGTGGAACTCGCGAGCGAATGTTCACACCATTTGGGCCGGCCAAAACGAACGAGGTGTACTTAGGCGTTTCGGCGGTGATTCCTACGTGCCAGTCGGCATCGACGCCCATCAGGCTGGTGATGGTGACCACGGGAATCTCGCTCTGCTTGACGAACGCCTTGCCATAGACGGTGTCTAGGCAAACCACACCGCGGTCGGCGCGACTCTTGGTGAATAGCGGCAACTTCGCCTCGAGATAAGCCTGCATGTCGGCATAGTCATCCAGGTGGTCATGGCTCAGGTTGGTGAACCCGACCACATCGAAATGCATGCCGTCAACACGTAGCTGCGAGAGAGCCTGCGCTGAGACTTCGACGGCAACCGAAGTGACGCCCTTCTCGCGCATGCGTGCAATCAAAGCCTGCATTTCTGGCGATTCAGGGGTAGTCAGGCGGCTGACAATAATTTCACCGGCGATGTGGCGTTCGGCAGTCGAGGTAAGCCCGGTCACTTCGCCCATCTGACGAAGAATTCCTTCGAGCAAATAGCTGGTCGAAGTCTTGCCGTTGGTTCCGGTGGTTGCAAACAACTTCGGCAGATTTCCTGGCACGTTGCCATAAACAAATGCGGCTAGGTCACCGAGGTGAGCACGTGGGTTCTCGAGCAGCAAAACCGGCAGTGCGCACTCCCCCAGGAGGTCTAGGCCAGCCTGATCGGTAACAATGGCCACTGCACCGAGCTCGATTGCCTTCGCCACGAAGTTGGCGCCGTGAGTTTTCTTTCCTGGCATCGCGACAAATAGGTCGCCGGGGCGCAAGTCTCCGGTGTTCATGCTGATGCCGGTAAGCCGCACTCCACTCGTGTCGCCAACTGCTGGCAACTCAAACTTGGCTGCAAATACGTTCAGATCAACCGGTTCAACTGAATCAGGTCGAAGGATCGGCGGGATGGACTCTTTCATCGTTACCTCACTTCCACTCTGTTTTGATATTGGCCGATTTTGTCGTTGATGGTGGGACGCGATAGGTGCGAAGAACCTGAGACATAATCGCCTTGAAAATCGGGGTGGCGCCTAGCGAGTTGCTCACTGTGCGCGACTTATAGGCGGTAACGGCAACCACGAATTGTGGGTCATCTACCGGAGCAAGACCGATAAACGAAATAGCGTGCAGGTTGCCGTAGCGACCAGTGTTCGGGTCGATAATCTGGGCAGTTCCAGTCTTTCCACCAACGCGATAGCCGGGCACCGCCGCGTGCTTTCCGATACCACCCTCTTCGACAACCTTTTCTAGGATGTCGAGCGTTGATTTAGCTGATGCCTCGGTGACTACTCGAACTGGGGCCTTATCCTTGGTCACCTTGGTGAGGTTTCCAGAGGAGTCAATGCAACCTTCGATTAGCTGAGGCTGAAGACGGACACCCTTGTTGGCTACGGCTTGGTACATCATGGCCGACTGCAGCGGGGTAACCGAGACACCCTGTCCGAAGGTCGACACATAGCGCTTTACGACGTCGTTACCCCAGGTGGTCTTGGTGTTGAGCAAACCGGCACTTTCGCCAGGGAAGCCAGAACCAGGCATCGAACCGACACCGAAGCGCTGCATGTATGTGTAGCGGGTCTGCCAAGGCACGAGGTTACCGATTTGCATGGCACCCGTGTTTGATGAGTCACGGAGAACACCCGCGACAGTGAGCTTTTCATTGCCGTGAACGTGGCTGTCGGTAACCCGGTAACCGTTTGAGTGCGGAATGGTCATGCCGAATGGTGCGATGAAGTGAGATTCGGGCGTGACCTTGCCGGCATCAATCGCGGTGGCGGCGGTAACCATCTTCATGGTCGAACCGGGTTCGAACGAGGTTCTGAAAACTCGTGATCCACGATTCTCTACCGAAGATTTGCTCGGTTCGTTCGGGTCATAACTCGGCGCATCGGCAGCAACCAGAATCTTGCCGGTCTTGACCTCGATTACGACAGCGGTTCCCCAGTCGGCCCGGAGCTTTGCAACGTTCGCGGTCAAAATTTGCTGGGCAAAATACTGCAAATCCGCATTGATCGTGAGCTTGATCTTCTTGCCAGGAACTGCAGCCTTGGTCGTGATGGCACTCGAAGGAATCTTGATTCCGTCAACACCCTTTTCGAAGGTTTCCTCGCCATCCTTGCCCGCTAGGCAGGCGTTCTGGGCGACTTCGATGCCCTCGAGCGGAAGCCCATCCGGGTCTAGGAAGCCGAGGATGCCACCTGCGACGGCACCGTTTGGATAAATTCGTGCCGGGCGTGGGTCATAGAACAGCCAAGGAATATCAAGCTTCTTGATTTGGCGATAGACCGAGGCGTCGACGGCCTTAGCCACCTGAGAGTACTTGCCGGTGCCGATCAACTTGGCCAGCACCTCAGGCTGGGTCTGACCAAACAAGGCAGCCAATTCGGTTGCAGCCTGCTCGACACTGATTAGAACCTTTTGGCCGTTCACAGTTCGGTCGAATGGTGCCACGATGTCTGGAGCTGCGTTCACGTCATACTTGAAAACCGTGTGAGCGAGAACCTTGTTTGCACCGTCGGTGATATCTCCGCGAAGCGAAGGCAAAACTCGCGAAACTGCGCGATTTGAATATGACTTTGCGTTGATGGCGTCGGCTTCGATGATCTGAAGATCAATCAGGCGCGCCCCAAATAGAACGGCAATGGCGACAACGGAGATCTGGATTTTGCGCAGTCTGCGTTTAGGGTCGCCAGGCGTCAGATATGTCATCTGCCGACCTGCCTTGAACTAGTGAGTTGGTGACGCTGGGATGCCGCCACTAGTAGAAACTACCGAACTAACCGCGCTTGGAGTGTTAGCGACATTCGCCTTTACAGCAACAAAGCCAGCTGCCTGCGGAGTGCCGGTGGCGACGGTGTTGGTTGCATCGGCGGCGAGGGTCGAAGTTGGGTCAGCGATCACCGAAGTGCGAATCATTGCTGAGTTAGGCACGAGGTTGCGTGACACACGGCCATCCGCGGTTAGTGCTGCCTTTGGCTTGCCGAAAACCTTCTGGTCTTCGAGGCGAAGGAAAACTGGGTTGGCGTTAGAAATCATGCCAAGCTTTTCGGCCGCGTTAGCTAGGTTCTGCTGTGAAGCAAGAGAGTCAACCTGCTGGCCAAGAATCTGAGTGGTGGTGGTTAGTTCGCGCTTCTCGGTCTGAAGGTGAGAAAGCTCGTAAACCGAGCTAGAAGTGGCAATGTGAAGCAGCAACTGGAAAATGGCGATAGCAACCGCACCGAGGGTGATGGTGGCTACTACGACTCGGCTCGAAGGCGAGCTGGTTAGACCTGAGAGGTTGATTGAGCGGAGGCTGGCGCGATCCGGCAGCTGACGTGCTGATCTTGGTGCCTGGGTCAAACGAACGGTGCTCATGCTGCTCTCCGGATCTTTTCTGCCGCACGAAGTCGCACCGATGCGGCTCGTGGGTTGATTGCAATTTCTTCAGCGGTAGCAGCCTCGGCGCCCTTCACCAAAAGGCGAAGAACTGGGGCGTGCTCAGGAAGTTCAAATGGAAGCTCAAGAGGAGCCGAGGAGTTGGCAGCTGCAACTAGCGCCTGCTTGACGATGCGGTCTTCGAGTGAGTGATAAGACAAGACAACGATGCGACCGCCGACAGCCAGTGAACGAATCGATGCCGGCATGGTGCGCTCTAGAACCTCTAGTTCGCCGTTGACCTCGATGCGTAGCGCCTGGAAGACACGCTTGGCCGGGTGGCCGCTGCTCTTGCCAGGGATGAACGGGATTACCTTGGCGATTAGGCCGGCAAGTTCGGTGCTGGTGGTGAACGGCTTGGTCTTGCGAGCCTCAACGATTGCCTTGGCAACACCCTTGGCGTAGCGCTCCTCGCCGAACTCCTTGAAGATTCGAGCTAGGTCCTGCTCTGAGTATGAGTTCACGATGTCTGCCGCGGTCTTGCCCTCGGTGGCATCCATGCGCATGTCCAGCGGAGCCTCGTATGAATAAGCGAAGCCGCGGTCAGCTTCGTCAAGCTGCATTGATGAAACACCGAGGTCGAGCAAGATGCCGTGAACCTCGTCGATGCCCAACTCATCCAAGACATCTTCGATTTCTTCGTAGACGGCGTGAACCAGGTGGGTGCGGTCGCTGAAACGAGCAAGACGTTCGCCGGCTAGCGCCAGCGCATTGGTGTCACGGTCGATGCCGACCAAAGTTAGGTTTGGGAAACGCTCTAGGAAAGCTTCGCTGTGCCCACCCAGGCCCAAAGTGCCATCGACGAAAACTGCGCCTTCGACCTCTAGGGCCGGTGCCAATAGCTCGATAGTGCGCTCCAGGGTGACCGGGGCATGTAGTTCAGAAATCTTCTTTGACATTTTTTATCCGGAAGATCCTGTGTCTAGAACCCCATCCATTCGCCGCGAGCTTGGTTATCGCAGTTATGAACGGGTGGAGATCTAGCAACAGGCTAGAAGAGTCCCGGAATCACCTCCTCCGAAACATTCGAGAAGGAAGCCTCGTGGTTTGCGAGGAAGTCGCTCCATGCCTTTGCATCCCAGATTTCAGCACGGTTACCGACACCGATTACGACTAGATCTTTGTCAAGGCCGGCGTACTGACGCAGGGTTGCCGGGATGGTTACACGGCCCTGCTTGTCAGGCTGCTCGTCCGAGGCTCCTGAAAGGAAGATTCGAAGGTAGTTGCGAGCCTCGGCATTGGTGACTGGAGCCTGGCGAATCTTGTCGTTGACCAAAGCGAACTCAGCAGCGCTGAAGACGAACAAGCAGCGGTCCTGACCGCGAGTGATTACGAGACCACCCTGGAGTTCTTCGCGGAATTTGGCAGGGAGAATGACGCGACCCTTTTCATCCAACTTTGGTGAGTGCTGGCCTAGAAGCATCGGTTCCCCCTTTCTCAACTTTGAATTTCCGCTTTACTCCACTTTACCCCACTTTGTTCCACCTACCTAATATTTTTGCCATATTTTTCGCTTCGGCGTGTCGTAATTACCAATAAATAACAGGGATATAACGAGTGGAGGGAAATGGAGCGAAAGGGATCTAAAATGGCCAAAAAAGTACCCCCGAACCGAAGTTCGAGGGTTGCTGTGGAGAGATTTTTAGTTAGTCGCCCTGGCGACGGTTCCAACGCTCTTCAAAAAGGTTTCGAGCCTGCGACTTTGCCGTAGGTTTTGCATTTGCTCCAGAAGATTGCTTCGCCTGACCGGTCGCACCCAGGTTTGAGCTAGCCACAATCAAACCGGTGAGCATCACCAAGAAGGCAAATAGCCCGAAGAATGCGACCTGAATGATCACCGCGAAAACGATGAGGGAAACGCCGATTAGCCCAATGGCTAGGCCCAAGATCATGCGCGCAGGAGTTCTCGAACCAGAAATCTTGTTGGCGAGGTTTGGGTCAGATTCATAAAGACCGCGCTCGAGCTCGTCTAATAGCCGCTGCTCACGCTCTGAAAGTGCCATGCTGTCCTCCGCTGATAGTTCAAGACTACGCGCCTTCGCCACTTATGTAAACGAGTCGGGAGGCTAGGCTATTCCTGTGAATGAATCAGCGACCCTACTTGAACTAATTCAAGAAAACCTTGATGAGTTTTGCGTTTCACGCAGGGCTGACTTCCACAGCATCTCACCCGATTTAGTTCCGGTGGTTGACTACACACAAAGCCTGCTCGCTGGCGGAAAGCGCTTTCGCGCACTGTTCTGCTACTGGTCTTGGGTAGGCGCGCTTTCCACGGCTTCGATTCGCCAGAGCGAGTCTGAGCGTCAGGCCTCTGCCGCCGCCATGGTCGGCGTCACCGCCGCGCTTGAGATGTTCCATGCCGCAGCGCTGGTTCACGATGATCTTCTCGACCAGTCAGACACTCGTCGCGGCGCGCCAGCGGTTCACAAGCGTTTCGAGGCGCTCCACAAAGAATCTGGTTGGGCTGGCAGCCCTGAGCGTTTCGGCGTTGCCGGTTCAGTGCTCGTAGGCGACCTTATGCTCGGTTGGAGCAGTGAAATCTTTGGCAATGCCCTGCTCGCAGCACCGAACAGCGAGATTGAGACCGCTTGTCGCAATGAGTTCAGCAAGATGCGTGTTGAGGTTATGGCCGGCCAATACCTCGACGTACTCGAAGAGAACTCGGCATCAACGCGTTCGGTTGACGAAGCATTTGGCCGTGCCAATCGAGTGATGCTCTACAAGACTGCGAAATACAGCATTGAAGCACCGATGCTGATCGGCGCCGCATTCGCTGGAGCCGAGGCTGGTCTTCTTCGTGGCCTTTCAGCTTTCGGCATTCCACTGGGCATGGCCTTCCAGTTGCGAGATGACATCCTTGGTGTTTTCGGCGACCCAGCAGTGACGGGCAAGCCGGCGGGCGATGACCTTCGCGAAGGCAAGCGAACCGTTTTGGTCGCGCTGACGCTGCAAAACCTGAACCCATCGATTGGCCGAATTTTCGAAGAACTTTTGACAAGCCGCGATCTCGAAGCCGAACAGATTGCCTTCATGCAGCAAACCATCACCGAATCTGGCGCACTCGCCAAGACCGAGCGGATGATGGAAGAGCTCGCCGAGGAGAGCTTGAACGCACTCGAGAGCCTAGATATTGACCCTCGGGCCAAGGAACAACTTCGCGCGTTGGCGCTAAAGGTGATTAACCGAGAGGCTTAGAGAGCCTGAACCATGGCCAGGCGGCGAACTGCCGACTTGTGCCCTTTGAGCAAGAACTCCATTGGGGTGCCTGGCAATTGATCGTCGTGGGTGTACAACCACTCGACGGCCTGATCCATTGAATAACCAGAGTCCAAAAGCACGATGATGGTGCCGTGCAGGCTAGCCAGTGGCTCCCCATCCACGATGGTTTCTGCCGGAATGCTAATCACTCCGTCGCGCTTCACAGCGACCAGGTGGTGCTCTTCGATGTAGCGTCGAACTCGACCTAGCGGAACACCCATAAGGTCGGCTGCGTCGGGAACGGTAATCCAAGATGCCACTGAGGCTAATACATCACTCACACCACAAGATTGCCACACCTTTGCGCCTGAGCCTAAACAAAGCCCGCCTGTGGCACGATATTGACATGAATCGATCAGTGGCAAATGTCTAATCTCATTGGCCAAGTGGTTGGAAATCGCTACCTGATTGAACGTCAGCTAGCTAGCGGTGGCATGGCAACGGTCTATCTGGCCAACGACCAAAGACTCGACCGCGAAGTCGCTCTCAAAGTGATTCATCCTCACCTAGCTAACGACCAGACCTTCCAAGAGAAGTTCGTTCTAGAGGCGAAAACAGCCGCAAAACTATCTCACCCAAATCTGGTTAATGTCTTCGACCAGGGCACGGATGGCGCGACAACGTTTCTGGTCATGGAATACGTTTCGGGCATAACGCTCCGCGATGCTTTGAAGGAATATGGCCCACTGCCGGCACTTCGTGCGCTCGAGATGTTGGCTCAAATTCTCTCTGGCCTGGCCGCAGCCCACCGAGCTGGAATCCTGCACCGCGATCTAAAACCAGACAATGTTCTGCTTGCAGACGATGGTCGCGTCAAGCTTGGCGACTTCGGCCTGGCGCGTGCAATCACCGAGCACACTAATAGCGGCGACCTGGTCGGCACAATTGCCTATCTCTCCCCAGAGCTCGTAACTCGCGGTCTTGCCGACGCCCGCAGCGACGTCTATGCGGCCGGCATTTTGCTCTTTGAGCTTCTAACCGGCAAGCAACCTTTCGAAGGCGAACAGGCCGTTCAAATCGCTTACCAGCACGCGAACTCAACAGTGCCAGCACCATCGATTCTCGCGCCGGCTACCCCGGTCGCGATCGACAAGTTGGTCGCCTGGTCAACCTCTAAATTGCCAGCCGATCGGCCCGCAGACGCCGGCGAACTGCTCACCAAGGTGAACGCACTTATCGCAGACATCAAGGCCGGCAAGACTCAGCAGACCACTGTTATGGACTTCACCCTAGGTAGCGGCACCAATGCGACCCAAGTAATCGGCACCACCGATGCAAACGCCACGCAACTTCTGACCCCTGTCGCAGGCGACCCAAACGCAACCGCATTGATTAACGGCAGCTCAGATTTAGTCGGTGCAAACCCAGGTAGCGCCGACTTCAACTTGAACGACTACGACAACACATTCGACGCCTCGGCAACGCAAGTTCTTCAACCTCTAACCGAGACCGATTCTGACAACGAGTCTCAGTTCGGCCAACGCCGAGTCGGCCTAAAACTCTTGATTGCGACCTTCCTCGTGGTGCTGCTTGGCAGCGGAGCCGGCTGGTGGTTTGGTAGTGGTCCGGGAGCACTCGCAGCAGTGCCTACTTTGACCAGCCGAACAGTAGTTTCGGCAGAAGCTGCCCTCGCAGTTCTCGCGCCAAAGATCACGCTGGTGAACGAAAACAGCTCAACCGTCACCAAGGGTCTAGTTATCCGAACCGAACCGGCCGCAGGTTCATACTTGGCCAAGGGTTCAGACTTGAAGCTGTTCGTGTCACTGGGCCCGAAGCTCGTTGCCGCGCCTTCGCTAAAGGGCCTGAATGTTGCCGAAGCTACAGCTAAATTGCTGGGCGCCGGCTTCAAGCTGGGTGCGGTCAATTCTTGGTTCGACGCCAACCCAATCGGCCAGGTATACGACTACCTTGGCGCCGATGGCACTCCGATTCCTGAAGGGACCTCGATCGATCTGAGCGTTTCGCTCGGCCCGATTCCTGTTGTCTCAGGCATCGACCAGGCCATCGCGGTCACAGCGATCGAGGCTACCGGCCTGAAGATTTCGGCGATCGAATCAGAGTTCAGTGACACCGTCGCACCGGGCAAAGCGATCGGGCTTGTTCCGCAGACCAAACCTCTAGGCGCCGGCGGTTCTGTCAAACTATTGATTTCCAAGGGCCCAAACCTGGTGCTGATGCCAAAGGTAGTTGGCGAAACCGTGCTCGCAGCCAAGGCGCTGCTAGAAAACGCAGGCTTGACCGTTCTTGTGAACACCGACCAGTTGCAGAGCAAATGGGGCATCGTCAAGGTGAAGCGAGCGAGCGAAGCAGTTGGCGCGAAGCTCAAGGCCGGTTATTCGGTCACCATTTCCACTAAATAGATCTTGTATTCGGCAGGCAGCCGGGCATCAAAAAAGGCGACCCAACGGGGTCGCCTTTTTCGTGTTTAGATTTATCGCTTTGACAGCTGCTCTGCCACCAAGAAGGCAAGCTCGAGCGACTGCATGTGGTTGAGGCGTGGGTCGCATAGTGACTCGTAGCGCTCCTCGAGAGCCGCCTCATCGATTGGGTCCGAGCCGCCTAGGCACTCGGCAACATCGTCACCGGTGAGCTCAACGTGAACTCCGCCAGGGAATGTTCCAGCAGCCTTGTGAACCTCGAAGAAGCCGAGGACTTCATCCATGACGTCGTCGAAACGACGTGACTTGTAGCCGTTCTTGGTTGTGATGCCGTTGCCGTGCATCGGGTCGGTGATCCACAGTGGGTTCGCCTCAGAGTCGCGCACTGCCTCGACAAGCTTTGGCAGTTCCTCGCGAATCTTGCCGGCACCCATACGAGTGATGAACGTCAAGCGACCAGGCTCGCGGTTCGGGTCTAGCTTTTCGATCAGTTCGACAACATCTTCAACCTGGGTGGTTGGGCCAAGCTTGACACCAATCGGGTTGCGAACTCGTGACAGGTAGTCAACGTGCGCGTGGTCCATCTGACGGGTGCGCTCACCAATCCAGATGAAGTGACCCGAGGTCAAGTATGGGTTTCCGGTGCGAGAGTCAATGCGAGTCAAAGGACGCTCGTAGTCCATCAACAGACCCTCGTGGCTCACATAGAACTCGGTGGTGCGTAGCTCGTTGAAGTCGGCGCCGCAGGCAGCCATGAACTTGATTGCGCGGTCGATTTCCTGAGCTAGCGACTGGTAGCGGGCGTTTGCCGGATTGTCGGCAAAGCCACGGTTCCACTCGTGCACCGAACGAAGGTCAGCAAAGCCACCCTGGGTGAAGGCGCGGATTAGGTTCAGGGTTGAGGCACTGGTGTGATATGCCTTCAACATGCGGTTCGGGTCTGGCACGCGAGCTGCCTCGGTGAAGTCGTAACCGTTCACAATGTCGCCTCGGTAAGCCGGCAGGGTCACATCGCCACGAGTCTCGGTGTCGCTTGAACGCGGCTTGGCAAACTGGCCAGCCATGCGGCCCATCTTGATAACAGGCATCGAAGCACCGTAGGTCAAAACCACCGCCATCTGCAGCAAGGTCTTCACGCGGTTGCGAATGCGGTCTGCAGTTGCGTCGGCAAAGGTCTCGGCACAGTCTCCACCCTGGAGCAAGAACGCCTTGCCAGAGGCAGCCTCAGCCAAACGCGAGCGAAGGATGTCTACCTCACCGGCGAAAACGAGCGGCGGCTGAATGGCAAGCTCGGCGCGAACCGCGGCAACCTGAGCGGCGTCTGGCCAGGTTGGTTGCTGCTTGGCAGGCAGAGTCAAATAGTTGTCGAGTCCCGCGATGACGTTCGGGGCTGCGTTAACTACTGGTTCATTCATTGTGTTTTCCTACCTGACTCCCCTAGCGAGCTAGACGAGCGCGCTTTTCTTTTACTGATGATGCGTATGCATCCACGTATTCTTGACCGCTCAACTGCTTGAGCTCATACATGATCTCGTCGGTGACCGCACGCAGAACGATTCGGTCGCCCTCCATGCCATCAAAGCGAGAAAAATCTAGGGGTGCGCCGACAACTATGCCGATGCGGCGAATCTTTGGCATCCGCTGGCCGATTGGCTGCACCTTTTCGGTGTCAATCATTGCCACCGGGATGATTGGGACCTTGGCCTCGAGAGCCATTCGGGCGATTCCGGTGCGTCCGCGGTAAAGGCGGCCATCCGGGCTTCTGGTGCCCTCAGGGTAGATGCCGAGCACCAGACCCTGAGCTAGCACGCCGAGGCCAGTGTTTAGCGAGGCTTCGGATGCCTTACCGCCTGAGCGGTCGATTGGCAGCTGACCGGTCGCCTTGAAGAACCAACGAGTTAGCGCACCCTTGGCACCCTTGCCGGTGAAGTACTCGCTCTTCGCCAGGAAGACAACCGGGCGACGGCTCATCAGAGGTAGAAAAATCGAGTCTGAAAAAGACAGGTGGTTGCTGGCCAGGATGGCTGCGCCTGAGGTTGGAATGTTTTCCATGCCGCGAACCCAAGGTCTAAACAACACGCGAAGAAGAGGACCGAGGACGAAGGTCTTCAGAATAAAGTAAGCCACTTCGCCTCCCTCAGGTGTTTTGACTCGAACTTATAGTTTATCGGTCGCGGAAAGCGACCCGCACTAGGTCGGCAGCGCCGACAACGCCGGCATCATTGACGAATTCGGCGGTTGTGATCTTGAGTTCCGGACGATATCCGCGAGCCGGCAGGTGGGCAAGGTATGCCTCACGAATTGGGTCGAGCAATAGATCGCCCGCAGCGCTAACGCCACCGCCGATAACTACAACCTCAGGGTCCAAAACGGCCACCAGGCTGCCAATCGCCTGACCAAGCCAAGCGCCCAATTCGCGCAGGATGCGCAGAGCGCCTTCATCATTTTCAAGGATGGCCTTATAGACCTCTAGGCCAGTAAGTTGGCCGGCCTCGGCTTCAATTTCACGAAGACGCTTGCCGCTAGGGTCGTTCGATGCCGCCAATTCTTTGGCTGCTCGCAACAAAGCTGTGCCTGAAGCGTAAGACTCGAGGCAGCCATTCTGACCGCAACCGCAAGCGCGACCGTTTGGCACTACGCGTAGGTGACCAAGTTCTCCTGCGATTCCAAAGCCGCCACGCAGCATGTGTGAATCGGCGATAATCGCACCGCCAACACCGGTCCCGATAGTCAGCATGATCATGTGCTTATAGCCTCGGCCGGCGCCATACCGGTATTCAGCCCAACCAGCAGCATTGGCATCATTTTCGATGATTACCGGAATGCTTAACTTGGCCTCGAGCTTCGCCTTGAAAGGCTCATTTCGCCAGCTGATGTTTGGCGCATAGATGATGGTCGACTGGTCGGCATCGATAAAGCCGGCCGCTGCTACGCCAGCGCCGATTACTTCGTGCCCTTCAGAGAGGCGCGCGATCAAGCCGACTACTGCATCCACCATGGCATCTGGATCACCGGCCGGCGAAGGCACGCGCTCTTCTAGAACAATCTGGCCGTGGGCATCGACTAGCGCACCGGCGATCTTGGTTCCGCCGATGTCAATTCCGATAGCGTGCATGCCCAACCTCCATAAAAACTTGCTTTCGCAACTCAAAGTTTAGCGACCCGATGACCGCTAGAGTTGTGGAAACAAGTGAGCCAAGGAGTGACGATGAAGTCTTATGACATCGAACCGCTAGTCGTTTCTGCTGAGACCGAGAACATCACCGACCTGCTAGAGGCTCGCGTAGCGAAGACACCAGACCTCGCACTTTTCTCTGTTGAGCAGGCCGAGGGTCGCTGGGTCGACGTGTCGGCCAAAGACTTCCACTCCAAGGTTGTTGCCCTAGCTAAGGGCCTTGTTGCAGCTGGCATTCAGCCTGGTCAGGCAGTTGCCATCATGAGCCGCACGCGTTTTGAGTGGACACTAATTGACTTTGCCATCTGGTATGCCGGCGCAGTTTCGGTGCCAATTTACGAGAGCTCGGCGCCATCACAAATGGAATGGATTCTCTCCGACTCAGATTCTGTCGCCGTCTTCCTCGAGACTGATGAGCACGTCGAGCGCTTTGAACAGATCAAGGCTGGTGCTCCCCTGGTTCGCAAAGTGTGGACCATCGAATCAGATGCCATTGAGCAGCTAATCAAAGTTGGCCGCGATGTGACCGACGACGTTATCGCTGCAAAGCGCAAGAGTTCAAAGTTGCGCGACCTCGCGACCATCATCTACACCTCGGGCACGACCGGCAAACCAAAGGGTTGCGAACTTACCCACCGCGGTTTCGTCGAGCTAAGCAAGAACGCCACACTCGAGCTTCCTCAGGTGGTCGCCGAAGGCGCCAGCACACTTCTCTTCTTGCCTCTGGCACACGTCTTTGCGCGCTTTATCGAAGTTCTTTGCGTTCACGGCGGAGTCAAGGTTGGCCACCAACCAGACTCGAAGAACGTCGGGCCAGCGATGGCTTCGTTCCACCCAACGTTCTTGCTCGCAGTCCCAAGAGTGTTCGAGAAGGTTTATAACTCGGCCGAGCAAAAGGCCGAGGCGGCCGGCAAGGGCAAAATATTCCGTACCGCGGCTCACAGCGCCATTGGCTATTCAAAAGCCCTTGACACGGCTGCAGGGCCTTCCCTGGCTCAGAAACTTCGCCACAGGCTATTCGATGTTTTGGTTTACAAGAAACTGCGCGCCGCAATGGGTGGCCAGGTGAAATACGCCGTGTCTGGCGGTGCACCTCTGGGTGCACGTCTCGGCCACTTCTACCGCGCCATCGGGCTGATTGTGCTCGAGGGCTATGGCCTCACCGAAACCACCGCTCCTGCCATGATTGGTCGACCAGACAGCCTAAAGATTGGCAAGGTCGGTCGCGTTCTCCCTGGCACCGGCATCAAGATTGCCGAGGATGGCGAGATCTGGCTTCGTGGCAATAACATCCTGCGCGGCTACTGGCGTAACCCAGAGGCAACCGCAGCCGCCATGGATGGCGAATGGTTCAAGACCGGCGACATCGGCGAGCTCGATGAAGATGGTTTCTTGAGCATCACTGGTCGCAAAAAGGAACTCCTAGTAACCGCCGGTGGCAAGAACGTTGCACCGGCACCGCTCGAAGACCCGCTTCGCGCCGACCCACTCGTTGGCCAGGCAGTTGTCATCGGCGACAAGCGCCCGTTCATCGCCGCTCTTATTTCACTCGATGCAGAGATGTTGCCGATTTGGTTGGCCAATAACGGTGCTGACAAGAACATGTCACTTGCCCAGGCGGCCAAGTCGCCGATTGTTTTAGCCGAGATCCAAAAGGCTATCGATCGAGTGAATCGTCACTTCTCGCGCGCGGAATCGATTCGCAAGTTCGTGGTTATCGACCAAGAGCTGACCGAAGAATCCGGCCACTTGACCCCGTCGCTGAAAATCAAGCGTGAGGCCGTGCTTCGTGATTTCGCCCCAGCTATTGCCGAGATTTACGGTTCAGCCCCAGACACATCCGAGATTGTTTAGTTCATAAACCAATCGGTATCGCGCAGGTTCTTCATGGCCTGCTTGCGCTCATCACTTTCAAGGCGCCCGAGATAAACCATGCCGTCTAGGTGGTCGCACTCGTGCTGCAGTGCCTGAGCCATCAGACCACTGCCCGAAAGTTCAACCCGGTTGCCTTCTAGGTCGATTCCGACAGCCTTTGCAGTTTGGAACCTCGGGGTTTTGTGCCACAAACCAGGCACCGATAGGCAGCCCTCGTCAACCAGAACCTGTTCGCCACCGAGCTCGGTGATTTCTGGGTTGATTAGGTAACCGACTTTGCCGTCAACGTTGTAGCTGAAAGCGCGAAGGTTAACCCCAATTTGAGGGGCGGCAACGCCGGCACGACCAGGCAATTTGGTGGTGTCAATCAGATCTTCGATCAGCGACTTTACCTTGTCATCGATAACCAGGATGGGGTCACAGACGGTGCGCAAAACCGGGTCGCCATACAGGCGAATTTCACGAACTGCCATCGGCTTATAGTGGGCTGTTTAGACCGTCAACCACAAGAGCTGCAAGCTCACGGGCTGCGTCGCGGGTTCCCTTGCGGAGGTCCTTGAACTTGATTACCGAACCGGCAGCAAGAGCTGGGTCATAAGGGATGCGAACCACGTGGCGAACACGAGTCTTGAAGTGCTGCTCAATCTCGTCTAGCTTCACCAGCTGGGTCGCCTGAGTCGCAGTGTTAAGGGCAACAATCGAGTTGCGAACTAGGTCGCCGTAACCGTTTGCCTCGAGCCAGGTTAGGGTCTCAGAAGCCAAACGAGCCTCATCAACAGAACCACCCGAAACGATAACAAGACCGTTGGCGCGCTGAAGAGTCGGACGCATAACCGAGTGCACAATGCCGGTTCCGCAGTCGGTCAAAACGATCGAGTAGTAGCGGGCAGCCATGTCGGCAACTACGTTGTAGTCACCCTCGTCGAACGCTTCCGAAAGCATTGGGTCGCTGTCTGAAGCCAAGACGTCTAGACGAGTTACGTCACGAGAAACCATGGTTGAAAAGTCGGTGAAACCATCGATAGCTGCGGCGCGGTTAACCACGTCGCGAACGGTGAAACGAGTCGACTTGCTGACGCGCTCCGCGAGGGTACCGCGGTCTGGGTTGGCATCGATTGCGATGATTCGGTCTTCGCGAGAAAGCGCCAGCGCCATGCCCAGCAGGGTGCTGACGGTGGTCTTGCCAACGCCACCCTTTCGGGTTAGGACTGGCAAGAACTTTGCGCCGCCTTCGAGGGTCGCGCCGATGCGGGCATCGATGGCCTTCTGCTCGCGAACCTTCAGTGAATCACCGAGGTTGATGGTCTTTAGCGACAAGAAGTATAGGAAACGGCGGAAGCCTGATTCAGGGGCTGGGCGGTTTCGAGCTGACACGTCGATCAGACGGTCGGCCGTTAGCATCGCTGCAGGCTCTGGCTGGTCGAAGCTTTCGCCACGCAGGCTGTCGCGACGTGAATAGTTGCTGCGACGGACTGGCTCAAGTGAGGTGTCTGGCTGAGCCTGGAAACGTGGCTCCTCCGCGATGATCTCAATCGATGAGGTGCTCGGGGTGACGTCGACCGCGCCGGCGTCTACGGCGATCTCAGCAAGTGAGTGGCTCTTCTCGACGGTGATGTCGGTAGCCGGTCGCGGTGCCAAAAAGTCAGTTGACTCATCTTCTGGTTTCTTGCCCCAAATAGCCAAACCGATCTCCTTTAATCTCGTAACGTATCAGCGCTGCCGAAGGCGCGCTCGAAGTACCGAAAACGTACGCCCAAGTCTACCTGAACGCCATGTAAACGGTTTAGTGCTTATTCTGCGACGACAACCACGATCAAGTCACCGGCATCAACGGCCTGAGTCTTTGAAACAGCCAGTCGGCGAACCACACCAGCGATGTTGGAAGTAATGGTTGCCTCCATCTTCATCGCTTCGATGGTTGCGATCGGCTGACCGACCTCGACGTGCGCGCCTTCAACGGTCTGCAGCGTAACCACACCCGAGAACGGAGCAGCCACGTGGCCGAGGTTGCCGGCATCGGCCTTTTCGGCCTGAACTGTGTCGACTGCGATCTTGCGGTCGCGAACGTTGATTGGGCGAAGCTGGCCGTTGAGGGTTGCCATTACAGTGCGGAAACCCTTGGCATCCGGCGTACCGATTGCCTCCAGTCCGACGTAGAGACGAACACCCTTGGCGATCTCAACGACGTGCTCACGGCCCTGTTCTAGACCATAGAGGTAATCCACGGTGTCAATCTGGTCGAGGTTGCCATAGGTTTCCTGAGACTTCAGGAATTCGGCAGTCGGGCCAGGGAACAATAGTCGGTTCAAGGTTGAACGACGAACTGCAGAGTCGCTGCCAACAAGCGAGGCTAGGTCTTCAGCAGAAACCGGGGTAACCCCAAACTTCGGGTGCTTGCCCTGAAGAACCTTGGTGCGGAACGGCTCTGGCCAACCACCAGGCAGGTCGCCGAGCTCGCCGGCCATGAAGCCAACAACTGAGTCCGGTACATCGTAGTTCTGCGGGTTTTGCGCAAAATCAGCAGGGTCGGCATTCACGGCAACTAGGTGCAGTGCTAGGTCGCCAACCACCTTCGATGACGGGGTCACCTTGGTTGGACGGCCAAGAATCTCGTTCGCCGAGGCATACATGTTCTCGACCTTTTCGAACTGGTCACCTAGACCAAGTGCGATTGCCTGCTGGCGAAGGTTTGAAAGCTGACCGCCTGGAATCTCGTGGTGGTAGACCCGACCGGTTGGGCCTGGAAGACCAGACTCGAACGGGTGGTAGACCTTGCGGACGGCCTCCCAGTATGGCTCGAGCTCGGCAACCGCAGACAGTGGGATGCCGCTGTCTCGTTCGGTGTGTGCAAGCGCGGCGACCAAAGCCGAGGCCGAAGGCTGGCTGGTAGTGCCGGCCATCGGTGCGCTAGCAACGTCGACTGCGTCAACTCCGGCGCCGATAGCAGCCATCAAGGTTGCCAACTGGCCACCAGCGGTGTCGTGAGTGTGTAGGTGAACCGGAAGATCGAAGCGTTCGCGCAGGGCCTTCACAAGCTTCTCAGCGGCGGCTGGACGAAGAAGGCCTGCCATGTCCTTGATTGCGATGATGTGAGCGCCGGCATCGACAATCTGCTGAGCCAGGTTCAAGTAGTAGTCAAGCGTGTAGAGCTTCTCTTCTGGGTCAAGTAGGTCTGCGGTGTAGCACAGAGCAACCTCAGCCACCGCGGTGCCGGTCTTCAGAACGGCATCGATTGCCGGCTTCATCTGGTCAACATCGTTGAGAGCGTCGAAGATGCGGAAGATGTCTACGCCGGTTGCCGCTGCCTCGGCCACGAAGGCCTCGGTTACCTCGGTTGGATAAGGGGTGTAGCCAACGGTGTTGCGGCCGCGAAGTAGCATCTGGATGCAAAGGTTAGGCATCGCCTGGCGAAGTGCTGCCAGACGCTCCCAAGGGTCTTCACCCAAGAAGCGAAGAGCAACGTCATAGGTCGCGCCACCCCAAGCTTCAACCGAAAGAAGCTGAGGAGTTAGGCGAGAAACATACGGCGCCACCTGGATTAGGTCACGGCCACGGACACGAGTAGCCAAAAGCGACTGGTGGGCATCGCGGAAAGTGGTGTCGGTGACAGCAACTTGAGTCTGAGCACGAAGCGCCTTGGCGAAACCGGTCGGGCCAAGCTCAAGCAAACGCTGGCGTGAACCCGATGGTGCCGGAGTGTTGATGTTGATTGCCGGCAACTTTGCCGCCGGAGTCAGCTGGTGACCGCGTGGGCCATTTGGCTGGTTTACTGTGACGTCGGCCAGCCAAGAAATGATCTTGGTTCCGCGGTCCTGTGATGGCTTCGCAGTGAAAAGCTCCGGGTGCTCATCGATGAACGAGGTGCTTAGGTCGCCGGTGGCGAAAATCTCATCGGCAAGAACTGCCTGCAAGAACGCGATGTTAGTAGAAACTCCACGGATGCGGAACTCGGCCAGACCGCGCTTGGCGCGAGTGACGGCGGTCTTGAAGTCGCGACCGGTCGCGATCAACTTGACCAGCATCGAGTCGAAGTATGGGCTGACTTCGGCACCGGTTGAGACGGTTCCACCATCCAGGCGGATGCCGGCGCCACCAGGCGAACGGTATGTGGTGATCTTGCCGGTGTCTGGGCGGAAGTTTGCTGCCGGATCCTCGGTGGTGATGCGGCACTGAATCGCAAAGCCGTGCATCTGGATCTTGTCTTGGGTTAGACCTAGGTCAACCAGGCTCTCCCCCGCGGCGATGCGCATCTGGCTCTGCACCAAGTCAACATCCGAGATTTCTTCGGTGACGGTGTGCTCAACCTGGATGCGCGGGTTCATCTCGATGAAGACGTGCTTGCCGGCGTTCGGGCCAACGGTATCGATCAAGAACTCGACGGTTCCAGCATTCTGGTAGCCGATCTGTGAAGCAAAGGCAACGGCGTCGCGGTAAAGGGTCTCACGAAGTTCATCGGTGATCTTCGGCGCAGGAGCGATCTCAACAACCTTCTGGTTGCGGCGCTGAATCGAGCAGTCGCGCTCGAACAGGTGCACCACGTTGCCGTGGGTGTCGGCCAAAATCTGAACTTCGATGTGGCGTGGGCGTAGAACAGCCTGCTCCAAGAAAACACGTGGGTCACCAAATGCACTGTCGGCTTCACGAGAGGCCTCGACCAATGCGGCACGAAGATCCTTGGCTTCGGCGACGCGGCGCATGCCACGGCCACCACCACCGGCAACTGCCTTTACGAAGATTGGGAAACCGATCTTTTCGGCGTGAGCGATTAGCTCATCAACATCAGCAGACTGAGGCGAAGAAGCCAAAACTGGAACACCGGCACGGATTGCAGATTCCTTTGCGGTGACCTTGTTGCCAGCCATCTCGAGCACATCCGAGCTTGGGCCAATGAAGGTAATGCCGTTAGCCTTGGCAGCCTCAGCAAGCTCAGGGTTCTCGGACAAGAAACCGTAACCAGGGTAAATCGCGTCGGCGCCGCTCTCAAGGGCAACACGGATGATCTCAGAGACGTCAAGGTACGCGCGAACCGGGTGACCGATCTCACCGATCTGGTAGGCCTCATCGGCCTTTAGACGGTGAGTCGAGTTGCGGTCTTCATAAGGGAAAACGGCAACTGTCTTTGCGCCAAGTTCGTAAGCGGCTCTAAAAGCACGAACAGCAATTTCGCCACGGTTGGCAACCAGGATCTTCTTGAACATTAGGTAATTCTATCGGCTAAATGAACCAATAAAGGCGCGGAAACATAGATGTAACGCGGGATTACGCTGCGCGAATGGCGCGATTAGACCGCTTTGCGGTTTAGGCGACGAGCGGCAAGCTCATCCATGTCGTCAACGTGACTTTCCTTCATGTTGACCAGGCTTGCTTCGACCTCGCGAAGAACGCGGCCGATTGCAATTCCGAAGACACCCTGACCGCGACCGAGAAGGTCCATGACCTCGTCCTGAGTGGTGCAGAGGTAAACGCGAGCGCCGTCAGACATCAAAGTGATTGAGGCGAGGTCGTTGATTCCGGCCGCGCGCAGCTGGTCAACTGCGATGCGAATCTGTTGCAGTGAAACTCCGGTGTCGAGCAAGCGCTTGACGAGCTTTAGAACCAAGATGTCGCGGAATGCATAAAGACGCTGTGAACCTGAACCGTGTGCGCCACGAACGCTCGGCTGAACAAGACCGGTGCGGTCCCAGTAATCAAGCTGGCGGTAGGTGATGCTGCAGGCGGTTGCCGCGGAAGTACCGCGGTAGCCGACGTTAGGGTCGTTCGATGGCAGGCCATCGGTGAACAACATGCCGCGAGAATAGCTGGCTTCGTCGCCGTCACGAGGAGTATCCACGTCGGCTCCTTTCAGCTAAGTCCAACGTTCAAGTACAGGTTTAATTGTTGTCTCTTGAGGGCAGTTATCTCAGTTAATTTTCGGTTACGGCGTGTCGCCCCAACTGGCGCGGATTTTAGGCGTCAAATTTGCCGATGACTGAGCGAATCAGTTCGGCACGGATGCTCGCGAATTGGTTCTCAATTTCTGCGGCATAGTGAGCGGCTCGTGAACGGTTTGCGGTGTCGTTTTTGCTGAGCACCGGCGCTACCACTCCCTCGATGATTCCAATCTCGCGGTCGGCAGAAGCCTTGAGTCCGCGAAGGTGGCGAGGGGCAATGCCGAAGCGCTGCAGGTGCACGATCGCGCGAGCGATCTCAACATCCTTGGCCTCAAAGGGTTCAACCCCGATTAGGTTGACGTCCTGAGCCTCAGCAATCAGAGCATCGGTGATTGCGGTTTCTGCAATCAACTCGATCTTGCTAAACGACTTGCTGCGCGCCTGGCGAAGGTGCTGCGGGTTTACCGAAGCGCCGCTAGGCAGGCTTGGCTGCTTGCCCTCGTCAAGGTCGGCCAAATAGGCACGGATGACCTTGAGTGGCAAATACTGATCGCGCTGCAACTCGAGCACGATGCGAATTCGCTCGATGTCGAGTTGGGTGAACTTGCGGTAACCGGAAGCGGTTCGCTGCGGTGAAACTAGGCCCTGCTCCTCAAGGAAACGAAGCTTTGACGGGCTAAGGTCCTGAAAATCCTTGTTCAGTTCGGCTAGCACGTGGCCGATGTTGAAAAGCTTTGATTGACGCGCCTCGAAGAGGTTCGCTGCTGTTGCCGCTGCCATTAGGCCCCCTGAGGCAAATCTGCGCGCGAAGCGAAGAATGTCAGTCGGAATTTGCCGATCTGAACTTCGGAGCCGTCGCTGACCTGAACCTGATCGATTCGCTGGCCGTCGAAGTAGGTGCCGTTTAGTGAGGCTAGGTCACGAACGGTAAAAGTTTTTCCTTCGCGGAGGAACTCGGCGTGACGTCGTGAAACGGTCACGTCATCCAAGAAGATGTCGGCATTTGGGTGGCGGCCGACGGAGGTAACATCCTGGTCGAGAAGAAAACGGGCGCCGGCATTTGGGCCGCGCTTGACCACTAGAAGTGCGTTACCTGACGGAAGGGCCTCGATGGCCAACTGTTCGTCGCGGGTTAGGTCTGAACCGAGCTCTGCGAGCAGATCTTCGCTGAATCGAAGAGTCGACTGCACCTCATCTGGCGTACCGCCGAGGCCTGACTCTGCAAAATTCATGATTCACCCCACTCGTAATTAGAGTTCTAGCCTAGTGAATCCTGACGGCTATTTTTAACCACTTGTCGAACCTGACGTAAATAAACGAAACCTGCCCACCAATAAAGCCCCACTCCCCAGAGAGCAAACGCCCAAGCGATAGGCATCAAGACGGGTGCAGCATCGATCCAGATCTTTGCCATCAGCAGCAGCGGGAACGAATAAAGCAGGGCAAAGGTCGCGGTTTTCCCCAGGTAGTGCACCGGAAGCGGTCCATAGCCGAAGTTCGCCAACACCACATAGGCAATCGCCAACATTGCATCGCGAGCAAAAATGACCAGCACGATCCAGACCGGGATCTGCCCAACATAGGCCAGACCAACCAAGGTCGAAAAGATGTAGAGACGGTCAGCTGCCGGGTCAAGCAACTGCCCCAATCGTGTGATCTGATTCCACTTACGCGCGAAATAGCCATCCAAATAGTCGGTCAAGCTAGCCAGGGCGAGC
>Ga0228702_1000500_pt1 | contig 29777 bp, 27 predicted proteins | sample McNCre217_Aug_MG_2_FD_178018 | JGI IMG/M metagenome (GOLD analysis project Ga0228702, IMG submission 178018) | Freshwater microbial communities from McNutts Creek, Athens, Georgia, United States - 20-17_Aug_MG | ecosystem: Environmental > Aquatic > Freshwater > Creek | place: USA: Georgia...
TCCCAAAACATCCAGGGTGTATTGGGGCGACTCGGATTCAACGAGGGCCGACAAGCGTACCTCGGGATATACTTGGTGATAATAGGCCAATACGGCGAAATCAAAACTTTGAAGAATGATGAAAGGATTGGCCACGTGTGCACGAATGACGCGCTGAACGCGATCCGAAAAATCCTTGATGCTAACTGGCTGCGAATGACCGTATTCGCTGGGCTCCGACTTGATTTCAATGTTGTAATAAACCGCTTCTCCGGTCCTCTTTCGGAAGTCCTCGCCCATGGCTAATACCTCTGACAACAAAGGCTTGTAAGTCGGCACCTTCTTTTGTTCTGGGAAAGACGCATTTCCCCGACTACCCACATCGAACCGCTTGATCTCCGAATAAGGCATTTGGTATAAATTCAATTGACTTTCTTCCTCCTTCAAAACCGGATTACCGGCAGGATGACTCGCATAACGAGCATTCATGTAAGGCTCATGACTAACCACGACTTGGCCATCAGCTGATAGGCAAACGTCCATTTCCAAGACGCGAACGCCTATGTTGAGCGCGTGCTCAAATGCGGGCAGTGAATTTTCAGGATATAAACCCCGACAACCTCGATGTCCCTGAATGAATGGAATTTGTGCCATGATGGAAGAACTTATGAAAAGCAAGCCTAGGAGGAACTTCATTGATTAACGCTTTTGCTGTTTTTTGGCTAAAGCCGCGTTTACTTTTTGATACAAATCAATAAAATCCTTCGGCTCTTGAACATAGGAGGCGAAACTTTTCGCGAACACCGTGGAATCCACACCATGCCGCTTCAACGTAGCTCGCTCCAATCGATTATATAAGATTACCGAGGTATCCGCACTTACGATATTCATTGAGCTGATTTTTCCTTCGTCTAAATGAATATCGGCCAAAATTTCGGCCATTTGGTCTTCAGGGAGTCGGTTCGTAGGTTTTGATTCCGAACAACTCCAACAAGCCAATACGAGAATAATGATTAAAAATCGCATAATCCAAATTTGATACAAATTAGAAAGCTTTTCTCGCTTTTCATCCAAAGTGCTTAAAAAATCGGTAATTTAGCGCGATTCAAAGGCCAAATTTCAGCAAAAAGAAGTGGATATTCGTTCGTTCCTTTCTCGCATCGTACAGTTGGAAATTCGCATTCGAAAAGCGATCAACACCCAAATGCACGGCAACTTCTCCTCGATTTTTAAAGGTTCGGGGTTGGAATTTAGCGACCTTCGCCAATACCATTATGGGGATGACGTGCGGCATATCGATTGGAATACGACTGCGAAAGGCCACGGCACTTTTGTGAAATTATTTAAAGAAGAAAAAGAACAAACGGTATTTTTCTTATTGGATGTCAGTGCGTCCCAGCTCGTAGGAAAGCGCCAACAAAGCAAACTGAATACCCTCAAAGAAGTCGCAGGCGTACTCGCATTTTCGGCGATGCAAGAAGCGGGACATATTGGTTTTTGTGCCTACTCGGATCAAATTGAAAAATTCATGGCGCCCGGTTCGGGTAAAAAACACGGATACAAGGCCATCACCGAGATTTTCAAAGTCGCCCCGGTAAGTTTAGGGACTGATTTAAAGGCGGGTCTTAAATTTACACTGGGGGCACTCAAACGAAAAAGTCTTGTGTTTGTCTTGTCCGACTTCATTGACGAAAATTACCAAGACCTGCTACGGGCACTTGCCTTAAAACATGATTTGGTCGTCATTCATTTACAGGATACCCTGGAGGTTCAATTGCCTAAAATGGGGATTGTTCCTGTTTTCGACCCGGAAAGGCGTCAGACAACTTGGGTGAATACCTCATCAAGTTCATTTCGTGAACAGTTAAAAGAGAATGTCACAGACCTCTCGGAGTTAAAAAACCTTTGCAAGCAATGGCAGGCGGACTATGCGACAATCCGTTCAGGGGAGGATTTTGTCCCAACCTTGGTCAAACTATTTAATGTGCGGAAATAATGCAAGAGCAATCCATACACATACAAGGCCGCTTTTTAGAGGACTCTGCCAAAATTGGCCAAGATATCCACTACCTCTTGCGCGTGGCGCACAAACCCACACAAGAAATTTTCTTTCCTGGGGTGCAGCAAAGTTTTGGAATTTTTAAGCCCATTAAAAAAGAATATTTCCCGACCAAAACAAACGAAAAAGGAATCAGCATCGATTCGGCAGTATATACTTTCCAGCAATTTTCGATCAGAGATTTTCAGACGCTACGAATTCCTGTGGCTTTACAAACGGAGCAAGATTGCACCTTGGTCGCTCCTCCGGCAGATACGATTTACCTAAAACGTCTTTTGCCAAACGCCAATTCGATTAAAATTGATTCGCTCATTCAATCGATTCCGATAAGTCCCCTAAAACCGAAACCCGATTTAAGGAACTTAGCCATTGGTGCTGTCAGTATCTTAATTGTGACAGGGTTAATCTATTGGCTACTCGGAAATCGAATCAGACAAGGAATTAAACTTTACTTACTTTGGAGGAAGAATTCAGAGTTCCGTCGCGCCTATCAACGCCTGATGCGAAACATTTCAAACTCGACGAAAGGTTTACAGAACCTCGAAAATGCCACAGCACTTTGGAAAAACTACTTGGAGCGACTTACTGAAATCCCTTTTGCCACATTTACCACGACTGAGATGGTGGATAACCTTCCCGACAAGCGCTTGGAAAAGGCTTTACAAGAAGTAGATTCTGCTATTTATGGTGGAAATTTTTCGGCTAATACACTCGAAGCAATCAAGGTTCTACTGGAAATTGCAGAGACGGCCTACGATCAAGAAAGAGCGAAAATCAATAACGAAGTCAAACGATCATGAAATTCAATCTCTTTTATTCATGGCACCAACTGAAATCCATTTTCTCCTATTCTTGGGAAAATGAATTTTACCTCTACCTAATTCCGCTTCCTTTATTGATTATTGGAATTCGCTTGTTAGTCAAGAGAAAAAACCAAAACCGGATAGTCCTGTCATTTAAACACACACTGAAGCAAAATAAACTCGTTCGGTTTCTGACTTTTTTACCCGACACAGTGCTAAGTCTATGTCTGATGAGCATTATCATTGCATTAGCAGACCCTTATAAATCGAAGTTCCATACGAGGGTCCAGCAGGAGGGGGTCGATATCGCGATTGGTCTAGACGTTTCCTCCTCCATGTTGAGTAAAGATGTATTGCCTTCTCGTCTTGCGATTGCTAAAAAAACGGCAGGTTCATTCATTTTCGGACGAAAATACGATCAAATTGCCTTAGTCGCTTTTGCGGGAGCGCCTTATTTAGCGAGTCCAATCACGACAGATACCAGTTTTTTAGCGCATGCCATTCAAAATTTAGCTAGCCAGCAAATTTCCGAAGAGGGCACGGCGCTTGGGGATGCCTTGGGCATGTGCATCAATCAAATACGGGAAGAAGCCAACCCCAAGAAAATCATCATTTTGATCAGTGACGGGAATAATACAGCGGGCAATTTGGACCCAATGACTTCCGCCGAACTAGCCAAAACATTTAAAATTAAGGTTTATACCATCGCGGTCGGTAGCACAAAAGCCAATCTAGATCCCGTGGATGAAAGTACCTTGCGCATGATTGCGGAACAATCACATGGGCATTTTTACCGAGCTACCGACCAAGAAACCATGAAACAGATTTTTCAAGAAATCGACCTTATGGAAAAATCCCGGAAACTATTCATCCGAGAGGTGGAACACGAATCCGCCGCACCCGTGTTTTATCAATTGGCTTTTATTCTTTTCTTCATCAACCTCCTGCTGAAACTTATTGGAGTCAGCAACTCACTCGAAGACTAATCATGATTTTATTTCCAAACGCCAAAATCAATATTGGCCTCTATATCACCGAAAAACGTGCCGATGGATTTCACAACTTGACATCCTGTTTTTACCACGTACCATGGTCAGATATTTTGGAAATAACTCCCAGCTCGACATTCGAATTCAGCACATCTGGATTGACCATATCAGGTGCATTGGAGGATAATTTATGTTACCGTGCCTTTCAATTACTCCAAAAAGCGCATAAAATAGCGCCCGTACATATTCATTTGCACAAAGTGATTCCCATGGGGGCTGGTTTAGGGGGTGGATCTGCTGATGCCGCCTTCACCCTGCTCGGATTACGAGACATGTTCCAGCTCCCTCTTACTAATGAAGATTTAATCCCATTTGCCCAACAGCTCGGTAGCGATTGCGCCTTTTTCCTATCTCGTCAAGCGCAAATCGGTTCAGAAAAAGGCGATGTCCTTCATCCAATCGATTTGAATCTTTCCGGAAAATTCATGGTCATGGTTTATCCTAACTTTGGTATATCAACCAAAGAAGCCTATGCGGGTGTAAAACCCAAAAAAGCGAAGAAAAATTGGGAAAAGGCATTGGAAAAACCCATTGAAACATGGAAAGAGACCATTTCAAATGACTTTGAAAACAGTCTCTTTCCTACGTATCCTATTTTAAATGAACTAAAAGAAGAGCTATATGCCATGGGTGCTCAGTATGCTGCGATGAGCGGGTCTGGGTCTACGCTATTCGGTATTTTCGAAAAGGCCACGCCCATACCGGAGGCATGGGATGGCTACGCAACTTGGTCGGGCTTTCTTCCCTAGTCTTTCGCAAAAATCGCCTCGAGGGCTGAAGCTCCACGAACAACAACCTTTCCTTCGGGTAGGTCTTTTGTGGGCAAAATCCCAACCATTTCCTGATTTGCACTACGAACCTCCACTGGTATTTGGGCCATGGTTCCGTCTGTCTTTTCTATGTAGATAAATCCACCCTTACCCACACGCGCTAAGCCGGATTGTGGAATCGTCAATACCTTTTGGGAACCCACCTGAATCGCTGCATTCACAAACTGACCCACCGTGAAATTTTGCTCATCCGCATCAATACTAAAATGCCCATGAACAGAAGTTAGTCGGGTAGACATATTTACTTGCTTGCCAACTAAAAATACTTTCCCGGTCGACTTATTGCCATCCCCTTCAAAATCGATCATTTGGCCGATCTTAATTTTTGATAAGTCTCGTTCGAAAACCTTCAATTCAACGTGCTTATGCGCCACACCCACCACTTTCACTAATACGTCAGTAGGCGTAATGTATTTCCCTATCGCCAGGGATTGATCTTCAATAAAGCCATCAATTGGGGACTTGAGAGTCAGGTTCGCACTCATTTTTCCCTGAGCCAAGGCCTTCATGTCGCAGCCTAAGATTTCCAACTTCATGGCCAAAGCGCGCGAAAGGGCCTGTAAATTCCCTAATTCCGCCTCTGCTTGTTGGAACTTCTTTTTTGAACCAACCTCTTCATCCTGTAAAACTTGTTGGCGCGCGCGTTCCGCTGTCAATAAATTCATCTGGCTTTGCGCCTGCAAATATTCTTGCTGCATTTGGATGTATTCCATGCTGGTTATCGTTGCCAAAACCTGACCTTTCGATACCTGTTTCCCCGGCAATACTTCAATCGTCGATTTTACATAACCTGCAATAGGTAAAGAAATCGAGGCCATGGACAAAGGTGGTACATCGACCAATCCCGTGCAGTAAATACTTTCGGCCATTTCTTTTTCCACCAAATTGCCGAATTCAATTCCGGCATTTTGTTTCTGTTCAGCTGTCAATTTGATAGCCGGTTTTGCTGTAGTTGTTTCGGTTGTGGTCTCTTTGCCACAACTGGCCAATAATATGGCACATACGATAATACTGATGAACTTATTCATTTCCTAAGATGGTTTCAATTTGTACGATTGACTGATTATAAGCCAATACTTCCTGTAAATATTGTTCGCGAATTTGCCAAGCCTGTTGCATGTTCTGCAAGACTTCAACATATTCGATTTCGCCTTGTTGGTAACTCTTCAAGGCCGTTAACTCCAACCACGCAGCTTGTGCCAATCCGGTTTGTTGGTAGTAATTTATTCCATTCAAATGCTTCTCCAATTGCACAAACAGACTCGATAATTCGGCACTGATTGCTGCAATCCCCTGATCTTTTTGACTTGCCAAAAGAAGTTCATTCTGTTCCGCGGCTTTGATTCGCGCCTTTTGGGCTTTCGCAAAAAGGGGAATTGAGACACCCGCTTGAAGGAAATTTTGTCCATTGTGATTCTCGATACTTTGCGTAACCGCGCCAATTCGAATATCAGGGCGTAGTTTTTGCCGCTCTACATCTGTCAATAACTTCCCATGCTGAATTTGCTCATCATACAATTGCAAAGCGGGCATAGAACCGATGTCCCTGCCTTTTTGAAGACTGAGGGTAATGGATTCAGTTCCCGCAATTTCGAATGGCGCAGATTGATTCATCCAATAGGCTAACTGAGAATAGTTGGCTTTCATATCCAATTCCAATGCCGCATGTTTTTGCTGGAACTCCCGTAAACGAGCCTCCGAGGCAACAAATTCCAATTTACCCGTTTCGCCTTCCTTGTATTTCAGGCTAGCCGCACGGCGCATTTGAACGTATAAACTGTCTTGTTGTTTTAAGAATGTGGCCTGTTTTTGTTGGACAACTAGTTGGTAATAATACCATTTCACACTCGCGGCAACCAAACTTTTCGTTAAGGCCAAACGCTTCTCCGCAATCATTTTCTGTGAACGAAGCGCATTGACCTGAGCGGTTAATAAACTCGGCCACGGAATACTTTGATTCGCAACGACAGTATAGTCCTGGCTGAAATAGGTTTGTGTTTTCCCATATTGAAAATCCAAGGTCCCTTTCGGCAATTCCCGTCCTGTTGCGATAAGTGTCTGAGCGGTCTCAATCTCCAAACCGCCGGAACGGATAAGACTATTTTTGGCCAAAGCCTGCTCGATACACTGATTCAAGTTCATTTTCGGCTTTTGAGCCTGCGCTGGAATTTGACTTAGCCCTAGGATTAGGAGAACCAATAAACCCGTGGACGCGGCTTTGACCTTACGTTCTTTGCGACCCATCAAAATGGAATAAACAACCGGAATTACGACCAAGGTCAAGAAAGTAGCCGTAATCAGGCCTCCAATCACCACCGTGGCTAAGGGCCGTTGGACTTCCGCACCCGGTGAGGTGCTCAAAGCCATAGGTAAGAAACCCAAAGAGGCTACTGCTGCAGTCATAATCACGGGGCGGAAGCGCAGGGCTAAACCCTTTTGTAATCGTTCTTCCACCGAAAGGCCCTCTTCGGCTAATTGCTTAAAGAAAGATAAAAGCACAATGCCGTTCAGAACTGCCACTCCAAATAAGGCGATAAATCCAATCCCTGCAGAAACGGAGAAGGGCATACCACGCAACCAAAGTGCCCAGATACCTCCTATCGCCGAAAGTGGGATGGCTAAATAAATGATCGATGCTTCCATAAATGACTGAAAAGTGAAGAATAGAAGTACAAAAATTAAGACTAAGGCTACGGGAACCACCAAAGCCAATCGCGATTTAGCAGCTTGTAGGTTTTCAAAAGTTCCTCCATAGGTTGCATAATATCCCGCAGGCAAAACAACCTTGTCCTTCATGACTTTTTGGATGTCGGCAACAACACTTTCTACGTCACGATTTCTGACATTGATCCCGATGGTGATTCGTCGGTGCGTATCGTCCCGCGATACCTCCACAGGCGCATTCTCAAAATCAACCTCGGCTACTTCCTGCAAAGGAATCTGCCCACCGTTTGGAAGTGCTACATACAATTCACGCAGGTTTTGAATGTCTTGTCGGTGCGTCGAATCCATCCGAACCACCAAATCAAATCGCTTTTCTCCTTCCATCACGATTCCCGCCGTCTCACCAGCAAAGGTGGTCTTGATTAATTGGTTGATCGACTGAACATCCAATCCGTATTGAGCTAATTTGGTACGATTAAATTTGACTACCAATTGAGGGATACCATCGATCTGCTGCACCTTGATATCTCCGACGCCCTCGATTTTACGGATATGGCGCGCAGCCTCGGTCGCGTGTTCGTACAGTAGGCCAAGATCTTCTCCAAAGATTTTTATGGCGATGTCCGACTTAACTCCTGCAATTAACTCGTTGAAACGCATTTGAATGGGCTGTGTAAATTCGAAATTCACTTCTGGAAATACATTCAAGGCCTCATCCATTTGAGCCTCTAAGTCTTCAGGCGTAGACGCCTTTTTCCATTCTTTCGGATCCTTCAAAATAATCAATAAATCACAGGCATTGATACCCATGGGGTCCGTGGGGATTTCAGACGCTCCTATCCGAGAGACTACTTGCTTAATCTCATCGGGAAACTTTTTCAGGAGAAGCTTTTGGGCTTCTGTATTTACATGGATACTTTGGCTTAGGGAAGCATTTGTCGGCAAAACAACTTCTACCGCAAAATCCCCTTCATTCAGCTCCGGAATAAATTCTCCCCCCAAGGTTGTGAATAATCCGATGCTGGCCACTAAGAGTCCCGTAGAGGCAATGACCACGAATTTCGGTCGGGCAAATGCCCAATCCACCATGGGCTTGTATCGTTTGAAAAGTCCATTCATAATGCGATCAGCCAAGGTAACCTTGTGATCGATTTTCTTGCTCAAAAACAAAGCGGAGGCCATGGGAACATAGGTCAAAGAAAGAATCAACGCGCCAACGATCGCAAAACTCACGGTTTGGGCCATCGGACGGAACATCTTTCCTTCAATACCGCCCAAGGCCATGATTGGGAAATAAACGATCAGGATAATGATCACACCGAAAGCGGCGGATTGGAAGATGGCCTTGGCTGAAATGCCAACTTCCTCATCCATTTCATGTTGAGAGAGCATTTCCCCTTTTTTGTGCGCATGGAGTCGGTGAATAATCGACTCCACAATAATCACAGCCCCATCGACGATTAAGCCAAAATCAATGGCTCCTAAACTCATCAAGTTCGCAGAGACCCCAAAGATGTGCATCATGGCAAAGGCAAAAAGCAAACAAAGCGGAATAACGGAAGCCACAATGAGTCCTGCACGTAAATTACCGAGAAGTAAAACCAGGATGAAAACAACGATTAAGCCTCCTTCAATTAGATTTTTCTCAACAGTCGAAATCGCCTTTCCAATCAACACGCTGCGATCTAAAAAAGGAACAATTTTGATACCTTGAGGCATGGTCTTTTGGATTTCCTCCATACGGACCTTGACATCTTTCACCACTTCATTGGCGCTAGCCCCTTTGAGAAGGAGCATCACTGCGCCGACTACCTCACCTTCTCCATTTCGGGTCATCGCGCCATAGCGCACAGCTTTCCCGAATTGCACGGTGGCTACATCTTTTACACGGATGGGCGTTCCGGCGGGGCCGCGTTGTTCAACCACGACATTTTCAACATCGGCTAAACTGCTCAACATACCCTCCGTCCGGATAAAATACACATCGGTCCCTTTTTCAAGGTAGCTTCCTCCGGAATTGGAATTATTGTTTTCAAGCGCGGTAAAAATCTGGTTCACCGTCACGTGCGTGGCACGAAGGCGCTCCGGATTGATTGCTACCTCATATTGCTTCAGGTTTCCCCCAAAAGAAGACACTTCCACGACACCAGGAATACCTAATAATTGACGTTTGACAATCCAATCTTGGTAAGTCCGTAAATCGGAGAGTGAGTACTGATCTTTGAATTCAGGGTCCACTTCCAAGGTGTATTGAAAAAACTCTCCGAGCCCGGTGGTAATCGGAGCCATCTCGGGCACGCCGGCACCTCGAAGGAGATAGGGTTCTGCGCCTTTAAGCTTTTCAGAGACTTGCTGACGAGCCACTTCCATCGCCACGGCATCGTCAAAAACGACGGTAATAATGGAAAGACCCATACGAGAAACGGAGCGAATCCCCTTGACGTTGGGAATTGTTCTCAGCGAGATTTCCAAAGGATAGGTAATGAACTTCTCAACCTCAGAGGCAGCCAAGGCTGGGGACTGCGTGATGACTTGTACCTGGTTGGACGTAATATCCGGCAAGGCATCGATGGGTAACTTGCTCAGGGAATAGCCCCCCCAAAATATGAGGCCTAAAACAAATAGCCCTACAACTAATTTGTTGCGTATACTGAATGAAATAATGGAATTAATCATAATGTGTGTTTACGTAAGAAAATTGAAATACAATTCTCTTAGTCCCGTGGAGGGGCGATCAAAACACGTTCCAATGAAAATTGATACTGGTTTTCCCAAAAGGTTCGTAAGCGACGAATGCTTACGAAAGTAAGTGCGACCAACCAGATAAATTGAAATACGGGTAATACATAACCCGCAAATCCTGAGTAATCAAAATGGGGCAGGCTTGGATGTTTCGTCGTTTTGGTATGTTTCGAATCTGCAGAATAATGCATCCACAGGAAATCAACGAAACTAAATGTTTTGCCCGCGAGCTTTTGATGATCTTGAAAATGCTTGAGTAACTCATTCGCTTTGAAGGATTGTTCCAATCCAACCTTGGGAATCAAACTCCCCGAGAAGAAAAGAACAAACAAGAATAAAGCGATTACATTTTTCATCTCTCAAATGTAGAAAAAATTCGAAATTTATTGGATATTTATGCGCTCAATTTATTTAATCGATTGAGAATTAGGCCAAACCCTCTTTTTGAGGGAATAAATTATGGATGAATTCAACCTTTTGTGGCATCAATTAACTGATTCAGAAACAATCATTCGCTCAGGCCTTTTTGTTATCACTTGTATCGTATTCGCTGAAAACGGTCTTTTTTTCGCCTTTTTTCTGCCAGGGGATTACTTATTGTTCTTAACTGGGGTGTTTGGAGGAACGGGTGTCCTGAAGGAACCGCTTTCCACCATTTTGTTTAGTATTTTCCTCGCAGCTGTCCTAGGATCCTTATTGGGCTACCTCATCGGACGTTTTTTTGGCAATTCACTCCAGCGACGGCCAGATAGCCTCTTTTTCAAAAAGAAACATTTAGACTCGACCCGGGAATTCTTTGATAAATACGGATTTATGGCTTTGGTCATCAGTAGGTTCCTGCCTGTCGTACGCACATTTACACCGATCTTGGCGGGCATCAGTCACATGCCTTGGTATAGCTTTATTTTATTGAATGTTGTCGGGGGCGTATTATGGGTTGGCATATTGGTGGCCGGTGGTTTTTACATGGGTCAGCATTTCCCTTGGATTATCAACTATGTCCAGTACATTATTTTGTTTTTCTTAGGAATCACGACATTTACCCTGATTAAGGGTTACTTGAAACTTCGAAAATGATAGAGCAATTTGGCTATGTGGCGGCATTCCTGTTGGCGGGAATTACTTTCTTAGGGCTCATTCTAACCTTAGCCCGATTGATTCGCCCCAATCGCCCGAATATAGAGAAATTAAGTACCTATGAGTCGGGGGAAGAACCTATCGGAAACGCGAACACGCGATTCAATCCGAGATTCTATGTGGTAGCTTTGCTTTTTGTGTTATTCGAGGTAGAGTTGATTTTTCTTTTTCCTTGGGCGGTAGTCTTTAATCAAAAGACCTTACGGGAGATTCCAGACTGGTCTTCATTTGCCCTCGGCGAAGTATTTGTATTCGTGGGTATGTTGGCTTTAGGATTAGCTTTTGCCTGGCGCCGAGGTTATTTGACTTGGGAAAAACCCGTACAAGAAACAAAAGATTTGGAAAGCCCGATTCCAGCAAATGCCTACGATCGCTACAAAAAGAATTAATACGCGGGATCCACGCTAAATACTTTATTCCTGAATTTTAGGGCTAAGACAAGTTCATGTGAACCCATGGAAGAAGCCATATATCCATTGGAATGATTTTCATAGGAATATGTCAGGTTCATTTGTTGGCTTAAATGCATCCCGAACATCAGCCCGATTGATTCTTTGTGTCGATAGATCGCCCCCGCCCAAATCGCATCATTAAATGTTGCCCTCATATTTGCTTCCATCCCTAGGGAGACTCCTTTCATATATTTTACAAGCACAGAGGGAGAAAAGGTCCAGAATTCTCCTGATTTTATTTCCATTCCCGTTTGGAAGAAAATATTTGGACTTGTGCTACCTAATAAAAGCGATTGATTATAAACCTTATAAGAATCCGCATCATCCGGGTAAAATTGCTTCCGAGTCAAAGTATCGGAACCATTGCTCGTGCGCAGGTAACTAAAACTATCAAAGATTAATTGATTGGCCGAAAGACCCACGTAAAAATTTCTGTTGTAATAAAGTGCCCCAACATTGATCAAAGACTGCCCGCCAGATACCTGTCCACTTGGAATAAGGGATGGCAAGTTTTGGTCATTGTACATGATAAACGGATCACCTGGGTCCTTCACATTAAAGCCCGACATGTTGAGATTGCGAAAATAATAGCCCGCTGTCGCACCGACCGCTATTTTATTTTCTCCTCCAATTGATAGATGATAGGCATAGGTTCCGGCGATGGATGTACTCGTCAGTCCACCAATCTGATCTGAATAGGCTTGTAGACCAATGCCTTGGTGAAAACCGCTTCGCTTGGTTTTTTGACGGATGTATGTCGGAGTAAAATTCCGACGAATCGTTTTTGACATAAATGGAGTTCTTCCCAGCGATGTGCGATCCGACTTATCCAATGCCATGTTTGCCGTTACATAAGCAGTCCTGTTCGTAGTATTTAGTCCTGTCCATTGAGATCGGAAACCAGTTTTGACGTCGATATAGTCCTCAAAACCGGCAAACGCAGGATTGTACACATATTTATTCATCATAAATTGCGTGAATTGCGGCGTTTGTTGCGCAAAGCCTACAAATGTCAACAAGAAGAGGAAAAGGGAAATTAAAAATCTCATTCAATCGGTATAGAACCACAAATTTCGCTTAAATATATTTAATTTAGTCCGAACTTTCCGGAAAACGACAGGGTTTTTACTGAAAGGCTTTCCAGATATCAGGCTCATGCAAACAAAATCATATCCGCTCAAACAGATTAAAGGCTTCGGTAAACTGCTGTTAAATTACCTGGCAGGTGATGAAGCGCTAAAATCGCTGTACGGAAATACACCTGAGCTATCTTCGTTCCAGCAACAGATCGATTCAAAAAAATCAGTTAATCGATCCGTATTAGTTGAGGTATTAAAAGACCAATACCAAGCCATCAACGATGCGCCTGACTTTAATCAATTAGCAGACGAAAAAACTTTCACGGTTACCACGGGGCATCAATTAAACCTGTTGACAGGGCCACTTTACGTGATTTTCAAGATTGTTTCAACGATTCATTTAGCACGAAATTTAAAGAAGACCTACCCCAACTATCATTTTGTGCCTGTTTATTGGATGGCATCTGAGGATCACGACTGGGACGAAATCAATCACCTGCACCTCTTCGGGAAAAAAATTCAATGGAATACCGACCAAAAAGGCCCCGTCGGCCGATTCAACTTAGCGGGCTTTGAGGACATTTGGAAAGAATTACCTACGGAATTGCCCTATTTCAAGGAATGTTATTCCGATTCGACAACGCTTTCTGAAGCGGTGCGCAAATACATGCATGCTATTTTCGGGAAAGAGGGATTGGTTTGTCTGGATGCTGACGATGTCCGCTTGAAGAAACTATTTACCCCTGTGATGGAAGCAGATTTGTTTGATAATACGCACCTAGCCTGTGTAAATCAAGCAAATAAAAAACTTGAGGAATTGGGATTTAGCCCGCAGATTCATGCGCGTGAAATCAATCTATTCTACATGCAGGATGGTCTTCGGGAGCGGATCGAAAAGCAAGACGAGCATTATCGAGTCCTGAATCAGTCGATAAGATTTAGTGAGTCGGAATTAAAAGTAGAGCTCCAAAATCATCCGGAACGATTTAGCCCGAATGTGGTTTTACGTCCTGTCTATCAAGAGTGCATTTTACCTAATCTGGCCTACTTAGGGGGTGCGGCAGAAGTAGCTTATTGGTTTCAATTGAAAGGTATTTTCGACCTGCATCAAATTCCATTCCCGATTTTATTGCCTCGTAATTTTGGAGTGGTTATTCCTCCAATAGAGGCCGCAAGACTGGAAAAATTAGAATTAAGTATTCCTGAAATCTTCCAGGATGAGCGCGATTTGAGGCAAAAATTCGTCGACAAACATACGCAACATAGTCTTGACCTAGGTGCTGAACAAGAGCGCTTATCGACCCTAATGGGTAAAATTGCCCAAAAAGCGCAGGCCATCGACGAGACGCTTGAGGCATCTGTTTTAGCCGAAGAAACCCGTTGGCAAAAAGGATTAGAGCGCCTAAGCAAAAAAATGCGTAAAGCAGAGGAGCGAAATCAAGCGGTAGGCCTAGGCCAAATTCAAGCGTTAAAACAAAAGTTATTTCCGGCAGGGACATGGCAAGAACGTCACACCAATTTCTTGGAATTTGCCTTGCCATATCCTGATTTTATTCAGGAGCTTTATCCGCTATTAGACCCCTTAAAATTCGAGCTTTTCGTCTTTTATTTACCCGAAAAAAATGCCTGAAAAACTAAACCCGGAGGCATTTTTAGATGCCGCGCAAACTTATCCCATCTTGGATGTTCGTTCACCCGGGGAGTTTGAGCGTGCCCATATCCCCGGTGCGATTTCCTTTCCGATTTTCAATAATGAGGAACGAGCTAGAGTAGGGACGACCTATAAGCAAGTTGGCAAAGATGAAGCCATCGAGCTGGGCCTCGAAATCGTGGGACCTAAACTTGCTAAATGGGTCAAAGAAGCCAAAAAACTTGCCAAAGACAATACAGTTTTGGTGCATTGCTGGCGGGGAGGAATGCGATCCGGAAGCATGGCATGGCTTTTTGAAACAGCTGGCATTCAAGTAAAAACGCTTATTGGTGGCTATAAAGCCTACCGCAATTATGTGCTCAGCGAATTTGAGCGCGAAATTCCGTTCCGTGTTTTGGGCGGAAAAACGGGGAGCGGGAAAACGGACATCTTACTCGAAATGCAAAAACGCGGGGTGCAAGTGATTGACCTAGAAGGCATCGCACACCACCGAGGTTCGGCATTTGGGCATTTAGGCTTAGCGCCCCAGCCGACGAGTGAGCAATTTGAGAATGAAGTGGTTGCCCAACTTCGGAAGATGGATTACCAAAAACCGATCTGGATTGAGGATGAGAGTAGAAATATTGGACAGGTGTATATGCCCTTGGGCCTTTATACCCAGCTACGCGCTGCACCAGTCTTGTTTTTGGACATTGATGCGCAATTCCGTTTGCCCTATTTAGTAGAGGTATATGCACATTATCCCAAAGCTGAATTGGAACGAGCAGTCGGAAAGATTAAAAAACGCTTAGGCGGGGATCACTACAAAAATGCGATGATAGCACTTGAAAATAATGATTTTACGCAAGTCGCAGCGCTCACGCTTCATTATTATGATAAAGCCTATGTGCATGGCTTGGAAAAACGAATGAAGGAACAGATTGCCCGACTTGAGCTAAATACTTTGAATACCCAAGAACAAGCGGACGCCGTTTTAGCGCATCCACTTTGCCACAACAGCCTATAAAATACGCCTATGTTACCTGAAAAATTTCTGCAAGAATTGGTCGGACGCCATGCGAACACACGTTCCTTTCCGGCAACGTCCGATATCAAAAAGCTTTTCACCAAAATTATTTTGGCGCTTTTCCCAGAGCAAGCGCGCCGTCAAGTCCGTCAAATCGATGAGCTAAAATCTGTTTGGGAAGGAATTGAAACGGGCTTGGAAAGCCTTCTGCATGATATGTCTGATGTTCTTCCAGATACCCCACAAAATATCACCTCACGCTACATGGCACGGATACCTGGAATCTATGAGGTCTTGCTTACAGATGTAGAAGCCATGGTGAACGGGGATCCTGCGGCAACCACGGATTATGAGGTAATTCGTACCTATCCCGGATTTTACACACTAGCTTTTTACCGTTTAGCACACGGCTTACATCAAGAAAAAGTGCCTTTACTTCCTCGTATCTTAACGGAATATGCCCACTCCAAAACGGGTATTGACATTCACCCCGGAGCGCAAATCGGTCAATATTTTTTCATGGATCATGGAACCGGAATTGTTATCGGAGAAACTTGCGTCATTGGAGAGCATGTGAAAATATATCAAGGAGTAACCTTAGGAGCCTTGTCGGTCGATAAGTCCATGGCCTCCACCAAACGCCACCCGAGCATCGAAAACGGTGTGGTCATTTATTCCGGAGCTACCATTTTAGGTGGTGACACCATCGTAGGAGCAAATTCTGTGATTGGCGGAAACGTTTGGCTGACACGCAGTGTAGCCCCAAACACGAAAATCTATCACCAAGAAAATCAAAAAATCATTCAAGAGTAAGATGGCCGCATTACTGAATTTAGTGGGGAACACACCCCTCGTCGATTTGAATAAGTTACACAACAATCCCAAAGTTCGCCTTTTAGGGAAGTTGGAAGGCAATAACCCCGGCGGTTCTGTCAAAGATCGTGCTGCCAAAAACATGATAGAGGGCGCGCTTTTGCGAGGTGAAATCAAGCCAGGGATGCAATTAATCGAGGCGACGTCCGGAAATACGGGGATTGCCTTGGCCATGATTGCGCGTTTATATGATTTGAATATTGAATTGGCGATGCCAGCCAACTCGACTCGGGAGCGAGTTCTAACCATGGAGGCCTTTGGTGCTAAAGTTACGCTGACAGAGAGCATTGAATCCGCTCGGGATTATGCGATTGAAAAGGCTGCATCTGGCAATTACGTCTTGTTGAATCAATTCGAAAATCCGGATAATTATTTAGCTCATTATAAAACCACCGGTCCTGAAATCTACCGAGATACGGAAGGGGAAATAACGCATTTCGTGAGTTCTATGGGAACTACCGGAACGATCATGGGAACATCCATGTACCTCAAGGAGCAAAATCCAGCGATTCAAATTGTGGGATGTCAGCCGACAGAGGGTTCCAAAATTCCCGGAATTCGCCGTTGGCCGGAGGCTTACCGACCGAAAATCTACGAACCAGATCGTGTCGATCGCATTATGGATATTTCGGAAGCGGATGCTACCGAGATGACGCGCCGAATGGCAAAAATAGAAGGCGTATTCGGTGGGATGAGTAGTGGAGGATCCGTGACAGCGAGCGTGCGTTTAGCTCATGAAATCGAGGAAGGACTCATCGTATGCATTATTTGCGACCGAGGGGATCGTTATTTGTCGAGCGGCTTATTTGGGGAGTAAAATACCCATCAACTGAAATTTTGTCGGCGACATCCAACGCATCTGTTGTACACCGTCAATCGAATAGGTCTGCACTTTACCTCCCGAGAAATTCATGTGAAGTTTTTTCTGGGATTCAAAGAGAAAATTCTTTTCTTCGATGACGATTTCGACCTTGGAAGGCCTCTCCAGCGCATCCAAGTGAATGATTAGCTTTTTAACAGGAAGTTTTTCACCCGATTTCAGCGAATAATAAATCAATCCATCTTCCGAAAGGTTTTCATAACTCGAGGCCGCTGCCGGCGAATTTAAATCGGCGTGTAGGAACATCGACCATTCTTGTTTCCAATCAATTGAATTCAAATTCTTTTGCTCCTTTTTACCATCCAGAATGATCGTTTTTTGAACGCTTTGGGGATGTTTCGAGAGGGAATCGATTTGAGCCTTTAGGTAATTCCCCCAAGGGTAAAATTGAACCTTTGCCGAATGATCAACTTCAGGCGTGCATGCCAAAAATGCCCAAGCGAGCCAAAGAAAAATACCGATGCGTTTTACGACCATAGCTTAAAGGTAAAAAAAATCCTTGACGCTAGAAAGCGCCAAGGATTTAGGCGGATTAGGTTCCAATCATTTCGTCGATCGGGATACTCAATACCCGCGTTAGACTGTAGAGTTTTTGTGCGTTTGGATAATGTTTGCCTGATTCCCAGTAATTGTAAGCACTTTGACTTACGCCTACCGCTGAGGCCACTTGCTGTTGGGTCATGCGCTTCGACTGCCGCGACTTAATCAGGAGGACTGAAAAGAGGTGTTTTGTTTTCATGATGATTAGGGTTAGGTGAATTTTTCATGCTTGAATATTTAAAAATGTATCAGGATTCGCAACGCTTTGGCCTATAAATTTCTTGATTTATCACTTTTTCGGTCGAAATTGTCTTGTTGGTGCGCAAAATTTTCACAATCGGAAATAAATTTTCCTTTTGGGAAAACAAAAAGCCCGAGACTTTCGCCTCGGGCTTACGCTATTAATGGAATAAACTATTTCAAGTTTCCTTTTTTCAATTCATTCACGGCGAAATCAGCTGCACGAGCCGTCATTGCCATGTAAGTCAATGAAGGATTCACACAAGAGGCAGAAGCCATCGCAGCACCGTCTGTCATGAATACATTTTTCACTTCATGTACTTGATTGTGCTTGTTCACGATTGAGTTCTTCACCGAGGTACCCATACGAGCGGTACCCATTTCGTGGATACCTAATCCGATGTGTGTGTTTTGGCCGTTATATGCGTTGATGTTTTTGAATCCAGCAGCTTCTAACATTTCAGCCGCATCGTTCATCATATCCTGACGCATTTTCAACTCGTTCTCTCCGAAGTTTGCTTCGAATGAAAGAACAGGTAAGCCCCACTTATCTTTTTGGTCGCTCAATGTGAAACGGTTATTCGGATCTGGTAAAATCTCACCAAAACCTCCAAAACCAACTGTCCATTGGCCCGGATGTGTCAAGCTCTCTTTGAATTGAGCTCCGAAACCATCTTGACCCACACCACGGCCCCAGCCCTCACGGCTAGCTCCTCCTTGGTAACCAAATCCACGCGTATAGCTACGCTTGTCTTTGCCCCAGTTACGGAAACGTGGTATGTAAAGTCCGTTCGGACGACTACCAAACATGTAGTCTTTTTCAAATCCTTCAACGGTCGCTGAAGCACCTACTCCCAAGTGGTGGTCCATGATGTTACGACCTAATTGATCGGAATCATTACCTAAACCCGTTGGGTAGCGGCTTGATTTTGAGTTCATCAAAATCGAAGTAGAACCGATTGCACCTGCATTCACAAAAATGATTTTTGCGAAGTACTCTTTCGACTCCAGCGTATTTTGATCGATGACACGAACACCTTTAGCCTTTTGCGATTTCTCATCGTAGATAATCTCCGCCACAATGGCATTGTGTACCATTGTTAAACGGCCCGTACGTTGTGCCGCTGGTAACGTAGCCGATAGCGAACTGAAATACGCTCCGTATGGACAACCGCGCATACACTTATTACGGAAGTTACAAGAAGAACGACCCAAATCAGTATGCTGCTTCCCTGGTTTAGTTAAGTGGGCAACGCGACCTACGGTTACAGGACGGCCTAATTTCTTATCCACCGCATTTTTGAAGTGAACCTCTGGCGCTGTCATTTGCATGGCAGGTAAGAAATCTGAATCTGGCAATACGTCTAAACCTTCTGCTTGACCGGAAATACCTGCAAATTTTTCTACATACGAATACCAAGGGGCCAAATCATCATAGCCAATTGGCCACGGTGTTCCGATACCTTCTTTCTCATTTGCTAGGAAATCCTCACGGTTCCAACGGTAAGTTTGACGACCCCACAATAAGGATTTTCCTCCTGTGTGGTAGGCACGAATCCAATCAAATCCACCCTTCTTCTCGATGTATGGATTTTGTTTATCGTTTTCGAATAAGTAGCGATGCTCCTCATTCGGTGTATAACCCGTACGCATCCCTGCCCAATATTCCTCGGCAGCCATGTTGGTCGGCCGACCGCGGTGGTCGAATTCCCAAGGGTTTTTCATTGCTGTTTCGTAACCTTCGATGTGCTTGATCTCACGACCACGCTCCATCACGGCAACTTTCAGTCCTTTTTCTGTTAATTCTTTGGCAGCCCAACCACCTGAAATACCGGATCCAATGACGATCGCGTCAAATGTTTGGCTCTTGATTGCATCTATGTTAAGATTCATTTTTCGTAGGTTTTGGGATTAATAAGCAAATGATTTTTGATCAGGTTTCATGTTTGAAATAACCTCAAACTTTCCTGGAACCGGGTGGTATTCGAATGAACCTTCGATACCTTTTTCAGACGTGTAGTAACCCAAAAGCGTCAACTCCTTCATCACACGCCAGAATGGAACTCCACCAGCACCCTCTAAAATGTCCTTGTCCACGTTATCCCCTACTTTCACTTTACTTGCTGAATAGCTGCGCATCAATTCTTTGGTATCCGCTTCCAAAAGTGTCAACATCGCTACTTGCGCATCGTGTGATTGATCTAAAAACTTCGCTTTCGCCAAGTTATCAAGCCCTTTCTTGAAGCTCACGTGCTCGGGCTTCTTGTAGCAATCGTTCAACATCATTTCGATGAAAGCTGGAACGCCTGCCTCAATGGCTCCTGCCGTAGTGGTTTTTGGAATAATGTGTTCAGCCACAGCTGCAACGATTTTACGTTGGCCATCTGTCAAAACAAAGGTACCCGCCTCCGCGACAATACCTGCATTTTTCGCCTCCATAGCAAACAAGGTAGGCGCACTGAAAACACCCCCAACGAGCATTGCTATTCTCGAGACAGCATCTCTTCTATTAAGCATAGTTTTATTGTTAAATTGTTCAGGTCGGTCGTCTATTTTTCGCAAAAATAGACAAGCCACAAAATTAAACAGAATCTTCGTTTTTCAAGGATTTATTTGGCTTTTTCTAACTTTAAAACCAAATCTATCCGGTATGGAGGAAGCTGTTTCACATCAATGTGGACGCCGTTTTTCTCAAACAAACCATTCAAGGTATTTGTTTCGCCCAACATTGCTACGGCTCCTTTTTTATAAGTCCCTGGAATAAAGATACTTTCATCTTGTGGGCGCTTCAACAAGTGAACATACACATGAGTGTCTGTCTGCGTGGTCACCCCCCAGGTTTGCGGACTCAAAGGACCACCGCGTGTTCCGTAGACCGACTCGCCATGGCCTTTCAACCAACGGCCAGCGACCGCCAAAGAATCCGTAAACTCAGGTTGGATTTCACCGGTTGGCATCGGCCCAACGTTCAATAATAGATTCGCATTGCGACCAGCGGCACCTACCAACAAATGAATGATTTGCTTCGGCGTCTTAAATCGACGGTCCGTGATGTTATATCCCCAAGCGCCGTTGATCGTCTCGCAGGTCTCCAAAGGTAAGGAAGAGGCTTGTTGGAAACTCAAACCTGAATGATTCTCGCCCGGCAAATCGCGCTCAAACATTTGGAAATCTTCGCCCGGAATCGGATCCATGTGGTGGTTATTCCCAATCAAACAAGCTGGTTGCAATTGGTGAATCAAGCTGTAAATTTCATCGTATTTCCAGTCGATCCGCGCCTTGCGGTCCGCGCTTCCCTCCGGATTTGTTTGATCCCAATGGCCGTCGAACCAGATATTATGTATTTCCCCGTAATTGGTGAGTAATTCGGTCAATTGAGCCTTCATAAATTTCAAATAAGAGGCATAATCTCCTTTGCCTTTGCGGCCACTCTTTTGGCCGGTGCGACCTGTCTCAAAGGGATAATCATCGCGATACCAATCCAAAGTCGAATAGTAAAGACCCAATTTCATGTCTTGCTTTTTACAAGCCTCGGCTAATTCTTTCAAGGCATCCCGGTGGAATGGCGTATTCGTTATTTTCCAATCGGATTGTTTGGTGTCCCAGTTGGAGAAACTATCGTGGTGACGCGTAATGAAAATAATGTATTTCATGCCGGCATTTTTGGCGATGCTCACCCATTGATCTGCATTGAATTTGCTCGGATCAAAGGCTGGCATCAATCTACCGTAATCGTTTTTCGAAATGCCTTTATTGTTCATGACCCATTCGCCATCGCCCAGCATGCTGGACAAACCCCAGTGGATGAACATACCATATTTGCGATCTTGAAATGCTTGACGTTCAGCGAGATTAGCCTCTGAGGGCGTGTATTGCTGACTGATAGCCTGAAAACTGATAAATGTTACCAGGTATAGTAAAATTTTCTTCATGGTAGATAGGTTTAGAAAAAGCAAATTATGATTTTTTTGGATAGGTTTATCAGGAAGCAGATAGGATTTTTGGTAGAATTTTTTGTTTTTTGTACCGCTACTGCGGGTGCATATACCCCGGCAGCCTAAACGCAAAAATACGTTCATGGAAGAAGTAAGTCCGATATTTGACAACAATAAAATACCCGTTAAAAAGCTTTGGCAAGTCATTATTGCCTCGTCCGTAGGGACGGTCATTGAATGGTATGACTTTTACATTTTCGGTAGTTTATCTGCAATTATTTCCCTCTCATTTTTCCCAAAAGACGACCCTACGGCAGCATTCTTATCGACACTAGCAGCCTTTGGAGCGGGATTTGTGGCTCGGCCTTTTGGTGGGATTCTCTTTGGAAGACTCGGGGACAAAATCGGCAGGAAGTACACATTTTTATTGACATTACTCCTGATGGGAGGTTCAACTTTTGCCATCGCATTAATCCCATCCTACAGTGAAATCGGTCTAATTGCCCCGGCCATTTTACTTTTACTTCGCATTGTTCAAGGACTCGCCCTCGGTGGAGAATACGGCGGTGCCGCAACCTATGTAGCGGAATATGCGCCGGATGCCCAACGTGGTAAATACACGGCTTACATTCAAACGACAGCCACGCTCGGTTTTTTCGTTTCGATTGTTGTGGTTTTGGTTTGCCAAAACGTCATTGGTGAAGCCGCTTTCAAAGATTGGGGCTGGCGAGTACCTTTTGCCCTTTCCGGAATTTTAGTCATCGTGTCTTATTTCATTCGACGGAACATGCACGAATCCCCGCTTTTTGCGAAGCTGAAAAAGGAGGGCCGACTATCCGAAAATCCGTTGAAAGAAGCCTTTTCAACGCAGGCTAATCGCCGTTTGATGTTAATTGCGATGTTTGGAGCGATTGTAGGCCAAGGAGTCGTTTGGCATACTGGACAGTTTTATGCACAGATCTTTATTAACAAGATTTTAAAAGTTGATTTCACGACCACCAACCTGATTATCGCTGCCTCGCTTGTCGTAGGAACTCCTTTGTTTGTCGTATTCGGAAGTCTCTCGGATCGCGTGGGTCGGAAAAAAATCATGTTGGGCGGCATGGCGTTAGCAGCCATTTTCTATTATCCGCTTTTCGCATGGATGTCGGACATCGTAGACCAAGAAGGAACCTTAGTCAATGATGCATACCAATTAACGATGAAGGGCAAGGTGGAATTAGCCTTCATCTGCACCTGCTTGGTGACTTTCGCATCAATGGCTTATGGGCCCATCGCCGCATTTTTGGTGGAATTATTCCCAACCAAAATCCGCTACACGTCTTTGTCGGTTCCCTATCATTTTGCCAACGGAATTTTCGGGGGTTGCGCACCTTTTGTCGCAACCTGGTTAGGTTCCGTCACGCACTCGAATTTTGCCGGAATCTTTTATCCGATTGCCTTAGCAGCGCTCACAGTGATTGTTGGGGTGATTTATTTGCCAGAGACAAAGGGGAAGGCCTTGATGGATTAATCGCTGGACGTTAGACTTTAGACGTTGGACCTTGGTCACAAAGTATTGACACTACTTAATGTAGAGACGCGATACCTCGCGTCTGCGGAATTTGTAGAGACGCGAGGTGTCGCGTCTACGGATACCAAAATCAGGAATTTGCATATTTAGACGCGAGGTATCGCGTCTCTACAATAGGTTATCCGATTTAATTCGATTGATAAACACGGCCGCCAAGACAATCGGCAGCGAAAATAATACGAAACGCATCGAGATACTCGCACCCGCATCGGCCATCAAACCAAATAAGCTCGGCCCTAAAATCGCTCCGAAGCGACCCATTCCCATCGCAAGCCCCACACCCGTCGAGCGAATTTCCGAGGGATAAATCCGCGTGGAAGCAGGGTACATCGAATTAAAACCCCCTTGCACAAAGAATCCAATCCCAAAGGTCAAAGCAAACTTTAAGACAAAGTCCTGCGTCAGATTCCCGTAGAGATTCAACAAAACAAAGGCGAGTACCACATAAATCAAAATCACGCGTTTGATGCCAATCCTTCCGATCAATAAACCCATCACAAATACGCCTGAAAATGCTCCTAAATTCATCGCCGTTCCAATGTAGGTCGCGAGCTCAAAGGGCATACCCGTTTGTTTGGCGAGGATGGGGACCCAACTTAAAACCGTATACAACGTGATGAAACCAAAGAAGGTCGCGAGCCATAAGTAAATCGTCGACTGACGAAACTCCGGCACAAAAAGGTCACGCCAAGAGCTTTTCTTGTTAACAGCTAAATCACGATTCAGATAGGACGGTGACTCGGGTAAGACGAAAAAAACAGCAACAAGCATCATGAAGGAAAATAGACCCGCCGACAAATAGGCAAATCGCCAACCATACATAGGCACCACCCAAGCGCTGTAAAAACCGGTTATGATAGCGCCAAGTGGCCAGCCGCCTTGCACAATCCCTACATTAAAATCCCGCGTTTGGTCGGTAGAAAATTCGGAGGCAACGGTTGCCAAGTTAGGTAAGATGCCTCCGATGCCTAATCCTGTGAGTACCCGACAAACTAATAAGAGAGCATAGGTATTCGAGAAGTTCGCCAGTAACATTCCTGAACTGATTAGTAATAAGGAAATCAAGAACACTTTCCGCCGACCGATTTGATCGCCAAATGGCGCCAATAAAAAACATCCAGCGGTCATCCCACCCAAACCTGCACTAAAAATATAGCCCAATTCGGCATTGGTGAGCGCAAATTCCTTCATGATTTCTGAACCCGTGAAAGACACCAAAAGGACATCAATTCCATCATTGAAATTGAGCAAAAAACAGAGGGAAACGACTCCTATCTGAAGCCAAGACATTGAATTTTTCATGCGATTTGGATGACAATTTTACCTGCATGACCCTGTGAAGCAGCTTCTAAACCAGCTTGCACTTCGGCTAATGGTAGGTAGGTAGAAATAATTTTTCCGGGTTGAATTTGGCCTTCAGATATCATTCGAATCACCGACTGGAAATCCTCCGGATGATCATAAATCAAGGATCCTTCGATGGAAATTCCCCGACGGACTAAATCGAGTGGTGTGAAACTTGCTGGTTTTTCCGACAACCCAAGTAGAATGATTTTGGATCCACGAGGGGCATCAGTGCATAACTGGGTAGTAGCAGCAGCGGAACCCGTGCATTCAAAAATGACACGGATGTCCTCATGCTTCCAATCACCTTTTTCAGCTCCAAAGGCATAGGCCTTTTCCAATAAAATCGGATTTAAATCACCTGCAAAAACCCGTAGACCTCGTTGGACCCCCAAATGCGTAATCAACATGCCAATCGCACCCAGACCCAAAACATAAATCGCATCTCCCGGCTGTACATTCGCCATTTTCAAGGCATGGTAGGCAACTGCGGTAGGTTCAATCGTCACGGCATCTTCCTTGGAAATATTTTCGGGAAGCGCGTGCGCAAATTCTGCGGGTAATACGACATATTCCGCAAAACAACCCGGCGCATTTAAGCCAATGGTTCGCTTATTCGGACAAACGGTCGCTTGACCCCGCTGGCAATAAAGACATTTTCCACAAGGCGCATTAGGATCCACAACAACTCGCTCACCGATTTCCCGGTCAACTCCCTCACCAATGGCATCAACGTAACCCCAGCCCTCATGACCGATAATCGTAGGTTCAGGTAGTGGACGATGCCCACCATAATAGTGCACATCGGAACCACAAATTCCCACCTCTTGCAAACGAATCCGCAATTCCCCGGGTCCAGGGACAGGGGCTGACTCTTCGCGAAAAGCGATGGTTTTTGGCGACAAAAGATAGGCCGCGCGCATTATAAAATCTGATTAAATTCAATGATCTCCCCAGACGGTCCTTTCACATTGAAGAACCTTGTGCCATTTTTCCAGAAGGCTAAGAACGTCGGAGTCTCTTCCAAAATCTCAAACCCTGCTTTTTTCAAAGTTTCGAAGGCATGATCCACGTCAGCAACATCAATCGCAAAATGATCCACATGGCCATTGGAGCGTTTTTTGATTTCGGCCAATTGCTTTTCGGGCATTTGGTATAATTCGACAATCACCTCGTGATTCTTCATCATCACACAGGTCCCATACCCCCCATCAAATTCAAAGGGAGATTCCATGACATTCTCAAATCCGAGACGCTCGTAAAAAGGGATGGACAATTCAAGGTCGTGAGCGGGGATCCCGATGTGTTGGATTCGATGAATAAAGTCGATTTTCATGTCTTATTTTTAGGTTAACAAACCTAAAAATAGGAAATTCTACACTTATGGACGAGCGTAACCCTCTTTTTGTATGAATTTAGGTTGGTAATAGCCCTGCAAACCTAAGGTACTGACCGCACCTGCCTCCGCTAAATCCACAAAACCATCCGTTGAAACATGAGCCTCCTCCAAGAAAGCACATTGCAATTCGCCAATTACTAAGAAGGTTCCATTTTGCTGAATCGGCACAATCTCCACCAATCGCAAGCCGATTTGGGCTGGACTACCCTCCACAAAGGGAATGGAAAATTCGGGACGAAACTGCTCGACCAGTTCCACTTTTTCGAATTCACTTACTCCAGTAGGATATTTAGCACTGGTCTGATGCGCTGCGGAAATTTGGGATGGATTAATGTGATTAATGGTGTAGAACCCTGTCGATTCGATGTTTCCCAAGGTATGTGGTGTCGCCTCTCTAGGCCGATTGATAAATCCGATCAAAGCAGGGTCCGCTCCGAGGTGTACAATGTTATTGAAAAGCGCCACATTACTCAAGCCATTTTTATCCTGCGATACGATCAACGCAGCCGGCTTAAAACCGCTCAAACAATTAACAAAATTGGCCCGCACATAGCGATCCATCGCCTGTAAATCCGAAGGGGTGTAACATTTCATACCTTGCTAACCGATTAAAGGGCGGGATTGTTTATACTTTGAAAATTAATCCCCGACGGTAAAAAATGCGAAGGATAAGATACCAAATGATCAAATACGTCAAAGCCCCCGCCAAAGAAGCTAAATACGGATCCGAAATTCGAGAAGCAAATAGGACATCTTGTAAATAGGCTGTAATACCTTTCCCCTCGATTTCTAACATGTTTAATGCACGAGGAATAATGCCTGAAAAGAAGAAGACCAACATCGGATTAACCCCAAAAATGACAAAGGGCTTTGTCCATTTTTGGTGGCCAAGCACATCGATTAAATAATACAAAAAGCTCAACAATAACATCGCCCAGCCTCCGGTGAACAACACAAAAGAACTCGTCCACAATGCCTTGTTAATCGGGAAATTGAGGTCCCAAACAGCTCCCAAAACGATGCATGCCAGGCCCGCCATCGCCAAAAGTCTCGTTTGGGTGCGGAAATACAGGCCCGCCAACATCCCCAAAATACCCGTTGCGAAAGCAGGAATGGTACTTAAAATTCCTTCCGGATCCCACGTATTCGTCACCGACCACAAATGTCCCGGCAGTAACAAATTATCCACATAAGCCGCGAGGTTTGTTCCCTCATGCAGATTCGCAGGGCCCACACCGGGTACATCGATGTAATTCATCATCGCCCAATAAGAAACCAGAAAAATAGATGCCAAAGCCAGCAATCCACGAGAAGAGATCCGTCCTTGCAAAGAGGCTAAAAGTGCATAAACAATAGCTATACGAGGCAAAACGCCAGGCAAGCGAACATGCTCAAAGGATTTAAATCCTCCGAAGGCCAAGAATAATGCCAGAAAAAACAAGACTAAAGACACCAGGAGCTTGCGGGAATATTGCGTGAAAAATAAACCGACAATCAGGGACGTGGCCAATAAACGGATAAGCAACAATGGGCCGCCACTTAAATCCCCAACATGAATCTTGGAGAAAAAACTCAAGAACCAACCCAATAAAAGTATACTTAAGGTTCTGGAAAGTATTTTACCCGGGGGAACAATTTGGCCGGCATGTAAAGAAACGGATACGCCCACGATAAAAAGGAAAAAAGGGAACACAAGGTCCGTCGGTGTGCAACCATTCCAAGCCGCATGCTCAAAAGGTGCATAGATATGATCCCAATCCCCAGGATTATTCACGATCGTCATCATCATGACCGTTATTCCCCGAAATACATCCAGCGATAAAATCCGATTTTTCGTTTCCATGCCCGAAAATTAGCCATTTTTATACTAAATCAATATAAAATTGTAATTTAGGGACAAACAAATTCGCTCATATATGCCCAAAATTATCGTCGTTGGCAGTTCAAATACCGACATGGTTATTCAGTCTGCACGCATCCCCAGACCCGGTGAAACGATATTAGGCGGCACCTTTTTCATGAATCCGGGAGGGAAAGGCGCGAATCAGGCGGTGGCTGCTACCCGACTCGGTGGAGAGGTTCATTTTATCTGCAAAGTGGGGAAAGATGTTTTTGGCGATATGGCCTTGTCGCAATTTGCGCAAGAGGGTATGCATACGGAATTTGTCCAACAAGATTCGAGTCTCGCATCGGGTGTCGCATTAATTAATGTCGATTCCCATGGGGAAAATAGTATCACCGTGGCTTCCGGGGCCAATGCCGCATTAAAAACAGCTGATATAGATCAGGCCGAGGGCCTATTTTGTTCTGGCGATGTGCTCTTAATTCAATTGGAAACTCCTTTGGAAACCGTCTGGTATGCCATCAAAAAAGCGCATGAAAAGGGACTAAAAGTCATCTTGAACCCCGCACCCGCCGCTGAAATCCCGGAAGATGTTTACCCCTATATTTATGCCTTGACGCCCAATGAGACGGAAACCGAATTGTTGACCGGCGTACAGGTCGACTCCCTCGCCAAGGCCCATGAAGCCGCCCAAATCCTTTTAAACAAGGGTTTGCAAAATCTCATCATTACGATGGGTTCACAGGGGGCTTATTTCCAGTCGGCCGACACCAAATTGTTCATCCCAACCCAATCCGTCGAAGCGGTAGATACCACCGCCGCCGGGGATTGTTTTAATGGAGCTTTAGCGGTGGCCATCAGTCAAGGGAAAGATTGGGAAGCGGGCATTCGATTCGCTTGCGAGGCGGCCACACGTTCGGTAACTCAAATGGGGGCACAGGCATCGATGCCTTATTTAACAGATTTAGCATGAAAAAGCTTGTCATACTTTTCTTGTTTGCGTTTCAGGTTTTCGGCCAACAAAAACAGAAGGTCATTTTTGATTGTGATTTGGGCGATGACATCGATGATGCGTATGCTTTAGGTTTATTGTTGACGATGCAGGATCGCTATGAAATTCTAGGGATCACGACATGTTACGGTCGGACGGAAGACCGAGCAAGATTGGCACAAAAGCTCCTCGCAGAAACGGGACAATCGAACATTCCTGTTTATTTAGGGCGGAATACGTCGGGGAAAAATGAGCGAGCCAACTGGTATGCGGAGCAATTTTACTGGGCGGAGGGTTTTAAACCCGCACCCAAGGTGGCACCTGTTTTTGCAAACCAATACCGACAGAGTATTGGCTTAAGTCCTCTTAAAGAAAAGGAGCCGACAGCAGCGGAATTCATTCAGGCGAGTCTAAACAAATACCCCAGTGAAGTCGTCATTTTTTCGGTGGGACCTGTTACGAATTTTGCTGACATCATCGATCAAGATCCGGAGGTGCTAAAAAAGGCCAAGGCGATTTATGCGATGTTTGGTTCCTTCCGAATCGGATATTCTGCCAAAGAACCCATCGATGCGGAATGGAATGTCGCTGTAGATATTCCAGCAGCGAAAAAATTCGTGCACTCGGGAGCCAAAATTATTTATGCAGGATTGGATGTCACCGCGATGGTCAAATTAGATCGTGTAAATCGTGACCGAATTTTACAGC
>Ga0228702_1000503_pt1 | contig 29680 bp, 27 predicted proteins | sample McNCre217_Aug_MG_2_FD_178018 | JGI IMG/M metagenome (GOLD analysis project Ga0228702, IMG submission 178018) | Freshwater microbial communities from McNutts Creek, Athens, Georgia, United States - 20-17_Aug_MG | ecosystem: Environmental > Aquatic > Freshwater > Creek | place: USA: Georgia...
AGTCGGCCACCTGGATGCCAAAGCGCTCGATCAGATCGGTTTTGGTGATGCCGCAGTCTTCCATCGCATCGTGCAGCAAGGCTGCTGACAGCGCTTGCGCATCGAGTTTCCAGTCAGCACATTGGGCAGCTACCGCGATGGGGTGGGTGATGTAGGGCTCGCCGCTGTTGCGCATTTGGCCCAAATGGGCTTCGTCCGCATAGCGGTAGGCCCGGCGCACCATGTCGAGTCCCTCGGCATTCAAGTAGCTGAGTTTTTCGGTGAGCGCTGCAAAGCTTGCTGCGGCAGCGTTGGCGGCAGCAGGGCTCACTGCGGGCGGGGCAGCGGGCTTTGAGGAGGGTTTGACGGCGCTCATGAACGTGACTTTACCCGGAATGAAAAAAAGCACCGAAAAATCGGTGCTTTGTGTGTGGTGTGCGCAGAATTAACCGGGCACTTTTTTCAGCATTTCCAAACCAATTTGGCCTGCTGCGATTTCGCGCAGCGCGGTCACGCCAGGTTTGTTTTTGCTTTCGACCTTGGCGGTGTGGCCCTGGCTGAGCATGCGTGCACGGTAGGTGGCGCACAGCACCAGCTGAAAGCGGTTTGGAATCTGCTCAAGACAGTCTTCAACGGTAATGCGTGCCATGTGGGTACTCCAGAATTCAGGTGATGTTCAAGGCGTGAAAGATATCCGCCCGAGCCCGGCGCTGTGCCAGGTATTTGAGGCGTTGTGCATGCACGATCGCTTTCAGGTCGAACAAGGCCGTCTCAAACAGTTCATTGATTATAACGTAGTCAAATTCTTTAGCCTGTGCCATTTCCTCAGCGGCATTTTTCAGGCGCAGGTCAATGATCTCGGGAGCGTCCTCGCCACGGTTGTGCAGGCGTGACTTGAGCTCTTCCCAGCTGGGCGGCAAGATGAAAATTAACACCGCGTTGGCAAACAATTTTTTGACTTGGATGGCGCCTTGGAAATCGATTTCCAAAATCACGTCCGCGCCTTGGGCAATCCGGTCTTCAATGGCTTTGCGCGAGGTGCCATAGCGTTGACCGTGCACATTGGCCCATTCCAAAAAGGCATTGGCTTCGACCATGTGGTCAAACTCAGGCGGTGAGACGAAAAAATATTCACGCCCGTGCTTTTCTTGGCCACGGGGCTGGCGTGTGGTGTGCGACACGGAAGGCCGTACTTTGGCATCGAGCTCCATCAAGGCTTTGACGAGGCTTGATTTACCAGCCCCACTGGGGGCTGCGACCACAAAGAGGTTGCCAGGAAAGTTGTCCATTATTCGATGTTCTGTACTTGTTCACCTGTTGCGAGGCTCGTAGGTGGGAAAAATTGAAGACTGGAAAAAGATCAAACGCATACTAGTCCGTACGGGCGAAATTTGAATGCATATAAACAGATGCATTATCTGGCAGGGATGACTAAATTTGTTGAGCTAGGGAGTCTTAGAGTGCTGCAAATACTTTCATTCCATGATGTCTATGCGTGTTAGCCGATTAAAAACTGAACTGATAGACACAGCAGGTGTTAAGTCTTAATGGTTCATTTGTCATATCTGATATTTTTATAAATTCTGTATTACGATTCAAGTACTATTTTGACGACTAATTGTCTTGTATGACCTGTCATTGTCCCTCATGTCAGCAACCTAATATCCGTACAGCCAAACTTTGCCTTCGATGCGCAACGCCTCTGTACCCAGAGGATTTTGCTGGGACACTCGCGCAGCCTAATTTGAAGCAGGTCGTACATATGCCGTTCGGCTTCGTGAAAACGCCCAGATTGTGCGTTGACGTGTTTTCTGAGGGGGGCAGTCATAAATCAAAGCCGACCTGGCTTAATTTGTCGAAACTGTTTTACCAGCGACCTCGCACTGCTCATAAGGTAGGGTATCTGGTTTTCTCGATGTTGGTGTTGTTGATCGTGGGCTATGTTCTGTCGTCGCAGCACAAGCATCTAGATTTGCCAGACGTCACCATCAATTCATCATCGACAGGTTATTTCGAGTCAGCCCCTGCCACTGCATCAAAAGGGTCTGCCACAGGCGGCTTCTAAGTTCGATTACATGTCATGAGCCATATTACAGATCGCGTGTCTAAATTTCCGCAGGTGCTTTTGCAAGGCCGCCTCCAGATGGCCTTGCTGTTTGAAGGCTCTAAGTCCGAAGGCATGTATCCTGTACTGATTTGTCAAGATGGCAAACAATACCGTGTTCATATACGTAAAGCAACGCCACGTCGTGCGGGGCTAATTCTCACAGCGTGGATAGGACAGCATGTTGCATTGGAGGGGACTGTCGATGATTTAAGAGGTCACTGGCGTTTGGTGCTTGAGCCTGATTTTGCGGTTGTAGTCGTCACTCAGGACATGCTTAAGCATGATGACGGAGAGCCGGCACCATGAGTTTTTGCACCCAATGTGGTCAACCGTTACGCCCTGGCTCTGTCTCTTGTGAGCATTGCCAGCCTGCGGCTGTCAAACCCCTGGCACATCCAGTCTTCTCGGTGGCAGCTTCCGCGCGAATTGCGGTGTCACATACTTTGTTCATTGCACCGGCAGGCACGGCGCTTGAGCTTGACAAAGCACTGCAGCAACACCTTGCCAAGCCATTGGAAATTTTGCATATCACGGATGCTGATACCGTGCACGCCAAAGCGAACCAAGCCGTCAAGCGTTTACAAGCACGAGGTGATTTGAAATATGTGTGCCTGATTGGTGACTGGTCTCAGGTCCCACCTTTCAAAGTTAGAAATCCTTCTAGGCCGTGTAGCGGTCAAGATCCGTTTTGTTGGACCGATGCGCTGTACGGCGTTCAGGATGCTTACAACGAAGACGACATCTTGACGGCGATTGCCCCGATTCTCGTGGGCAGAATTCCAAGTACTGACATGACAGTGGTGCTGCCTGCTTTGCTTGAGGCTCCTTTGCCGATAGATCCTGGACAAGCGTTTGCATTTGCTGTGACGGCGCAATGCTGGTCCGTGGCCACGCAAACCATCATTCAAGGCTTCACCGATTCACAAACCAAAGCCCCATTGATCCAAGCCCCCAATCTTCTTTTAGGTGTGCCAAACAAAGGCGTGCTAGCTTCACCCGACTGGGAAGAAGATGATTTGCGGCGCGAAATTTCAGAAACAGGCATCACCCCAGGGGCTGTGCTGCTCTTCAATGTTCATGGTTCAGCAGACGAACCTCATTGGGTGGGTGAGGGTGACTGGGGTTATACCGAGATCATGCAGCCCGACACGATTCAAGATTTCAGCAAAGCTATTTTGTTGAGTGAAGCCTGTTACGGTGGCGCCTTGGGCTACGACGAGCCCAGCATGGTGGAGAGTTTCTTCACACAAGGCGGCAAAGCTTTCGTGGGCTGCTCTGTGATTGCTTGGGGTTCATCAGGTAGCGAGTTGTGTGGTGCCGACTTGATTGCCTTGCATTTCTTCAAGGCTTTACGCGAAGGTCAAACTCTGGGGGATGCCCTCAACACTGCCAAACGGACAACCTTGGATGACATGTCTGTTTACGATGAAGTGGCTCAGAAGACGGTGCTGTCGTTCAATTTGTACGGCGCGCCTTGGCATCAACTCAAACGTGCTGCTGCGGCATCGGTGCTACCAACGGCGAGTCCTCAAGAGTCCGTTCTGGATCGCATCAGAAATCGGCGCTCGGGTTCTGACGGTGACAGCGCGTTGGATGCGGTACGCAACCGCTACAGAAGCCGTTTGTCTAGTGATGCTCAGCGGTTCTTATTAGAACGCGATGATGCGTTACGTCAGCTCAGTCGCTTCAAAGACCGCGAGAGAATTGAATCGTTTCTAGATGCGATTCATGTCGAATTTGATGATTGCGACTTTGAAGAAATACGGTTTGACACCGAACACAGTTTTCGAATCTCTGGCAAATCTAAAAAATTTGCCAATGCCAAAGAATTGTTTATCTTGGCCATTAACGGCCAGGGTGAATTGACCCATCAATTGACAACCAAAGGATCGCCATGAAGTGCTCCAACCCTACGTGCGTAGCAGAACTCAAAGATGACGCGAAATTCTGCGGACTCTGCGGATTCAAAGTACCTCAGCCACAAAATTGCCGTCATTGCGGACATTTGAATTTAGCTGGAGCAATGTTTTGTGGTGCTTGCGGTAAATCTCAATCGGAACCTGTAGGTGTCGGTGGCGCTTTGTCCAACGCCGACAGCTTGGGAGAGTTTATTTATGAATTGACCGAAGAACGCGTGCTAAGCGAAGGCTACAAGTCTAAGCCTCAACCTCATATGGGTTTCTATGCTTATAAAGTGGTCAATGGGATTTTTGAAGCGGTTAAAGGCCAGAAGCAAAAAACAGATCAGAGTGAAAAAGACGACACGCCTTCGGTAGGCGGATTTATTAAGAACCTTTGGGACAACTGGATCGTCAAACCTCTTTTGGGAGAGAGAAAAGAAGACGCTGAAAGGAAAAAGAAAGCTACACAAATTTATGTGATGCTTGACCTAAGAGATTCACCACTGCTAAGTAAGACCTTGGCCATTCCCGTGCCAGGGCTACCAGATGCACAGTTACGCTGCGAATTCTGGGTCAATCCTGATAACAAAGAGCAGGTTGCTTTGTTCAAAGAGAGGGTGGTTGGTACGCGTAGTTCTTTAACCTGCTTAGAGTTTACTAATGCGGCCGTTGACATCATTGAAAAGAACATTCTTCCCGGAATTGTTTTGGAGACAATCCCATCCAATCCTCTCGGAGTGCGAACGCTTGTCCGTGAGCAATTGGAAAAACTCTCGGGTATCACCGTTTCTTGCATTTTTAACCGCGGCAAACTGACCGAGCGCCACCAACTCGACATTAGCAAATCATCGTTAGCCTGCCCGAGCTGCGGGCATGCCTTGCGAGTCGGTGCTAATTTTTGCGGTAAATGTGCAACGGATGTTTCGCAGCTGAGCAAGAGCAGTGCAACCAATTTTCTCCAAGCGGCGGGGGGGCAGCAGCTTACGTTGCGTTTGAGCATGTTGATCGATCGGTCGCTCAAGCCTTTGTCAGCCGAAGAAGGTGCGCCTGAAATCAATGTGTCAGATGCCCAAATTACCGATCACGTGATTAACATTTTGGGGCCTGTGTTGCGTCGTTACGATGTGCCTACCCTGATGCGCCCGGTCATGTTGGCGCAATTGAGTAATGAGCTCAACGAGAAACTGGTCAAAGATTGGCGAGGGTACATCACTGAATTTACTGTGGTGGATTTGCGTACCGCAGAGGACGAATGGTTCTTCAATACAGAAGCCTTGTTGGCCGAGAAGCTGCGTGAAATCAAGGCTGACCAGAAATACCTCGCGATCGAACAGAGCCAAATTGAATTAGAACAATCGGCATTCAATTTGGTCATGCAACGCATCCAGCACCAAGATGTGCAAGAGTTGGCGCAACTGCGTCAAGAGCAAAACAAGAAGAAGCAGTTGGCCGAGCTGGAGCTGGATGATCATCAGCTCGAAATCAGCACTGATTTGCGTAAAGCGGTCATCACCGATGATGCGGAAAAAGAGTTGTTTGCGCGTCAACGTGACAAAGAACTGCGTGAGCAAGAGTACCTGAGAGAGCAGGCTAAGGCCAAGCGTAGTGACGAGCTTGAGCATGTCGATCACGACATGACGCTAGAGAAAAAAGTCGCTCAGCACGACATTGACTTGAGTGATTTGACCGGTGAAGCGCAAAGCCGTGCCAAGCGCCGCGACATCACCGATGAATCTTTCGTGGAAGACGAAAGAATTCGTTTGGAAATCAAGGCACAAGAGGAAAAAATTCGTCTGGATGTCAAGGCTCAAGAGGATAAAGATCGTCTTGATGCCAAACGCAAAGAGCTATTGGGCAATATTGACGAAGACTTGGAGGATCGCAAGGAAAAACGTCGCGTCGAAAAGATCAAGGAATTGGCCGCGCTGGATGCTCAATTGGCGCAGCAAGAGCATGAGCAAGAGCTCAAAAAGACCCAGCAGCAGCACGATCAAGAACTTAACTTAACCAAAGAGGCCAATGCATTGGAGCAGGCGAAGCTCGATGCTATGAAGGATAAGAGCGCTGCAGAGATGTTGGCTATGCAAGCTAGAGAACTGGCCAAGGCAGCGGCTGTCCCCGGCGGAGAGGCTGCCGCAGAAATGATTAAAGCCATGGCCGTTGCCAACGCAGATACTGCTAAAGCCCAGCTCGAACTGCAATCAGGAGCTCAAATTGCTGCTATGAAAGCCGCTGCTGCAAAAGAGAATGCCGAGATGCAAGCAGCGATGTTTGAACGCATGCTTCAAATGCAGAAAGAAAGTGCAGATAGCGCTATCCGCGCGCATGAGTCTGCAGCCAATCGTGTGCAGCAAACCAGTGACAAGGCTATGGGCAACATGATGCATGTTGCGCAGTCCACCGCAGGTGAGGCTAATGCGGGTTACAAAGCCGCGGCTGACATTGCAGAACGTGTCAATACCAGCTCAATGGAGAACATGTCGAAGGTGGCATCGGCCTCTGCTGCCCATTCCAATGATGGTATGAAAGAGGCTGTACAAAGCTCCCGTGCTGCAGCAGCCACTACCATTGAAAAAATGGCCGATGTCTACACCGCTGCAGTCAAGGCGACGCGGTACGTTTGCGTGAAGTGCAATAAGTCTTCCTCTGAGGGAAATCATTTCTGCTTAGATTGCGGCAGCCCTGTCCAAGAACAAAGTGGCGATTGATTCGTATGGTCCTGTGTTTGTGCTGTAACAGTGAACGTTTTCCTGATGAACCGATTTGCCAAGAATGTGGTGCAGATTGGCAAGGCGTGGAAGCTTTGGATTTGGACGGACCGCGCGCGCGTTACAAGTCCCAGGTCGAGAAGATGCTGGCCAGAGACCCCAATGGGCAATACGACAAAGAGCTCACTCTTTTACGCTATCAGCTCAAAGTTTCCTTTAATGCTCATCAACAGATTAAGAATGACTTTTTAGCCAGTATCAAAGACATTGAGCATCTCAAATCGTTTGAGCTGAAATTCAACCAATCGACCGAAGGTGTAGCGGGACAAAACACCTTGTTGCAGTTCTTGTTTACCAACACTTCTGCGAGAAGTTATTTCTCTCGCATCAAACTGGCGTGGGATGATGAAGAAACGGTTCAGCACGACGACTTTGAGATTGACCACGAGGAATTCCTCGGTCCTGGCAAACAATGTCAACTGCAGTCCACCTACGTGTTCAAAACACCGGGTACCAAGTTGATCAGCAAATTGATGCTCGAGGTTGAAGGTGCTGCTGGGGAGACCGCTAAATTTCGTGCGTCTGACTTTCAGCTCAAAGTGGCGGATCCAAATAAGACCGACATCCACTACAACAACGTCACCAACAACATCAACGCTCGCATCATGTCTGAGACTACGCTTGGTGGAGCGGGGGCCGAGGAAGAGGGCTCTGCCAAGGGCGATCGTTGGCTTGTGCTCAAGATGGTTTGGATTCCCTCCGAAGGAGGCGTCCCTAAGGCACCGACGGTCAACATGCGCATGCCGGTTGAGCCTTTTGTGTCATCTGCTACGACTGCTCGATCGGCAGCATTGTCCAACGCCTATGGACTGAGTTGCCAAGGGTGTGGCAAGCAAGACAACCCCAGTGATTCAGCTTTTTGTTTGAACTGTGGACGCTCATTGGTTCAAGCCACTGCGCCCGCAGAGGAATCCTTGCCGCCAGTACCTCTTGTTGCCGTTATCCCCCAAGCGGCATCCAGCAGTTCAGAGGTGTCGATTGAGACGCTGCACGATGCTGTTGAACAGACCTTTGAGCTACTGCGCAAATTCAGCGCATTGGCATCTTCATCTGTCAGCAAAGGTGTTTTTTCTGCGGTGGATTTTTCGTTTGATTTGCTGAACGAACTCACCCCTTTGCTGCTGGATCGTGACATCGTCGGTATGGTGTGTGAAAAACCTGCGGGTGTGCAGTTGGACGACGAAGAGTTCATTGTGGCCTTCGCAGGTAAGGCCACCCTTTTCTCGTTGACGGGTATCACTGTGGTGGAGCACTCTGGTGCTGATATTGCGATGGTTGAGTGCTATCAGTGGGGCGAGCTGGAAGAGACACAGCAAGGTGTGTTCAGGCAACGTTTTGGCCCTCAGAGTTATGTGATTTCAATGGGCAATGCCTCCGCGAGTTCGAGCTTTCCAGGCTTGCGCTTTGACATGCGCCGTTACAAGGGGGTCGAGTCGATTGAAGACCTCTACAGCAAGTTGGAGTATTTGCTGGGACAGGTTTTTTCTTTGGCGCCAGAACCTGTCCGTGCGCGCGCAGCTGAGCCAGAATTCGTTGCTGCGAAGATATCTGATGAACAGTCGTCTGTTGCTGTTGCGAAAAGCATGGAGCCATATGCAGACAACACGGATATCGCATCACGCATCGTAGTTGCCGATCATGTAGCGGATATTTCGGAACTTGTAGCCGAGCCGCATCTCTCTGGTTACGTGGTGTGTGGTCACTGTGATGCAAAAAATCACAGCGATGCAAAATTTTGCAAAGACTGCGGTAGTACCTTACGTCTTGTCCAGACGTCATGCAAACACTGTGGCGCTGACAACGCGCCTGGTGCAAAATTTTGCGGAGATTGCGGTTTGTCTTTGCATGAAGACGAGCAATCGACTGTGCAAGACGAGACCGAGACACAAGAGTCCGAAGTCGTGCCATGTGTGGGTTGCGGGGCATCGATCTCTGAAGACTTGGCATTCTGTGGATTTTGCGGTGCCAACCAATCTGCTCCAGAGCCGGAGCCAGAGCCAGAGCCAGAGCCAGAGCCAGAGCCAGAGCCAGAGCCAGAGCCAGAGCCAGAGCCAGAGCCAGAGCCAGAGCCAGAGCCAGAGCCAGAGCCAGAGCCAGAGCCAGAGCCAGAGGTTGCGCTACCCGATGAAGTAACGACAGCTAAATTTGCAGAGCCACCCACGCCCGTTGAGGAGCCTGCACCGCACATCGTGGATCCTCGCCAAGCTCTCCTGCAGCAACGCTGGCGTGAACGCTCCGATTTATTGGGCGAATTCTTGGCGCGCTTTGCAGTGGCTATGCAGCACTGCAATGAGCTGGCGCCTAAAACGGTAGTGATGGTCTCTGAGATGACCGAGGTTTTACATGCCGACCTGTGGAACGCTATGAAACGCGCTGGCGCCCCTGTGTTGGGTTTGGGCTTAGAGCCACAGCACGGCCTGTGGTCTGAGTCTGGCCAGTTGGCAGATTTCCATGAGTCGGTGACTGTGATGTCTGCCAGTGGGTTGTTCCACGTGACCAAGTCGGGTGATGGCAGTTTGACGTTGGATGGAAAAAATTGCTTCCTCAGTTGGGAGAAGTTTTTCTTTGAATTTAATGCTGAGTTGGTGTTCAGAGATGTCGGCCCCGATTTGTGGCTCGGTACCTCAGAACAGTACTTGGTGCGCGGTGGCTACTGTGACTACTCAGTGAATGTCTTGCAATGGGACTACTTGACTTCATTTGTGAAAAATGAATTGATCGCCAGCCTCGAAAAATTCAAACGTTCGGTACAACACACTCATGACTGATTTTCTAACAGACCCTCGTTATCCATTTTGCTCGGATTCCGGGAAAGCCGAGCTAGAGGTCTATCTTCAGTGGATCGCAGACGCGTCGCTCAAAGACTCTGAATATGCGTTCATCGAGTACGTCAAAGGACGTGCAGGCATCCAAGATGGCAGGCATTTGCTGGCCATTTGGGAATACCAGATGCAGGGCCAGTTCGACAAAACAGCACGCTCACAAATGCGTCTGTTCTTTGTCAACCCGAATCCCGAGACTGCCTTTGATTCCAGTGGTGCGGCAGGCTGGTTTGATTTTATTGAGTCGGTGTATGTCTTGAAAAGCGAAGTTGCTGCGCCCTTGGTGCGCCCCCCCGTGTTTGCCAAAGTGGGCACGGCAGATCTACCTGCACAAGACTTCGAGATTGCTTGAGCGATTCAACCGCTTTAGTGTCCATCCCCGATGTTTGCCATGAGGGTTGGACATGTCAAACTTTAACGAGGGTAGAAATAGTAGCGCTCGGAGAGTTCGTCGTGAAAAGAAGGTCTTTGCCGACCTTGTGAGTTCTCAATTACCTCTCGTCTGACGTTGTTGAAAATTTCAGTCAAACTACTCTGAGGGTTGAGAATTTCCTGTTTGAAAAAATGGGTAAACAATCCGTTTTCAATACCATCCGATCCATCACTGGCACCTGTGTCATGGGAGGTGGCATAAATGATGCCGTGTCCAAAACTGGATTCTGAAGTCTTCATACGAGCGCGATGCTTGGCATTGACGATATTGCTGGGATTATTGAGCTGCTCAAACCAGTCTTCCAGTAACTCCCAATCCACTTGAGTTGTGGGGCGGTCTTGGTTTGGCAGACCTGCCGCATCAAGGCGCTCTTGATTCCTGCATGCGTCGATGATGACGATGGCTGATTTTGCGTTTGTAAACTGTAGCTTATCGATGAAGTCCGAATACAAGTTAATGGCTTCATGCGGTTGAGTGGCATCAATAGGAAATAAGTGGGCTTCTGAATTGAAGGACGCACCATGCCCTGCAAATGTCAGCACGACATCATCCCCTGCTTCAATCGATGAAAGAAATCTTTCGAGGTATTTACGAGTCGCCACTGAATCGCGATCAAAAATACTCGTCACTTCATAGCCCAAGTGGTTCATCACCGAAGCCATGTCCTGTGCATCGCGAGTTGCGTTCTCAAGTTCGTTCAAATAGATGTATTTGTTCATCCCAATGCACAGAGCCTTGCACTCGCTTCGTGGGGCAACTTTATGGGCTAATCCTGAAAGTTGCACCCCTTCTCCAGCCTCTGTTTCTGATGTAACAGAGCGGAAAGAGTTTCTGGAAGTTTGAGCTTCCATGCCTTGTCGGGCTGATCTAAAAAGATTTGTCCCAGTGACCAAAGTCGCAGGCTTTAGGGGTGAGACTGAAGCCTTGTGCGTCTCAGACGTGATTTCCTCGCGCAACTTTTTGCGTATTTCGTCTAGTCGTGATGCGCACATAGATGAAAGCAATTTAGATTGAATAAAGCCTTAGAACGCGTCTGCGGGTTTAACTGCTTTAGGCGTTAATGGGGTGGCTGGTGCCGCAGGAGCAGTCGCAGGCGCCACAGGTCGTGCTGGTGCGGCCAACGCACGCTTACGCATTTCTTCTTCGCGTCGCAGCAAGTCCTCTTTCATTTCTAATTCTTTGCGTTTGAGGTCGAGCTCTTTAGCTGCCAACGCGCGCTCGCGCTCTACAGCTTCTTGTTTTGCGCGTTCAGCTTCTTGTTGTGCTACGCGTTGGCGCTCTGCTGCAGCCAGCGCCGCTTCGTCTACAACAATGACCGCTATCGGTCTTGGATTGCCATCGCATGCTGCAGCTGTTTTGAGACCACGTACCAATAATCGACCTTGTGCCGTGATGGTGTAGTTGCCTGGCGTTGCATATTTGTAAGACAACATCGCCGGTGATGTTTTGAGATTGTCATCCCCAATGCGAACATCTTGTTTGGCGCCATTGCCCCAATCCACGGTCAGTCCACACCAGACGGGATTGGTACCTGTCGGTACAAAATTGATATTCAGTTCGGCTGTCGCATCCAAAGAGATTTTTCTGGAGATCAGCTCTAGGGTTTTAATTTCTTGGGCTTGAGCGTGCCCCAAAGACAGCAAAGTGAAAATGGAAGTTGCCAAGGCAGCGGAAAGAGATTTTTTCATAACAAAGGATCGATTTAAAAATTATTTTCCAGGGACGCCACTGAGTGACGGCATGGCCGTTTCAATGATCTTGCGCAATTTGGCGTTGGGAATGTTGTCGTTGGTTGCACCCAAGAATTTCAATGCGCCTTCGCGATTCTTGGCTAAATGGATAGCCAACTTAAGCGCCGACACAGCTGCTTCATCTTTGCCATTTTCAGCAAAAGCTTCGGCCGCTGCCAGCCAGCCAGCGCCACGGTCTGGTGCGATCAGCAGGCCATCAATCAGCACCGCTGTCGCCACGCTAGCCTTACCGCTTCTGACCAATGACGTGCCAAGCCCAAAGCGGGCCTCTGCATTGGCAGCGTCGAGCGCTACAGCTTTTTCAAATTGGCTGGCTGCCTCTTGTGCATTGCCGGCTTTCAGTGTTTGATCTGCTGCAGCCGAAGCTTCAGCACTGGCTTTGCTATTACCCGGGCTCACTTGTGACATTGATTTGATGAGCTGTACTTTAGGGCTTACTTCTTTCCAGCGACCATCGCGAACCAGACCCAGTAGCTGGTTCAATTCGTCTTTGGCGGTGGTGGTGGCTTCTGGGGCAGGTGCGGGTTTGACAGTGCGAACCGGGACAGGCGCTGGTGTTGGCGCAGGTGCTGTGCTGTTTCCCATGAACATGAAGGCTGCGCCACCGATGACTGCAAGCGCCAATCCGATCAAGATCATGCTGTTGTTCGAACTCTTCGCAGCTGTTGTCGCAGACGCTGGCGAGGGGGCCGCTGTGGCCGGTGCTGGGGCAGAGGGTTTGGCCGCTACAGGAGGACGAGGAGGAGGTGGTGGTGGGGGAGGGGGAGGGGGAGGAGGTGGGGGCGGTGCCGTAGAGACCGACCCAAAAGGTAAATTTTGACGCTGTGGCACAGGCGTTGCCGCCGGTGTGCTTGGTGAGTTTTGTGACGTGATTTGCGAAGAAGCCTGTGGTGTTGCATCGACAGAAGGCGCTGTTACAGTTTCTGCAGACGCTTGTGGCATCACAGCACCGCATTTCAGGCACAGTCTTGCTGGAGTTGCGGATTCAAAGCCGCAAGAACTGCATGTATTGATCATTTTTAAGGCCTATCGCTAAGATGAAGTTCGTTATTTTTTAATTGCTGTTAATCGTATCAAAGTTATTTCTTGAAGAGATCAATTTAATGACTTTGACCATCGAGTTTTCAAACGACCCTCTTATGTTTGAAAACTTATGAATTAATTTAAAGGTGCCTATTTGTTGATTGTTTGGTTTTGATACTTTCCTCAAGAAATAGTGGATATCACTCAAGACGTGCTGCATATGAATATTTTTGAAATTTTTTGCGACGGCAAAGGCCGAATCAATGAAACCAATATGAGTTCTATCTTGAACTTCTTGTTGGATCCCGTCAGGCCACATGGCTACGGCTATGCATCGCTTGCACGATTTTTAAGGCCTATCCAAGAGCAACTGCAAACACTCAATCGAAGCCATGAAGGCTTAGTTTGGCCCACCTCCTCGCTCATGGATATGGACAAGTGGGTCAAGCGCTTTCCACGTGTTGAACTGTCCTTGGAAGAGGATGTGTATGAGCCGCAAGAAGATACCAAGCCACGCAAACGTATCTTGGACAACGTCATTCGTTTTTACGATGCACAACAGCGCTTGGGCTTGGTAGTCGCCATCGAAAACAAAATTACTTTGGCCAGTGTGACGGATCCGATGCAATTGTCTGAAGAATATGATTTTCTGCGGGCCGCTATCGACAAGGCTAACAAAGCGATACCCATCGTGTTTGTGTTTTTAACACCTGAGCCAGTGAGTAATGCAAGCCAAACCATCTTCAATGATTTGGTGGTGAAGGGGCGTGACATCAAAGTTAATTATTGTTGGAAAAACTTGTTGATCGAGTCTTCACAACCTCAACCTTCCATCACGTGGGTCGCAAAGTCTTTGTTGGCAGCTGAGCGATCGGGTGAGATCAATCCGGCTTCTAGCCATGGAGACTTATTTTTGCGATCAATGATTAAATTTATTGCCAATGATTTCCAACAAGAGTCGGTGCTTGAGGAGGATGTGCTGGGCACCAACGGCATGAGCGTACGTGCCATTGACGAGTTTTGGAGCAAGTGGACCCACGAGAAACCTGGCACGTATCCATTAGCCTGCGAGTTGTTTGAGTTAATCAGAACGACTTTATTGCAGCACTGTGAGCAGACGAACTTGACCCATGTGTATCAGTTGGACTTTCGTCCTACCACCACACGGTTGGCATGTTTTTATCGTCCCTTAACGCAAGACGTGGATTTGCAACAAAAGAAATTACCCAACCGACCTGTTGCTATTTTTTTCGCTGGTGCAACCAGCAATCAACGCATTCAGTTGCAATTTGAACGGCGCGATGGGGTGAGTTTGGAAGCTTTTCGCCGAAGTCTGGATGGGCCAACGCGCGAGGTGTTTGACGAAATTCAACCAGATGAAAGCGGCGCCAACTACACCACCATCCACGTGCCCAAGTCAGTGAATATGGGGCACATTAAGTCACTTCTACAAGCGGCGATACAAGAAGCTGCGCAAGCCGCGATTGGTTAGACTTTTTGTGCCCGAGCGAAGGAATTTGCGCTATTCAAGGTTTTGTACTTGTTCGCGGAGTTGTTCGATCAACACTTTCATGTCCACCGAAATACGGGTCATTTCCATCGTGGCTGATTTGGAGCCCAGGGTGTTGGCCTCACGGTGCAGCTCTTGAATCAAAAAGTCTAGCCGCTTGCCCACGCCTTCGGTTTTGCCGCCTTTGGCGAGCAAATCATCCATTTCGTCGAAATGTGACACCAAACGGGTCAGCTCTTCAGCCACATCGATGCGAATGGCAAAGGCGGTTGCTTCGGTCAGCGCGCGGTCTTGCGCGGCTTCGGGCAGGGTGGCCCCTTCTGCCAAAGCCATGGCCTCACGCCAACGCTCTAAAAACTTCAGCCGTTGTTGCTCGACCAACTGAGGCACCAAGGGGGCGGCTTGATGGGCCAAGGCACGCAGTTGACTCAGTCGCTCGCGCAATGTTTCGGCTAGACGCGCACCTTCGCGCTCACGTCCGGCGCTGAGTTGCTTCAAGGTGGTTTGTGCCAACTGGAGCACTGTCGGGCCAATGTCTGCGGGCGGTGCTGTTTGGGCTGTGGTCAGGCGTAACACATCAGCCACCGACAGGGGATTGGCCTTGGGCAGCCACGCATGTACGGTGTCTTGCAAGGCTGACAGGCGTTGCAGCAGGCGAGGCGTGGGGTCTGCAAAGGTGGTGTCTGCGGTGGTTTCAATGTGAGCCCGCACCTCTACCTTGCCGCGCTTGAGGTGCTTCATGACCAACTCGCGCAATGCCGCTTCATGCTGGCGCAACTCTTCGGGCATCTTGAAGCTCAAGTCCAAAAAGCGGCTGTTGACCGAGCGAATTTCTAGCCCAAGGCGCAGTGCGGGCCCCGAAGGGGCTGCGTTGTCAGGAGTGTCGGGATGCAGCTCGGCTTGTGCACTGGCATAACCCGTCATGCTGTAAATGGGCATGGTGTGGTGTTTGGTATCAAAGACATGATTATCTCAGGGCTTCAGAACCTTGCTGTGAACCGTGTGAAGATTGCCCGACAATCCATGCTTTACTGATCTTCTATTGCGAATGCCATGACGACCACCTTGCCTGAATCTCGCCACACCCGTGCGGCTGACCAACTCCGCCCCGTGCGCATCACCCGCCACTACACCATGCACGCCGAAGGCTCGGTGTTGATTGAGTTTGGCCACACCAAAGTGCTGTGCACCGCCTCGGTGGAAGAAAAAGTCCCTGGCCACAAAAAAGGCTCGGGCGAAGGCTGGGTCACGGCCGAATACGGCATGTTGCCTCGCGCCACGCACACGCGCAGCGACCGCGAAGCCGCACGCGGCAAGCAATCGGGGCGCACGCAAGAAATTCAGCGTCTCATTGGTCGCTCCATGCGCGCCGTGTTTGACCTCAAAAAGCTGGGTGAGCGCACCATCCATCTGGACTGCGACGTCTTGCAAGCCGATGGCGGCACACGTACCGCCAGCATCACTGGCGCGTTTGTGGCGGCACAGGATGCGGTTGGCAAACTGATCGCTGCAGGCAAGCTGACCCAGAGCCCGATCACCCAAGGCGTGGCTGCGATTTCGGTGGGCATGTTGGGCGATTTGCCTTTGCTCGATTTAGAATACACCGAAGACTCGGCTTGCGATACCGACATGAACGTGGTCATGACCAGTGCTGGCCACTATGTGGAAGTGCAGGGCACCGCTGAAGGCTTGCCTTTCACCCGTGACCAAATGAACGCCTTGCTGGCCTTGGCCGAAAAAGGCGTGCGTGAACTGATTGCCATGCAGCAAGAGGCCTTGCAGTCTTGATTCATGACATTGTCTTCAACGATGACGCAGTCTATGAAACGAATCGTTCTGGCCTCTAACAACCCAGGCAAGCTCGCCGAGTTGCAAGCCATGTTCGCACCACTCGGTGTTGAATTAGTGCGCCAAGGCGATTTGCACATTGGCGAAGCCGAAGAACCGTTTCACACCTTTGTTGAGAACGCCTTGGCCAAAGCCCGTCATGCTGCGCGTGAGAGTGGCTTGCCTGCCGTGGCCGACGATGCCGGCCTGTGTGTGGACGCTTTTGGCGGTCTGCCCGGTGTGCAAACCGCCTACTACGCCACCCAGTTTGGCTACGAGAAAAGTGACGACAACAATGTGCGTGCCTTGCTCGAACAAATGGTCAACGTGGACAACCGCCGTGCAGCCCTGGTCAGCACCTTGGTTGCCGTGCGTCATCCCGATGACCCAGAACCCCTCATTGCCGTGGGCCGCGCCGTGGGCGAAATCACACGGGTGCCGGTTGGTGCGAACGGCTTTGGTTTTGACCCTGTCATGTTCATCCTCCGTTTTGGCAAAACCTTTGCGGAGTTGCCTGTTGAGGTAAAGAACGCCAACAGCCACCGCGGCCAAGCCGCGCAGCACATGCTCGCGCTCATGCGTGAGCGATGGTTTGCGTGAAGCTTCTTTGATGACCCAAGACATCCAACACCTCATGCGCCCCGGCACGCTGTCGCTGGGCAGCTTGCCGCCGCTCTCGCTGTATGTGCATTTGCCCTGGTGTTTGAAAAAGTGCCCGTATTGCGATTTCAATTCGCACGAAGCGCAAAGCAGCGTGGGTGGTGAGCTCCCCGAACAACGCTACCTCGATGCGCTGTGCGCTGACCTAGAGCACAGCTTGCCCCTCATTTGGGGCCGCAGTGTGCACAGCATCTTTATTGGGGGGGGCACACCGAGTTTGTTTTCGCCTGCCGCGATTGAGCGCCTCATCAGTGACATGCGTGCGCGTTTGCGCCTAGAGGCTGATTGCGAAATCACGCTCGAGGCCAACCCTGGCACGTTTGAAAAGGACCGCTTTCGCGCCTTCCGTGCCGCAGGCGTCACGCGCTTGTCGGTGGGTGTTCAAAGCTTCAACGACCAACATCTGGAAGCCCTAGGCCGCGTGCACAACCGTGCCCAAGCCATTGCGGCGGTCGAAGAAGCGCGTGAAGCCTTTGACACCTTCAACCTTGACCTGATGTACGCCTTGCCCGGTCAAACGCTGACGCAGTTGGACGAAGACTTGGACATGGCCTTGTCGCTCGCGCCCCCGCATTTGTCGGTGTATCACCTCACCATCGAGCCCAACACGGTGTTTGCCAAATTTCCGCCGCAGGTGCCACAAGACGATGACGCCTACGCCATGCTCGACCGCATCACCGAGCGCACCGCCGCCGTGGGCCTGCATCGCTACGAAGTGTCGGCCTACGCCAAAGACAACCACCGCTGCTGGCACAACCTCAACTACTGGCAGTTTGGCGATTACTTAGGTATTGGCGCTGGCGCTCACAGCAAGCTCAGCTTTGCCCACCGCGTGCTGCGCCAAGTGCGCAACCGCGACCCCCGCCTGTTCATGGACCACGCGTTAGATACGGCTCTCGCTGACCGTGCCGTGGCCCAAAGCACCGAGGTGGCGCGTGCTGAATTGCCGTTTGAGTTCATGCTCAATGCCTTGCGCTTGCGCCATGGTTTCTCCTTGGCGGATTTCACCGAGCGCACGGGCTTGCCCGTCACCGCCATTCAGTCTGCATTGACCAAGGCAGAAGCCAAAGGCCTTATCACACGCGACTTTCAGCGCGTGGTGCCCACCGAGCGTGGCTTTGACTTTTTGAGCGATTTGCAGTCTTTGTTTTTGCCTGAGGCGTGAGGCCGAAAATCGCCTCAAAGCCACATTACAATGTAGGCACATAACAACCTAGGAAGCTTGGCAGAGCGGTTGAATGCACCGGTCTTGAAAACCGGCGAGGGTGTGAGCCCTCCGTGAGTTCGAATCTCACAGCTTCCGCCAGATACCCAGTAAAAACGCCCCTTTCGGGGCGTTTTTTTGTTTGAGCACACCATAAGCATATCAATAGCATTGGCTTCATGTTGCTGTGAATTGCAGAGTAATCGTGGCATATAGAACCAATTGGCTACGAGGGTATATGCCTATAAATTTGGCGGATTTATTACTATTGAACTAATTATGTAAATTGCTGAAAGTTTCACGTATGCCATAGTCCAGAGCATTCAATCATGACTACTGACGAAGGGCTAATCATGAAATGTTCAATTGGGCTGGTAATTACCGCATTCACGCTATTTCTTACAGGTTGCGGAAACAGCGATACCGCAGCGGGGGCTGTAAAAGATCCCATCATGGCAATCTCAGAATCTGATGCGGTCGTTGAGGGGGTTGATCTATCAGACTCTCTCGACCAAGAGGGTGCGGTGACACAGATCGCTGCCAACAAAACGAAAACAATGACTTTGTATGGAACGAATCTTCAGTTGGGATTGAAAGTCACGTTTAATGGTGCAACTTGTTTAAATCACGATCTACAAGCGTATGACAATCAAAATGAAGACTCTGGAAAGACAGAGGTTCTGACAGATTGCCCAGGGCAGGCGATTGGCACATATGCTTTAAAAGTAAGCGATCCTGATTCAGGGAAAGAGGTCTACTCTACCAATATTGAAGTGGTGGATGGTGCAACTCTGCAAAACCAAAGACAAATCAGACTGGCGAGTATTCGCCCAGCGTATGGATCAAACTTAACTGGTCGTGCAGTATATGTAAACCCCATGAGTGCACGGCACCAAGCATTGCAACTTACTCCTGGAAGCGGAGGCACAGTAACTGGACTCGTGAAGTGGCAACGTCCATTGCTTGCCACTTCAAACGTGACAAGCGCCGCGCTTAATTATTCTCAAACTGAACTCATGCCCGGAAAGGGGTTGGTGGTTAAATTGCTCGATGCCAGCAGCAATGATGCTGTATTGGGTACAACGGCGACTGATGCCAGCGGGGCATACACTTTTTCAGGCGTGCCAGCTTCTGCCAGTTTGAAAGTTCAAGTTGTTGCGCAAATTGCAGAAACCAGGGCGACAGGCGTTACGACTGGCGCTCAATATAACTTCATGCTGCGAAACAACACAGCGACTGGCGACGCCAAACCTCTTTATGTATTGACTCAGTCATTTACCTCATCTGGAGGAACAGACACACAAAATCTAACAGCACAACTGGGATTTGATACTAGTGGGAATGTAACTGGGACAAGAGAGTCAGCTCCATTTGCAATTCTGGATGTTATTTACAACGCGGTAGACAAGATTAAAACCGCTGATTCCAACGTAACGTTATCAGACTTGAACATTTATTGGAGTACTGAAAATCGTCCAGGAGACGGCGATAAAACTACGGGGCTTATTGGTACTTCTCATTTTGCTGATACAGGTAATTTCCCTGGCGTTTTTATTCTCGGAAAAGCAGATGTTGATACGGATGAGTTTGACAGAGGTGTACTAGGGCATGAGTTTGGCCATTACCTACAGTTTGTAGCTTCTTACTCCGATAATCCAGGCGGCTCTCATGGGTCTAACGAATTCAAGGATGCCTCGCTTGCCTACGGGGAAGGGTTTGGTACGGCCATTGGCGGCTTGTTGTCCGGGTCCCAGTTTTATGCTGACTCAAGTGAAGCAAAACAAGCACAGGGCATGGTGCAAGATTTGACACAAGCTCCTGCAGTGGGTCAAGCAAATGGCTTCTATGCTGAAAATTCAGTCGCTTATCTTTTGTATAAATTGGGAACGCAATATGGGTTTACGCCATTTTGGAAAGCTACAACGTCACTAAAAACAGGACATGAATCGGCCACTGTTTTTAATTTCTTAGATAAATTCATTGCATCAAGTAATGGTGCTGCAACAAGTTCTGCTGTGTTGACTTTGGCTCAGCCAGTCAATATTAAATCAGTTGATCCTCTTGGGATTTTGGATGCGTCAGTTCAGTCAGATGCAGCTATTAATTCAGCTGCATCAGGAGGTGCTGCAGACTTAGAGTTGTTGTACAAGGTCATGAGTCCACAGGCGCCAAACGGTTCTGATGTGCAACAGTTAACATCGTCTGGCGGTGATTTTTGTTTGAACAAAAAACTTAAAGGATCGAATAAAGACACGAACTCAAATGGTCTTGGATGGACCAGAAGATTTACGTTCACAAGTAACTTCACGGGAACGATGGGCGTCAAACTTTTTAACGCAGACAAACTTGCATTCCCAGATGGAACTTTGTTCGTGAAAATACGTGAAAGTTCAACGGGGAAATCTCTTCCTTTCTATCTTTGGGATGGTGGAGCGGGTCGATGGAGTGTGACTAAAGATGTGAAGTATTCCATCACAGTACAGGTTCTTGAGCCAAAGATCTTTACATCCTCCGGTAATACTTGTGGAAATAACCTGTATTTGTGGCAACCCATTGCTTTGCCTGCAGCTTAATTATCTTGTGTGAGGCCTATCAATTGATAGGCCTCAATGCGCATGAAGAATAGAAAATCAATGCTACAAATTGGCGTACTGGCACTTGTTGCGGTATTAGCAGGTGGGTACTTCACGGTACATGAGAAGCTTAATTTAAAAAATCCTTGCGCTGATTTGCTCACTATAAGCAAAGAGAAAAATCTAATTTCCGCATCGGAATATAAGGAAAATCTTGACCTTGGTGAGTGGAATAAAACAGCAAAAGTTAGCCCTTCAAAATTTCCATCTGGAATAGATGCGTTCTACAAATTTGAGACAGATGGTGCAAAGGAAAATAGCCAAGAGATTGCTTACAAATTGTCACTTCTTTTTACATCGGTAGATGATGACGGTGCCATTGCATATGTTTACCCGCATTCTGGTGCTTCTATGGTAGATCATCTCAATGACATTTTTCTCATTCAAAAAAGAATCGTTAATCAATTAACTATTAAGCTTGTAGCAAAAAAATCCACAGGCGGTGTTGCTGTGGTTACTTGTCAAAATGGAAGAAAGTCAGTAATTAGTATTGATCTTCCGGGTTATGTATTACAATGAAAACAACTTGTGATATTTTGAATATATTTAAGTTATTGCTTTTTGCATTAATTTTTTTTTCGAATAAAAGTTGGGCAATTTTGGGTGAATCGTGGGATAGCTCTCAGAAATTTCATGATCAAATAATTAAATTTTCTAAAAATTATTTTTTAACGAATGGCTATACTTTATATAGCTATGAAAGTGTATCTGGTCTAATTATTTCAGAATATGTAAATTCTGACGGAATAGTGTTTGGTGTTAAGTGGTCAGGTTCATATTTACCATCTATGGATAAATTACTTTCCAGTAAGTATCGGGTAATTGTTTCTGATGTCGGATTAAAATTTAATACTAAATCTATTTCTATCAATCAAGATGGTTTCCTATACGTTAGCTCAGGGAGGATGCGTGGTTTCAACGGCTATGCTTATGATGCACATTTAGCGCCAGTGAATTTCAATTTAATTAACTTGCAATGAAAATACCTCGAAGCTTATTGCTATGCTGTTTAGTGGTATGCGCGCTACTCGGTTGTGGAGGTGGTGGAAATTCATCAGTTGCTGATACAGGGTTAAAAAACTTTGTTAGCATAAAAGTTGATAAAGGGGTAAATGGTGACTATTTAAATGGACTATTTACAAAGGTGACAATTTGCTCAGTTGCGCTAAATAATTGTGCGGAAGTTGACAATATTCTCGTCGATACAGGTTCGACAGGTCTGCGACTGATTGCTTCGGCTATCCCTAATGATTTGATTCTGAACTATGTTGGATCAGACGGTTTTAGTGTCGCGGAATGTACGCAATTTGTTTCGGGGGTTATTTGGGGGCCAATAGCTAATGCGGATGTCAAAATTGGAGGTGAGTTAGCTAAAAATATACCGATTCAGTTAGCTGGGGTAAGTGGTTTCAATGCGGTCCCAAGTGATTGCTCTTCAAAAGGTCAATTGCAAAATACAGTTCAGACTTTGTCGGCTAATGGCGTGCTTGGAATATCTAATTTTGTGAATGACTGTGGTATATTTTGCGTGAATAACTCTAACAATAGCTATTACTACATATGTGATAGCAAGGGATGCCAAAATAGTGTTTTGACGGAAGCGAAACAAGTTCAAAATCCTGTGGCTCACTTTCAGAAAAATAATAATGGAACAGTTATTTCTTTGCCTGGTCTTTCAACTCGGAGCGCTTCTGTTGTTGAAGGTAAATTAATATTCGGAATCAATACTGAATTAAACAATCAACTTAATGATGCTAAAAGGGTAAGCTTAAATTCAACAACTGCTACATTTTCGACTATATACAAAAATCATGATTACGCCTTGAGTTACTTTGATTCAGGTTCAAACGGGATCTATTTTGATGATAGTTCAATTAATCAATGCGCCGATACTTTTTATATAGGTTATTATTGTCCTGGCTTGAGTATTTCAATTGATGTTATCTTCAAAGGTGTTGGTCAGGAGATATATGGGTATACGTTTAATGGGGCTGATACATTAAGCATACTAAAAAATCCACAGTTCTTGCCGGTCCAACCGCATTTGATCGGTCCAAGTACTGGGTCATTTCAAGATTTTGTTTGGGGCTTACCGTTTTTTTACGGTAAAGATTTTTTTACTGCAATCGAAAATAAAGAGCTAACAGCTAATGGGATATTTAGCGCTTACAAATAATAGCTTTTTACGTTGATTGGCGTATTCATTGGCTGGATTAAGGGGCGGTCAATGAACCTTATCTGCGCATCTTTTTATCCAAGCGCTTGAGCGCGTAATGCTGTATCCAGCCCACCAGCTGCATGGCCGCGGGTGTCAACGGCAAGTCATGGCGACGTACTGTGCATATGAGTGGGCTCGGCAGGGCATCTTGGATAGGCACCATGCACAGCTGCTCTTTGAACGGGCTGTTTTCGAAAAGAATTCTGGGCATGGTCGTCATCCAGTGTTCAGACGTGGCCACCACGGCGGGCAAAGCCAGAAATGACTCGCACAACATGCACACCTTGGGCGCGGACAGCCCCGCTTTTTGAAACGCCTCTTCAATGACCGCACCTGGCCCTCGTGATGGGCTCGATAGCACCCAGTCACAGTCTTGCAGCTGCTTCAAACGTGTCGCGCGTGACAGCGGGTGGGACACACCCGAGACGATGACCACTTCGCTTGAGTACAGAGGCTCGGCCACCAGATCGCTTTCAAGATCGACTCGGTGGACTGGCGTCAGGGCGAAATCCAGCGTGCCATCACGGATCACCGGTGCGATGCTGGGGTACAGGCCGTCGCGGCAATGCACTTTCACGTGGGGGTGCTGCTGGGTGAATTGCCGCAGCGCCAGAGGCAGCAACCCGAGCCCAATGGCTGGCGAGATCGCCATGCGAACCGTTCCCTCCCAGTGACCGCGCAGCTGCGCAATCTCGTCTTGTGCCCTTCGGCTTTGCGCCACCATCAGCTTGGCGTGGCGCAGAAAAGCCTGGCCGAAATTGGTAAAGGTCACTCCTTGGCGGCTGCGCACCAGCAAAGGCGCTTTGAGCTCGGCTTCGAGCTGCTGAATCGCTGCCGTGAGTGCTGGCTGTGTGAGGTTCATGGCCTGTGCGGCTGCACGGATGCTGCCGAGCTCTTCGATCAGCACTAGAGCGTGCATGGTGGGTAATTTCACATGAGCCTCGCTATATCAATTTTTTTTATCAATCGGTTGAATTTTTGAATTTTCATGATGAGGGCGCCATTCTAGGATTCCCTCAGTTAAGAAGCCGCTCACTGGCTGAGCCGATCAAAGGAGACCGCTGTGTTCATCAAAAACTGTTGGTATGTCGCCGCATGGGACATCGAAGTGCCGCAAGAGGGCATGCTGGCCCGCACACTGCTCAACGAACCTGTGTTGTTGTACCGGGACACCCAGGGCCAGGCGGTGGCGCTGGAAAACCGTTGCTGCCATCGCTCGGCGCCGCTGCACCTGGGGCGCAAGGAGGGCGACTGCGTGCGCTGCATGTACCACGGCCTGAAGTTCGATCCGAGTGGTGCTTGCGTTGAGATTCCCGGTCAGGACAAGATTCCGCCCAAGACCTGCATCAAGAGCTATCCCGTCGTCGAACGTCACCGCCTGGTCTGGATCTGGATGGGCGAGCCGGGCAAGGCCAATCCAAATGACATCGTCGACTACCACTGGCACGACTCACCCCAGTGGCGCATGAAGCCGGGCTATATCCACTACCAGGCCAACTACAAGCTGATCGTCGACAACCTGCTCGACTTCACCCACCTGGCCTGGGTTCACCCCACGACCCTGGGCACCGAAAGTGCTGCGGGTCTCAAGCCTGTCATTGACCGCAACACTGATGGCAACGGCATGCTCACCATCAGCCGTTGGTACATCAACGACGAGATGCCCAACTTGCACAAGAAGGTGGCCAAGTTTGAAGGCAAGGTTGATCGTTGGCAGATTTACCAATGGTCGCCCCCCGCGTTGCTGCGCATGGACGCAGGATCGGCACCCACAGGTACAGGCGCGCCTGAGGGGGCGCGAGTGGCTGAGGCTTTGCAGTTCCGTCACACCTCGATTCAGACGCCCGAAACCGAAAGGACCAGTCACTACTGGTTCTGCCAGGCGCGAAATTTCGAACTCGACAACGCACAGATGACCGAAGCGATCTACCAGTCGGTGATCGAGGCGTTTGAAGAAGACCGTACCATGATCGAGGCCCAGCAAAAGATCATCGACCAGGTGCCCGAGCGGGTGATGATTCCCATCGCGGCCGACAGCGGCCTGAACCAGGCGCGTTGGCTGATTGACCGCATGCTCAAGGTTGAGGCTGGGCAGGACGTCCCATGATCCAGGTCACCGTCTCGAAGGTTCAGGCCATCGCACGCGATGTGCTGCTGATCGAATTGCAGACAAGCCATGCCCAGCTGTTGCCTGGCGCTGCCCCGGGGGCCCACATTGACCTGCACTTGCCCAATGGCCAGATCCGTCAGTATTCGCTGACGAACGCCCAGGGGCATGCGCAGCAGCCAAGCTATCAAATCGCTGTGGCACGCGATGCCCACAGCCGTGGCGGCTCGGACTGGGTACATGACAAGCTGCGCACCGGTGCTGCGCTGACCATCAGCGAACCACGCAATCTGTTTGCGCTGAATACGGCAGCGCAGGGCAAGGTGCTTTTCGTGGGCGCAGGCATTGGCATCACGCCCATCTATGCCATGGCGACGTTGGCACAGCAAGTCAGCATGGATTGGTCTTTGGTAGCGTGTGCCCGTTCAGCCAGTCGCATGGCCTTTCAGGAAGAGCTGATGGCCCTGGACGCACAACGTGTGCGTTTTCACTTCGACCAGGAGCAGAGCGGCCCGCTCGACATCAAAGCCTTGCTTGGCAGCACCACATGGGATGCGGTGTATGCCTGCGGCCCTGCGGGCTTGCTTGATGCCATTGAAGCAGCCACGGCGGGTTGGCCTGCCGGTTCGGTGCACATGGAACGCTTCAAAGCACAGGTGCAGGATGAATCGGGAAACACCGCCTTCGAGCTGGTGCTGTCCAAAAGCGGCCAGGCGATTGAGGTGGGGGTGAACGAAAGCCCACTCGAAGCCTTGGAACGCAGCGGCATCGACCATCCTTTTGCTTGCCGAGAAGGCCTGTGCGGCACCTGCGAAGTGCAATGGATTGAAGGCCAACCCGACCACCGTGACAGTGTGCTCGATGTCGACGAACGAACGTCTGGCCAGCGCTTTATTCCCTGCGTCTCGCGTTGCGGTGGCGACAGGCTTGTCATCAACTTGTGAGAACCCCATGAACTTGAATCAAAAAATTGCCATTGTCACTGGTGGCGCATCCGGATTTGGCGCTGCCACCGCGCAGCGCATGGCCGACGCCGGCGCACGCGTGATGGTGGCCGACCTCAATGCGGCAGGCGCGCAAGCCATTGCCGACAAGATCAAGGCCGCGGGAGGTCAGGCCGCCAGTGTGGTGGCCGATGTGTCGGACCGCGCTTCGTTTGAAAACATGGTGGCCAGCACGCGCCAGACTTTTGGCGGGCTGGATATCCTGGTTAACAACGCCGGCACCACGCATCGCAACAAACCCGCGCTGCAGGTCACGGAAGAAGAGTTTGACCGTGTCTACCGTGTCAACGTCAAAAGCCTGTTTTGGGCAGCGCAAGCTGTGCTGCCATGTTTTGTTGAACAAGGCAGCGGCTGCATTGTGAACGTGGCGTCCACCACCGGTGTGCGGCCCGGCCCCGGGTTGGCCTGGTACAGCGGCAGCAAGGCGGCCATGATCAACCTCACCAAAGGCTTGGCGTTGGAATTTGCTAGGTCTGGTGTGCGCATCAATGCCGTCAATCCCATGATTGGTGAGACCGCCATGTTGGGCGACTTCATGGGCATGGAAGACACGCCCGCCAACCGCGAACGTTTTCTAATGCGCATTCCGCTCGGACGCTTCACGCGTCCTGCTGACGTGGCCTCGGCGGTGACCTTTCTGGCCAGTGACGAGGCGTCCTACCTCACGGGTGTGTGTCTGGATGTGGACGGTGGTCGCAATATATGAGCACAGTCACTTCCTACCAAGCCCCAGGGCTGCTGATCAACGGGCAATGGCGAACGGGCCGTCATGCCATGACCATGCCCATCGTCAACCCCGCGACGGCTCAGACGCTGGACGATCTGCATCTGGCCAGCAGCGATGACATTACCTTGGCTCTGGAGGGCGCGCAGTCCGGGTTTGAAGCCTGGCAGCAGGTGCCGGCGCATGAGCGCTGCGCACGTCTTGAAAAAGGCGTGGCCCGCATGCGCCAGAACATACAGCAGATTGCCACCTTGCTGACGCTTGAGCAAGGTAAACCGCTGGCCGAGGCGCGTGCCGAATGTGCGATGGCCGCAGATCTGATCAAGTGGTACGCCGAAGAAGCGCGCCGCAGCTACGGACGCATCATTCCTGCGCGACTGCCCAATAGCAGCATGCAGGTTCACAAGCAAGCGGTGGGACCGGTAGCAGCCTTCGCGCCCTGGAACTTTCCTCTGGTGTTGTCGGCACGCAAGATCGGTGGCGCACTGGCTGCGGGGTGTTCGATCATCCTCAAGGCCGCAGAAGAAACCCCCGCCAGCGTGGCTGCTATGGTCGATTGCTTTCGCGAAGAACTACCAGAAGGCGCTTTGCAGCTGTTGTTTGGCGTGCCCGCAGAAGTGTCCGAGCAACTGATCGCTTCGCCTGTGGTTCGCAAGGTCAGTTTCACCGGATCGGTGCCAGTGGGTCGCCATCTGGCACAGCTCACGGCACGCCACCTCAAACGCATCACGCTGGAGTTGGGTGGACACGCACCTGTCATCGTGTGTGCAGATGCTGACATCGACAAGACCGTGGTCATGATGGTGGCGCACAAATTCCGCAACGCCGGGCAAGCCTGTCTGGCGCCCACGCGTTTTTATGTGGATCGATCCATCGAAGGCGCTTTCAGGGAAGCCTTTGTAGCCGCCAGCCATCGCCTCGTGCTGGGTGATGGCATGGTCAGCGGCACGCAGATGGGGCCCTTGGCCAATGCACGGCGTGTGGCTGCTGTGCGCGATGTGATTGGCCGTTCGGTGCAGGCCGGTGCACACGCCCATCAGGGAAGTTGTCCTGAGGCTGGTTTTTTCGCCCCTGTCACGGTGCTCACAAATGTGTCGGCTGATGCGCCCGTCATGACCGAAGAGCCCTTTGGTCCTGTCGCGACGATCACACCGTTTGACCACATCGACCATGCCCTGCAGCTGGCCAATCAGTCTGCTTACGGATTGGCAGGCTACCTGTTCACCGATTCAGCGCGCGCGGTGCATCGTGTGAGCGAACGGCTTGAGGTGGGCAGCCTGGCCATCAACGGCATGGGGGTCTCTGTGCCCGAGGCGCCATTTGGTGGCGTCAAAGACAGCGGCTACGGGAGCGAGTCAGGCCTGGAAGGTATGGAAGCCTTTCTTGAAACCAAGTTTATTCATCACTGTATCTAAACTCATCACAACGGAGACAACCCATGAAACGCAGAAACCTCATCACGTCCCTAGCACTGACCTCGACACTGCTGGCCAGCATGTCCGCCTCTGCGCAAAGTGACAAAACTTTGCGCGTGCTCGTCGGTTTTCCAGCGGGCGTGTCCATCGACGTGGTCACTCGCATCCTCACTGACAAGATGAAAGACGATCTCAAACGTCCGGTGATTGTTGACAACCGTCCGGGGGCCGGCGGTCGATTGGCGGCAGAACTCCTCAAAGCTGCTGCGCCCGATGGCCATACCGTGATGGTGACCCCCATCGTGGTGCCTGTGCTCGCGCCGATGGTGTTCAACAAATTAGGCTACAACCCCGATACCGACTTTGCGCCGGTCGGCAAGGTGTGTGATTTTTCCTTTGCATTGGCCGTACCCGCCAACTCGCCCGCCAAGAATCTGAAAGACTACGCGTCCTGGCTCAAAACCAACCCGCAGCAAGCCAACTTTGGCTCTCCCGCAGCAGGCAGTCTGCCGCATTTCTTCGGCGTCATGATTGGTACTGCTTTGAATGTGGACATGGTGCATGTGCCATTCAACGGAGGGGCAGCCCTGCAATCGGCGGTGCTCGGTGGTCACGCCCCGGCGGGTATTGATGTGGTGATGGAATGGCAGCAAAACGCCAAGTCAGGCAAGGTCCATGTGCTGGCCACATCGGGCGCGCAGCGCAGCAAGGTCATGCCTGATGTGCCGACTTTCAAAGAGCAAGGTTTTCCCGATGCGGTGGGTCAAGGCTGGTTTGCCATGTATGCACCTGCGAAGACACCCCAGGCTTCCATCGACGAGATCAACAAGGCGTTGAACAAGGCGCTGGCCCATCCCGAGGTGAGAGAACGTTTCGCCGCACTGGGCTTGGATGCCGGTGGTGGTTCTGCCGCCGATCTGCAAAAAACCATGCAAGAAGATGCCAAGCGCTGGGGACCGATTGTGAAGAAATCTGGTTTCAAAGCAGACTAACAGTTCATCGCTGAGGCAAATCATGCGAGGGGATAGGATGGAATGATTTTCGTCGGATCGCTCAGCTTGCCTTCACTGAACGCTAAAATTTCCCCTATCTTCAAAGCCAACTTTTGCGGTTGGCTTTTTTATTGCGACTTGGGTCGAAAAGTAAGGGCAAGCAGTGTTCAAAAATGTGATGGTGTATCGCGTGGGCGAGGGCTGGACCCCAACCTTGGAGCAAATCGAACAAGCCCTGGACGCTGAGCGTTTTGTGCCCTGCGGTGCCAGCCAGGAAAAATCAGTGGGATGGGTCGAGCCACGTGGCGAGGCGCACGGCCCGCTGGTTGAGGCCGTGGCTGGTCAGCGCATCTTGAAGCTCAAGATAGAGACCAAGGGCGTACCCGGTTCGGTGGTAACGCGCAAAGCCAAAGAGCGCAGCGCGCACATTGAGGCGACCACAGGGCGCAAGCCTGGCAAGAAAGAAATGAGGGACATCAAAGAAGACGTGAAGATGTCTTTGATGCCCATGGCATTCAGCAAAGAGTCTTCGGTGTGGGTGTGGATAGACCCAGTGGCCAATTTGCTGGTGATGGACGCTGGCAGCCAAGCCAAAGCCGACG
>Ga0228702_1000505_pt1 | contig 29668 bp, 25 predicted proteins | sample McNCre217_Aug_MG_2_FD_178018 | JGI IMG/M metagenome (GOLD analysis project Ga0228702, IMG submission 178018) | Freshwater microbial communities from McNutts Creek, Athens, Georgia, United States - 20-17_Aug_MG | ecosystem: Environmental > Aquatic > Freshwater > Creek | place: USA: Georgia...
CGCCACTTTCAATGGATTGCGCGGGTTCATTTGGTTATTATACAAACCACCTGACCCTACTTGTGCACCCACATTTGTCCTAGAAATATCCCAAATCTGTACTTGCGGTGATCCCCTCAAATAAATACCGGCATCTCCCTCCTTTTCAATTTTCCAATCGACAAACATTTCAAAATCTTGGTAGTCTTTTACGGAACATAAATTATCGCCGTGTCCCGTAAAATGCAACTCCTCCCCTTTCGCTTCCCAGCCGGATCGCATCACATCATCTGCTTTCACTTGTAATAAAGCCAAGGTGTCTGGTGATAATTGTCTACGCTTAACAGGATTAGCTACTAATCCCTTCCAGCCACGTAAATCTTGTCCGTTGTACATCGTATAGAAACCGCGTTCGCTGATCTTGAATGCCTCATTCAACTTTTCACGGACTCCTGGATCTGCCACTTGCCAGAATACTTCTTGTACCCAGTCTTTGGTCATTTGTCCTCTGAAAGCGGGATTTGCAAGGTAAAGCGAAGCTAAACCATCCGTCGCGATTTGACGTACATTAGGATCCTGTAAACCGAGGTAAAGAGTACGCATAGCAGCTAAGGAGTTGCATTTCGCTAAACCTTTAAAAATCTGCTCACGGGTCTCTAAATTCGACGTTAGCTCCAAAGCATTACGGTAATTCAAAACTTGCTGGTCTACATTTTTAGCGAGTTTGGCATTGATTCGCACGTAAGCACGAATTGTCTCTTCATTCTTCTCTTTTTTTGCCAAAGCATACAGCCATCCCAGATTCTCTACTTCTTGAACAAAGGGAACCCAGTTCGCTTTGTGACTTGCTTGCAAAGCGAAAGCCGTCATTTTGCTATTTAATGTGCCATCTAATTTCACGATGTTAGCCATTGCCTGTTGTAGCGACTTGACTTCAGAGGCTAGTTCTGTTTGTCCTAATTTACCGGCAATAATATCAAAATCTGCTACTGCTGTCCAATAAGGTAAGGCATAAAAGCCAATAGCCCGCGTAGGCAAATTAGATTGTACAGATCGCCAAACTAGGGGCTTTACCTCTGGCCATTGACGTGAAGATCCATAGACCAGCAATACGGATTTTTGGGCTAAACTTGCGTTTTCATAAGCATCCAACACCTTTCTAAAGAAATCATTGGCTTTTAATGAGGTGCAATAATCTGCCACTTCTAGATTCGCCTCTGTGGAAGAGGCTAAGCTATTCCAAACAGCAGGTAAACTTTTTACGCCTTCTACTTGCAACAAAGTCAAGGCTTTTTCCTTTGAATACCCTGCCGGTAAAGCTGGAATGGCCCATGAGGCTTTATAGGTACCCACTGCTTTTACGAAGGCCTGTGCATGTGGTGCATCCCAAGATTTGCTAGCCGCTTTTAACGCCATTACATCGCGTGGTGCGCTCAAATAGTTCTTTAAAATAAAGGCCATTATGCTAGGTCTAGAGGCAGCATAACGCTGAAGCCAAACAGACGCATCCAAATAAGACAAGGTCTGCATCTCCGCATTTTCTGTTAAACCAATCGCCAAATAAGCTAGCAATTCGGCTCTGTTTTTCGAAATGGCTAGAATATAAGATTCAGTGACTTGCGTAGGGTCATAGGCCCCTTTCAAGGCATAGGCAGCCGATTTCAGGCTTTTATAATCGCCTTTTACAGCCAATGCACGTAAACGATTTTGTTCAACTCGACTGGCATCTTGAGCCAATACTGACGAACTGATCAATAAAAATAGAAGTAGATATCTCATTATTTTACAAAATATAAGGTGCACGCATCGGTTGATCCATCAGGCGATTTGCCTCATCATCTCCTACGATTACTTGATTGATTGGGTCGAATTTTAAGTTTCTGTGCACGCGCATGGCGATTAAACCTAAATTAATGAGGGTACATGAACGATGTCCATTTTCCTCATTCAAGGCAAATTTCTTACGGTTCTTGACAGAATCGACAAAATCCGTTTGCTGCATCACAGGATCCGGGAATTCCGCTAATTTTTTCGCTAAATCCGGGATATCGGACTGCATATTACGATACAATTTTCCTTTAGGGCCTTCGATATAGGCCACTTTTTCGTCTTTGGCCTCTCCGTCTAAGACGATTTGGCAACCATCTGCATAGGTATAGGTAATGCGGTTAAAGATTCCCACGGCATCTTTATCTTGCACCGGCGCATCCACCTCAATATATACCGGCGACTCCTGATCTTTTCCTAACATGTATTGAATGGGATCCAAATAATGTTGTCCCATATCCCCAAGTGCTCCACCATCATAGTCCCAATAACCACGGAATGTTTGGTGAGTACGGTGTGCGTTATAGGGTTTATAGGGTGCTGGACCTAACCAGCTTTCATAATCCAATTCCAAAGGCACCGGCTGTGGAGTCAAATCCGTCTTCCCTACCCAATAAAACTTCCAATCAAAACCCGTATGCTTGCTGACCGTAAATTTCAATGGCCAGCCCAATAGTCCCGAATCTACCACCTTTTTCATCGGTTTCACGGTCGTGTTCATTCCATAAAAATTCCCTTCAAAACGGAACCACGTATTTAAACGAAAGATTCTGCCATGCTGTTGCACGGCTTCTTTTAATCGCTTGCCTTCTCCGATGGTCCGAGTCATAGGCTTCTCACACCATATATCTTTTCCTGCCCGAGCTGCATCTGCCGCCATAATTCCATGCCAATGCGGTGGAGTGGCTACATGCACAATATCAACTTCCGGTAATTGAATCATTTCGCGGTAGTCATGAAATGACTTTACCCCTTTTTCCACTTTATCTAAACCCAGCTGTAAGTTCTTTTTGTCTACATCGCAAAGTGCCACGACCCTTGTACCCGCATAGGGAATATGTCCTCTGCCCATTCCTCCGGTTCCAATAATCGCTTTTGTTAATTGATCAGAAGGTGCTAAAAAGCCCTTTCCTAATACATGGCGAGGCACAATACTGAATGCTGCCAAACCTAGAACGGATTGTCCTATAAATTTTCTTCTTGAAACTGACATGATTAAATAGGTTTTGGACTAAATATAGGAATTATTTAGGAATTCCAATGCTGACAGTGTGCTGATTCACTTGATTTTGCAAAATGCTGAAAGCTTCCTCATCACCCCAGGTTTTTAATAAGGCTAAAACAAATAACTTAGCTTGCAATTGATAGCCCTCCTTTGTTAAATGGAGCTGATCTCTTAAAAAACACCCATTTTTCACCCAGGCTTCACTAGAGCCAAATCCTCCCATCACCTGATTCAAATCATAAAATGGACTAGGCAATGCTGCTAAAACACGAATGACATCCTCCTGGTATTTCGGGACTCTATGCTGACTGCGGGTATCCGGTGGGCTCGTAAAAAGAAAAACACTTGCAGGTGATTTCATTTTTACCTCCTCTTTAAAAGCTAGTAGTTCCCGACGGTATTTTTCTGCATTCCAGTTTGGATTATAGGATTCGTTTGTGCCAAAAGAACAGATAATTAAATCGGGTTTCAGTAGTCCAATTTGATCTAAGGCCAAATTTCCGCGCGACTTCAGATGAGTAAATTGCGCTCCTGACACCCCCAGATCTTGGTAATCAATACCGATATCATCTGTTAACATCTCTAGCCCTAGTAAGGTAAATACATCTTGTTGCGGGGTACTTTTCTGTAAGGATAACGTAAATTGACGACTCGCACCTGAATCGATAAAATCCCAATACCCCACATTCCCTTCTTGAACACGCTGGGAAAGCCTAAAATCAGTGCCCAAATCTGGCTCCATCGAACAGGAATCTGCTTTGAACCAAACGCGAATTGTCTGAAAACGCAAAAGGGAGTCTTTGGCTATAAACTGAATCTGAGCTGCGCTATCCCGCGTTGATGCCGCATAGCCCGCAATGCCTATATTCCAACCTGAAGCTGATTTCAGGATTGATGTCCCTTCCCAATTACCTTTGGCTTTTGATTTAAAAAGGGGTCCATCTACCCCTTTCGCTAAACGATAAGGGAATTGCATTCCGGTTTTTCGAGCTCCTAAAAGTCGTTTAATTTCACCCGTAAAATAACCCATTTGAACATGAGAATCACCCATGTGAATTACCTTCAAGGTCTTTGTTTGCCATTTAGGTGCTAGGCTAGCAATGGAAGCCTCTCGCTGAATTTGATTGCAGGAATGGCATACTTGAGTGGAATCCACTTTGGCATAAAGAGGCAACGCAAACACCCATAAAAACAGGACTAAATACCTCAAAATTGGAAATAGATAAAGGGTTGCACGAGCGTATCCCGGAATTGAACAATTAGCTGAAGTACCGCTAACAGAAAGAAAAACCAGAGAAAGGAAGGAATATAAAAAGTTCCTTCAAACAAGGTTCGTTTCCAATTAGCTGGAATTAGCGTCCAAATTAACAAACAAATCAATACAATTAAGAGCTCCTTTCTAGAAAACCAAAATCCGATAAAATCGGTTAATGAAGTCGAAACAGCCATTTGATTCAGCATTAGTAAGGCTGTATCAAAATCAGAAGCGCGGAAGAAAATCCAACAAAAAGTAACAAAAACAAAGGTAGTTATCCCTCCTAAAAAGCCCATTAGCTTGTTTTCAGGCAGGTATTTATGCAGGGCTTTATGAAGTGCTAGCGCTAATCCATGTGCAGCTCCCCAACAAACAAATTGCCAACTAGCTCCATGCCAAAATCCTCCCACTAACATCGTAATGAGTAAAAAAAGGTAGGTATTCAACGTTCCTTTTCGATTGCCACCCAATGGAATATAGACATAATCACGTAGCCAGGTAGAAAGCGAAATATGCCATTTGCGCCAAAATTCCGTCACATTATAGGAACCGTAAGGATGATCAAAATTCTCTTTCAGTCGATAGCCAAGCAATAAAGCTAATCCAATGGCGATATCTGAATAACCCGAAAAGTCAAAATAAATTTGAAAACTATAGGCCAATGCCCCTAACAGATTCTCTCCTCCAGAGTAAAAGCTGGGATTTTCGAAAACCATATCCACATATTTTCCCAAATAATCCGCAATCAATAATTTCTTCGCAAGACCTAACATTATGCGCAGTAAACTCTCTTTGTATTTTCGGGCATCTAGGTTTTCTGGAGCATTGATTTGGCCTAAAAAATCCTTCGCACGCACGATAGGACCCGCTACTAAATGCGGGAAAAATGTCATATAAAAGGCGTAATCGAGGAAATTTTCAGAGGATGGTATCTGTCTGCGGTAGACGTCTACTACATAGGAAATCGACTGAAACGTATAAAAAGAAATTCCGATGGGTAGAAACAAATCCACGGGCTCGAAATGTGTCAACAATAGCCAATTGGTATTCGCTAACAGGAAATTCGCATACTTGAAATAAAGTAAAAAAGACAAACTAAACAGAACGGCAAAGGTCACCCAGACTCGCCTTGAGGCACCTTCTGTTCGCTCAATTTTACGGGCAAAAAAGAAATCCGCTACTATTTGAAAAACAAAAAGGGCTAAATAGGGACCGCTGGATTTATAATAGAAAAATAAACTAAAGGCTATTAAATAGATTTTGCGCCATGCATTTTGTGTAAATAGAAGCGCATAGAAAAACAGAAAAATCCCGAAAGTAAACAGAAAAGAAAACTCCGTGAAAAACCAGGGCTCTTTCGTAGAATATAGCATAAATTCACGAACGAGCTGCTCAAATGGGATTAACCCGAACGCCTGCTTAATAACCTCTATAATCTGCTGCATTTAAGACAATGGCTTTGTATTTTTTAGGATAGCCGAAACGCTCCGGCGGCATCATGCGGATCTTCCAACGACTCGATTCTTGCAACCAATTAGCGACATTTCCCATCCATATACGATATCCCGGCAAGGAAGGATGTCTCCCATCAGTGGCTTTGGGTAATATAAGGTGTTTGGAAGAGAAAAAGGCTGCGGAATCTGCTGCCGCTTGAAATGCATCCGAAACGACATAGTCATATCCCCAATTCGTAGGTCCAATCCAAGCATAGGGAAGTCCATTTAGTCGCTTTTGAAAGGATTTAGCTAGTTGTTTGCGCGTGGTGTAATCCTTCGCTAACACTTCATTCAGACCAAACAAGACGAAAACAAAACTGGGATGGTAGCGTTTGATAATTTTAGAAATCGTATCTGATTTGGCAAAATTCAATGAAGTAGCAGACGCCCATTCGACAGTGGCAACCAATTTATGCCCATTGCTTTGGCAATAATCATTCAACACATTCTTGATTCCTCCAGCTTCTGAATCACCAATTAATAATACCCGGTGCTGCGTGGAATCATCCAAACTCGAGTCAGGCAATATAGGCTCTGGAATCTCAGAATAAACCATTTGTGTGGTATCCTTAGGAAGAACATACGTGGGAATCGTGTCGATTTTTGCCACTTCGATAATTTCAGCCACCTCGTCAGCAGGTTTTTCTATCGAAAATAGTTTTTTCAATTCCAGGTCCGCTAACAAATAGGTACTGGGAATATAACTGTACAAATACAGCGCAGAACACGCTAAAATAAAACTAAGAGCCGCCCAAATCAAATAAAGCCTTTTCATCTAGTCAATCAACGTAAAGGATTTCTTCATTAATCGAATCCAGCGTTTTGCATTCGCCGCATAGTGAGCCTTCGCCATGGCCCGAGTCCATTTCATCGGATCAGGATCTCCTTTTAAGTTCGTGTAATATTTTTTACTCGATAACACTTCACAAAAATCGACCATACTGTCCTCTGGACGATCATAATGTTTAAAACTTGATTTCTTTTTACGGGAATATTTACCCCTTAATCCAAAGTAATTATGCTGTTTGATGGATTGTTTTGACTGGCCAAAGCCTGATTCACAAATAGCCACCCCAATAATTAATGTAGCGGGTATGCCATAGGCTACAGCTAACGAATCAATAAAGGGTTTGTAGCGTTGTATCTTCTCCTGAGTTCCCGGAAAGGCCTGCGCCTTCAGCTGAAAAATCAGTAGAAAAAAGAGTAAAATGTGCTTCATACGAAGCAAAATTACAAAATTAAGTGCGGATTACCACGGTCAAACTCCGGGCACCATGTGCCCCTATAACGAGTGACTGCTCTATATCTGCGGTCTTGGAGGGACCTGCTAAAAACAAACCAAAGCTCCCATTGGGCTTGTTTAAGGCTGCGTAGGCCGCGTGCATGTGCGGCAGTATTTTGGATACATTGATTACCAAATGCTGACAAATAAAGGGAGCCACACGATGCGGTAAGGCTTCTTCCGTTAACCAAATGGCGCCATTTTCTGCTACTCCAAACTCCCCATCGATTTCCAATACTTCCACTTCAGCCAAGCTCAAACCATCCATGGTTTTGTCATACCTCCGTCTTCCTGGAAATTCGATTTCCAATTCTTCCACAGTCAAAACACGAGCTCCTACCACCTCCAAAGAAGCTCTAAAATCAAAGTCTTCTGAAGCCCCTAGAAATGCTCCCGGGTGTTTCACGTCCTCACATGACTCCATTTTTGCCAATATTTGATTTCTTGCGCTCATCGTTTTTTGTACCATTCTTGAAAACTCTCCTTCGGCGCGACCGGCATTTCCCGCTGCTTGTACCAAGGATTTAAACGGTTATTTAGGAGGGATGCGAATCTTCTTAATAGCGATCCCCCCAGGCGATAAATGACCGGATGTGCTAACACAAATGCCATGAATTGCATTCCGATTTTCTTGCTTGCCGGAGCTAAACCCGCAGCCATTAAGTCTTGTCTCCAAAACCACAATTGCTCATGGATATTAATCTTAACGGGACAGACATTCGAACAGGAACCACAAAGTGTACTAGCAAAGGGTAAATCCGCATTCGCTTTTTTATCGATATTGGGTGCTAAAATGGACCCGATAGGCCCTGCAACGGGTTGATGGTAACTATGACCTCCACTTCGGCGGTATACGGGGCATGTATTAAAGCAGGCAGCACAACGGATGCATTTCAAGGAATTCTTATATTTCGGGTCTGCGAGTTGCCTAGTCCGACCATTATCTAATAAGACAATGTGCATTTGCTGCCCTTCCCGAGGTTGGTGAAAATGCGAGGAATAAGTCGTGATTAATTGACCTGTTGCACTTCGAGCTAGAAGCCTTAAAAATATGGCTAGATCTTCTCGTTTTGGGATGATTTTTTCGATCCCCATGCAAGCGATGTGTATTTTTGCCAAATGCGCCCCCATATCTGCATTCCCCTCATTCGTACAGACGACAAATTCACCAGTCTCCGCCACAGCAAAATTGACTCCTGTAATCGCCACCTCAGAAGCTAAAAAATGCCCGCGCAAATGCTGGCGAGCGGCCTCTGTTAAAAACTGAGGATCTTTATTGCCTTTAGGTGTTCCTAAATGCTGGTGAAAAGTCTCCCCCACATCTTCCTTTTTCAAATGAATAGCAGGTAAAACAATGTGACTGGGTGGTTCTTTACGAAATTGCACGATGCGTTCCCCTAAATCCGTATCCACTACTTCGATGCCTTTTTTGGCCAAATAATCATTCAGATGGCATTCCTCGGTCAGCATCGATTTACTCTTAACTAACACTTTCGACTCTTGTGAGGCAATGATGCCATGCACAATAGCATTGTGTTCTGCGGCATCCGACGCCCAATGCACCTGGATGCCATTAGCTTGTGCTTTCGCCTCGAATGCCTGTAAGTATTCCCCTAAATTCGCTAAGGTATGATCTTTGATTTGAGAGGCATGCTCTCGTAAGGCTTCCCATTCAGGCAAAACCTTCGAGGCTTTATCACGTTTTGCACGCACAAACCATAAGGTTTCATCATGCCAATCCGTCCGAGCCGCATCCGCAATAAATTTCTCCGAAGCCTCAGCGTGACTACTCATGATTTAATATTTCAATGATGTGTTTTACTTGAACAGATGAACCTTGTCTGCGCAAAATTCCTTCCAAATGCATCAAACAAGAGCTGTCTGCCCCCACCACGTATTCCACCTCATTTGCCGTATGTTCCTTGATTCGATCTTGCCCCATCTTCACTGAAACCGCTTCCTCCGTGATACAGAAAGTGCCACCAAAACCGCAACACTCATCACTGCGCTCAGGCTTGGTTATTTGAATTCCCTCTACCAGCCTTAATAAATCTTCTAGTTTAGAAAAAGGCTTTTCATTTCGCTCTGACATGGAGCTTAAACGCAAACCGCGCTGACCGTGGCAACTTTGGTGCAATCCTACCCGATGAGGAAAGGACGCATGCAAGGAAGAAACCTTCAATACATCCGTCAAAAATTCGCAAATCTCATAGACAGATGTTCTGATTTTCTCCGATGGATGATGCTCTTTTAAATGCAAAATACAAGACCCAGAAGGTCCTACGATATAATCAAATCCCTCAAAATTTTGTGCAAAATTCGTGTCACAACCTGCTGTGGAAGACGCAAAACCGGAATTGGCCATGGGCTGGCCGCAGCAAGTTTGGGCGGAAGGTACTGTGACTTCACAGCCCAGCTTCTCTAACAATTCCAAGCTTGCCACCGCTACTTGCGGATAAAATTGGTCTATATAACAAGGAACAAACAGGGCAACGCGCATCCTAATATCGTTTCAATTGAATTAAATCTTTGGGGGTTTCTCCCTCATATACCATCAAAGCCGCACCTAAAGCACTCGCCTGTGCGACTTCTGCCGCATATATCTCCATCGCTGGATAGGCCCGCGCTAATAAACGCATGTACCATTCGTTCTTACTAAAGCCTCCGTCTACTAGCAATTGTTTGACTGGAGCATCATTCAGCAGCAAGTTCAGACTACAGATTTGTTGGCCTACCAAATCTACCATGAATTGATCATATGCCGAAGCCAAATCCTCAAAATCATCCAAATCTCGGGAGGCAAATGCACATTCAAAAACGCTAGAGCTAGCGGCTTTCAAGTCAAAAACGCGTTCCGTGAATTTCAACTCTTTAAATGATCCTCCAAAATGCTTCTCCATTCTCGCCACTTGTTCTTCATGAAAATGTCCACCAAACAAACGTGATGCCTTTACCGGTTTACCATTTGGCTGTAAATAACACAAAACATCCTGTGCTAATTCTTTCGATGTTAATGGAGATTCATTGAAAGGATGCATCGCAATGCACCAAGTACCCGTGGATAAGAGTACAAATTCATCCGAAACACTTCGTAAATAAGGAACTAAAGCGGCCGATGAATCATGCAATCCTAAACCGTAATTAACGCCATCGATTTTTTCAAAAGCTTGAGCCGAAATAGGCGCTAAACGATCTTCGATCCTATCCACCCAAGGATGGTAATTACCAGTGTCAAAATCCCAAAGCGCTGTATGGCAACCAATGGAAGTAATCTCAGACAAAAACTTCCCCGTAAACAAGGAAGCTAAATAATTAGGGAAATGGAATGCCTTAAACACCTCAGACCAAAAGGGCTTGAGACGAGCAGCATACACTTGCAATCCTGAATTCAAATTTCCTAAAATAGGCGATGCCGTTTTACGGGCAAATTCTGCCTCTCCCCCATAATTTGCATAGGGAAAATCTAGCTCAAAAGGCTTCAAATAATTATACAACGGTGCAACGGGTTCCCCCGTGCGATCTACATAGACAAAGGAAGCACCATAGGCAGAGAAATTCAAACCAATTAGTTTGAATTCCGGGTTTTGACAGATCTCCATAAAACTGGAAACTATCCAAGTTTGAAGAGAGGCCAAATCTTCACAAGGAAAGCCATCCTCATCCATCAGCTCCGGAAAAACTTGTTGTTTCTCAAACACAATCTGAAACGCGGTATTCCAAAGAAAAACCTTTTTATTCGTCTTTCCAATGTCAAATACCGCGATTACTGGCGTCCTCAAACCCATTTTACAATCCCGTTGCTACTGTTTTCGCACCACGTGCCTTGATCAATTGATCTCGCATTTTCTCCTGACGGAACAAGGCAATCGGATCCAATGCTCCACCTAATTCCAAACGTGCCTGCGCAACCAAAGCGCGCACATCCGTGCGGAAAACAGCCTGCAAAATCTCTTGACAACGGACCACGTCATTCGCTTCGCGTGCCGCTTCTAAAGCGGAACGATCCACCAATAAAGCTTGTGCATAAGCAATTTGAATCGCTTCCACGGATTGTAATAAATCTTCCAAAGGATCCTTCACGTTATGCGAAGCGTCAATCATCCAACCTAAATCTTTGGCATGATTCATCCCCTTTGCATCCATACCATCCACTAATTCATTGAAAATCAAGAACAATTGATAGGGCTTGATAGAACCCGCCGTTAAATCGTCATCCCCATATTTCGAATCATTAAAATGGAAACCTCCTAATTTACCTTCCATCAAGAGAATCGAAACAATTTGTTCAATGTTCGCATTAGGTAAATGATGTCCTAAATCAACCAAGGTCTTTGCTTGGGGACCTAATTTATTCACCATGGAATACGATGCTCCCCAGTCACCTACGGTTGTCGAATAGAAATTAGGTTCATAGGCTTTGTATTCTAAGTACAATGACCAATCAGAGGGTAATGCGGCATAAATCTCCCGCAAACTATCTACCGTGCGCTCATAAGCTTTGCGGAAATTCAATTGACCTGGAAAACAAGAGCCATCTGAAAGCCAAACAGTTAAGGCTTTAGAACCCAGCTCTACGCCATGCTTTATCACCTCAATATTGTGATCTACCGCTTGCTTCCGAGTCGCCGCAGAAACATGTTGTAACGATCCAAACTTATAGGAATGAGCCTGATTTGCTTGATCTTGAAAGGTATTCGAATTTACGGCATCGAATGCCAAACCATGTTGGGCTGCCAGCGTGCGAATCGCCGCAGGATCCGTGGGAATATCCCATGGAATGTGCAATGAAATCGCACCCGATGATTGATTTAAGGTATGTAATAAACCTACATCGGCTATTTTTTCTTCTAAATTGCGCGGTTCGCCTCCGCCGGAAAAACGCCCAAAACGTGTTCCTCCCGTGCCTAATGCCCAAGAAGGAATCGCGATTTGAAAATCTTTTAATTTTTGTAAAATACCTGCCGGCAATGTCACCTCGGATTTCAAGAAATCCAGTCGGCGATTATGTTGGGCTAACAAAGCCTCATTATGGTTCGAAATATTCATGGTTCTTATCTTAAAAATCCTGCTGCAACACCCCCATCTACGTTCAGTGCATTTCCGGTCGACTTATTTAATAAGCCACCCACGAATGCAAAACAAGCATTGGCGATATCATCTGGCAAAATAGATTCATTTAAAAGTGTACGTTTTGCGTAATAAGCCGGCAATTCGGCTACGGTGATGCCATAGGCTTTGGCTCGACCTTCTGCCCAGCCACCTGCCCAGATGTTAGAATCTGCAATAACAGCATCGGGATTCACCGTATTCACCCGAATGTGATCAGGTCCTAATTCAGCGGCTAATAAGCGCGTCATGTGTGCTTGTGCGGCTTTCGCACTTCCGTAACCCACGTTATTCGGCCCGGCAACAAAGGCATTTTTCGAGACAATGTTCACAATGTCACCACCCAATCCCTGCTTGCGCATAACGGCAATCGCCGCTTGTGAAACCAAGTATTGACCTTTCACTAATATATCATATAACTTATCCCAGTCTGCTTGGGTATGCTCTAAGATGCCTTTTGAAATCGAAATTCCTGCATTATTGACGATCAAATCCACCCCACCAAAATCCAAACAAGCCTGATTCATCGCCGCCTCAATCGATGTTTGATCTGTTACATCTGCGATCACCGTAGATACGATGTCTTTCCCAAACAATCCTACAAATTCCGCTTTCGCCTCCGCTAAACGATCCGCATTCACATCATTCAAAATCACGCATGCACCTTCCTGTGCCATTTTTTTGGCAATGGCCTTTCCGATTCCACCTCCAGAACCCGTAACAAAGGCCACACGACCAGATAAGGCTTTCGGCTTTGGCATCCGTTGTAATTTAGCCTCTTCTAATAACCAATACTCAATATCAAAAGCCTCTTGACGTGGCAATGAAGTATACGATGAAATCGCCTCTGCTCCCCTCATTACATTGATGGCATTGGTGTAAAATTCTGCTGCGACGCGTGCTGTTTGTTTGTCTTTGGCAAACGTAAACATACCCACACCTGGGTATAAAATCACGACTGGATTCGGGTCACGCATGGCTGGAGAGTTCGCATGTTTACAAGCATCGTAATACGATCCATACATAATGCGATAATCTTCAAACAAGGGCGTCAAAGCTTCCACTGAAACATCAGAGCCTAACACCAATGGCGAAATTTTCGTCCGCAAGAAGTGGTCAGGACAAGAGGTTCCTAACGGAGCCAAACGATCTAAATCATTCGAATTGATAAACTGTAACACACGGTCATCATCTGAGAAATGTCCCACCATTTGCACATGTGAAGAACAAAATCCGCGTAAAATGGGTGCTAACGCAGCAGCCTTAGTGGCTCTTTCTTCCGCAGAAAACGAAGACATACGCGCACCGCCAAAAACCGTTTTCGTTTTCGATTCAATATATTCCGCACATTTTTCAATGACCTCTAGGGTATTCACATAACACTCGTAAGAAGTATCGCCCCAGGTAAATAAGCCATGAGAACCTAACATAATGCCACGTAATTGGACACCGCGTGAAGTGGCTTCGTCTAAACAAGCCTTTAATTGCAAACCTAAATCAAAGCCTGGACGTTGCCAGCCTACCCAGCCGATTAATCCGCCGAACAATTCTTTTGTAATTTGTTCACCATCTTTCGAAGCAGCAATCGCAATCGCCGCATCAGGGTGCAAGTGATCGATGTGTTTAAATGGTAAAAATCCGTGTAAGGGCGTATCGATGGAAGGTGCTTTGGAAGACAAATCGAAAATGCAATGGTTGAATAATTCCACCATCTCATCTTCAAACTCCAAGCCCTTATAGACATTCGTTAATGAACGTAAGCGATCCACGTACAAGGCTGCACAGCCTGACTTCTTCAAAGTACCGATATCACCACCGGAACCTTTGATCCACATCACTTCCGTTTCCGAGCCAGTCAAAGGATCCTTATCCTGTAATTTAACGGAAGTATTTCCCCCGCCATAATTCGTGATACGTAAATCAGCGCCTAAAATATTCGAGCGGTAGATGAAAAGATCGACTTCGTTGCCTGCGAGTGCCGCTGCTTTGGCATCATCCCAGAGGTAAGATACGTGTTTGTACATGTTGCTTATTGATTATTTTTTCCAAAAATACGCTTGCCAGAGCATTCAACCGTCCTATCCTACCTAGGGATAGTAACTAAATTTTTTCCAGGTTTTAATGGGTATTTTTTTCCTTGCCAAACAAATTGACCACTCACCGTTCCAGGCAAGCTAATCGAAGCAAAGCCAGGCTTGTATTGCACCTGAATTTCACCCTGCGGATGCGGCACCACTCCCTCCACTTCTTTGAGCTCTCCTAGATGAGGCTCGATTTTAACTTTGGCAAAAGCTGGCGCATCAGAATCTACTCCTAATACAATGCGAAAGAATTCAATATTCGGACTGGAACCCCAAGCATGGCAATCTGAACGCGAGGTAGAAATATCAGATGTCTCCGCCCAAGTCGTTAGTCCCATATCCAAATTCTCCTTCCATTTGCCTAACCACTTCACATAGTCATTTCCCTTTCCTGCCTTTGTTAAGGCTAAGTGCAGGTAGTATTTAAAGTAAATGGACGCAGGCGCTAAATCGGTGTTCGTTAACAATTGATCGGCCACCCCTTTTGCGTCCATTCCTGCTAAAATGGCCAAAGAATTCGCGTGCTGCGAATAGTTAGTATGCAGCTCATTATCCGAATACAAGCCTCGGCTAGCATCCCAGTACATTGACCTTAACACAGGTTTTAACGCTTTCACTTTTTCTTCATAGCGTGCCGCTAATTCTGGGTAACCAAAATAACGTTCTAAGTCTGCTGCATTTTGCAAGATCCATAGATACTGAAAATCTATCACAGACGAACGGCCCGAAGGTCCTACTGGCGCAATTCCCCGTGGCCAGGCATTTACCCAGTCCGAAAATGTCCAATAAGGAATGTTTTGCAAGGTCCCATCTGCCCCTTCAAAACGGGCAAAATAATCTAAAATGCCCCGCATACCGGCCATTTTATTTTTCAAAAAGGCAGGATCTTTTCCGTAACGTAAGTAATCATGCAACATACCGATATACCACAAAGAAAAAGTCGGAATTTGTTGATGTAGATCTGTAGGATAACGACTTAACGTAATTCCTTCTGCAATACGCGAATGATCCATGTGATCCAGCGCTTGACGAACGAGACGTTCATCTCCCGCATAATATAAACTTACAAGTGCCTGAATTCGAGCATCACCTATGTACTGTAATTGTTCATAATATGGACAATCCATATAGGTTTCCATCGCACACAAACGCGCCGTGCGAAATCCCACCTCAAGCAACTGAGGAATGAGAGGATCATCGATTTTCAACGATGCCTTCGCCTGAAACGGAAAACCTGTAAACACACTCTTGAAATCATGTAAAGTCAAAGCCTCCGCTTCCGTCTTTACCGTCAAACGTACATACCGAAATGTACGATAGGTCATCGTTTCAAATGTGTGTGACGCTCCGTCTGCGACAAGACTATCCTTTCTGCCTAACCAATATTTATTGTCTATTTCATTGCGATTGCCTTTGTGGTTACTGTTTTTAGTCGTTGTACTCAAAGGTTTCTTTTCATAGAGACCTTCGGCATAAGTCAAACCGATTTTAGCTTCTTTCCCACCTGAAAAAACCAATTGTGGATAAGCATTGGTTAAGACCCCTTGATCGATCCACAAGTCTACCGAAGAATTCGCTGGGATAGTCATGGTTTTTCCCTGAATAAGATTCCCCTCGCCTTTTCTAATATTAGCAAAACGTTGTTCCTTTAATTCCATCGCAGGAATGGCTGACGGGTATAACATCCAGCCACGTGCGTCGATCGAGGCTCCTTTCGTCAAACCAGGTCCCAAGGATTTCGCAGAAATAAAGGGCGTCCAGCCTTTGGCATATTCTTGTAATTCCCCTGCCCCAGCTACATAATAACCCGGAACTCGCACCGCTAGCGGACTTACACTCAAATTCTTAGCCACTTGCCAATTCATATTGGTATTCAAAGCAGCATTTGCTTCTTCATCTGCCTGTAAAATAAATCCCGTGGCATAGGAGATTTGGGCTTCAGACTTCCCTTTTCCCTCATTCCACACTAAGGCTTCAATGGCATTTTCTCCCGCCTTCAAATAGGACGCGATATCCAGCGTTTCAAAATTCCAGAAATACAAATCTCCCCGCGCCGGACCTGCAGAGACCCAGGTACCATTGACGTACAATTTATAGCGATTATCCCCAGAAACATGAATAAGGCATTTCGCTGGCTTCTCTGTAAAACTTACTGATTTCTGGAATTTATACACCCCATACTCTTTCAAGCCTTGCAGTGAATAAATGCTATTTGCGTTTTCAGCATACGTAATCCAGGAGGCCTTCCATGGTTTACGCCAAAGTTCCGGTCTCAGATTTTGGGCACAGGCTAAAGGGCCTACCATCAGGAGGAGAAGGAGAATTTTTTTCATAGGTTTAGAAAATTAGAGTAAAAAAAGAGACGCGAATTGCGCGTCTCTCTAAACTATTTCTTTTTCTTCGGTTGTGCCATGTCTAGGTAATCTACAACCAAACTGCTGAGGGCTTTCACTCCCACTTGGAAATGACCTTCATCCAAATGAAAATCCGGCGTATGGTGTCCTGCGACTTCGTCCGCCTTTTTATTATCTGGTCGAGCACCTAGGAAAAAGAAAAATCCAGGCACTTTTTGTTGGAAGAAGGAGAAGTCCTCTGCCCCCGTATGTGCTGCCACCGTTCTAACGCGATCTTTACCGTTTACTCCTTGCAAAGTAGGCAACATCTTTTCCACTAATGCTGGATTGTTATAGGTCACTGGATATCCTGTCCCAATCGTTACTTCCGCTTTTCCTCCACCGCTTTCAGCGATGTTTGTGGAAATATCTTTGATACGCTGGTGAACTAATTTACGTTGTTCTACCCCAAACGTACGGATCGTACCTATCATGTGCGAAGATTCAGGGATGATGTTTTGGCGAATACCACTGTGAATCGCACCTACTGTCACAATCGCAGGATCTTCCGTGATATTAACAGAGCGAGACACAATCGTTTGCAAACCCATCACAATTTGAGAAGAAATAACAATGGGATCAATTCCTGTCCAAGGGCTTGCTCCATGCGCTTGCTTCCCTTTGACCTTTATGTCTAATTGGTCCACAGCTGCCATGGTAGCACCCGGCTTGTATTCTAACACACCATTATCAGACCCTGAAGCAATGTGTAATCCAAAAATAACATCCACTTTCGGATTTTCTAAGACTCCTTCCTTTACCATTAATTCGGCACCCGATAGGATCATCTCTCCTTTATCATTGTACACTCCTTCTTCAGCTGGCTGAAAAATAAACTTAACGGTACCTGCTAAATTCGCTTTTTCTGAGGCCAAAATCTCAGCCACTGCCATCAAAATCGCCACATGTGAATCATGACCACAGGCATGCATGACACCTGTTTTTTGGCCATTAAATTCTGTAACAACTTTAGATTTAAAGGCTAAATCACCACGCTCAGTTACCGGCAAACCATCCATATCTGCCCGTAAAGCAACCACTGGACCTGGCTTTCCGCCTTTCAACAAACCTACCACTCCTGTGTAGCCTACTTTCTCTTGCACCTCTATCCCCAAAGAACGTAAATGTGCCGCCACAATTCCAGCAGTGCGCACTTCTTGATTCCCTAATTCTGGGTGTTCATGGAAATCACGACGCCACGCAATGACCTTATCTTTCAAGGCATCCGCTTTCTGCGCAATAACCGGTTTTAATGAAGATTGAGCCTCCGCTAAAAAGGGGGCAGCTAATAAAAGACTTAAAGCTATTTTTTTCATATACTTTTTTATTTATATCCCCATCCACGCATAATGGCAATATTTTCCTTCATGCAGTCTAAAGGTTGTAATCCTTGGTATGCTTCTTGTTCGATGATAAAATGTTTCGTTCCACCTTCTTTATCGCCTAATTTCACCAAGGCTTGAACATCGATTTGGCCGGAACCTTTTCCTAAGATAGTCGATTCGAAATGTTCATGACCTGTTTTAGCAGGCACTTCATCTTTCACGTGCATGGACACGAAACGACCTGGGAATTTCTTCATCACTTCAGCAGGAACTCCCCCACCGTTAATCATATTACCTATGTCTAATTGTTGTGCCACCAGTTTAGGATCGGTATTATTCAACATAATATCATATAACAATTCGCCTTCCAATTTCTCTGAGAACTCAAAATCGTGGTTATGATAACCAAAACGCATGCCAAATTGATTACATAACTCCCCTGATTTATTGAAGATGTCCATGTATTTCAACAACAAGTTTTTGTCCTTGCGAATCCCCATATCGATGGATGGGCTAATCACTAATTCCTGTCCCATCACTGCCGCATCTTCCACTGTATATTTCCAAAGATCCGTAAAGTCGTTCTTTGCATCATCCCAATGCAATTTTCCCATTACCGTATGACCTGAAGGCATCTTGATGCCTAAATCATCCAGGCGTTTGCGAAATTCTTTGGCTTCCCAGCCGTAAAATTTGCGACCCACGTAATTCGCATGTTCTACGTATTTATAGCCCATTTCGGCTAATGCATTAAGCGTTCCTTGTGGATCTTTGCGCATATCATCGCGCACGGAATACAATTGAACTCCCACTAATTTCTTGTATTTAACTGCTGCCAAAGCCTGCAGAGCAGGTGAAGCAAACGCTAGAGCACCCAGCCCAAAAGCCGAATGACGCAAAAAAGAACGTCTAGATTGATTCATAATTGATAGGTTTATTTAGAACTTCAAGCTACAAATTCTATTTCTATTTTACAAAATTCACGTAACTTCGAAAGATGATGCAACCGCTCGCAGAACGAATGCGCCCCACGACTCTGGATGAATACATCGGCCAAGAAAAGGTCGTGGGATTGAACGCGCCTTTGCGAAAAGCGATCGAGGCGGGACATTTGCCTTCTTGTATCCTTTGGGGGCCTCCTGGTGTAGGTAAAACAACCCTGGCTACCTTATTATCAGGTGCTTTGAAACGGACCATGTATTCCCTTTCTGCGGTTCAATCTGGAGTAAAGGAAGTTCGAGAGACGCTGGAGTTAGCTAAGAAAAACCGGATGTTTGAGGCGCAATCTCCGATCTTGTTTATTGATGAGATTCACCGCTTTTCAAAATCACAGCAAGATTCCCTTTTGAATGCCGTTGAAAAAGGAATCGTCACTTTAGTAGGAGCAACTACAGAAAACCCGTCTTTCGAGGTTATTTCGGCCCTTTTGTCGCGTTGTCAAGTCTATGTATTGGAATCGCTATCCAATGCGCATTTAGAACAAATGCTGCAAAAAGCCATCGCCACCGATCCACTTTTCGCGAATAAAACGATCACCTTAACTGAAACGGATGCCTTATTCCATTTTTCAGGCGGAGATGGCCGAAAGCTGTTAAACCTTTTTGAATTATTAGTGACGACAGAAGGGGGAAATGTACTTGAAATAACGAATGCCCTCGTGACCGAACGTTTGCAAAAGAATTTGGCGCAATACGACAAGGATGGCGAACAACATTACGACATCATTTCAGCCTTCATTAAATCGATTCGTGGATCTGATCCGGATGCAGCGGTGTATTGGTTAGCCCGGATGTTAGCGGGGGGAGAATCCCTGGAATTTATCGGTAGACGTCTATTAATTTTAGCCTCCGAAGATATTGGATTAGCGAATCCAAACGCCCTTTTACTAGCCCAATCTTGTTTCGATTCCATTCGGGTCATTGGGAATCCTGAATCGCGCATCATTTTATCTCAAACGGTTATTTATTTAGCCACATCACCTAAGAGCAATTCTGCTTACAATGCCATCAACAAGGCAATGGCGTATGTAGAACAAACCGGTAATTTGCCCGTGCCATTGCATCTACGCAACGCCCCTACACGTTTGATGAAAGAGTTAAATTATGGTGCCGATTATAAATACCCGCATGATTTCCCAGGGAATTGGGTAGAACAGAATTACTTTCCAGCGGTAGACCATCGACCTACTTTCTACACTCCTGCTGAGCAGGACAAAATTAATCGTGGCACTCCATCAAAATAAGCGCGCCACTTTCATAGGTAATTTTCACGATCCCGTCAGCAAGCGCCTCGTTACTAGAACTGGTTTGGGTACCTAATTGTAAGACAGGGTGAGCAAGGTCATACAATAAACCCGATGATTTTACGTTTGTAGCCTCTCCGTAAGGCATGAGGGAAATCGGGGTTTTGGCCGGATACCACTTCTCAAAAGTAGGCGGCAATAAATAAGAGGTAGAATAATCATCAAAGAACACAATCTTCAATTTTCGTCCATATCGGACCATGGAATGGAAATTATTCAAGGTATGATCCATACGTTTCCCAGAAGCCCACACCACATTCACGGCCGGATAACCTTCTGCAAATAAGTATTCGAAAGCCTTCTCTAAGTCCGTTAAATTTTGGTCAGGTGTATGTACTTTTTTCAGTGGATAATCACTGTAATCAGTCGACTGTGCATGATCGAAATCCCCTAACCAAACATCCACTTTGATCCCTAGCGAAATCACTCTTTCCAAAGCTCCATCTAACACCACTACCGTAGGAGACCATTCCAGCAATTGTTCTAACATATCCAATGAACATGCCTCTCCATTCGCAATGATTAACGCGGGTTCCTGTTTATCTCGAATGATATGGTGTGAAGACATATTAGGCTTTGAAATCAGATTTGCCGCCCGATTTAGAGATCAATTTGGTCTCTTGAATGACAATCCCTTTGGAAACAGACTTACACATATCGTAAACCGTTAAGGCAGCTACCGAGGCCCCTACAAGCGCTTCCATTTCGACTCCCGTCTTTGCCTCTAATCGGCAAATACAGGTAATCACAATTTGATCTGTCTTTACTTCTGTTTCAAATTTGCAAGAATCCAAACCTAGCGGATGACACAATGGAATTAAATCAGCGGTCTTTTTTGCCGCCATCGTCCCTGCAATAACTGCCGTTTGCAGAATACTGCCCTTCTTATTTTGCCAACCTGCTGCTTCAAAATGTTGGACAATCTCAGCCCCTAAATACACGATGGATTGGGCCTTCGCCTCGCGAACGGTTTCGTTTTTAGCACTCACATCGACCATTCCTGGCGTACCATCTGATTGCAAGTGAGAAAAGTCTGTAGACATAGCTGATTTGAAATTTAGAAGACAAAAATACGGGAGAATTAGCAAAAAATAGCGAAATTTAACAAATACGATAAAACACAACACATGATCAGCCCACTAGAAGCCATTGAACTCCTTAAAAACATGACGATTCCCTTCCGAACGGAAAAATTGCCTTTGGCAAAAACGCTAGGCATGAATATTGCCGAGAAAATCGTGGCAGATCGTGACTTTCCTCCTTTCGACCGCGTGATGATGGATGGCATAGCAGTCAAAGACATTAGTGCTCCTACTTGGAAAATCGAAGGAGTATTATTCGCCGGCGAACCCGTAAAAGCCATTAAGAAATCCGATGGTGCCTTAGAAATCATGACAGGCGCAACGGCTCCGCGTGGAACCGAAGCGATCATCAAAATTGAAGACCTGAACATCGAGAAAAAAATAGCCACTTACACCGGCAAAACACCCTTAGAAAAAGGGCAATTTATTCACTTGCAAGGGGCTGATGCCGTAGCAGGATCGATATTAGTGAAGAAAAGAACGAAAATTGGACCTGTGGAAATTGCCATTGCAGCGACCGTAGGTAAGGCCCATATTGAAGTAGAATCGAAGCCTCACGTTCACATTTTTTCGACAGGAGACGAAATTGTAGGATTGCATGAAACACCGGCAGATCACCAGATTCGCAGTTCCAATGTAATGATGTTGAAGTCGGTTTTATTGTCCAAAGGTTTCAAGGCAAACTCTAGCCACCTGGCGGATTCAGCTGAAAAAATCAAAGCCAGCTTCGATAAAGTACTCGAATCCAATGATATCATTTTGTTGTCTGGCGGTGTTTCAGCTGGCAAAAAAGATTTAATTCCGGGCGCACTAGCGGAAGCAGGATTCAAAACGGTATTCCATAAAATCAGCCAAAAACCAGGTAAACCTATGCTAGTCGCTACACGTCCAGATGGAAAAGTGGTATTTGCCTTCCCTGGAAATCCCATCTCTACCTTGACTTGTTTCTGGGTGTATTTCCTACCTTGGGTATCGGGCGAATGGCCTGAATACAACGTAAAAGAAATCAAGTTCTTACCTAAACCCTCAGCGGAATTAGACCAATGGATTCCGGTTGAAAAAGGAGAAGTATTAGCCCACAATGGATCTGGAGACTTAATTAACTGGTCTAGAGCGGATGGTTTAGTTTGGCAAGCTGCGGGTGATAAATCGAAAAAATTGCCCTATATTCCACTCAAATAAGCACGTATGGAACTGAAACTACATACCTTCGATTTGCCTTTAAAGCATACGTTCACGATTACGCATGAATCGCGTGATGTGCAACCTACGTTAATTGTGGAATTGTGCTGGCATGGGAAAAGTGGTTTTGGGGAAGCGACAGAGACTCCCTATTATGGAGTCACGATGGAGAAAATGAAGGCACAGATCGAGTCCATTCTTGATCTGCTTCCACACGATATTTTACCCCATCCGAGTGATTTTTGGGCCATGATGTCTAAAACTTTATTAGACGACCACCCTTTTGCACTTTGTGCATTGGATGTGGCCTATTGGGATTTATGGGGGAAAACGCACAACAAGCCCTTGTACAAAATTTGGAACTTAGACATCTCGAATAATCCAATTACGGATTACACGATAGGCATTGATACGGTAGAGAAGATGATTGCCAAAATGCAGGAAACACCCTTCCCACTCTATAAAATCAAATTAGGCACAGACGACGATTTGGAAATAGTAGAAGCCTTGCGCAACGAAACAGACGCCGTTTTCAGAGTCGATGCAAACACGGCTTGGACACCCGAGCAAACCATTTACTTCGCCCCAGAATTGCAAAAGCTAGGGGTAGAATTCATCGAACAGCCCTTAAAAGCGGATAATTGGGAGGGAATGAAGCAAGTATTCCAAGCCTCTGTCTTGCCCATCATCGCAGATGAAAGTTGTATTTTAGAGTCTGACGTAGAAAAATGCGCAGGCTATTTTCATGGAATCAACATCAAATTAATGAAATGTGGAGGGCTGACTCCTGCCTTGCGAATGATCCAAAAAGCCAGAACCCTTGGACTGAAAGTGATGGTAGGCTGTATGACGGAATCGACCATTGGTTGCTCTGCCATTGCCCAATTGCTTCCTTTACTTGACTACGTGGATATGGATGGATGTTTATTAGTGGATGACCGCATTTCCAAAGGAATTACCATTGATTTTGGAGTGGTATCCTATTCTCATTTACCCGGAACAGGCGCGACTTTACTATGAGTTATTCAATACTAGAAAATCACATTCCAGGTCGAAAAATCAAATGGGAAGGAATCGAATACCTTTGGTTAGGTGGCACAAACTACTTACATATTGGCTCTCATCCTACCTTCCAAAAGGCCTTGAATGAAGGAATTAAGCAATACGCGCAAAACTTTGGCAGCTCCCGACGCAACAATCTTCAATTCTCCATTTGGGATGAATTCGAACGTGCTTTAGCCACCTATTTTCATGTGGAAGCGGCGGCTCTTTGTTCCTCAGGTCTAGCTGCCGCCCAAATTGCAGTCCAATTTGTCCAACAAAAAGGATTTACCCTGAATTTAGCTCCACAGACCCACCCAGCTTTGTGGCGCCATCCTCACAAACCATTTGCTGGAAGCTATGTAGAATGGATTGCTAGCCATAAAAAAGGCCAAATGCTGGCCTCAGATGGTATAGGGTCTCCTTGGATTAGCTCGTTTGATTTTTCATTTGCCACCACCATGAGCCACACAGATTATCTAATCGTGGACGAATCACATCGGGCTGGCATTCAAAATATACACATTCCTTGTGCAGGTCATTTACTTCAGACCGTTTCCCTTTCCAAAGCCTTCGGACTTCCAGCTGGCATTATTTTGGGTTCTGCAGCTGATATTGAAGAAATCAAAAAAGATTCCTTTTGGGTGGGATCTTCTCCTCCGAATCCGGCCTTTTGTTTTGCTGGATTGCAAACGATGGAAGCCTATCAGGAACAAAGTCTAAAAAGTCAAGCCTTGGCGAATCGCTTTGCCGCTCTTTTATCTGGATTTGAAACAACCGTAACGTACGAAGCTGGGTATCCCGCTTTTTGTTCCAAAGCTCCAGGTTTATTCGAACACCTAAAATCAGCCGGCATTTTAGTCAATCATTTTGCTTACCCAGATATTACCGCTCCTCCAGTATGTAGGGCCATTTTACCTACTTGCCTAAGCTTAGAAGATATTGACACCATAACTGATGCTATCAAAAGCTATGCCTAAAACCTTGTTTTTACTTCTCCTTTGTATGAGTACCCTCGCTCAAAAGCCAAAAAACACCTTGGAGCATTTATTAATGTCCCATCCAGATCAATTTAAAAAACTCACCGATCATCCCGAAAAATACCGCCTGCAAATCCTCTATACGCAGATCGATCGAGATGCAAAGAATAAACCCACACTGACAACTTTTAGCTACCGTTCAGACTCGAACGAATATTTTTACCCCGCAAGTACTGTAAAATTAGCAGCGAGCGTGTTAGCATTGGAAAAGTTAAATACCCTTAAAATTGATAAATCAGCCACCTTTCTCACGCTAAAAAACAGACCTTCTCAGCTTGAAATCAAAACAGATTCCACTTCGCATTCCCATTTACCCAGCATAGAACACTACATCAAAAAGATTTTATTAATTTCTGACAATGAAGCATACAATCGTTTATATGAATTTTTAGGCCAAAGACCATTCAATGAAACCATGCGATCCAAAGGCTTTGCAGGTGTCCGACTCACCCACCGTTTACAAACACCCCTGCCCCGCCTAGAAAATCAATATACGAACCCAATTCAACTCGTAGATGCATCCGGAAAAGTACTTTACGATCAAGCGGAAATTTTTAACGAAAGGCCCTACGGGTCAAAAATGCCGATTTTGATAGGAAAAGGAACCATGAATGATGCAGGAGTGGTAGAAGAGCACCCATTAGACTTCAGCCAAAAAAACGCCTATCCATTGCAGGCACAGCATGAATTCTTACAAAGGCTGATGCTTCCTGAAGCATTCCCAGCGGAAAAAAGATTCCAACTAAATCTAGAAGATTATCAATTCCTGTACCGCTACATGTCCATGTATCCAACAGAATCTAAGGAGCCTGCCTACAAAAATGAATATGAAACCTATTGCAAATTCCTTTATTATGGCGCTGAAAAAAATATTGATTTAAAGCCCCACATGCGCATTTTCAATAAGGTGGGAGACGCCTACGGTTTTTTATTAGACAATGCCTATGTGGTGGATTTTGACAAGAAAATCGAATTTATTGTAACAGCCGTTTTGCTTTGCAACGAAGACGAAATCTTCAACGATGAAAAGTACGATTATGAAAGCATCGGGTTCCCCTTCTATAAAAACCTAGGGAAAGTCATCTATGAATTCGAAGCCAATCGCCCTAAAAAACACCTGCCAAATTTAGATCACCTTCGATTTAACTATTCGAACTAAGCCTTTCTTTTCGCATACCAAAGCACCCCAATTCCAAAGAGTACAGCGGGAATAGACAACAGCTGGCCCATATTGAGTGTCAATCCATTTTCAAATGAACTCTGATTTTCTTTTAAGAATTCATAAAAGAAGCGAAGTGTAAATAAAATGACCATAAAAAGACCTGTCAAAATCCCATGAGGCGTGTTTTGCTTTTGACGATTCCAAAACCACATCAAGAAGGCAAAAATAAGCAAACACGATAAGGCCTCATACAATTGAGAGGGATGGCGAGGAACAACAAAGGCCGCTAATCCACTAGGATTGAATTCATAATCGCGCATAAACTTGAATCCCCAAGGCAAATCTGTCGGCTTACCGATAATTTCCGAATTCATCAAATTCCCAAAACGGATAAAAAATCCCGCAAATGCAGTGGCTATGACAATCCGATCTGTCACATACAAATACGATTGATCCTTGTGTTTCTTAACGTATAAATAATAGGCTGTAAATAAACCAATTGCCGCACCGTGTGAAGCTAGACCTGAAAAAGGCGGCGTAATCATCTGAATAAAAAAACGCAACGGATCCGCTAAAAGCAAAGGAAATTCATAGAAAAAATAATGCCCCATACGTGCTCCTGCCACTGTGCCCACCATGGTATACAATAACAATTGATCTGCTTGCTCCACCGGTCGCCCCTCTTTCTTGAACATATAACTAACCACTTGAAAACCCGCTAAAAAAGCTAAGGCAAAACAAAAGCCATACCAACGAATGGGAAATCCCAATAAGGTAATGATGGTCGGATCAGCATTCCACTCAATAAATAATAAGCTCATAATCTTCAGTCTTTCGACCAAAATTAAACATTATTTCTTTGAGTTCTTTACAAAAACTTGGATAGTCTTCTTGAATAATTTAGCCGGATGTAGGCGATGAGGAAAGCCTAAAGACAAGGCTTCAAAACTGCAAAAAACGAGTACAACAAGAAATAGGTGACGTTTTTTCATTTCTGTCTGATGAATCGATTGCAAATATAGACAACAAAAGGTACTTTGCAATACAAGGTACTATAAATTATCAAGTAACTGATAATTTTGTAGACTAGATGCGCCCGTTCGTCGATTGGTTGCACACAATCTTTCTTTTGTTGAAATGAGCCTATATTATTGCATCAGATTTACCGTTTGATAAACCAAATCAACTTTTTGAAATCATGAAAACTAAAATTTCTTTAATCGCCTTCGTTTCAGTACTGGCTCTGAACGCTTGTACGCAAGATCAAAATGTAGACCCACAAAGTGCTGCCACTTTAGCTCCACAAGATGTGCCGGTCCTAGTTACGCAAGCCGTTACAAGCGTATATCCTAAAGCAACTGCCGTGGATTACTCTGCTTTACAAACGAATTCCCTTTATGTCGCTAACGTGACTACCACAACGACAGAAGCTCAAGTTGTCGTTTCCAATAAGGGTACCGTTAAAGAGGTTGCTGTAAAAATTGCCAAAGCAGATTTACCAGCATCTGTCATTTCGTATGTAGACACGAACTTCCCTGGAGCTACATTCGAACACGCTTCGAAGAAAACGAAGGGAGATAAATTAGGCTTCCGCGTGGAACTTATCTTCAATAACGAACATTATTCTTTGTTTTTTGATGAGACTGGCGCCTTCTTAAGCCAAGTAACAGGCTTACAAAGAAAGCCAGGCAAAAAAGGTCCAGCACCCGCTGCCACTGAAATTGCTTTAGCTGATCTTCCTGCACCTGTTCAAGCAGCCTTAACTGGAATGACATTCAAACGTGCCGTTTTAACAAAAGATCCGAATGGTGTTGCTGTTTACCATATCCATGTAGATAAAGCTGGCGTTCCTTTTGATCTAGATATTGATGCCAACGGAACGGTGTTAAAATCGAAAGAAATGAATCAAAAAGGACCTAGTTTCACCCGAATTGATTTAACTCAATTACCAACTGGTTTAGCGACCTTCTTAAATACCAATGCAGCTGGCTTTAAATTAGACTATGCTGTGGCCATTACAAAAGACTCGGTTATCATCGAATACCATGTAGGAGTTACTATTGGTTCAGCGAAAAAAGAATTCCATTTAGATGCTAATTTCCAACTATTACCAGCACAAAATGGTCCAGGAATGGGTCATAATCCTCCAGCTGTAACCATCACAAGTTTAACGGCTGCCGATTTACCTGCAACAGTGAAAACTTATTTAGACACGAATTATGCGGGATGGGCACTCGTTAAAGGCGCTAGTGCATCAGTCGATAATGTAGTGAAAGATTATCACCTAGTTATCGAAGTGGCGACGAAGAAATACATGATTGAGTTTGAAGGAAATGGATCTTTTGAAAAGGCCATTGCCTTATAAGATTAATAATTTGAGGTTGTTAAAAAGGGCTTGCAATTGCAAGCCTTTTTTATGTTCTTAGGGTATGCAAAACATTGAACCGTCCTTCCAATGGGAATCCATTTACGTCGCAGCAAAAGACAAAAAGTCTCCGTTTTTTGGCATGCATTATTCACAAACTACCTATGAAAATGATATTTATGGTTACTATATTCACCCGCTTTGGGATGATATAGGTTCTGAAACCTTATTTTGCAAAATCCTATATACGGATTATGTGGCGCAATACACGATAATTGAATTGTTTGGGGAATGGAACGACACCTTGCACAATGATGTGATGCACCTGAAAAGAACGGTGGTGGATCATTTAGTAGATGCGGGGATTAAACACTTTATTTTAGTAGGAGAAAATGTCCTCAATTTTCACGGTTCTTGGGAAGATGATTATTATGCAGAATGGTTTGAGGATGTGGAAGATGGCTGGATTGCAGCCATGCATTTTGCGCCTTTTGTGGAGGAGGAATGGGCTAAATACAAGATTGATTACTATTTGAATTTTGGTGGAAACTTGCAAATTCCGAACTGGAGAACACTAAAACCCGAAATGATCTTTTTTATAATCGATAAACTACTGAAAAGACGATTAAATCCGTAAATTCGTACAAACCTATTATACCTTATGAAAAAATTATTCTTATTCGCCTTGCTATGTGCAGGTTTATTTTCCTTTGCTTTAAACGCGAAAAAAGCAGACAATCGCTATTTCGAAATGCGCATCTACTATTGTCACCCAGGCAGATTAGACGCTCTTATTCAACGCTTTACAAATCATACAACAAAGATTTTCGAAAAACACGGCATGACAAACGTGGGATATTGGATTCCCACGAACAATACGGACAATGCGCTGTATTATATTTTAGCCTATCCTTCACAAGCAGCTAGAGATTCCTCTTGGAAGCACTTTAGCAGTGATCCAGAATGGAAGCAAGTTTCCAAAAAATCGGAAGAAACAGGCAAAATCGTCGCTAAAGTAACAAGTGTATTTATGAACGCGACTGATTTTAGCCCTAAAATCAAACCCTCTCATGGATCTGTCGATCAGGTATTTGAACTACGTACTTACTCGCAATTTCCAGGAAGAAATCCTGCTATTTTAGCTCGTTTCAAGAACCACACAATGAAACTTTTCAAAAAGCATGACATGAAAAACATCGCTTACTTCACCACGATTGAAAAGGATCCTGCAGTGCAAAGTAAATTAGTGTACTTGATTGCTCATGCATCGGAAGAGTCTGCTAAAACATCCTGGAATGGATTTATCAATGATCCTAAATGGAAACAAGTGGCAGCTGATTCTGAAAAAGACGGCAAAATCGTCGAAAAGATTGAGTCTATCTTTATGACCCCTACTTCCTTCTCTACTATTCGTTAAGTAACATGAAAATCGCTAAAAACGCACCGCTCCTATTCCTAGGTGGGATGATTAGTCTTGTTAGCCTAGGTATCCCTAAACTGATTCAGCACCGGCCTATGGTAGTCT
>Ga0228702_1000506_pt1 | contig 29643 bp, 24 predicted proteins | sample McNCre217_Aug_MG_2_FD_178018 | JGI IMG/M metagenome (GOLD analysis project Ga0228702, IMG submission 178018) | Freshwater microbial communities from McNutts Creek, Athens, Georgia, United States - 20-17_Aug_MG | ecosystem: Environmental > Aquatic > Freshwater > Creek | place: USA: Georgia...
AAACCCTCAAAACCTTTTTGGTGTTGAGGGCTTGCCATTGGTACGGGTGAAGGGACTCGAACCCCCATGCCTCGCGGCGCCAGATCCTAAGTCTGGTATGTCTACCAATTCCACCACACCCGCGTAATTTGGAGTGCAAAGGTAGTCAGCAATTTTAAAAATTCAAAAGCTTTTAAATATAAATATTGGATTAACTTTGGCAAAAATAAACCGCCTATGAAATTCAGTCGCTGGTATATCGCCCTCATTGCTTTTCTCTTCGGGATCATAGCAACCTTCATTTATTTAACTGAAACCTTTAAATAGCCATGCAAGCACTGGATTGGATTGTTTTATTGTGCACCATTGGCGGAATTGTGGCCTATGGAAGCTGGAAAGGAAAGCAAACGAAACATTCCTTGCAAGGCTTTCTGTTAGCAGACAGAGAACTTCCTTGGTACCATATTTTACTTTCTGTGATGGCGACGCAAGCCTCAGCGATCACTTTTTTATCTGTTCCTGGTCAGGCATACCACGATGGAATGCGCTTTGTGCAGTTCTATTTAGGCTTACCTATCGCGATGATTATCCTGTCTGTCACCTTTATTCCGCATTATTTTTCGTTGAAGGTGTATACGGCCTACGAGTTTTTGGAGAATCGTTTTGATGCCAAAACCCGGGTACTTACCTCTTTTCTCTTCTTAATCCCTCGAGCACTTTCCACCGGAGTGACAATTGCAGCCCCCTCCATTATACTTTCTACCTTGTTAGGCTGGGATTTAACCTGGACAAATGCCGTTACTGCCGCTATTGTAACCACCTATTGTATGCTGGGCGGATCGAAAGCGATTTCTTACACCCAAATGTTGCAAATGGCAGTCGTGCTTGTAGGAATGGTTTTTGTGGGCTTTTATGTCGTTTCGCAATTGCCAGAGGGAATCGGCGTGAAAGAATCCTTGCAAATCGCAGGCAAAATGGGCAAAGTGAATCTGATTGATTGGAAATTTGATTTAAATAATCGCTACAATATCTGGTCTGGAATCATTGGCGGCTTCTTTTTACAATTATCCTATTTCGGCACAGACCAAAGCCAAGTAGGCCGCTACCTTTCCGGAGTATCAGCTCCTGAGATCAAGAAAGGTCTTTTAATGAATGGCTTTCTGAAGATCCCAATGCAGTTTTTCATTTTACTCGTGGGCATCTTGGTCTTCACCTATTACCAATTCAATCCGCCACCGACCTTCTTTAACAAGAATACAGAGGCCGTTTGGGCCAGTGTCCCAGGTCATCAAGCCATTGACCAAGAGAAAGCGTCCATTTTCGAGGCTAAAAAATCCGCCATTTTACAGAAGGATTATTCCCGTTTAGATGATTTAAATAAACAAGCCTCAGCAGCACAGGAAAAAGCCGTAAATCTGTTAAAAACTGCCAAACCAGAGACAGAGTCGCAAGACACGAATTACATCTTCCTACATTACATTATTAACCAATTACCCATCGGAATCATCGGGTTTTTAATCGCCATGATCTTGCTTTCCTCCATGGGATCGATGGCCTCGGCATTTGGATCATTAACCTCCATTTCGATGGTGGATATATACCAGCGATTTATTGCCCCAGAACGCGGAAACCAACATTATTGGTGGATTTCAAAACTCATCACCTTAGGCTGGGGCATGCTCTGTTTAGTCGTTGCGACTTTTGCCGTGAATATGGGGAGTTTGATTGAAGTGGTGAATATTTTAGGATCTTGGTTTTATGGCACGATTTTAGGCATATTTCTTTGTGCTTTTTATCTACCAAAGACCACAGGTACACAAGTTTTCACCGCAGCATTGATCGCAGAAGCTTTTGTGATTTACGCTTGGAAGGTGGAATGGATGGCTTTTCTTTGGCTAAACGTATTAGGCTGCTTATTAGTCATGGCGATTGCCTTCACTTTGAGCCTTATTTCTGGTCCAAAACAGCCATCGAAAACTTCACTGGAATAACCGGTTTTTCATCAAAGGAACGCTCTGCCTTGATAGAATCCACGACAGACATACCCTTGATCACTTTACCAAACACCACGTATTTGCGGTAAAAGCGACGCGCCTGTTCTGTATCCGTCACGATAAAAAATTCCGTGGGTGATGAAGATTGTAAGGGATTTCCCTCATCATATCGCGCCATCGCTATACTACCACGAACGGGTCGTAATTCATCTAGATATTCTGCTGGAACCAAGTAATTCAAGCGATCAAAATACTCCCCACCACCTTGAATGCCTATTTCATAGACGTTGCGATAGAAATAGCGATCCTTGAAATAGCCCATCTTCACCAGGCGTATAAAGTTCACCGAATGCAAAGGCGTACGATCATCTAATTCGAGCTCAAAATCCCCTAAACGCGTTTTGACTTGAACGCGACGCTCCTTGTTTTGGGCAGCTTGGGCCTGCAATTGCTCCTTGACTTTGGCGGGATCAATCCGCCAGTTTGGCTGGCAAGCAATCAACATGAAGGGAATTAAAATCAGATAACGCATAAAAAAAAGGGGGCCTTTCGAGCCCCCTAAATTATAAAAATTTCTAGACTAAGCGTGCTTCGCTTTCTTTCCAAAGAAATAAAGACCCGCAAAAGCTACAATAAGAATCGATGGAAATAATACCATTTGTGCCATCGTCGCTTGACCTGCGGCTAAAGCCACAGCATCGCCCGTTAAGGTTTTAGCAGCCTCAGCTGTATTAGCATCTAACCATGAACCAATAATAGGTTGGAAAATAGAGGTAGCAAACATACCCATACCTCCCATGATTGAAAGCCCAAAGGCTCCCGTTAATGGAATGTTTTCCGCTACATAACCGATCATCGTTGGCCAGAAATAGCATACGCCTAGTGCAAAAATAATAGCAGAAACATATACCATATTACCCGTTGCAGTACTCATCAAATATACACCCAATGTAGCTAAAATAGCAGATGCTAATAAAACACCACCGGCATCCAATTTATGTACAATAGGACCTGCAAAATAACGTCCTACGGCCATTAAACCGGTTACAAGTGCTAAAATAATCATTGGCTGTGCACCCGCTTGCTCCATAATGGGACCTATCCATTGCTCCGGACCAAATTCTGAGATCGCAGTTAAGGCCATACAAGCTAGCATAAACAAGTACAATGGCGATAACATCGCTTTGAAGTTCTCTCCTGTGGAAGCTCCACCTTCCACCTTAGCCGTTGGAAAAACTTGGCCGTAGAATAAATACGCATATATCACCGCAGGAACTAAAATGGCAGCAATTTGTAATTGCCATCCCATGTTAGCACTTGTCATGTATTGAGATAACAAAGTTGCAATCACAATTCCTCCTGGGAACCACATGTGGAAACGATTTAACATTTTAGTCTTCTCTTTTCCCTCAAACATATCCGAAATCATCGGGTTACAAGCCGCTTCTACCGTACCATTTCCGAACCCTACGAAGAAAGTAGATAACAATAAAGTCCAAAAACCGCCAGAGAAAATGGTCATTACAAGACCAATCACGTGTGTAAAAAAGGCTACCCAAATGATTTTTTTAGGTCCTAATACATTGTACAAAGGTCCACCGATAATCATTGCAATAGGGAAACCTAAGAAGGCCATTTGGTTCACATAACCTAATTGCTCATTATCCAATTGGAAACTAACGCCTAGTTGCGTTAAAACACCTGCACGAATCCCGAAGGCCATGGAAGTGGTAATTAGGGCAAAACAAGACGCCAAAAATAATCGATTGGCATTAACCGTTTGATTCATAATTGTTTGGGGTTTAGATAAATAGTTTAGATTGTTTATTCTTAAAAAAATTAAATTCTTCATTGGAAAAATCGTAACAAAAAAACGAAAAGTTTTTGGGATATTGGCATCTAAAGGCAAATATTTTTAGAATTATTCCAAAAAAAGAGGGATTTAGAGGCTATAAAACCAAATTTTGCTCTATTTTTGTAACATATCTAAATCTATTAAAATTATGATTCAAGGAGGTTCTGCTACACAGGCAAAATCACGCCAAAGTAGGAAAATCAGAATGGGAATGATCGGTGGTAGCCAAGAGGCTTTCATCGGTGCAGTTCATCGTCGCGGTTCCCAATTAGACGGAGAAATCGAATTAGTTTGCGGCGCATTTAGTTCTAGCGCAGAGAAATCCAAAGCTACCGGAGAAGCCTTATATCTTCCCGAAAACCGTGTTTATGGCTCTTATGAAGAGATGATTTTGGCTGAAAAAGAATTGCCTGAAGGAGAGCGCATGGACTTTGTTTCCATCGTTACCCCTAATCATGTGCATTTCCCCGCAGCTAAAATGGCATTGGAAAATGGATTTCATGTCGTTTGCGATAAGCCCGCGACTTTGAATCTAGCGGAAGCGAAAGAATTAAAGAAAATCATCGAAAAATCAGGCTTGATTTTTGCTTTGACCCACAACTACACGGCCTATCCAATGGTCAAAGAGGCGAAACACTTAGTAGACTCTGGTCAGCTAGGCGAAATTCGCAAAATCATCGTGGAATATCCACAGGGCTGGTTAATCGACCTAGTCGAAGCTACTGGCCAGAAACAAGCCGCATGGAGAACAGATCCAACGCGTTGTGGTGCCGCAGGTGCAATTGGAGATATTGGTACGCATTGCGAGAATTTGATTGAATACATTACGGGCTTACATATAAAAGAACTTTGTGCAGACTTAACTATTTTCGTAGAGGGTAGAATGCTCGATGACGATGGAAATATCTTGATCCATTATGATAATGGGGCTAAAGGCATTTTACATTGCTCCCAAATCTGCAACGGTGAAGAAAACGACTTCAACTTCCGTATTTACGGAAGCAAAGCAGGTATCACTTGGCACCAAATGGAGCCTAACACGATGGTATTTAGGACGCGCGACGAAGGAGCGCGGATTATTCGTACGGCCGTAGGCCAGCTATCTCCTGCCGCAAATGCCCATTCTCGTCAGCCAGCGGGACATCCAGAAGGCTATGTGGAGACATTCGCTAACATCTACCGCAACTTCGCTTTTGCGTTGAGAGCTAGATGGGAAGGGAAAGCACAAGATCCTTTGTACGATTTCCCAGGCATAGACGAAGGAATTATGGGTATGGCTTTCATTGAAAATGTGGTAAGATCAGCCCAAGACAATACAAACAAGTGGACAAAATTTGAACTATAATATAACCATGACGAAAATCAAAGTTGGAATCGTAGGAACCGGTTTTATCGGGCCCGCTCATATCGAGGCATTACGCCGTTTACCAAACATTGATGTAGCTGCGCTTTGCGAGGTGACCATCGAATTAGCTGAAGCGAAAGCGAAGCAATTAGGCATCGGCCGTTGGTATACGTTTGAAGAGCTCTTAAAACAAGAGGATATTCAGTGTGTACACATTTGTACGCCTAACTTCTTACACTATTCACAGTCGAAAGCCGCTTTATTAGCAGGAAAACACGTCGTATGTGAGAAACCTTTGGCAAAAGACTTACACGAAGCAGAAGAATTAGTCGAATTAGCGGCTAAAACAGGCCTAGTGAATGCCGTTCACTTCAACTTACGCTACTATCCCTTAGTGCGTCAAATGAAGACGATGCGCGAAAAAGGTGATTTAGGCGAAATCTATTCGATCATGGGTAGCTATTTACAAGATTGGTTATTCTACAACACGGATTATAACTGGCGTTTAGAGCCGGACAAATCAGGTGATTCCCGCGCTATCGCTGATATTGGTTCTCACTTATTAGATGTTATTGAATACATTACAGGCTTAAAAACGGTCGAAGTAATGGCTGATTTCAATACGGTTCACAAGGTGCGCAAAAAGCCTTTGAAACCAGTGGAAACTTACTCAGGCAAAATGTTACAGCCTGAAGATTACGCTGATGTACATATTAATACAGAAGACCACGCGAACGTATTATTGCGTTTTGACAATGGTAACCGCGGTTGTGTAACCGTATCTCAAGTTTCAGCAGGTCGCAAGAACCAATTGAAATTAGAAATTTCTGGTTCTAATAAAACCTTCGCATTTAATTCGGAAGCACCTAATGAAATCTGGATTGGTAACCGTGATCAAGCGAATCAAGTGTTAATGCGTGATCCTTCTTTGGCCTATCCTGAAGCAAGTGCTTTAATGACTTTCCCAGGCGGACACAATGAAGGCTTCTCTGATACCTCGAAGCAATTATTCAAGGAAGTGTATGCAGCCGTTGAAGCTGGAAAGCAACCAGAAAATCCGAAATACCCTACTTTTGCAGACGGATACCGTGAATTACTAATTTGCGAGCGCATCTTAGATTCAACGCGTTCTCAACAATGGGTTAAAATCTAAACCATAAAACGATGAATACGATGAAAGGGCCAGCGATATTTTTGGCACAATTTATGGGCGATGAAGCCCCATTTAATACTTTAGATAGTATCACTACTTGGGTGGCCTCTTTAGGTTACAAAGGAGTGCAAATCCCCTCTTGGGATTCCCGCTGCATTGATTTACAAAAAGCGGCAGAATCGAAGACTTATTGCGATGAAATCGTGGGAATGTTAGCTGCCAAAGGATTACAAATCACTGAATTATCTACCCACCTTCAAGGTCAATTAGTGGCCGTTAACCCTGCTTACGACCTGGGCTTCGATGCATTCGCACCAGATTCCGTTAAAGGAAATCCCAAAGCACGCACCGAATGGGCGATTCAACAATTAAAATATGCCGCAAAAGCCTCTCAAAACTTAGGTTTAAATGCACATGCAACGTTCTCCGGTGCATTGATGTGGCATACCGTGTATCCATGGCCGCAACGTCCTGCTGGATTAGTGGAGCAAGGTTTCAAGGAATTAGGTCGCCGTTGGTTGCCTATCTTGAATACTTTTGACGAGTGTGGCGTTGATTTATGTTATGAGATTCACCCAGGTGAAGATTTGCACGATGGTGTCACTTTTGAAATGTTCTTAGACGAAGTGAAAGGTCACAAACGCGCGAATTTATTGTATGATCCGTCGCACTTTGTATTGCAGGCTTTGGACTACAGACAATACATCGATTTCTACCACGAACGCATCAAGATGTTCCACGTAAAAGACGCGGAGTTCAACCCAACGGGTAAACAAGGTGTTTATGGTGGTTACCAATCTTGGATTAACCGTGCAGGCCGTTTCCGCTCTTTAGGCGACGGACAAGTTGATTTCAAGAGCATCTTCTCTAAATTAACCCAATACGGATATGACGGATGGGCTGTATTAGAATGGGAATGCTGTATCAAAGATCCCGTTCAAGGGGCTACCGAAGGAGCACCGTTCATCGCAAGCCACATCATCAAAGCCACCGAAAAGGTCTTCGATGATTTCGCTGGAACCGGAGCTGACGAAGAGTTCAACAAAAAGATCTTAGGATTATAAGCAAAAAGCCCCCGATTCATCGGGGGCTTTTTTATTCAATCATTTTCCTCTCGAAAAATATAGATAAACCAAGCGGCGGATAATAAGACCACATTCTTAATAATGTATTGTCCGGTTAGTGTCAAAGTGAAAAAGGATTGCCACGTATCTTCTACCAGAAATAAAACCGGTAAAAAAGTCGTAAATAAATGCCCAATCATTACCCAAAAAGCCACTTTAGTCAAACGCGGAAACAACCACAAAAATCCAATAATGCACTCTCCTATTCCTAAAATCAACAGGAATGTCTGAATACCCATAAAAGGCGACAAGGTGATATTGAACAGCTTAGTCACCAAGCCCTCTGCCGGCGAAGTACCTAACACTTTCAAAAATCCAAACCAAATATACACTACCGCGATCATGGCACGGTTTAACCAAGCAGCTGTTACTAAAGCTTGCAGGCGTGTTTTACTAATAGTTACCATAGTATAAATGTATTTAATGAATTTAAATCAAAAAATGACCTTAGTCAATTAATTCGCTCCGTCTGCCACGGCTCTTTGTACAGCAAAAGCACCAATTACTTTTCCATGCTTTCCTCCCATCGTGCAATCCACTCGGAAGTGTATCAGACCATAAACCCGAGAATCAGATGCTTCTTGCGCATATCCTTCAAAGGTTTTTGTCCTCTCTGGGAATAATGAACTTAAAACCGTTGAAGCTGCGTAAGAGAAGGTCGAGTGGCCAGATGTATAGCTTGGGAAATTAGGTAATCCTACTGACGTTTTTAAGCCAAATTGCTGTGGACGTGGACTATAATAATAGTATTTTGTATCCCAACATCCGATTCCGGCATCCATCAATGCTGTCCCCACATAGGCAAACATGCGCGCCATCCGAAGCTCAGATAATTTTGCCTCAACACCTGCTTGCGCCGCATAGCGATGCCAGTGTCCCGGAGGTGTAAAAGATCCTGGGCCGTCTGCCCAATAATTCGCAATGGCTGCTTGCGTTCTTGTTTGGTTCGCTTGGATACTTTTCAATTCTTCTAAATCTGCATTAAATTCAGCTGACCCTTCTAAATAGGGTTTTTCTGGACGAATTAATTCCAAAGTAGAACGATCAAAATTCCAAGTTTTTACTGCGCCATAATTTGGTAACATCGGTGGACGCATAGGGATCTCTTGACTAATCCATGGATTAGGCAAACCCAATGCCTTTGAATTAGAAATCATGGCTGCAGTCAAGGCTTGGTTATTGGCAGAACCCATTCCATCTGTTTTTGCTCGCGCCATTACTTTAGCAGCGACTGCGGCACCTAACTTCGCTCCTGCATTCACATCAGAACCCACACATACACCAGCCCAAATAGGCGCATTCTTTGCTTCCGCTAATTTAGACGCTAAAAAAGGACCTTCCCCTGGAAACATCGCTAACAAAATGGTATAACTGGCTTGCGCCACTACTGCATCCGTGGATGGATAGGCAGGCAAATTCGAAGTAGGCAACAAAGGCTTAATTGTTGCATCCACTTGGTAAGGTGCCTGACGATTATATAAAAACTTGTATTTCCAGGTACTTACTAAAGCATCGTATTGAGCCACACTTAAATACGCTAAAGCTCTAGCTGTATACGGTGGATTAGCAAAAGGAAATTTAGGGTCTGCCAAAGGATCTGCTGAGTTAGGCACGGGATACACTCCAGCTGAGTTAGCAGCTGGTGGTAAATTATAGCGCGCAGCTAATTCTCTACCTATTTCATTCCAACGCAACACAGCACCTGCTCCCCAATACAAAACGGCTGCTCTTTGATCACCCGTTAATGAAGGGATAACCACCGTTTTCAAGGAATCAATTTCTTTCAAATAAACCGCATCCGACACTAATCGGGGTACATCCACTGCCACCTCTGATCCTGAACTTAAGACAAAGGTCTTCCAATTGCCCCCTGTCTCATCTAATTTAGCTGGTAAGTAAGGCAATAATCCTACTTCATTTACTTCTTTACTACACGCCAATAAGGTAAATGCTATCAATAAACTTCCTATATATTTCATCTTATTTAACTTTAAACTGATATAATAAACCAACAGAAAGAGTCGTGCTTTGACCTACATTTTGACCGTCAACAACATAAGCTACTCGCGCGTTAACTCCGAAAGATTTGGGTTGGTATTTCCCATACATACCCACACTTGTCATCGTCATATCATTCGTCAGAAACGGCATGTTATTCCGCAAAATATCATCCCCTTTTGTACAAGAAAAATGCTCTGCAAATAATTCCAACTGATTATCTTTCTTTAAATAGCCTACTCTAAAGGCCGCATCGAAAGCGTCTGGCACAGGTACTTGATCCGTATTATACAATTTAGAACCACTTAAGTAGGCATCTCTATCCGCCTTCACAAAGCTTCTCGCCTGGTAGGCAATTGAACTACTCAGGTAGATATTCTTCGTTACATTATAGGAAATGATTCCTCTAGCCAACAAGGTTTTGGCTCCTAAGCCAATCGACATGGGCATAAAGTCTGGAACATAATTAGAAACAGGAATACTAAATCCAAGTACTCCATGTGCCGTTAAACCATGGTAGGATTTCGTCTTAGCTTTAAGAAAAACCGAAAGATCCTGCACCCCTTGTTGACCTAATAAATTTCCTTGACTCGCCTCTGTTTTTACAAAGGGTATCATGGCTATCACATTCAAATCACGCTTAATTCCATAGGCTATCATCGCCGTAACAGATTGTGTAGTCAATCGTCCAATATTGGGGTTATCACGTTTTAACGAATTTTCCCAATAGTTAGTCCAATAATTATTCCCATAAACAAGCGCACCACAGGCTAAATTCTTATTCATATAGATCGCATCATGCGGCATTTGCGCCTTCAATTCAACGAATCCTAATAAGCAAAACAATAGTATTAATCCTTTTCTCATCTCTCTAAAATTAAAAACGATGCGTTACTGTTGCCGAAATAAAATAATCTGCAAAAGCTGCATCTCCATGTTTACCCGTTACCCAATCATTCGCACTTTTGATACGGTTACGTTGCGTAGCAATAGGCAAGGAAAGAAATAAGGTATTGTTCGCTGTGGAATAGCTAATACCCGGTTCGATGGAGAAAATATAGCCTGGACGACGGAATCCATCTGAATCACCCATTAAATCGTATGCTGGAACACCTTCGATTCGCGCACCTAAGGTTGCACCAATACCTGCTTTGGGAGCCAAGGCATAATTCAATCCTAAACGACCGGCATACTGATCAGCCACAGACATGTAGTGTACCATTTCATCTGTCACCGCTTTATCAGGTGCAACATTAGAGGCACTATTCACATTTTTAGGGTTGGACATATAAAATCCATTGTAGTACAAGGAAGTACGATTGAATAATTGCTGATATCCTTGAATTTCTAAGTTAATCCCTACGCCACCATCACCTAATTGAATGGATTGGTCTACTGCTTTTGTTACGGTATAATCAGATCCATCCGTGGCTCTTCTATGAAATTGATCTTGTACATTCCAATCGCCAGTAGGTAATTTAATACCTAGCCCTACTGATAGATTGCCTTTCATGTGTTTCAAAGGGTCCAATAACCAATAAGAGGCCGTAATACGCGCGTCTCCTATTCCGTTTGCAATCGTCCCAAAACGCTTTTGAGCCGGATTACCTGCCACCGCATTTCCATAATGTTCATATAGTGAACTTCTGTAGTTAAAACTCAAAGGCAAATTAAATGCCACTGAAAGGCGATCCGTAACCGAATAGGTTACGCCTACATCAAATCCTTGTTGATCATTAATTACATTCGTGCCTGCTGCTTCACGAGCGGGTTGATAATCTGCCCCTATATAATGCTTATAGGAATGAAGGCTTCTAAAGCCTAAAGAGACTTGCCATTGGCCTGGGTGCATCAAAGAGTTTGAGTTTGCACCTGTACCTACTGAACAGCTCATATGGCGAACTGCTACACAACCTTGACCGAAAGAAATAGACGTAAATACCCCTACACATAGGAGTGCTAAGATGAAATTTTTCATTTTGCTTAATTTTTTAAATAATACACGATGTCCTGGGACAGATTTGTCCTAGGCTAAAAGAGAATCAAAGAAAAATTAAGCTTGCTGTGGCGGCGAGAAAAAGGCAGACGAGAAGTCTTTGGTAGCTAAAACAGGGTGAACTGGCGCAGCGATTTCTGCTGGCCATTCCATTATATACAATACCCAGCCAGACGACTGAGCACAATATTCTTTTACAAGGGTATTGATTAATTTCGTTTTAGCAGGTGTAGAACCTGGTTCATCCGTCAAATGTTCATTTACTTGCTCTGCCAAATCGAAGAAATTTTCACGGGCATTGCGGTCCTTCACCATCACGGTAACTAAGGTATCATTTTCCACTTTGCGCTCCTTCATTTCATAGAATTCATCGCCTTGGCGCACAGAACCCTCTACTTCTTCAGAGGATACCCAATCCGTTTGATAAGGTAAATTAATAGGGATTTTAACCACCACGGTCTCCTCCGTCTCCGGATCAACCGCTACCGTTTTTCCTTCCGATAAATACTGCAATGCAAATCCGCCTGCTTGATAAAGCAGTACTCCGAATAGCATTATGGCAAGTATTTTTTTCATTAAGGGCAAAAATAGGCTATTTTTCAATTACCGTGCCTAATTCTTGTGAAATATTTTTCTGAATTTCCTTCAAACGGATAAATTCTAACAAAACTTCATCCATTTCCGCTGCATCAGCCTTCATCGAATCTAATTTGCTCAAAATCTCCTGCAAATGCTGATCATTGTATACTTTTCGTAAGCGCAACACATTTTTATAAGCTAAATCTTCCAGCATTTCTTCATCCGTATTCACTCGAATCTCATGCTTATCTTTCCATTCTGAAGAGACCGAATGTTTATCGGATGAGATATGAATAGAAAAAGATTGTATCTCCTCATCAGCGTGGTGCAGGAAGAAATCTGGCTTCGGCGCGCGCTGTGCTGCAAATTCTTGCTTACATAAATCTAAAATGCGAATAAATAAAGGTGTTTGGAAAACGGTTCCTTCTAATTCATCGATCAAATAATGTACGACGCTTAAGCCCGGTGCTTGAACGGGATTAATCTCCAAATGGCCATAATTAATCAATAAACGGACGCATTCTAATTCTTGGTAATAAGCTAAATTTTGAACTTGGACTGGCTCATCCTCATCAGCAAAGGTGGGTTCGATTAGTGCGCGAACTTCTGCGTATTGCTGAGCTGAAATTTGCGGCTGCTCTGAGGCAGCGCCTTTCATCTTTTTCAGCTGAATTTTATTCAATTCTGCTAACAGTACATCTTCGTCCATCCGCATCATGGTGGCCGTCTTTTGAATAAAAAGACTACGCTGAATCGCATCGGGTATCTTTGAAATGGATTGCACCATTTCCTTGATCATTTCCGCTTTCTTGAATGGATCATCCCCTGCTTCCTCTTTGAATAGATTCGCTTGGAATGAGATCACATCTTTCGCTTCTTTCTTGATGTAATCAATGAAGGCCTCAGAACCGATCTTGCGCACGAAGGAATCCGGATCATTCCCTTCTGGGAATACAACCAAATTCACCTGCAGGCCTTCCTCTAAAATCAAGTCCATTCCTCTTAATGCGGCCTTGATTCCCGCTGAATCCCCATCATATAAAACGGTCACATGCTGAGTGAATCGACCGATCAATTTGATCTGCTCAATGGTTAATGAGGTTCCAGAGGAAGCTACTACGTTTTTAATGCCTGCTTGATGCAGCGAAATGACATCCGTGTAACCTTCAACTAGGTAACAAACATCTTTGTTTCTAATTTCATTCTTCGCCTGCGAAATACCATAGAGCGTAGCTGATTTGTGGTATACTTCCGTTTCCGGGGAGTTCAGGTACTTCGCTTGATTCTTCGCATCATTACGCAGAATACGTGCACCAAAAGCGATAATTTTTCCTGACACGTTGTGAATAGGAAAGATTACTCGGTTACGGAAACGGTCATAGACCTTTCCTTCGTCATTCTTTTGGGTAACTAGACCTGCTTTTTCAATGATTTCCTGTGAAAAGCCTTGTTTAAGGGCTGCTTTCAAAAAAGCATCCCAGGCCTCAGGACTGTAGCCCAGATCGAAAGACTGTAAGGTGGCGTCAGAGAAACCTCTTTCCTTAAAATAAGGCAAGGCAATGGATTTCCCTTCCTCTGTGTCGTAGAGTTGTTTTTTAAAGAATTCTTTGGCGTATTCAAGGATAATTAAAAGACTTTCTCGTTCGTTTTGGCGAACAAGCTGGTCATCAGTCATTTCCTCTTCTTGGATATCGATGCCGTATTTTTTGGCCAAATGACGCAATGCCTCACCATAACCCAGGCCTTCCATATCCATGATGAAACGAACTGAATCACCTGCTTTACCACAGCCGAAACATTTGTAGATACCCTTAGCGGGTGAAATGGAAAAGGATGGCGTTTTTTCACCATGAAAAGGACAGCAAGCCCAATAGTTCGCTCCCTTCTTTTTAATCGTCACATAATCCCCGATCACGTCTGCGACCGCAGCCGTTTGCTTAATTCGCTCAACGGTTTCGGGATCAATACGCATATTACAAGAGTAAACCGGCTAAAGTAGCCGAAAGATAAGAAGCTAAAGTCCCCGCAATCAAGGCTTTGAAGCCTAATTTCGCTAAATCAGAACGTCGAGATGGTGCCAATTCTCCAATACCCCCGATTTGGATAGCCACAGAAGAAAAGTTAGCAAAACCACAAAGGGCAAAACTCGTAATAGCGATCGTTTTCGGATCCAAAGTCGCCTTCAAATGCACCATATCTAAATAGGCAACAAACTCATTCACCACCATTTTCTTGCCCATCAAAGCACCCGCTACTTCAATATCCTGTGCTGGAACTCCCATGGCAAAAGCAAAAACGGAGAACAATTTGCCTAAAATCGTATTCATGGATAATTCCGGATAATTAATCCAATTACCTATGTGACCTAAACCTAAATCAACTAAAGCAATCAACGCAATAAATCCAATCAACATTGCAATGACGTTCATTCCCACCTTCAAACCTTCACTCGCACCAGCTGCAATCGCATCCACTAAATTGGCATGCGTTTTGGACAATTCTAATTTCACTTCTCCTTCCGTTTCAGACTTCTCCGTTTCAGGGAACATGATTTTCGAAATCACTAAAGCACCAGGTGCCGCCATTAAACTGGCCGCTAATAAATACGCCGCTGGAACACCTAAGGAAATATAAACGGCCATCACGCCACCTGCAATACAAGCAAATGAACCCGTCATCGAAGCCATTAACTCCGAATTCGTCATGTTTTTCAAATACGGTTTGATCATGATTTGGGCTTCTACTTGACCTACAAACGTAGAGGCCACATTCGATAAAGCCTCCGCCCCACTCACGCCCATTAACCAGTGAACCCCTTTTCCCATGAATGAAACGACACGCTGAAGTACGCCCAAATGGTAAAACATATTCACTAAAACAGCCACAAAAATGATGGTAGGAACCACTTTAAAGAAGAAAATATAATCATTTCCTGGCCCAAAGGCTTTGATCATCAAATCACGATTCACTAAAGAACCAAAGACAAATTGGGCCCCTTTATCAGCTTGACCTAATAAGGTATTAATGGAATCACCAAGCCACTGAAAGAGGTTTTGGCCTGCTTCCGTCTTCAAGATAAACACCGCTAACAACACTTGCATTAAAAGACCCACTCCTACTGTCCGGTAATTAATCGCCTTTCGATTGTTTGACATCAAAAATGATACGCCCAAAATCAAAACGATACCGAGCAATCCTGTAAATCTTTCCATGTGTTGTATGTTGGTGTAATTCGCCTATTTCGTTTCTAGGCTAATCGTAAATTTATCAAAAGCTAATTCGGCAACCAAATCCTCGTCTTTGATTTCATAAAATTTCGTATGAATATCAAAAGGATCTTCGCTTTCTATCTTCCAATAAGTTCCATCTTCCTGCATTTCATACGAATTCTTCGTATCACGCAAGTTCCAATCTAAAATAGTAATCGCTAGATTTTTTGCCCGTGTATTCACTAATTCAAAAAGAGATTCAATACGTCTGTCAAAGCTTCGGACCATTACATCTGCACTTCCTCCATAAATCTTAGGATCTCCTGCATGGTGGAAATAATACAAACGGGTGTGTTCCAAATACTCTCCTACAATCGATTTGATAAAGATATTCTCCGATAAACCTTTGCGTTGTGGACGAATACAGCAGATTCCGCGTACAATTAACAATACAGGCAATCCAGCTTGTGAAGCCTTGTAGAGTGCTTCCATCGTCTTTAAATCTTGCAAAGAATTGATTTTCCAACAAATACCCGCTGGCAAACCTTGCTGGTGATTCTTAACTTCATTTTCGATCATTTCAATCAAACGATTCCGCATATCGCGTGGCGCTGTAATCAAATGCTCATAATGCGTAGGCATTGAATGACCCGTAATAACGTTAAAGAACTCTGAAATATCCTGGGTAATACGTGTATCTGTCGTCAATAAACCTATATCCGTATACAATTTCGCGGTATCTTCATTGTAGTTCCCAGAAGAAAGGTGAGCATAACTTACTACGTGATTACCTTCATTGCGAATGACTTGCAACAATTTAGTGTGGGTTTTCAAACCAGGAATACCATAAATCACAAAACATCCTGCTTTCTGTAGCTTAGTCGCTTCTTTGATATTATTCTCTTCATCAAAACGCGCCTTCACTTCAAACAAAACTGAAACGTGTTTCCCTTGTTCTGCGGCACGCAACAAGGCACTAGAGATACGGGAATTTTTCGAAATACGATACAGTGTAATCTTGATCGCTAATACTTTAGGATCATCCGCCGCTTGTTCCAACAATTGAATGACCGGCTCAAAATTATTGTAAGGATGGTGCAATAAAATATCCCCCCGTTTAATGGTATCAAATATATCATCAATAACCACTGATTTAAGCCCTAAAGCAGGAACCACAGCAGGATGAACCGCTAGTTGAGAGGTGAATTCTGGGTGTTTTAGTATTTGCCAAAAAGCGGTAAAATCAAGTATCGAATTTTTAACAAAAATATCCGAACGATCTAAATTCCAGCGCTTTAACATCTCTGTCAATAAAAAATCCGAATGGAATTTCTCCACTTCTACCCGGGTCACACGACCCAAACGGCGATCCTTTATCTTCTTCTTTACTTCATCCACAAAATCCGTGTCTGAATCCTCATGCTCCACTAAATCGAAATCTCCATTCCGCGTAATACGGAACAAGGTAGTTGATTCAATTTCTACATTGCGATACAACACTTGCAAATGGTGGCGAATTATCTCCTCAATCGGTATAAACAAGACTTTATCCTCCCGCTCAATCACATAAAAACGCTTCAAATTCAATGGAATCTGCACAAAAGAGATTTTCTGCTCCTTCTCATTTCGCGTCTTTTTCTTATCAGACAGCCCTACCGTAACTACCCCAAAAATCAAGGTCTTTGCCAATAAACTCGGAAAAGTATGCGTATGATCAAACACCATCGGTGTCAACATCGGGTAAATTGTACGCTGAAAATACGTAGCAACTTCTTCTTTTTCTTCTACTTCTAAATCATCTAAACAGGCTAGTAAAAGACCATTTTCAGGAAATAATGGCAAGATTTCCTCCATAAAAAGGCGGTGTTTTTCCTGCGTAAATTCCTGAGCATCATTAATAATCGCCTGTTTAAATGGCACCTCCCGCAATCCACAATAGTCTGTTCTTTCTTTCCCTAGATCAATGTAATTATACAAAGAACCCATACGAATGGTAAAGAACTCGTCTAAATTAGAAGCGGTAATGGCTAAGAATTTCAAGCGATCAAAAAGGGATTTAGAACTATCCCGTGCTTGGTCTAATACGCGCTCATCAAACTTCAACCACGATAAATCCCGTGAAATGAATTTTGATTTCGCGATGGTATCATTCGACTTTTGGGTCGACTTGTCCACTTTCCGATTTTGCTCGCGTGGAGCCATCAGATTAATCTTCCAGTTCGTAGGCGTTAGTAATGACAAAAGATTCCCGGCAAGGGAATCTTTTGACTCATCGTGTTTCAATATTTTATCTAATTCACTCATAATTTATTCAACCCTCACTACTCTGCGGGAATTTGATTTTTGATGGCTTGATAATCAGAACCCAAACGCCCCATTTCGGTAGCCAAGAATTTCTGAAGTTCTAAATTAAACAAGCGCTTCTGTTCCTCTGTTAAGGAATTGTAAAAGTCTTTCAATTCCTGATTGATCTTTTGCTTTTCCTCTAGAGTATCCGCGTGAATGCCACGCAAATGATACGACTTAAAATCAAAATTCATGCTAAACGTCTACTTTAGCGTATTTCGCGTTCTTCTCAATAAAGTCACGACGTGGCGCAACCTCATCCCCCATTAACATCGAGAATAACAAATCTGCTTCGATCGCTGACTCCACCGTCACTTGTTTCAAGGTACGAGACTCAGGATTCATAGTAGTTTCCCACAATTGCTCTGCATTCATCTCTCCAAGACCCTTGTAACGTTGCACGCCTACATTGTCCTCTTTTCCTCCACCTGCTAATTCTTGAATCGCTTGAGCACGTTGATCTTCTGTCCAAACATAACGTACCTGCTGCCCTTTCTTCACTTGATACAAAGGAGGCTGAGCAATGTAAATACATCCACGATCCACTAATTCACGCATATAACGGAAGAAGAAGGTCAAAATCAAGGTACGAATGTGACTACCGTCAACGTCCGCATCGGTCATAATGATCACCTTGTGGTAACGCAATTTGTCCATATTCAACGCACGCTCGTCTCCCTCTTTTCCAAAAGAAACGCCTAGCGCCGTAATCATATTCTTAATCTCTTCGTTTTCGTAGATACGGTATTCTTGTGCCTTTTCTACGTTCAAAATCTTACCACGCAAAGGCAAAATCGCTTGGAAAGCACGGTTACGACCTTGTTTAGCCGTTCCACCCGCTGAGTCCCCTTCGACGAGGTAGATCTCACACGTTTCTGGATCAGAATCCGAGCAATCCGCTAATTTACCAGGCAATGAATTCGAACCTAAAACCGTTTTACGTTGCACCATTTCACGCGCCTTACGAGCTGCGTGACGCGCTTGTGCGGCTAAAATGACTTTAGCTACAATTTGACGAGCCTCTTTCGGATGCTCCTCTAACCAAGACTCTAACATATCAGACATCGCTGCAGAAACTGCTCCCGATACCTCACCGTTACCTAATTTGGTTTTCGTTTGACCCTCAAACTGAGGCTCAGCCACTTTCACTGAAATAACGGCAGTCAAACCCTCGCGGAAGTCATCTCCAGCGATATCTATCTTTAATTTATCTAATGCACCTGACTTGTCTGCATAGTTTTTCAAGGTACGAGTCAAAGCACCACGGAAACCAGCCACGTGAGTACCTCCTTCAATAGTATTGATGTTGTTAACATACGAAACTACATTCTCCGTGTAAGACGTATTGTAGACCATTGCGACTTGTACTGGTACCCCATTCTTATCACCTTCCATGTAGATAGGCTCAGTAAGCAAGGGCTCGCGTGTCGAATCCAAGAAAGTCACAAATTCACGAAGACCTCCTTCTGAGTAAAACTCTTCTGTTTTCGCTACGCCATTTTCATCTAATTCTCGCAAATCCGTTAATTCAACACGGATACCCGCATTTAAAAACGATAATTCACGTAAACGACCCGCTACCGTTTCGTATTTGTATTCGGTTACCGTAAAAATAGTCTCATCCGGCTTGAATAATACCGAAGTTCCTGTGCGATCAGTTTCCCCTATTTCCTTTACTGGATATTGTGGAACCCCAATCTTGTATTCTTGTTGGAAAATTTTCCCTTCTCTGTGTACGGTAACTTTTAAATCTGTGGACAAAGCATTCACACAAGAAACACCCACACCGTGCAAACCTCCAGATACTTTGTAAGTATCCTTATCAAATTTACCACCGGCGTGAAGCACCGTCATTACTACCTCTAAGGCAGAACGCTTTTCTTTTGTGTGCATTCCGGTAGGAATACCACGACCGTTATCTTCTACTAAAATGGAATTATCCGTATTGATCGTCACTTTGATCTTATCGCAATGACCTGCCAAAGCCTCATCAATCGAGTTATCTACAACCTCCCAAATCAAGTGATGAAGGCCTTTAAAACCCGTATCACCGATGTACATGGAAGGACGTTTACGAACCGCCTCTAATCCCTCTAATACTTGAATATTATCTGCACCATAATTTGCCCGATCTTGAGCTGATGTATCTTGTGCTTCTGACATAATGTAATTTAATGTGTGTTAAATCGAGCTTTTTAATCGCCCGCAAATACTGTTGATTCTTAACTTTAAAAATAAACTATTTAACTGAATAATCCTAATGTTTGAAGTGGCGAATTCCAGTCATCACCATCGCTAAATCATTCGCATCGCAGTAATCAATCGAATCCTGATCTTTAATCGAGCCGCCTGGCTGTGTCACAGCCACAATTCCTGCATTACCAGCGATCTCTACGCAATCTGGGAATGGGAAGAAGGCATCTGAAGCCATTACCGCACCGTTCAAATCAAATCCAAATTCTTTTGCTTTATCGATTGCTTGCTTTAAAGCATCAACGCGTGAAGTTTGGCCTACTCCTGAGGCTAATAATTGTCCATCATTTGCTAAAATGATCGTATTCGACTTCGTATGCTTACAGATTTTTAAAGCAAAGGCTAAAGCACGCTTCTGCTCGTCTGTAGGAACGCGTTTGGTAACCGTTTTGAAATCTTCCACACCCTCCATCACTAAGTCCTTATCTTGCTCTAAAACACCATTCAAAAGCGTCTTGAACATCACCTTAGGGAATTCCACATGATTACGCTTTAATAAAATGCGGTTTTTCTTCGTCTTCAAGATCTCCAAAGCCTCTTCCGTAAAGTCTGGTGCAATCAAAATCTCACAGAACAATGGATTAATGGATGCTGCCGCCGCTTTATCCACTGTATTATTCGTCGCTAAAACTCCACCAAAAGCCGAAATAGGATCACAAGAAAGCGCCTTATCATACGCCTCTTTTACCGTCGAACCAGTCGCTACTCCACACGCATTCATGTGCTTAATGATCACGAATGCCGTTTCTTTAAATTCATCTAATAAGGAAAGACAAGCGTCTACATCCACTAAATTATTGTAAGACAACTCCTTACCATGTAATTTATCAAATAAGGCGGCTAAATCCCCATAGAATTTACCTTGTTGGTGAGGATTCTCACCGTAACGTAATGCGTGTGCAGGAAGGGTCGTATAATTAGCCAAATCAGCCGATTGCCCAGCGAAATAACGCTGAATCGCTCCATCGTAGTGCGATGAAACCTGGAAAGCTTTACCTGCAAAGCGTCTCCGCTCTTCAAGAGTTGTCGAAGCAGAGCCGTGTACCGCGAAAATCGCAGACACCTCAGCGTATTGCTCGCGAGAAGAAACGATTAAAACGTCGTTAAAATTCTTCGCTCCACCGCGGATTAAGGAAATACCACCAATGTCAATTTTTTCAATAATATCCTCATCAGAGGCACCAGATGCCACCGTTTCTTCAAATGGATACAAATCCACCATCACTAAATCCAAAGCAGGAATATCGTATTGTTTAGCCACCTCTACATCAGATGCTAAATCACGACGGTGCAAGATGCCACCAAAAACCTTCGGGTGTAAAGTCTTCACACGACCTCCAAAAATAGAGGGATAACCTGTTAAGTCTTCTACAGCAATCACAGGAACACCTAATTCTTCAATGAAAGACTGGGTCCCTCCGGTAGAATAAAGTGTTACTCCGTTTTTATGAAGTTCTTGAATAATGGGCGCTAAACCGTCCTTGTAATATACCGAAATTAAGGCTGATTGAATTTTCTTTACTGACATGGGGCTTGATAAAAAATGAAGCCTCAAAGGTACGAAATTCAGTCCAAAATTCGTCTATTTTTTAGCCATTTTTTGGTAGCGTAACAAGCCCTCTAAATAATAATAATCTGCATAGATTAAAGGAACATCAATCTCTGAATTGAGCGATTTTGCTCCCACGCAATGCTTGATCAAAAAGTGGTTATTCTCCCCTAATGCCGCACGGTAAGCCGGCGATGAAAGTGAGCTTAACATTTTCACTGCATCTGCATAGTAACGCTTCCCTTTTTCACCAGAATAGGTACTTAATTCTAGTAAAGCAGAAGCAGCTATCGCACCCGCTGAGGCATCGCGTTCCTCTGTCGGAATGTTGGGTGCATAGAAATCCCAATACGGAATCTTATCTGAAGGTAGATTAGGATGGTTGATATAAAAATCAGCGATTTTTTGAGCGAAATCGAGGTATTTTTTGTCTTTTGTGTTGCGGTACATTTCCACATAGCCGTACATTGCCCATGCATGTCCGCGTGTCCAGCAGGACTCATCTTGGTAGCCTTGGTGTTGTTTTTTGGCTAAAACCTTGCCATCCACATCATAGCAAATCACATGGTAACTCGAATAATCTGGTCTAAAATGATTCTTCATCGTATTATCCGCATGCGTGATGGCAATCTCTCTGTAACGCGGATCCCCAGTCTCTCTGGAAGCCCAGAACAACAATTCCAAATTCATCATATTATCAATGATAACAGGATATTGATAGCCCCCTTTAAAGCTATTCCATGACTTAATTAAGCCTATTTTGGGGTCAAAACGGGTAGCTAATGACTTAGCAGATTGAATTAATACCTTTTTGTATTCTGGATCTTTCGTTAGACGTAAACCATTCCCAAAAGAGTCATACATCATGAACCCTAAATCGTGCGTTCCCGTATTAAATTGTTCTTTTTTCACTGCAGCTGTCCACAAACGAGCGGCAGATTCCCATTTTGGATCCTTCGTTTTCTCAAATAAATACCAAAGACCTCCAGGAAAAAAACCCGAACACCACCAGCTTGACTTCATATTCCGATACGTTCCATCCTGTTTTGCCGAATGCACCGTAGTACTTGTATCTGCCTGCGCAGCTAACATCAATTGATATTGCTGTCCAGCTAAGGCAAATTGCTTGTCCACGTCTATTTTTTGTGCCAAAAGAGAGGTGGAAATGAAAGCGAGTAGTAGGGTAAGTTTTTTCATTTTTTCAAAGTTCAAAGACCAAAGTTCAAAGTTCAAATGTTAACTATCAAAGAGCAAAGTCAAAAGATCAAATAGAAAAATTCTGAACTTTGAACTTTGCTATTTGGTCTTTGCTATTTGCTACCGTCCCATCCAGCCGCCATCAACGGTCAAGATCGTTCCGTGTACATAATTAGAGGCTGCAGAAGCCAAGAAAACAACCGGACCTTTAAAGTCCTCTGGTTCTCCCCAGCGTCCTGCAGGAATTCGGCTTAAAATGGAATGACTACGCTCCTTGTCCTCGCGCAAAGCGGTGGTATTATCGGTGGAAATATATCCCGGGGCAATCGCATTCACATTCACACCTTTCCCAGCCCATTCATTGGCTAAGGCCATCGTTAAACGCGCGATCCCTCCTTTACTAGCGGCATAACCCGGCACGTTAATACCGCCTTGAAAGCTCAACAAGGAAGCTGTAAAGATGATTTTACCACTTCCATGAGCAATCATCCTGGCACCTATTTCACGACTCAAAATAAATTGAGATGAAAGATTCACTTCTAACACCTCATCCCAAAACTCATCGGAATGCTCCGCAGCCGGATCACGCAAAATGGTTCCGGCATTATTCACTAAAATATCAATGCGAGGGTAATCTGACTTTAACTGCTGAATGAATGCATAAAGAGAGTCACGGTTTGAAAAGTCTGCCTGATAAGCTTTGAATTTTCTGCCCAAAGCCTCCACTGATTTTGACACTTCAGAACCGCTTAATTCCAAATTGGCTGACACCCCAATGATCTCTGCCCCTGCCTCCGCTAAACCTAGCGCCATAGCCATTCCTATCCCTCGCTTACAGCCTGTGACGAGCGCTATTTTCCCTGTTAAATCAAACGTATTTTTCATATTTATTTCAAATGTACGGCAGAATCATTGATTTGGTAGTTATGATGCTTCACTAAATCCATCATCGCTGCACCCGCTAATAAAACCGGCCCATAACCGTGTGCTGCAAAAGGAGAAATAGGTCTGTAATAGTAAAATGCAGGATCCCAAGCTAAACCAGTCCCCACGCAAGTGCCTTCCACTTGACCTTTTTCATTTACTTTAGTATTTACCGCATTCCAGCCTAAAATCGCAGAGGGACCATAGGTCTTAGGATCTAACCAGCCTTTATTGATCCCTTTGGCCATCACATAAGTGTAGATTGCGGTAGCGGAAGTCTCTAAATAAGAATCGTTTTTATCGAGTAATTGATGCCAAAATCCAGTCCCATCCTGCAATGCCATCAGACCTTTCAAGTGATTTTTTAATTGTCCCAAAATCGCTGGACGCGCCGGGTGATTTGCCGGTAGGTATTCTAACAATTCACAGGTCGTTAACAAAGCCCAGCCATTTGCGCGCCCCCAGTGAAATTCTGGATGCTCCGTGGCGTCTACTAAATAGCCGTGCATAAAGATATTTAAGTTCGGATTGAACATCCGTTTGCGATACGCATCGAATTGAAAAACAGCCTCCTCGTATTCACCTAACTGCAATAAAGCTGGAATAGCCATATAGACATCATCAAGCCACATCGTATGGTGTAAGGGACGAATTCGAACCAAAGTCCGATCCGGCAAGCGATGCTCTTCCTTTAAAATAAAATCTGACGCACGTTTCGTAATGTAGGACATATCTGTGGTAAAGCCTGCTTTTTTGGCTTTAATCACAGCCATCCCCATGGCACCAATGTCGTCTAATGCACGTGGATGAACCAATCCCTTCAGCACATGGGATTGCTCTGCCGGAATTTTAATTGCCTCTGGAACACCTGAATTAATCAAATTCAAGCGATTAAATACATAATTCTTGTATTTTACATCACCTGTCACTTCTGTCAATGCCAGCATACCCGAATAAGTCACTCCCCATTCGTACGAAATAGGGCGAAAATCTCCCTTACTAAAAATAGCATTCGCCTGATAGGTCTTCACCTCCGCCCCAGTAGTCTTATCAACAAAATGAGTGGGAGTCGCCGTTTCTAAATAATCGAAAACGCGATCAATGGTTTTTTGAATGGAAGAGGCGGAAGGTGCGCCATATGGCGTAGGATAATCCGGTTGTAATGCATGCAAGGGCGCCGTGGCATCAGAAGCGGAAGTAATGTTTTTTTGGCCAAAAACAGTGGCAGAAATCAATAGTAATAAAAAAATATAACGCATAAAAAAGGGGTTCTCTCTATTAAAGCAGAGAGAACCCCAGAATTACTAATTTGAAATTTATTTTTTCATTTCTATACCCGAAATCTGCACCACAATTTGTTGCTCTGCAGCTTTCGGATTCACTGCTACAAAATACACATCATGTGCACCTGTGCTCGCTTGAATCGCTACCTTTTGTGAAGAAGGTGGACGCATGCGTGGTGGCGCTTGAGCTACTGCTGGAGCCGCCGCTGGCGCAGCGGCAGTAGCCGTTGTTGCAGCTGGCGCTGGCGTTGCCGTTCCTGTTCCAAGTGGTGCGCCTTTACCTGGCGCAGCGGCAGGTGCTGGTGCACCAAAACCACCTTGCGACACTTCGATTGGGGCAGTTTGGCCAATTAATGTACCCGTAGGAGAATCCAAACGAATTTCAATCACCCCACCCGCAGCATTCGTTCTAGCTTGAGCAGAGGCAGCAATTTCGATCGTAGAAATGCCCGTCAAATCAAGGTCTTTGTAACCCAAATACGGGTTTTGACCCACCATGTTCGTCGAACGACCTGGCGTAATTAATTGCAATATACCTTTCGATACATCCGCTTTCTCTACGTTCAACGCTGGATGACGCAAGAACATCCATTTCTCAGATTGAACCGGAGCCATTTTCTTGTTTCCACGATCTAAATAGGTCGCACGAACAACAAACACCCCTTTAGTTCCTGCTTGATCCGCCGGCTTTTTCAATCCTAAAGTACCTGCTAATGAAATGGCATTGCTTGCTTTGGCATCTCCTAAGCTTAGGATATAGTTAACCATTGCTTTCGCATCTGCTTTCGAAATACTTGGGTGAGCAGACATCGCGTGCTCTCCCCAAACTCCCATTCCACCTGCAATCACCTTGTCTGAAAGTTTCTCCACCATATCTTGTCCTTTGTACTTCTCAGCCACTTCTTTGTAAGAAGGTCCTACCGAGCGTACAGACATTTGGTGACATGATTTACAATCACTTGCATTAATCAATCGAAGACCCGCAGAAGCAAATAAATCACTGTCCGCTTTGCGGTGCGATTGCGCCATCTCGATAGGATCATAACCAGAAGCTACGTAATCTACCGTTGCAGCTACTGATTCTGGATAAATCCCCATTCCTAAAGAACCATCCTCTTTGTCCTTCACTTTTACTTGGTATTTCAAAGGTTGACCTTCAAAATAGAACGATTTATTTCCTTCCACCTCGATATCAACGAAAGGAGCCTCATTACCAACTAAGATATCCAAAGAGGCTGTATTCGACAATCCCTTTGGATCTGCCGCTTTCAAAGTAACCACATAGTTACCCGCATCCTTTAATTGCAAGGTTGGGTTAGCACCCGATAAATTCTTCACGAATTTACCTGCCTTCTTCACTGTCCAAGTATAAGTCAATTTATCTCCATCAAAATCCTTCGTTCCTTCGGCAGATAATGTCGTCGTAAATGGTGCAGCGCCTGCTTTCTTAGCAGATGAAGCTTCTACATAAGGCTTACGGTTTCCTCCTTGGTATTCGATTTTCACTAAACGTGCATTATCATTCCCACGGAACCAAGCTGAACCATATTCTAATACATATAAATCTCCTTCAGGACTGAAATCCATATCAATTGCAGAACCAAAAGTCGTCGAAGGCATAAAGCGCTCCATCGACTTGTAATTTCCATTTTCGTCCATCGTCACAGCCATAATCCAGCCACGCATAAACTCCACAATTAACCATTTCCCTTCATAATACGCAGGGAAAGCACGTTTTGCTAATGGAAAATCCGAACGGTGAAATACAGGACCACCTGTAGCTGAACGACCAGATGAACCTACTAATGGGAACTCATCCGATGTTCCATAGGGATACCAAATCATTGCCTTCGTAGCTGGAGGTAATTCACGTAAACCTGTATTGTTAGGTGAATCGTTAATAGGAGCCGCTGGGTTGAACTTAGGCCCAATTGCTAAGGTCTCAAAATTCACATCCGCATAAGCCTGATTATTTCCGATAAAATAAGGCCAGCCATAATAACCTGGACCTTTGGCCTGATTAAATTCATCATAACCACGCGGACCTTTCTCAGAATCCACAGAGGCATCCGGACCTACTTCACCCCAGTACAAATAACCTGTTTTCGAATCAATACTAGGTCTCCAAGGATTACGGTGACCCATCGTATAAATTTCAGGCTTCGTCTTAGGCGTACCCGGTGCAAATAAATTGCCTTTCGGAATCGTATACGTACCATTCGCTTCTGGGTGAATGCGTAAAATCTTTCCGCGCAAATCATTTGTATTCGATGCACCACGTTGATCATCCCAATATGCTTGTCCTGGGCGCTCATCAATAGGCGCATAACCATCAGAATTACTATTACTAGTATTATTTCCTACGGTTAAAAACAAGTTTCCTGATTTATCAAAAACCATTCCACCGCCTGTATGGCAACATTCTTCCCGTTGTGTAGGAACTTCCAAAAGCACTTTTTGTTGTTCCACTAATAGCTCATCACCACGTAATTCCATACGCGCTAAAACATGTTTCGTCTCCGTTGGATGCGCATAATACAGGTACAACCAGTGGTTTTTGCTAAAGTTAGGGTCCAAAACAATTCCCATCAAACCTTCCTCAGCCACACGCTCTTGACCTAGACGGTTCTTGTATTTCGTATTCACATTTATATGTGCGATCACTTTCGTCTCCTTAGTCTTCGTGTCATACGATTTCACATCCCCTTTGCGCTCAACAAAAAGAATACGACCGTCTGGCAAAAAGGTAAACTCCATCGGTTCATCCAATTTGTCCACTAAGACTGATTTCACAAAACGATTTTCATCGGGGGCCTGCGCAAGCGAAGAAAGCACAGGAAAAGCCATCAAAATGGCAATAGAAATTTTCTTAATCATTAGGTTTAATTTATTATTCTGCAAAAATGATACAATAATTGGATTTTAAAAATTTTAGCAACAAAATTGAGACGAAAAGGCAGTATTCTGTAGACAGTAGTCCGGAGTCAGAGGGAATTAGTCCGAAGTGAAAATTGACCATTTACCATTTACCATTTACCATTTACCATTCTCTGAGTATCTTTGAATTTATGAAAAAGCTATTCTACCTCACTCTTTTCCTACCTACTCTCCTATTTGCTCAAACAAATAAAGATCAAACCGATATCAAATCTGTCCTGCAAAATCAGATTACTTTATGGAACAAAGGCGACATTGAGGGATTCATGGAGTATTATGAGAAATCCCCCCACCTAAAATTCATTGGAAAATCGGGTGTCGTTTCTGGCTGGGATGCAACCTTGCAACGATATTTAAAATCCTACCCTAATCGCGAGACGATGGGAACCTTGGATTTTGATATCCAAGAAGTAGATGTAACAGCCGGCAAAACGGCTTGGATTTTAGGCCGCTGGCATTTAACAAGACCTAATCTAGGAGACGTAGGAGGCTATTTTACATTATTGATGAAGAAGGTGAAGGGGAAGTGGCGCGTTGTGAGGGATCACACTTCGTAAATTTTAGGATAGCTACGTAAAATGTGCTTCGCAATATTTTATCGTAGCTATCCTAAAGTTTACTCTCTAAACTACTTTCAGATTTATGTCCTAAAGTAAAAAAAAGCATTTACACATTACAAAGTTCATCCCCAGAGGGGATACCAACTTTATTCTTTATGCTTTAAATTGCCACCCTCGAAAAAACATAAAACATCTCACTCGCAATCTGTCTTGATCGTTCATCATATTGTGCAGCCTCCTCTGAAGTGTCATCAAAGGCTTTGGGATCTTCATAACGAACCGGAATGCGTGCTTCTGCTCCAGGGATAAATGGACAATTTTCGTCCGCATGAGAGCAGGTCATAATGGTGGCGAAAATGCCATGCGGGTTAATCACATCATCGTATAATTTCGAGAACAAGATGATAGGACGCGCATCCTGTGTATGCAAAGCGAAATAAATGGGATTAGCATGCCCATGTTTTGAGACAATGAATCCCATGCGTTCCAATGAAGCAACTGTACGTTCATTGCAGGCAGTTACCTCTACCCCACCCGAATAACACTGCGCAGGGATGTGAAAATAATCTGCTGCGGTTTGTGCCCAAACTTGCGAAAATTGAGAACGTCGCGAATTATGTGTGCAAATGAAATTCAAGCGAATGGGCTGTTCCTTTTTACGCTTGTCTTTGATGTAATCAATCAACACTTGCAATACTTCTCGGCGTTCGTTCGGAATTTCGAGTGAGAGGATTTGTTCCAAATTTTGGTTTAATAAATCTTTCATCTTAGCAACATCCAGAGCCTGGTGTACAAGCATTGGCAGCTTGAACTTCAGCGATTTTTAATTTTGGTTTTTCAGCTACGGGAGGCATGCAGCAAGCAGATGCATCTTGGGCAGCGTAGTGTGGGTCATTAAATTCTGCATCTTCATGGAAATAATATACTTCCCATTGAACGCCATCTGGGTCAGTTGCCCAAAATTTATCTTGTACCGCATAGCAGCAAGCAGTCCCTATTTCCTCTTTCGAGACAATGCCCTGTGTTCTCGCGATAATTAATCGTTCGTTCATCTCTTCCGCCGTTTCCACTTGGAAACCTAAATGGCCAAAGTTAGCTTGAACACGTTCCGGATTTTCAATAAACGAAATGATCAAAGAAGGATTATCTAACACATATTTCGCATAACCTGGCTTCACTTTCGTGGCTGGTTGACCAAAGAAGGTCGAATAAAAATTCACTGATGCCGCTAAATTACTGACATACAATGATACGTGCATACGTGGAAAGCTCATATTAACAACAGTTTGATTTTTGTGCTACAAAATAATGTTCAAAAAATTCCCCAAAAAGCTGGCTAAACGCTGCCCATTTTTCTGGATT
>Ga0228702_1000512_pt1 | contig 29450 bp, 22 predicted proteins | sample McNCre217_Aug_MG_2_FD_178018 | JGI IMG/M metagenome (GOLD analysis project Ga0228702, IMG submission 178018) | Freshwater microbial communities from McNutts Creek, Athens, Georgia, United States - 20-17_Aug_MG | ecosystem: Environmental > Aquatic > Freshwater > Creek | place: USA: Georgia...
CCGGAGTCGTAGTCCATCAGCAGCCAGGCCTTGGCGGGCAGCGCGGGCGGGTTGTCCGCCATGGCGGTCTCAGCCGCCAGTGGCGGCAGTGCGTTTGCGGCGGCCGCGGCCTTTTTCTGAGACGCGGCCTTTGGATGAGATGCGCTCTTGCTGGCGGGGTGTTTGGCCGCGTGGGCAGCAGAGGCAGGAACCAGGGCAGTGACAGCGATGGCGAAGAGGACGGGAAGGATGGAGGAGGTCTTGGTTTGCATGGCGTTTTCGAGCAGAGCATCCATTGTCGCCGATCGGACTGGGGCGAACCGGACCATCACACGAGGGCTGCCCCAACGGTATTGCACAGCGGCCCTTTGCGCTGCGGCTCGTTTTGAATCGGCTGCCTCGCAATCGCAATCAATGCATGGAATGCGATGGCTTGGTCGAATTCACGGATGTCTGCATGTTGTCAGGGCCTGTGCAAGCGTTGCGCTTTCCAGCCAGTGGGTGCCTTGCAGATCACGCGCCAGATCGCAGCGGGAATAGGGACGCAAGTAGGGTGCGGGAATGTAATCGATGAATCTCGAAAGTCCCAGCTGCGCGCTTTGGGCTCGGTCATTCATGGATTGTGCAGAGGTGCCTTCCCATTGACCTGTCTGGAGCCTGTGCATCAATGTGTTGATGGCGGCAACGCTCTCTGCGGGTGTGAAACCGCAATGGCCCGCACTGGCCGTGTAAACCTGGCGCAATTGGGCGCTCTTGCCTGCAGCCTTCACGGCTTCTTCGTAGGCGCTTTGTGATGCAACCACGGAGATGGCGTCTCCGATGCCGTTGACGGTGATGACCGGGACGTTCAGGTCGCCATTGAAGATGCCTGACGCCACGTAGGCAAGGGCTTTGGGGTCGGCCGTCAGGCGAGGGGCCTGCGCCAATGCCTTCAGGTCGGATTGCAGATCCAGATGGGCCGCTTCGTAGAGTTTGGGAATCAGGCCGTGAACGTCTGCGCGCTGGAGCAAGGCCGCGTAATCCACGCCCGCGTTGGCGCTGATGTTGCCGCCACTGAGGGTCTCGACTTGGAGGCGGCTGCTCATGGCCTGCCCCACAAGACTGACGCCCACCATCAAACTGTCGTACAAGCCTGCCTGGCGTGCCGCCCAGTCCTCGATCTGGGGTCTGGGCTTTTGGGTCTGTGACCACTCGGGTAATTGTGCGATGGTCGCTGCCAGTGCAATGCGTGCCCTGCCCTGTGCTGTTTTCTGCGCATCCGAAAGCACCTGCCGCCATGCAGGCAAAGCAGTGGTTTCAAAATCCTTCGGGACCTGGGTGACAGGCAGTTGGCTTTGAGGTGCCAGCAAGGCCTTGGCCACAAAGAGTGCATCCAGCTTGCCTTGCCATTGGCCCACGCTGCCCGACAAGCCACCGCATTGGACAACAGCGCCGCTCCAGCGGTCCGGATAGGTCTGGACGCTGACGGCAGCGGTGTGACCACCTTGCGAGCTGCCGTACTCGATAGCGAATTTCGGTTTGCCGTATTGCCGCTCAAAGATGTCGAGGGTCTGCACCGCGTTTCGCGCCGCCTGGTGTATGGCCCACCCCGTCACCTTGCGGGTGGTGCCGGCCATGGCAAAACCCTGTGCCAGCAAATGCCGATTGGTGGCGTTCTGGTCGCCTTCGAGCGGGTTGCCACGCCCGGCATAGTCAAGACCGATCAGAACGGCACCGTTCCAGTTGGACGGCATGTCGATGCGGTAGTCGGTGCCGTCATTCAATTGACCTTGTGTCGTGGCCACGACCGCAGAGGTCGGTTGCGCCAATAGGTGGGTGATGGGACTGAGCAATGCCATCAGCACAGTGCATTGCATCAGGGTGGCTCGTGCGCGGCAGAAAGTGTTCATCATTTCTTGAGACGGTTTTTTGACTAAGGCTATGGCGTTGCGTTGCCCTCACACAGAGGGTTTCCACTGAATTGACGCAGGTCATGCACAGGAATAGTATGAACAATACATATAAAAAATATGTAACACAGGAGACCATTATGAAATCAATAAATAAACAAGCCAAGCCTACCCCAACCATGTGGCGTCATCACGCGGTCATGGGGGCGGTCGTCACGCTGTTGTGTTCGGGCGTGTCGCAAACCATGGCCCAGACAAAGCCAGAGGCAGATGCGAACGTGGTTGAGGTGACGGGCTCGCTGATTCGTGGTGCACTTCCTGCAGGAACACAAGTCATTGGCATCACGCGTGCCGAAATTGAAAAATCCGGAGCGGCCAATGCGACAGATCTCTTGCGTCAATTGCCGCAGATTTCCAATCTGGGTGCTGACGAAGGGCACTTGAACACGGCTCAAAATGCCAACCAGAACGTCACGGTCGGATCGGGCATCAATTTGCGTGGCCTCGGGCCAGAGTCCACATTGTTGCTGCTCAACGGTCGCCGCATGGCGCCCGGTGGTGTGGCAGGTCAATATTCGGATCCATCCTGGGTTCCCGCGATTGCCATTCAAAAAATGGAAGTCCTGACGGATGGCGCTTCCTCTACTTATGGCTCGGATGCGGTGGGTGGCGTGGTCAACATGAAGTTGCGCAGTTCGTTCGATGGCGCAGAAGTGCAGGTTCGGGAGAGTGGCGCAAAAGGCCTCAATGGCAAACAGGCTTCCGGCATTTTTGGTCGTCAGTGGGAAGATGGCGGCATCATGTTTGCGATCGATCGCAGTGAGCGCAGTGCCTTGTCTGCGGATTCAAGGGCTTTTTACACCGATGACATGCGTCCCTGGGGCGGCCCTGACTTGCGTGTCTACAACTCCTACCCAGGCAACATCCAGGTGGGCAGTGTCCGTTATGGCATTCCGACAGGCCAGAATGGCGTGGGTTTGACGGCTGCTTCCGTGAAGGCGGGCGTTTTCAATCTGCAGAGTGCGACCAAAGGCATCAGTGCCTTGCCTGAACAGAACAAAACCAGTGCGGTGTTTTCCTTCAACCAGGACCTGAGCGACAAGGTGCAACTGGCGCTGGAAGGTTATTGGACCGAGCGGCAGTTCAGTCGTGAGTTGATCGCCTTCAACGGCAACTACACCGTGCGCAACGGCAATCCATTCTTCTTCAGTCCCACGGGGGCCACCTCAAGCGTGGTGAATTACTCGTTCTACAACGACCTGGGCACAGCCCACTCCACCGGTTTTGAAAAATCCCAGCAGCTGGCGGCCATCCTGACCTATGACTTGCCCGCCAAGTGGAAGGGAACGAGCTATGTGACCCACAGCGTCACACAGGAGCGAAACCTCTCTCCATCCATCAATGCCAATGCCGTGAATGCAGCGCTGGCCGATACCAATCCCACCACGGCGCTGAATCTGTTCTGTGGCGGGACGCCTTCGTGCAACAACCCGGCCACACTGGCCAAACTGCCGGCCTACAACGACCGCAATTCCAAGTTCACCATGGTGGATGTGGCCACCAAGGTGGATGGCCCCTTGTTTGACATGCCCGCGGGAACGGTTCGCATGGCGCTGGGCGCCGAATACCGCTCTGACAAGTTGCCGTACTTCCTTGTGCGCAACGATGTGACACCCAACACGTCGACAACTGCTTATGTTGACAACGCCAAGTTCAATCCCGAACGCACGGTCAAGTCTCTGTTCATGGAGGCGGCTGTGCCTCTCATTTCACCCAAGCAGGCGGTGCCTGGCATTCACAGAATGGACATGTCGCTGTCGACCCGCAGCGAAAGCTACAGTGACTTTGGCACGACCAGCAATCCCAAAATCGGTCTGAGCCTTGTGCCGGTTGAAGGCACCGAACTGCGCGGCAGTTACAGCACAGCGTTCCGTGCCCCGACTCTGGGTGACACTGACCCGGTCAACGGCAGCGCCGTCAATTACACCACCCGTGTAGCAGCCGATGGCAAAACGGTGCTTTCCGGTATCGTTTACCTCGGTGGAAATCCTGAAGGTCTCAAGCCCGAAACCGCCAAGATCAAGACGCTGGGTATGGCATTCAAGCCTGCGGCCATGCCCGGTTTGATGGCCACGGTCGACTGGTTTGACATTGACTACTCCAACCGTATCCTGACGCCAGGCAATGACACGGCCGTTCTGCAGCGTCCTGACCTGGCACCTTATGCCAATCTGGCGCCAACCACTGCGCAAATTGCGACAGCCCTGGCCAACCCGGTGTATTCCGGCAGCCAGACACCGGGGCCGGTCCAGTTCATTGTGGATGGCCGTCGTAAAAACGTGGGTGTGGTGCAGACCAGTGGCCTGGACATGAGTGCGCGTTATGCCATGCAGACCAGTGCAGGGGTGGTGACAACCGGTTTGTCTGGCACCTATCTGCTCAAGTACCGCCAGCAGGCAACACCAACAGCCGCTGTGGTGGACATGCTCAACACCTTGAACAATCCACTGCGTTTCCGCGCACGTGGAGAGCTGGGTCTGGCACGCCAGGGTGATTTCGCCATCACCGGTTTTGTCAACTACACCAACAGCTACGTGAACAACACACTGGCCACCAATCCTCGTGTTGATTCGTTTGTCACTGTGGACCTCAATGCCCGCTGGGACATTGGTCGCCACATCGACAGTGGCAACACGATGGGCAAGAACATGTACTTGACGGTGGCGGTGCAGAACCTGTTTGACCGTCAGCCACCCTATGTCCAGAACGGTACCCTGGCATTCGACCCTCAGAACGTGAGTGCGATTGGCCGTTATGGCTCGGTCATGATCGGTACCCGCTGGTAATCGGTCGGGGTCGCGCAGTGCATGGCGTACTGGCTCTTGAAATGATCCGGAAGATGATCTTGGGGGCAGGTACGCTGCGCATCTGCGCAACGGCGTTGTTGGCCCTATCGGGCGTGACTGCTGGTCATGCGCAGCCGGTTGATGCGCAGAGCAGGCCTCCGTTGCGAGGGTTGTTTGGTGGCGATGTTTCGATGTTGCGAGCCAGATGCGATTTGTCAGGACTCAGTCCCGGCGTGCAGCAATACAGTGGCGAATGGGCCACCGCACTGACGAACGCACACTGGCAGGAAGGCGCCAGGGGTTTGGGGCGGGAGTTGCCAGCGCACTGTGCGATTCGTGGCACGATCGGCGAACACATAGGGCCACCGGGTAAGACCCTTTACGGTAACCGCTTCCTGCTTCGCGTGCCTGCCCATTGGAATGGTCGCCTGGTATTCCAGGGCGGCGGCGGCAACAACGGTGTTGTCGGCGATGCCTATTTGCTGGGCAAGGACGGCTCCACGGCCATTGAACGCGGGTTTGCAGTCCTGGCGCAGGACTCCGGGCATCAGGGGCGTGAGCCTTATTTCGCGGTGGATGCGCAGGCGTATCGTGATTTCGCCCATGCGGGGGTTCACAAAGCCACAGTGATCGGCAAGCAACTCATCGGGCAACTGGCTGGAGAGGGTCCCGGTCGGTCCTACTTTGTCGGTTGCTCCAATGGTGGACGTGAAGCGCTGGTCACGGCACAACGCCATGACGATTTTGACGGCGTGGTGGCCGGCTCTCCTGGTTATGCCACTTATGACCAATGGCTGCAGAACCTGTCGGTTCTGCAGACTGTCAGTGAGGTGGCCGGTTATGCCAAAGGCGCCGTTGCACAAGACACTTCCGCGGCATACACGGATGAGCAGCTGAAATTCGTTGCCAAGCATTTCATGGCCAAATGCGATGCGCTCGATGGTTTGGCCGATGGCATGGTTTTCCGGCCACAGGCTTGCAAGGCCACGCCACAAGACTGGCAGGCACTGCAGTGTGCCGAAGACGGGGGTGCTGCTGGTACGGAGGTTTGTCTGACGCGTCGGCAATCGGAGGGCTTGGCCAAAATTTACGATGGTGTGAGGAACAGCCAAGGTGAGTTGCTGTTTCCCGGTTTTTACCCCGGGCACATTGAAACCGCATTGCGTTTGACGTATTTGGGCCAGGCTGGTGCCAAACGACCTGTGGGTGGTTTCTACGATTCCATCATGACCAATTTCCCATTCATGGGGTACGGCTTTCATGGCTACGATGGGTTGACAGGACCTGCTGATCAATTGAGCAGTTACCCTGACGATGCCAGAGCGTACGTGGCGAACTTTGACTTCGATACCATGCCTCAGAGGCTGGCTCAGGGGCGTGAGGATTTTGGCGCTGGCAATGTCGACCCGGCTTCTGGCAAGTTCAGCTACGAATCATTCCGGCGTCGTGGCGGCCGCATGCTTGTCTACACCGGGACTGCAGACCATGGCGTCCAGTCTTCCGGTGTGACCCGGTTGTTTGATCGCTTGACAACGCAATACGGTCAACCGAAAACAGACGAGATGGCAGCCCTGTTTCTGATTCCGGGCATGAACCATTGCCGAGGCGGTGAAGCGACAGAGCGTTTTGATCCCCTGGGTGCATTGGTCGACTGGGTGGAGTTGGGGCGGCGTCCGGAACGCCTGGTGGCCGGGGTTGCGCCGGGCAGTGCCTTGTTTTCGCGTCAGCCAGAACTCACACGTCCTTTGTGTGCCTATCCGAGGTATGCACGCTGGAACCAACGCGGCAGCCCCGCTTCACATGAGAGCTTTGAATGCGCTCTTCCCTGATTGTTTTTTTGTTCCTGATGTGCTGCCGTCTGGACCTGGCGTGGGCACAAACCGACGCCCCGGCGAAAACCACGGTGCTGGATGGGCGTCTTGAATCCGGTGCTTCATACCGGATTGAAGTGCCTGACAAGTGGAGTGGCCGTGTGCTGTTGTACAGCCGGGGCTATTCCAGTAGCCATCAAGGTCCCGTGCGCGTCACGGCGGGCAAGGAACGTGATCAGCTGCTGGCTCAAGGGTATGCGCTTGTGGCTGCTTCTTATTCGCGCCCTGGCTGGGCTCTGGAAGAGGCGGTGCCCGATCAGCTTGCTGTGCTCGATGTATTTGCTTCACGTATCGGGCAGCCCAAGCAGGTCATTGCATGGGGCAGTTCCATGGGCGGGCTGATCACCGTGGCGCTGCTGGAGCAACATGGTCAACGGTTTCATGGCGGTATGGCCCTTTGTGCTTCTTCGTCAGGAACCCTGGGCATGATGAATACCGCACTCGATGGTGCTTGGGTATTTGCCAATGTGACGGGTGCAGGGGCCACATTGCCGGTCAGGTTGACCCAAACGGGCACCGAGGATCAGCAGCAGCGGACGGCATGGCGTGAGGCCATCGACGCAGCGCAGGCCAATCCTCTGGGTCGGGCCAGAATCGCATTGGCTGCCAGCCTGAGCCAGACGCCAGTCTGGGCGGCTGGTCAGGCACGACCACAACCCGGAGATGTGCACGCAGTGCAGGCGGGGTGGAAGGCCAATTTCTTGGCAGGCATTTTGCTGCCCAGAGACAACCAGGAGCGTCGTGCTGGAGGCAACTTTTCCTGGAACACACAAGTGCGGTATGGCGAACTTCTGCGGCAATCGGGCCACATGGAAATTGTGCGCCAGCTCTATGCTCAGGCGGGACATTCGCTGGACAGCGACTTGGCCGCACTGGAGCAAGCGCCCAGAATCAGCGCTGATCCCGCAGCCGTGGCATACATGTTCAAGCACTATGTACCCACGGGTCGCATTGATCACCCAGTGCTGCTCATGCAGACTGTTTCCGATCCCCTGACGCTCACGGAATTCACCGAAGACTATGCAACGACGGTCCAGTCTCAAGGGCGGCAGCCATTGGTGCAGACGGCCTATGTCGAACGGGTGGGGCATTGCAATTTCACGGCAGATGAAGTGCTTGCAGGACTCAAAGCACTTCAGTCCCGCATTGCACAGGGGCAATGGGAGGCTTCAGCTGCCGCATTGAACGCGACTTCGGGTGGGCAGACCTTTGTGACACACAAGCCCCAGGCGCTGCTCAGGTCCTGCTCCAGAAGTCCTCGTGGATGCGAAGGGGTGCGACCATGAGTCGTATGTGGGTGAAATGGATTTTTCAGGCACTCGGCGTGACGCTTCTGGGTGTCGTGAATGCCAGTGCTCAATACCAGGCCTTGAATGGCAACGATTGGTGGGAGCCGGGGGCAGACCGATCATTGCCTGCGAGCTACGTTGCTCCCAACGAGAGTGGCATCACGATGACCCGCTTGGCCAATGGACCCATGGCCACCAAAGGGCACCCGTTTTTCACGCCTTTGGGACGCAATGGCCGCGCTTGTGTGACTTGCCATCAACCGGCCGATGGCATGGCGCTGTCTCTCAAGACCATTCAGGAGCGTTGGGATGCCAGCCAGGGGCGTGACCCGCTTTTTGCGGCCATTGACGGTTCCAATTGCCCCAATCTGCCGCAAGGCCAGAAAGCTTCGCATTCGTTGCTGCTCAACAAAGGACTGTTCCGGATTGCGCGATCTTGGCCACCAAGGGATGTTGCAGGCCAAAAAATCGAGCCCGAATTCACCATTGCCGTTGAGCACGATCCGACGGGATGCAACCTGGACAAAACGCATGGCCTGAACAGCCGTGAACCTCAGGTGTCTGTTTTCCGGCGGCCTCGTCCGGTGACAAACACCCGCTACCTGACGGCCATCGGATTCGATTTCGAGCCCAAAAACGGCCTGCCGATGATCCTGGATCCCAAAACGAAAAAGCCGACCAGTGGCAACCTGATGGCCGATGCCCGGGTGCTGACACTGGAGGCTCAGGCGCGCGACGCCATGCGGACCCATCTGGAATTGATGGGGCAACCCGATGCCCGCTGGCTGGATGCGATTTTGGCGTTTGAACAGCAGTTGACAACTGCGCAGTCGTTCAGCCACAAAGGCGGGGTACTCGACAAGGATGGAGGGCAAGGTGGGCCCGACTTGTTGGCGCGAGCGATCGCCGGCGAGCTGCAGAGCACGGCCCGAAAACCGATTTGGTCGGAAGAATTCGCCAAATGGCAAAGTGCACCCGGTGCTTCAACTCAGGAGGCCGAATTCAGGGCTTCGGTGCGCCGAGGGGTGGACGTGTTCAGCAAGAAAACCTTTCTGATTTCAAACTCAGGTGGACTGAACAACATTCCCCTTGGCAATCCGTTGCGAGATGGGTGTTCGATATGTCACAACATGCAGCGCAGCGGGATGGATGTTGCGCCGGGTCAGATTGATTTGGGCACCACCAATCTTCCGCATGCCGACCCATCACCTGATTTGCCCTTGTTCAAGCTGACCTGCAAGCCGTCTGCCATGCCGCATCCTTATCTGGGCGCGGTGGTGTATACCCATGACCCGGGCTTTGCACTCACCACGGGTCGTTGCCGCGATATTGGAAAAATCACCATGCAATCCATGCGCGGGCTTGCCGCCAGAGCGCCCTACTTTTCCAATGGTTCGGCTTCCACCTTGCGTGGCATCGTGGAGTTCTATAACCGCCGCTACCGGATTGGCTATACCGAGCAAGAGATTCAGGATCTCACCAACCTGTTGAGTGTGCTGTGATGCTGGCCCTGAAAAATGCTCTGGGGATTGTGTTGCTGGCCTTGCTTGCACCGGAATGGGGGCATGCCTCGCCAGGCGATGCACCCGGCAACGGGGAAGTGAAACGCTTCATCGGATGCCCGGTTTACCGTGACACCGACAGTGGACGCAAGTCGGGCTGCTGGCTAGTGACCGATACGCAATCTGGCCTGCGTTTTGATTTGCAACAGGCATTCACCAAGCCTCAGCTTGGTCAGGAAATACTGGTTGAAGGGTACCTCCCGGAGTCGGCCAAACGCAGCGTCGCAGACTGTGGCGGATGGGTTCTTGAGCGGGTCCGGGTCTCTGTCCTGCCGGGCAGTTGCCCGGCCACATGGTTGCCGGCAGAAGATTTCCCGGGTCGCAGGTTCGAGGTGCCTGCCAGTGCCATGACACCGAACCATCTGCCTCAACCGCAACCCCCTCAACCCTGGGTGACCCGGGAGTTCCAGATCTTTTTTGACTTTGGCAATGACTATCTGCGTTACCAGCACGCTGAGGTGATCCTGCAGGAAGCGGTTCGCTTGGCGCAGCTGGGTGGAGCCAGAAACATCCGCATCACCGGGTACGCCGCAACCGCACCTGTGGATGTTTCCGGCCGACGGTTGCGAGAACCACTGTCTTTGGCCAAAGCCCGCACCCAAATGACCACAGAGGCGCTGGTCCGTTTAGGCTGGCCCAGATCAAAGATCATTGCCCGTTCGGACACCCATCCGGTCAGCTTGCCGGATGTGCCTGCAGAACATGTCCAGGCCAGTCTGCGTCGCGTGACGCTGCTTGTCGTGATCGGCAACGAGCGAAAGGTGAAAACCGGTCGCTCCATTCAGAAACCACATTGAAAGAAACCATGTTCGATATGTTGCGTCAGTGTTTATGCCGGTCAAATTTCCTGAAAGTGTGCTTGACTCTGTGTGCATGGCTTGCCGTGCCTGCAATGGCAAGTACCCAGGATGTGCCACCAGAACAGCCTCTTGGCACAGGTCCTTTTCCTGCCATCATGGAAAGCGTACCGGAATTGCCAGACCACACGGTATACAGACCCGCCAATCTTCATGCGCCAGGGCTGGGTCGGATGCCTGTGGTCGTCTGGGGCAATGGCGCGTGCGTGAATGTCGGCAATCGGTTTCGCTGGTTCCTGACCGAACTGGCTTCGCATGGTTTCCTGGTGGTTGCGATCGGCCCCATCGGCCCTCGACTGGCGGAGAGCATGGAAGGGGTCAAATACAGGGGCGATCCAGCGCCGGACTCGCCTGCGGGTCGTGCCGGTGTTCGCCGCGTACCCAACGCAGCAGGGGGGACGCCTGGTGAAGGTTTGGCGGAGACTTCACCTGCGCAGTTGGCGCATGGCATTTCATGGGCCACTGAAGTGAATGCCCGTGCAGGTTCCGCTTTTGCTGGACGCATTGATCCCTCCCGGGTTGCAGCGATGGGGCAATCCTGTGGCGGTCTACAGGCATTGGCGCTTGCAGCAGATCCGCGCGTGACCACGCTGGGCATTTGGAACAGTGGTGCCTTGTCGGATGAGGTCATGGCCTCCCGCATTGCGGGCGCACCTGTCAGCAAGCGCACACTCGATGCCGTGCGCGTGCCGATTCTGTATGTGACAGGGGATCCTTCGGATGTTGCATATGCCAATGCCGAAGACGATTTTGAGAAGCTGGAGGGCCGCTCCGTCGTTCGTCTGTGGCGTGAGCGCACGCCTCATGCGGGGACTTACCGTCAGCCAGGTGGAGGCGCATTTTCACCAGTTGCGGTGGCCTGGCTGAAGTGGCAATTGAAGTCCGATGCGGAAGCCGCGAAATTGTTCAAGGGCCGTGATTGCGGCTTGTGCGCACAGCCTGAATGGCACCTCAAGAAGAAGGGCATTGATTGAATTCAATGGACACTGCTTTGCAGTCGATCGGTTCGGCCGAGGTCAGAAGAAGACGATTGCTCCTGGCAGCAGGATGTGCCCTGCCTGGCGCTTTTTCATCGTCGCTGTGGGCGCAATCTGCAGCGGGGCCTTCGGTGGCGAAGTTGCTTCTGGGGGCGCCGCCGGGTGGTGTGGGTGACATGATGGCCAGGCGACTGGCCGACCGCTTGCGGGGGCACTATGCCCCATCGGTGCTGATTGAAAACAAACCTGGCGCGGGGGGGCAATTGGCGGTCATGGCCGTCAAAAATGGGCCCGATGATGGCAGCACCCTGTTGCTGACACCGTCATCCCCCATGTCTTTGTACCCTTCCACGTATCGCCAGCTGCCTTACAAACCCGAATCGGATTTGAAGCCGGTGGCTTTGGTGGCATATTCGTCCATGGCATTGGCGGTGGGGCCTTCTGTGCCGGCTTCGGTCCGAAGGCTGGAAGATTTTCTTGCGCTGGTCAGGCAGCGTCCTGAACTGGCATCGTATGGTTCGGCAGCCTCAGGCTCGATTTCCCATCTGCTGGTGGCCTCGGTCGCACATACCCATGGAACGCCTTTGAACCATGTGGCGTACAAAGGTTCTGCGCCTGCCTTGCAGGATTTGCGCGCAGGCATCTTGCCTGCGTTGTCGGGACCGGTTGGCACTTTCCTGCCACATCTGGGCAGTGGACAGATTCGATTGCTGGCTGTTTCCGGAGACAAGCGCAGCACCTTCGTGCCCGATGTGCCAACGTACCGCGAGTCAGGTTTTTCGATCAGTGCGAGGGAATGGTATGGATTTTTTGCCCCGGTAACGACCCGCAATGAGCTTGTACAGCTTGCTTCGAAAGCCTTGTTGACGGCCATGAAGCACCCCAGCATGGCCGAAACATTGGCCCTGTTTGGCCTTGAGCCCGGCAGTGGCGGTCCGACAGAACTGGCAGCCCAACTCAAAGCCGACCGTGCAGAGTGGGCGGCTCAAATCCTCAAGATCGGCTTTACCGCTGACACATGAACCGCATGACACGACCTCCCGACTTTGACCCTTTGAAGTCCGAAACTTTTGATTCGGCCCATGCGGACTACGCCCAATTGCGCCAGCGCTGCCCCGTAGCGCACACGGATGCCTATGGGGGCTTCTGGGCCTTGACGCGGCACGACGATGTGGTGCGCGCCTTGCAGGAATCCGATGTCTTTGTCACCTCTGTTCAGAATGTTGTGCCGCGGGTTGCATTCACAGGGCGGCGCCCGCCGCTCCATCTCGATCCACCCGAGCACACGCCTTACCGGGCCATTCTGAATCCATTGCTGACCTCGGAGCGCGTGGCTCTGCTGGAGCCGGAAATATGTCGCTATACCCGAGAGTATCTGGCAGCCTATTTGGCGAACGGAGGCGGAGATCTGTGCGAGAAGTTTGCAGGCCTCTTGCCTGTGCGGGTTTTTGGGCACTGGATGAAGCTTCCGCCTCATCTGGAAGCCCAGCTTGGCCAGGCGGGGCCGGCCTTCGTGAGGGCTGTTCAGTCCGCAGAGGCCGATGCCATGAAGGAAACCAGTTTTGCCTTGTACGACATGGCCAGGGCCTTGATTGCCCTGCGTCGGGAGCAACCGCTCGATCCGGCAGAAGATCCCACTTCTGCCATGCTGGTTGCACGCATCCATGGTGAACCCATTCCCGAAGAGATGGTGGTTGGCATGGTGCGTCAGGTGCTGGTGGTGGGCATTGTGGCCCCGATGGTCATGATGGGCAGCATTGCCGTGCATTTGTCCCGGCACCGAGAGTTGCAACATGACTTGCGTTCGAGTCCAGAGAAAATACCAGCAGCCATTGAAGAATTTCTGCGCCTGTACACGCCTTATCGCGGTTTTGCGCGAACAGCCCTGGAGCCTGTCGTGTTCCGGGGCGAAAAGATTGAACCTGGTGAGCCGATTGCGTTGCTCTACGCATCGGCCAATCGGGACGAAGCTGTTTTCAAGGACAGTGATCAGTTCATTCTTGGCCGGGAGAACATCAAGGATCACTTGGCATTTGGCCGTGGAGCGCACTATTGTGCAGGGGCGGCATTGGCGCGTCTGGAATTGCGGGTGATGCTGGAAGAGTTGCTGGCGGCTACCCTCGATTTTGAAGTCAATGGTGACGTTGCCATGACGCCGTTTCCGGAAATTGGACCCTGGAGAGTCCCGCTCAAAGTGATAGCATCAATGCGCTAATTTTTTCAGCGCCTATGACGAAGCAGATTTCCAGATCACGCGATTTTTCGGCGGAAACCCTTGAGGGCCTGTTGGGTTATCACTTGCGCAGAGCCTCTCTCAATGTCCTCAGTGATTTTTCCAGGCATGTATCGCAGCAGTTTGATCTTCGACCCACTGAATTGGCGGTGTTGTCAATGATTCATGACAATCCGGGCATCCGCGCGGCAAAAATTTGCGAGTTGCTCGATTTTCAACAACCCAATCTGGTGAAGTTGCTGCAGCGATTTGTGAAACAGGACTGGATCAGCCGACAGGATGATCCGGACGATCGTCGTGCCGTCATTCTCTCCCTGACCAAGTCAGGGGTGCGCACTTTGCAGGCGGCTCGGCAAGCCGCGGAGAATTCCGAAGCATCGGCGGTGGGGCGTCTGACAGTGGCGCAAAAAAAGCAATTGATAGGTTTGCTGCAGCGTTTGTACGATTGAAACGAGCACTGTGCACGTGTCCGCCATACCCATTCAGCTGAAATCAATTCCGCTGTCTTTCAAGTGTGCCCCGAGCAATTTGCAGAGCAGTGCATTCAAGGTCTCCTGCTCTTTGGGGTTGAGCGGTTGCAACAATTGTTCGCTGTGCTTGGCCACTTGCACTTTGACCCGCTTCCAGATTTTTTGGCCTGCAGGTGTCAAACGCAAGGTGTTGAATCGGCGATCGGAGCCATGCGCCTCTCGAGACACCAGACCCCTGCTCACGAGGTCGGCAATCAAGTTGGTGACCTGTGACTTCTTCATCAGCATGGCGCTGGCCAGTTCGTTTTGCGTGATGTCCTCATTGGTGCCGATCACGCTGAGCATGGTCATTTGACCCGACGCAAACTGGAATTCGGTAAAGAATTCGCCACCGGACTGGGTGGAGACCATTCGCGCCAATCGTGACAGGTACGAGAAGTTCTTCTTCATCGGTCCCAGGTCCAGCAACCGGGAGTTTTGCGCAGACACATTGATTTTTCGTGATGTCATGTCTTTGAGGAAAAGCTAGGGAAAACACGGGTTTGTTTGATGGGGAATTTAAGGGATACTTCGCTCAATTAGTTAACAGAGTGAACTGTTATTTCAATGAACCATAAAATGGTGAACCCAGAAACTCTTCCTGTCAATGACGTTCCTGCCATTGAATTGAGGAATGTTACCAAGTCCTATGGAACCACCCAGGTTCTGAGGGGGGTTGATCTGCGGGTGGCTGACCGCGAAGTGGTGGCGCTCATCGGGCCATCGGGTTCAGGAAAGTCAACCATCGTGCGCTGTGTCCATCAGCTCACGCCAATTGATGCTGGGGCCGTTTACTTCCACGGCGAGTTGCTGGGACACGAACGGATGGTGGATGGCCGCCTTCGTGCCTTGAGCGAGATTGATGTGGCCAGACAGCGTCAACAAATGGGCATGGTGTTTCAGCAGTTCAATCTTTTTCCCCACATGAGCGTACTCAAGAACGTGATGGAGGGGCCCACACAAATTCAGAAACGGGATCCAGAAGAGGTGCGCCAGGAGGCGCAAGAATTGCTCCGTCGGGTCGGGCTGGATGCCAAGAAAGACTTTTATCCCCGGCATCTTTCAGGTGGCCAGCAGCAACGGGTGGCTATTGCCAGAGCCTTGGCGATGAAGCCCAAGGCCATTTTGCTGGATGAGCCAACCAGTGCCCTGGATCCCGAATTGGTCGGAGAAGTGCTGGATGTTGTCCGCGATCTGGCCAGTCAGGGCATCACCATGGTGATTGTCACGCATGAAATTTCGTTTGCCAGGGATGTGGCTGATCGCGTGATTTTCATGGAAGCGGGGCGCATTGTGGAGCAAGGGCCCGCATTGGAAACGCTGGCAAATCCCAAAACAGACCGGTTGCAGGCATTTTTGTCCAGGGTAGGTCGACATGACTGAAGCATCATCTTTTCAGTCTGCGAATGGACTGGTTCCCATGCTGGCTGCTTACCGTGACAGACTGGCTTTTGCCCGGGAAGCGCATCAGAGTGGCAAAAAAGTCGTCGGTTACGTTGGCAATACGGTGCCTGTGGAGTTGATTCTGGCCGCCGATTGCGTGCCAGTCCGGGTTGCACCAGTGGATGGTGCATTGTCTGATTCCGATCGTTACGTTGAATCCATTGCGGACAGGGATGTCCGTCGCATTTTTCAGCTGTATTGCACGGGTGGACTGGACATGCTGGACATGCTGGTCATTCCCCGATCGTCAGAAGCGCATCACAAACTGTATCTGATGCTTCGTGAAGCCATTCGTGTTGGACTCACGAATGCCAAACCCCGCCTCTGGCTTTACGAAATCGTGCACACGCAAAGACCATCAAGCAGGTCATATGGTGTGGCGCGAAGTCAGGAATTCTGGAGCGTCTTGGCAGAAATCGGTGGCCAAAAGATGGATCTGGATGCCTTGCGTGAGGCCGTCACGCTGAAAAATCAGCAGCGTGAATTGCTTTTGCAGTTGCACACCAAACGGTGGAATGGGTTGGTCAATGGATCTGACGCTGTCGTTGCGACTGGTGCGTTGCAATTCATGGAATTGAGCGCTGGCACCCTTGCGCTGGAGGCCTGGATTCCACAAGCGGAAATTCGTAAGACGCCTGCACCACTGCAGATACTTGTTCGCGGCGTTCCTCTAGACCACGATCAATTGCATCGGAACATCGAATCCTTGGGGGCCAATGTGGTCGCAGAAGACGACGACTGGGGCAGTCGGTCAGGGCTTTGCCCCATTGACCCGGAAAGCAGTGATTTGCTGGCTGCAACTTTCGAGCATTACTGGCGCGATGTGCCGTGCATACGGCGGCATCCTGTTTCTGATGAGTGGTTCAAAGAGGCCGCCAATCGCCCGGACATACATGCCATTCTTTTTAACCTTCCAGAGCCGGAAGATGTTTATGGCTGGTCTTATCCCCTCGATCTGGCTTACTGCCGGACGTTGGGCAAGCCTTCGATCCTGGTTCGCCGAGGACCGGAAAACATCGACGCATCAAGAACCGAGATCGCAGATCAAATGGCCATGCTGGATTGGGCTCGTGCATCCAAGGCGGAACATCAAAAATGAGTCGAGAAAAACAACTGGCCTGCACACCACTCGCTGCTCAAAAACAGAAAACATGGTTTTCTGAGCTGCGCAGAGATGTATTCGAATTGCAGCGGCCCTATGCCATCATCAATGCGGATACCCCTCATGACCTGTTTCATGTCATGGGCATCCCGGTCGTGACCAATCAGTGGTGGGCGGCAGTTGTGGCTGCCAAAGGGCTGTCCAGTGAGTATCTGGATGGCATGAGTCATCTGGGATACCACAAAGACTTGTGCCGGTACTGCAGCATCGGGTTGGCCACCAATTTGATTGACAAGGGCGACAGAGCCCCTTGGGGTGGTTTGCCTCAGCCGGCTTTGCTTTGCGCCAGATTGACCTGCGACTGCATGCAAAGAATTTTCCAGCAATGGGCGGACCATCTGGGCGCAGACTTCTTCGCATTGGAAGCCCCTGGATCACAGGTCTTGCCTGCCAATTGGTGGGAGATTTCCCGTCATCGCTGGAGCGAGCTGTGCGAGCCGTATCGTCTTGATCTTGCGGTGCAAGAGCTGCGAGAGTTGATCGAAAAACTGGAATCCATCAGCGGGAAAAAATTCAACGAAGATGAGTTGCGGGCGTTTCTTGACCGTGTCAACAAGCAAGAAGAGTATTTTGAAGAGGTTCGACAGCTGATCGCCACTGCACCGAAGTGTCCGGTCAGAGTGGAAGAGCAAATCAGCAATGTCATGGCAACCCAATGGCACCGGGGCAGTGAATGGGCTCTGGCGCATGCCAAGGCTTTCCGCGATGAAATCAAGGCTCGTGTGGATTCCGGTGTTGCGGCATTTGAGGGTGAACAGAAGCGATTGATGTGGGTCGGTGCAGGCTTGTGGCACGACATGAGTTTTTATTCCGCTTTTGAAGAAAGCCATGGCGCCGTCTTCGCTTGGTCCATGTACTTGCCATTCGGCCCGGACTGGTACATCCGGTACGGTCTGGATGACCCTGTGCGCGCTTTGGCGAGCCGGGTGGTGACCATGAACGAAGTGCTGCACAACCCACCGTATGCACCTTCATGGATTGTCCATGAAGCCAAACGAAACCGGATTGATGCTGCAGTGATTCTTTTGCCGAAGGGCAACAGGCCTGCAGCGGCAGGAAAACTTCTGATTGCCGAAGCACTGGAGAAGGCCGGCGTTGCCACTCACCTGATTGAGTCCGACATGGTTGATGGCAGGCAATGGGACAAAGCCGTCATGTATGCAGACATGAAGCGCTTTCTTGAGGATCGGGTATGTTGAAAAAAGACGCACAGCAAATCACGCTGATGATGGTGGGCGATGTCATCTTGGATGAACCGAATCCAGACACTTTCTTTGAGCCGAGTCGACCCTTGTTGGCCATGGCAGACATCGCGATCGGCCATGTAGAAGTGCCTCATACGCTGCGAGGCTCCGAACAGAGCACAGATATTCCTGCACCACCCGCCAACCCTGCTCACCTTGAAGCGTTTATGCGGGCGGGTTTTCATGTGGCCACGCTGGCAGGAAATCACATTGCAGATTCAGGTCCCAATGGCATTGAAGACACTGTTGAAGTGCTGAGAAATCTGGGTGTGGCTCCTGTGGGGGCGGGCATGTCCTTGAGTGCAGCCCGCGAGCCCGCATTGGTGAGTCGCCACGGAATTCGTGTGGGGGTGCTCAGCTACAACTGCGTAGGTCCCCGGGACAGTTGGGCGACCTCCAAGAAGGCGGGTTGTGCTTTTGTCAAGGTACTCACGCATTACGAATTGGACCATGCCAGTCCAGGCGGACCGCCCAGCATCTACACCTTTGTGGCGCCGGAAAGCCAGGATGCCATGGCGGCAGACATCACTGAGCTGAAAAAGCAAGTCGATGTCGTGGTGGTCGCGATGCACAAAGGTGTGGGCCACGTCCCTGCCCGCATTGAGATGTATGAACGGGCCGTCAGCCGCGCGGCGATTGAGGCCGGTGCTGATGTGGTCGTTGGACATCACGCGCACATCATGCGTGGCGTCGAGATATACAAAGGCAAACCGATTTACCACGGACTGGGAAATTTTGTCTGTGTGACCCGTGCTCTTTCCGTGTCGGATAACGACAGCCCCGAGCGCTTGGCATGGGCAAAAAGACGGCAGCAACTGTTTGGGTTTGCACCCAATCCGAATATGCCAACGTACCCGTTCCATCCTGACAGCCGTCATACCGCCATCGCTTGTTGCCGGGCCAATGCCGAAGGCATCACCGAGTTTGGGCTGATTCCCTGCTACATCGATGAGTTGGCCCGCCCATGCCCATTGACACGTCAGGGTGGGGGAGAAAAGGTCGTTGAATACATACAGCAAATTTCCGACATGGCAAAGCTGGGTACCCGATATGAATGGGCAGATGACCAGTGGGTTCGAATTCTGCTTGCATGAGTCCATGTTGATGCGAATACTGGAGTGAAACACCTTGCGTTCTAACGATAAAAATTTGCCCCGCCCTCTGGAAGGCGTCGTTGTGCTGGACATGACATCGGCCTTGGCCGGGCCTTATGCCACTTTGTTGCTCGCTGGCTTGGGTGCGCGTGTTATCAAGATTGAAAACCCGTTGTCGCCAGACACCGCCCGAAACAACGCACCCTTCATCGGACGTGAAGGGGTTGCAATGACGCGCAAGCATGCTGACGACATGTCTTTGGCCATCATGGAGCGTGGACGAAACAAGGAATCGATCACGCTCAATCTGAAAAATGAACAAGCGCGACAGATTTTTTTCAAGCTTGTAGAACGTGCCGATGCGGTGGTTGAGAACTTCAGCGCAGGGACGGCCGATCGGCTGGGCATTGGCTACGAAGCCTGCAAAAAAATCAACCAGAAGATCGTGTACACCTCCATCAGTGGATTTGGTGCCAACATGATTTCGGCGCAAAACAAGGCAATGGATACCATTGTTCAGGCGCTGTCCGGTTTGATGATGACATCCGGTCGTCCAGAAGATCCACCCGTCCGTGTGGGTGTGCCCTTCGGTGATCTGGCTGCGCCGCTGTACGCCATCATTGGGACCTTGGCGGCATTGATGCAGGCCAGGCAAACAGGTGAAGGCCAGCATGTGGATGTGTCTTTGCTTGGGGCCATCACGGCCATGGTCGCCACAGAGCCGTTTGAGGTCATGCAGAAATCCGGACAGTCTCCGCGGTCCGGGAACACCATGCCCCGATTGGCGCCTTTCGGTATCTTCCAGACGCAGGATGGATATGTGGCCATCTGTGCGCCTACCGACGGTTTTACCGCATCGCTTTTGACGGCGATGGGCAAACCCGAGTTGACCCAGGACGCCCGATTTGTAGATCGAAACCAACGCGTCAAGAACAACGAAGCACTTCACGAATTGGTTGAATCCTGGACCCGCACTCTCTCAACCGATGAAGCGGTTCTTGAACTGGAGCTCGCGGGTGTTCCCTCAGGACGTGTGCGGGATCCGGGAGAGGCGGCACGCGATGAACGACTGATCGCCCGCGGAGAAACCGAGCGCGTGGAACATCCGAAATACGGTGCGGTTGACGATGTGATTGTGGGTGGATTGCCCATCCGGATGACAGGCTCCTTTTCTGGCTTTGACAAGCCGGCGCCGACACTCGGTGAGCACAACGGTACTGTTCTGATGGACTGGCTGGGCATGAGTGCCTCTGCGGTTGCGCAGTTGAAAGAACAAGGCGCTATTTAAAGCAGCAACCATGCCCAATACATCTGTTCAATGCCAGTCGATCCGGGAACGCCGGAAAGGGTTGAGCCTGTCCAAGGCTGTTGCCATCCTGGTGGGCGGGCTCCTGAACACGTCGATGTCATTGGCGTCGCAAGAAGCGGCAGCGGGTGCATTGGCTGCTGATCGGTTGCTGGCTCCCAATCCAGCCGCGCCGCTGTACTCGCAACTCCCTGAAAAAATCCGGATGCAGGGTGAGTTGCGTTTTGTTGGTGATTCGCATCCACCCTACCGCATCGTGACGGACAACCGCATGATCAAGTCCGGCTTGGAGCCGGATCTGGCGCGTGCTCTTGAAAAAGTGCTGGGTATTCCGATCAAACACCATGTCGTCAACAGTCTTTCGGCCACCCTGGCAGGGCTGGCCGCAGGTCGTTATGACGTAGCCATGGGGCCGGCTGTTGCGACCACAGAGCGACTCAAGCGCTTTGATGGTGTGACATGGCTCACGACACGTCCTGCGTTCGTATTCCCCAAGAGCCGTGCTGTTCGTTACACCCAGGTCATGGATCTGTGTGGGCATCAAATCTCCTATGTTGCTGGCAGCGTGACTGAGCGTGTGACCAAAAAAGTGATTCAGATGTGCGAGGCGGCCGGAAAGCCACCTGCGCTGCATGTGCCCTTGGTGGACACCAACATGACGTTGGTGGCGACGCAGGCCGGGCGCGCGGATGTCGCTGGCATGACGCTGACAGCTGCACTGCATGTGGTTCATGAAAACGCGCAGCGGTTTGACATGTACAGCGATCCCGAAGGTTCCCTGGGCAAAGATGTTTTGAGCCTGTTTGTCACCAAGGCTTCAGGTTTGGGAGGCGCCATGCAGACGGCCATGAATTTGTTGATGACCAACGGTGAGTACAACAAAGTGATGGCGACATGGGGTGTGGATGGCGTGAGCATCCAGAAGGCCGAAATGAATCGGGCGAAGTAATTGAACGGAAACACGCTTTGAAAAACCACTCTTTCTCAAAAATGGATGATGTTTCTCTTGTGACACCCCGTCCGCAATGGGGACGGCGAGCCATCATCTTCATGGCTGTTTTACTCATCATCAAAACATTGCACTTTCTGGTGGCTAACCCGCGGTTCGAGTGGGATGTCGTTGCGGAATTCCTGACGTCCAAGGTGGTCCTGGATGGCTTGGGCGTCAGCATTGTCTTGACCATTTTTGGAATGGCCCTGGGAACTGTCCTGGGGACGATCCTGGCCTTGATGAAGTTGGGTTCATTCAAAGCAGGCCGCTATATGGCCGAGTTCTACACCTGGTTGTTTCGTGGCACACCTTTGTTGATCCAATTGCTGTTTTGGTACAACCTGGCTTATCTGGTCCCAAACATCGAGATCGGCTTGCCCTTCAGCCAGCCGTGGGCCAGTTGGGATACCAATGTGGTGATCACCCCCTTCATCGCTGCGGTGCTGGGGCTGGCTTTGAATGAAGCGGCGTACATGGCCGAAATCATGAGAGCGGGCATCCAGTCTGTTGACAGTGGGCAACTGGATGCTGCCCGCTCATTGGGTTTTCGGCCTGCTCAGGCGTTTTTCCGAATTGTGTTGCCGCAAGCCATGCGTTTTGTGCTGCCTCCCGCCGGCAGTCAGGTGATTGGCATGCTCAAGGGCACATCCTTGGTCAGCGTGATTGCCATGACCGACTTGTTGTTCTCTGTGCAAACCATCTACAACCGCACGTTCAAAGTGGTTCCCATGCTGATGGTTGCCGTGATCTGGTACCTCGCAGTTTTTACTCTACTGACGGTGATTCAACGAAAAATGGAAGCCCACTTTTCCAGAGGACATGGCGCAGCCACTTCTCAACCCCCCATGGAAAGATAAGACAAGATGAAATCAACTGTTTCTTTTCTCGGATGGTTGGTTGCAACCAGCGTTGCAATGTCATTGTTGCCATTGAGTGCAGCATCACAAACAACAGCGCGAAAGATTTCTGCACCCGGCAAATACAGCGGCTACAGCCCGGTCCTCTATTCGGAAGCGATCACGACCTCTGTCTATTTCAAGGCGAGAGACGGGGTTCGATTGGCGATGGACATCCACCGACCTGCAGTCAATGGAAAACCTGTTGAAACACCTTACCCTGTGGTTTGGCAGCATGCGGCTGCTCGCCGCATCGCGCCTGATCAACGCGTGTCGGCCGTGCGGCAGATGCCCGAGCTGACGAAGTTCGGTTATGTTGTTGTTGAAGTGGATCGCCGTGGTCTTGGCGCTTCTTTCGGAACGCGGCGTGGTTACAACGACCGAACCGAAGCCCGTGATGCCTTTGATGTGACGGAGTGGCTGGCGGCACAGCCTTGGTCGAATGGCAAGGTCGGTGTGTACGGGTGCTCCAACACCGGTGATGCAGCCATGCATGCCATCTCCAGAATGCCGCCCCATCTCAAAGCCATCTTTGCTGGCTGTTTCAGTTGGATCAAATACGACGGTTTCCTACGCGGTGGTATTTTTGCCAACTGGGGCAGCGGCGTCGAGCGCAGTTTTGAAGAAGACCTGCGCAATCCAACAGTGGACGAAGACAAGGACAAATCACTGCTGCGCCTGGCCGCCGAAGAGCACCGTGACAACACACCTCTGGCGCTGCTCTGGCGTGGCATGCCTTACCGTGACAGCTGGTCTGACCTGGTGCAGTCGCGTTTTTGGAATGAAGGCAGCTCAGGCACTTACCGTGATGCTTTTGCACGCTCCAAAGTGGCCTTGTATGTCTTTGGTGGCTGGCTGGATGATTTCCGTCGCGAAGGGCTGGTGGCCTATGCCGGTTTGCCAGGCAATCCCCGAAAGATCCTGATTGGCCCCTGGCTGCATTGCCGCAATCCGGATTTCGATCTGCTCAGTGAAGCCCACCGTTTCTTTGACCATTGGCTCAAAGGGGTTGACAACGGGGTGATGACTGAGCCACCGATCACCTTCTCTACCCAGGCCAGTGATGGTCGCGTGTCGTGGCAGCAGGCCAATGAATGGCCAGGTGCAGCAGCCAGTACCCAGCAACATTTCCTGCGCATCCAGGGTGCTGGCCAGGATCACAAGCTCGCTTCCAGCATGTCAGCAGGCAAGCGAGTGGCTGTGACGCTGGATGTGAAACCCGGTATCACCTGTGGTGCCGATCTGACCTCACAGGCGACCGCCTGCATGCAGACAGCCAACGGACTTCGGTTTGATGGGGATGTCCTGGCACGTGACACTGAGGTCACGGGGCACCCAATTGTGTCCTTGTGGATGTCGTCCAACAACCCTGACCAGAACGTGTTTGCGTACCTGGAAGATGTGGCGCCTGATGGCACCTCGCGAATGGTGACCGATGGTCGTCTCAAGGCCCGTTTGCGTGCACAGGCCCGACCTCCCTATGAATTTCTGGGCTTGCCCTGGCACCGCAGTCTGGAATCCGACGATGCACCGCTGGTCGAGAACCAGCCCGTGAAACTGGATTTCGACATGCTGCCCGCTTCGCATGTGTTCCGCAAAGGCCACCGCTGGCGTTTGACGGTCACAGGCAGTGATTCACGCGAACGCTTCCCCGGACCGTCGGGCAGCAAGCTGGTGATTTACAGCGATGCGATGCATCCATCCGTGCTGAAGTTGCCTGTGGGGGCCATTCCCTCCGCACGGCAGATGGCAGCGCAATGAGGTTCCATTTTCAAGTTCTGAAGTCGACGCAGATCGACCCTGCAACCACCATCCTAGGAGACATCATGAAACGAAAGACGCTCAACAAATCCACTTTATTGACCCCCATCGCCGCGGCGGTGTTGGGTCTGGTGGCTCATCAGGCAGTATTTGCGCAACAAAGCGACCCGAATGAAGTGGTCGTGACGGGCAGCCAGATCCGTGGCATCAAACCCATTGGCGCTGCGGTCAGCTCCATTGGTCGTGACGATGTAGAGGCCGCTGGGGCGGTGTCCACGGCGCAGATCATTCAGCAATTGCCCCAGGTTTTCAACCTGGGTGTGTCCGAAAACTCCCGTGGTCAATCCGGTGGTTCGGGCAACATCACTTACGGCTCTGCCATCAACCTGCGTGGCATTGGCCCCTACTCCACCCTGGTGCTGGTGAACGGTCACCGGGTCGTGGCCCAAGGCACATCGGGTGCGGCCGTGGACCCTTCGATCATTCCTTCGCTGGCGCTCGAGCGTGTCGAAATCGTGGCCGATGGTGCCTCGGCGCTGTATGGCTCCGACGCCATCGCCGGTGTGGCCAACCTCATCACACGCCGCAATGAAACGGGCATGCAGGTTCTGGTGCGAGAAGGCTTTGGCGACAAGTACCGTGAGCGTCAGGCCGGCTTCATGGGCGGCAAGAAATGGGAAGATGGTTCCGCCACTTTTGCTTTTGAAAACACCTTTCGTTCAGCCCTGTCTGGCAAGGACCGCGATTTCTTCCGTGCAGATCAGCGCGGCATGGGTGGGGGTGACTACCGTTCCACACAGTGTGCCCCGGGCAACATCGTCATCTCGGGTGTGAACTATGCGATCCCCGCTGGCGGCGTGACCGTTGCGAATGCTTCTTCACTGGTGGCCAACACCGCAAACCGTTGTGACAACCTGATGGTCCAGGATTTGATCCCTCGCCAGGAACGCAACAGCGCCATCTTCAACCTGAATCAGAAAATCAACGACCGTGTGAGTCTGTGGGCCGATGGCTTCGCCACCAAACGCACTTACGAGTACCATCCGGGTGCGCTGTCGGGCAACTACACCGTGCCCAGCACCAACCCCTTCTATGTCCGGCCCGTGGGCGCACCTGCAGGTTCTTCCGAGACGGTGGCCTACTCGTTCATCAATGAACTGCCCGTCAACACGGCCACCGGTTACTCGCGCAGCTGGGAAGGCACATTGGGCTTTGACGTCAAGATGGACCACGGCTGGAAGACCACGGTTTTCTATACGCATGGTGACAACTTCGATCAGGCCGCGTCCTACGGCGGCATCAACTCGGCCGCTGTCACTGCTGCGCTGGCCGACAAGAACCCAGCTACTGCGTTGAACTTGTTTGGTGGTCCGAACAACCCGGCCACCTTGTCCACCTTGAACACCTCCATTGGTCTCTCACCCGGTCACACCGTGTTCAAGGACGCCATGGTCAAGGCCGATGGTCCAGTGTTTGATGCCCCGGGCGGCAAAGCCCGAGTGGCTGTTGGCGTAGAGCGTCAGAGCACCACCGCAACAGGTGGACAGACCACCGGTACTTTGGCCGCCCCTGTCTTTGGTGAAATCACACTGGCCCGCACTGTGGACTCGGCTTATGGCGAAATGGCGCTGCCCCTGGTGGGCGCCAGCAATGCCATGACCGGTGTGCGTGCGCTGTCCGTGACAGCGGCCGTGCGCACCGACCGTTACAGCGATGTGGGCGGTACCAGCAATCCGAAATTCGGTCTGAACTGGGCACCGTCCGATGACCTGACGTTGCGCGGCAGCTATGGCACATCTTTCCGCGCACCGGGTCTGACCCAGATCCGCGGCTTCTCCAACGGTGGTCGTGGTGGTTTGTATGTCCAGAACTACTCTGATCCAACGCTGAATGGCGCCAACCGCGTGGGCGTTGCCCTGTCCGGTGGCAATCCTGACCTCAAGCCCGAAACCGCCACGACCAAGACTTTGGGCTTTGACTGGAACCTGCCTGTCGGGGACAAATCCAAGTTGAGCATGACCTGGTTCGACATCGACTACGAAAACCAGATCGTGGGCTATTTGTCGGATCTGACTATCCTCAACCGTGAAGCGGCTTTTTCAGGCACCAATGTGATCCAGCGCAACCCATCGTCTGCGTTGGTGCAGCAGTTGATTGCCAACTATCCTGTTTCAGGTGTGCTGCCTTCAACCTGGACCTTGTTCGTGGACGGTCGTAACCAGAACCTGAGCAAGTCAAAGTCGCAAGGCTTCGATTTCCAGGGCAGCACCCGCGTGCGCACCTCGGGCATGGGTGATTTCCTGCTCAGCGCAAGCGGCACGGTCTTCACCAAGTACATGGTGGCGGCCACGCCGGCGTCTGCGATGGTCAATCAGCTCAACACCATCTTCAACCCGCTGAAGTACCGTGCGCGTTTCTCGACCCTGTGGGCCAATGGTCCCTGGCAGGGCAATGCGGTGCTGAACTACACCGGCAGCTATGACAACACCCTGATCACGCCGGTCCAACGCGTCAACGCCAATGCCACGCTGGATCTGCGACTGGCCTACAACTTTGAGTCGTCGGCTCCGGTCGACATCCTCAAGGACACGGTGCTGGCTGTGGGCGTGACCAACGTCACCGACAAGAAGCCACCGTACGTGAACATGGCTCAGGGCAGCAACGGAGGTGGTGGTTTCGATCCGACCAACGCCAACCCCATTGGCCGTCTGGTGTCGTTGTCGCTGAACAAGCGCTTCTGATGAACTCAGCCTGAGGAGCATTTCATGAAATCACGCAAACTTGTCTGTATTTCGATCGGGAGCTGGTTGCTGACCTGTGCGGGCGCATGGGCACAGACTCAGAATCCTGCTCCTCGGGCTGACTTTCCGGCGGGGCCGCCTGCGGCCTACGTCAGCGCGGAAACCCCGATGGGGACCGGGCGTTTCCCTTCCATTTTGCGCATGGACTCCGGCTTGCCGACCCATACGCTGTACCACCCTGCAGCGCTTGACCGTTTGCAGGGACAAAAGCTGCCGCTGGTGGTCTGGGGCAACGGAGCCTGCGTCAACATGGGCAACCGATTCCGTCCTTTCCTTTCGGAAATCGCATCGCATGGTTTCCTGGTGATGGCCCTCGGTCCCATGGGGTCGGCCGAAGCCGAAAGTACCACCAACAGCCGACTGGCGACCGGGTCGCCAGCCATTGGTTCACCCGCAGAGATGCTGGCCCGGGTGGGGCGTCTGCCACCAGTGCCAGCTGCCGGTGCCTTGCCTGCACCGTTCACCACCGCCAACCAGTTTGCCGATGCGATCGACTGGGCGCAGGCCGAGAACGTGCGCGAGGGCAGCGCCCTAAAAGGCATCATCGATCTGGCCAACATCGCCGTGATGGGGCAGTCCTGCGGTGGTGTGCAGGCCATTGACGCTGCACGGGATCCACGCGTGAAGACCTTGGGCGTGTGGAACAGTGGCCTGTTTCCTGATCCCAAACGCATGTGGCCCGTTGCCGCAGCGCGTGTGAACAAGACCGATCTGGCGCATCTCAAGGTGCCGGCCATTTTCATCACTGGAGCACCCTCCGATGTGGCGTACAAAAATGCGGACGATGATTTTGAACGCATGAGTGGCGTACCTCTGGTGCGTGCCTGGCGCGAAAAGACCGGTCACAGCGGGACTTACCGTGAAACGCTGGGTGGTGCTTTTGCGCCAGTGGCGGTGGCTTGGTTGCGCTGGCATCTGCAAGGTCAGGAAGATGCTGCCCGCATGTTCAAGGGTACGGCCTGCGGGTTGTGCCAGCAGACGGATTGGCACATCCGCACCAAACACATCGACTGAGGCCATTGCGATGACTGGAAAACGGACAGTCCACTGTTCGCGGGGGATGCTGCGCGTCGGCCTGCTGCTGGGGCTGGCTGCGTTCAACATTTCTGTTCAGGCAGGTGATGCAGCGTCACATTGCCTGGACTTCTCAAATGTGAGCGTTCCCGATGTTCGGATCACGCGCAGCACCCCGGTGTTGCCAGCAGCGCGTGGTGTGGGCATTCCTGCCCAAGGGGCTGTCCGGGTTCCATTTTGTCGCGTGGAAGGCGAGATTGAAGGTGACATCGGATTCGAGCTTTGGTTGCCTGATTCAAACCACTGGAACCAACGTCTGCTGAGCGGCGGGGTGGGTGGTCAGGCGGGCACGTTCAGTTACCCCACCTTGCTGCGTGGTGTGAACCGGGGATATGCCTCGGCATCCACAGACACCGGGCATAAGGTCACGGATACACATTGGCTGCTCAAAGGGCAGAGGCAAGCCGAAAACTACGCAGAACGGGCAAACCATCTGCTGGCTGTGAAAACCAAGGCCTTGATCCAGTCCTTCTATGGACGGACAACGCAACATGCTTTTTTTGTGGGTTGCTCGGGTGGTGGCCGCCAGGCCATGACCGAGGTACAGCGCTACCCCGATGACTACGATGGTGTCATCGCGGGTGCACCCGGCGTCAACACGCCCGAGATGAGTGCCAGGCGCCTGTGGGAAATGCAGATGCATACCCGCTGGGGACGATTGATGCAGCAGCGTGACTGGGATCTGGTGGCCCGTGCTTCGCGGCAAGCCTGCGACGGCACCGATGGCGCTCAGGATGGATTGGTCGAAAACCCTGCCCAATGCCGTTTTGACCCAGCCAGTCTGGCCTGCAATGCCGGCACAACAAAGGATTGCCTGAGCACTGAGCAAATCGAGGCGGTGCGAACCCTGCACGCTCCTTTGCGTGATGAAAACGGAAAAACCGTGGACAGAGGATTGCCTTACGGCATCCGCGTCAGTGCCGATGCATTGCCTGAACCCTTTACCCCTGGCCCCCGTTACCTTGCGGTGGTGCTGTTTTCGGAAGGGGTGTATCGGGACCCGCATTGGGATCCCGCTCAATTCCGGATTGCCCGCGACCTGGCACGGGTTGACCAGGTGATGAACCTGCATGCCGACAACCCCGATGTGGACCGTTTCCGTAGCAAGGGCGGCAAATTGATCATGTACCAGGGCTGGAGCGATCCACTGGTGTCGGCGTACTCCACAGTGGATTATTTCGATGCTTTGACCCGTCGCTATGGTGCACAGGGGCTTGCTCAATTCAGCAAGCTCTACATGGTGCCTGGCATGGCGCATTGCCGCGGCGGTGATGTCCCGGATCAATTTGGCGGCATGGGTGACGATGCCCCCTTGATCGATGCCCGACATGACATGCTCAGTGCGCTGGAGTCATGGGTGTTGCAGGGTCAGGCACCTCGGGAAATTGTTGCGAGCCAATTGCAGAATGCGACAGCATCCTGGACGCGGCCTTTGTGTCCTTACCCGCAGCAGGCGCACTACAAGGGCGAAGGCAGTGTGCTGCGTGCAGAGAGCCATGTCTGTCGCTGACAGTGGAATGAACAACATGCTTTTATCAGAGAGGAGAAATCAAACAATGCAAGACTACGCCAGCCGGCAAAGAAAGCCGACCAAGCACCTGCTGGGTCTGGGGCTGGTGGTGGTGCTGCACCTGCTGCTGTTTTGGGCGATCAACTCGGGCCTGGC